>ERZ773224.29-NODE-29-length-178946-cov-18.694613_pt1 | contig 178946 bp, 179 predicted proteins | sample MGYA00580526_ERZ773224 | MGnify/ENA primary metagenome ERZ773224 (study PRJEB29015, sample SAMEA2737743) | human gut metagenome | biome: human gut; feature: human-associated habitat; material: faeces | place: China | collected 2012 ... | reverse complement strand
AATGGTCGCGGCCGATGGCGGCGAGGTCGGAAAAGTCGGTGATGACCGTGGCCTGCTGGCAGCAGAAGGTCAGGTTGATGAGATCCTTTAACTCGAACAGCTCCAGCTTGTGGGCCATCGCCTGAAACTGTGCGGCTTCGCCGGTGTCGAAGCTGTCCAGCCGCTTGGCGAGGTAGTTCAGCTCCTCCACATTGACCGTGAGCATTTCCACTCGCTTGAGAACGGTGTAGAAGCTGTCGATCTTCTCCACCTTGCAGTCCGCCTTGACCGCGTCACCGATTTCCAACGCCTCCAGCAGCTCCATGCAGTGTGCGTACTGGTCGCGGGGAATAGGAAACGGAATGGTCGCCACGCCGTATTCCGGGTGATGCGGATTGCCAAGCACCGCTTGTATCATCATGTTTCGTCAACTCCTTTTTCCAAATTCAAAACCGCATCTCCGTATTTGGCCATCAGTAGTGCGCCAGTGATCAGGTGGAACGCCTCATCTGTGACCAATTCCGGAGACGCAAGGTCTGCGAGAGTGATATTACAGCAGCCGACCGCAATGGCCTTCGCCGCCTGGTAGACGCTGTATAGCTCCGGCTCGATTCCTCCGAGCCGGACGCTTTGGAAGTCAAAGCCGTCATTCCCGCATTTCCAGACCATCCTGCGCCAAAGGCTCTCGTATGCCGTGAGCAGGAAGAGGGCCGCTTTGTTCCGGTCGGACAAACGCCAGCAGCGCTCTCGCCAATGTGTCCATCTTCGCCGGTGGGCATCGGACAGGAAGAATTGGAAGAATTGAGGTTTCCTCTCTCTAAATTGCTGATGCATCCTTTTTCGGAACTGCGGCCCCATAGAGGGGGTGAAGCAGTCCCGCATGAACGCATTCAGCTCCAGCACACCTGCCTCGATCCGCTCCTCCAGGCAGGTACATTCACATAGGCGGCACGGATGCTTGCGGACATAGTTCTGGCAGTATTCGCACGCCACATCTTCGGGCGTGTAACGAAATGGGCTGCGGTATATTCCACCACCTCTGGGCTTTTGACCGGGCTGAGACATCATCAACTGCTCCAACGCCTGCAGCGGCGTGTCTCGCATGAAATAGTACGGCATAAGCGAACTCCTCTCTGAAATGAAAAAAGGGCCGGAATCTTATTGCTAAGACTCCGGCCCGTTCCGTTTGATATTACATTGTCTGTTGCTGCGCGACTTGTTCCAAGGCTTCTTCCTGCTGCCGGATTCGCTCGTCCAAATCCGGCACACACTCCTCAATCTGCTGCTGAACACTGCGGATCATTTTTTCCTGCTCTCCCGTGAGTTCAAAGAAATCTCCGTCTACAGAGTCCGCACAGCAGCGATAAATCTCGGTCATCTGCTCTGGGGTGAAAAGCCGTTCCTTTTGAATCAGCCCGGAGCGGATAGCAAAGTCCTGTTTGGCTCCTGCATAGTTCTCCATGAAATAGTGCCCATGACATACTCCTGTGTGCCCATAGGCCCAATCCCATGTGACGAAGTGGACTCCGTGTTTGCTCTGAACTCCAGCCAGCACAGTGCCGTTGAAATCCGCCAGCACCTTGTAGCCGTCCTCCAGACCGTCGGCTTTCAAAAAGGGCGCCATCTCCATCTGCCGCATATACTCCGCTGTGGTCCTGACAATCTCATACACCTTGTCCTTGGCAGCGATCCGTTCTGGCTCGTCAATATCCTCATTGCGGTAGGCAACACCACCGCTCCCAGTTACTTCACAAAGCGGCGAACCGTCAAGCAGGATACACAGCCTGTCAGTGTGAACTTCGTCCAACTGGAAACCCTCCTTGGCAAGGACGATTGCTGCTTCTCTGAGGTAACAGACCTTTTCTTCTGCGCTGATGCTCATATAGCTCCTCCCATGCATAAAAAATAAGGCCGGAGCGATCATGCTCCGACCTACAAATGCAGGCGCTGCGACCAGCGCCCTTTTTGAAATGAAAAAGGGCACCGCTTTCTTAGTCCGTCAGGACCAACAAAACGACGCCCAAATCTTTATGATTCTTTTTTGAGAAAAATACCGCTGCCAGCCGGAAAAATCGCCGCTGAAAAAGGGCGCTGGCTGAACGCATCTGCATGAAACAGGAAAACACCCGGTTCGAATCGGGGCAGACGCCCTGAAACAGCGATTTGCATCTATGGTTTGAGAGAAGAAATCCGGGCTTGAAAAAGCCCGGAAACGGTTGATGCGCCTGACTTTTCGCCAGACGCATCTATACCGTTTCGTTAATATGGTCGGAGTGTCGGGATTCGAACCCGAGGCCTCTTGGACCCGAACCAAGCGCGATACCAAGCTTCGCCACACCCCGTTAACTCTGGTATTATAATGAATTATTTCCCCATTGTCAAGTGCCAACCGCCGCTTTTTCCGCCTGTCCGTATTTTTGTCACGCCGCGCTCATACACTTCCCCGAGGTGGTTTACATGAGTTACCGGGTAGAGTACTCTTCTTCCGGAATCAAAAGAACGCAAATCCGGCAGAGAAACGGCAGAGCCTTGCTGCTGACGGCAGTCTGCTTTCTGATTTTCCTGCTGATCGCCGGCGGATTCTGGCCGAAAGGGGCGCAGGCGCTTCGGGAGATGCTTCTCCCCGGCGACAGTGCGGCGACGGCGGCCGCATGGGCGGAATTGACGCAGGAACTGCATGCCGGAACGCCGGTAGGCAGCGCGGTGGAAAACTTCTGCCGGGAAGTTTTTGCGAATGCGGGACTTTGTCCGGGTTGATGTTTCCGCCTGCCTGATGGGCGCGTTTCTGCTGCTGACGCTGCCGCTGAACTGGCTCCTGTCCGCGCTGGCAGCGGCGGCGTTCCATGAGCTGTGCCACGGGGCGGCAATACTCCTTCTTGGCGGGCGGATCTGGGGCGTTCGCATCAGCGCGGGCGGGGCGGTGATGGAGACGGAACCATTAAGCAGCGGCAAAGAGCTGGTCTGCGCTCTGGCCGGTCCCGCAGGAAGCCTGCTGCTGGTGCTTATGTTTCGGGTGTTCCCACGGGTGGCGGTCTGCGCACTGGTGCAGGCGGCTTTCAATCTGCTGCCGGTGTTCCCACTGGACGGCGGGCGGGCGCTGCGCTGCGCTCTGACGCGGTTTTGCCCAAAATGGGCAAATCGCATTGCAATCTGGGCAGAATGGGGAACAATAGGGATATTGGGCGCTCTCGCGCTGACATTCACTTTTTACTGGAAGCTGGGGATGCTGCCTATGACGGCGGTAACTTTGCTGGCAATCAAAGCATTCCTGCGAAAAAGACCTTGCAAACTGACACGGTTCGGGGTACAATAGGCGGAGAACATTTTAATGAGGTATCACTATGACCGAACTGATGCAGCGCATTCTCCCCACCGTGCAGAAACCGGCACGCTACACCGGCGGAGAATGGGGCGAGATCAAAAAGGATTTGAAGGACGTCCGGGTACGCGTGGCCTTCTGCTTCCCGGACACCTACGAGATCGGCATGTCCAACTTAGGAATGCGTATCCTCTACGGCGTCATGAACGGGATGGACGGCGTGTGGTGCGAGCGTGTGTTTGCCCCATGGGGAGACATGGAGCAGGCCATGCGGGATAATTCCCTGCCCCTGTGGGCGCTGGAAAGCCAGACTCCCGTCCGGGAGTTCGACATGATTGCCTTTACCATCGGCTATGAAATGGCGTACTCCAACATCTTAAATATGCTGAATCTGGCAGGCGTCCCCCTTCGCTCCAAAGACCGGCAGGGGCTGAAAAACATCGTGTTTGCCGGAGGCGTCTGTGCCTTCAACCCGGAGCCGCTGGCGGACTTTATCGACTTTTTTTCCTTGGGCGAGGGTGAGGACATCACCGTGGAGATTTTGCAGCTCTACGACCGGGCAAAGGCCGAGGGATGGAGCAAGGATGCTTTTCTACATGAAATTGCGAAAATCCCCGGCGTGTACGTCCCCAGCTTCTACCGCCACGAATACAACGCCGACGGCACCCTCGCCGCCATCGTGCCGCTGGAGGGTGCGCCCGAGACGGTGACAAAGCGCATCATCGAAGACCTGGACAACGCCTATTTCCCCACCAAAATGATCGTTCCCTCCACGGAGATCGTCCATGACCGTGCAAATCTGGAGGTGTTCCGGGGCTGCATCCGGGGCTGCCGGTTCTGTCAGGCGGGCTTCTCCTGCCGCCCGGTACGGAAGAAAAGCCCGGAAGTGCTGTACCGTCAGGCGGTGGAGACCCTTCGCGCTTCCGGAAACAACGAGATCACCATTTCCAGCCTGTCAACCTCTGATTACCGGGGGCTGAAAGAGCTGACGGACAAGCTGATCCCCTACTGCACGGAGAATAAGGTCAGCCTCTCCGTTCCCTCCCTCCGGGCGGACAATTTCTCCCGTGACCTGATGGAACGGCTTCAGGCGGGCGGCCGGAAAAGCAGCCTGACCTTCGCCCCGGAGGCGGGAACCCAGCGCCTGCGTGACGTCATCAACAAGAATCTGACCGAGGACGAAATTCTGACAACCTGCGCCAACGCCTTTTCCGGCGGCTGGAACAATGTCAAGCTCTATTTCATGCTGGGTCTGCCCACGGAAACGGACGAGGACGTGCTCGGCATCGCGGAGCTGGTGTACAAGGTGATCCTGACGTGGAAGGAACACGCCGTGAACAAGAAACGGGGCCTTCGCGTTCACGTCGCCACGGCGTACTTTGTCCCCAAGCCCCACACGCCCTTCCAGTGGGAAAAGCAGATCACGCCTCAGGAATATCTGCGCCGCTGCCGCCTGCTGAAATCCCATTTCTATTCCAAGTCCATCGAGTACGACTATCACGCGCCGGATTTGAGCCAGCTGGAAGCGGTCTTTGCCCGTGGCGACCGCCGGCTGGGCGCGGTGATCGAGGAAGCCGTGAAAAACGGCGCACGGCTGGACGGCTGGGACGAATATTTTGACTACGCCAAATGGCAGGACGCCTTCCGCAAATGCGGCGTAGACGGGGACTTCTACACCGTCCGCGGCTACGGCGAGGACGAGCTGCTGCCGTGGGACACCATCGACGTGGGCGTGACAAAGAAATTCCTGAAGCTGGAGCGAAAACGCGCCTACGAAGCGAAAATCACCCCGGACTGCCGCCACGGCTGCGCGGGCTGCGGCGCGGAAAGACTGCTGCGGGAGGTGTCGTGCGATGCTTAGAGCGCTGTTTCAGAAAACAGGCAATGCCGTGTATATCTCCCATTTGGATTTGATGCGGCTGTTCCAGCGGGCATTCAAGCGGGCGGGACTGCCCCTGACCCACACGCAGGGCTTCAACCCCCGCCCCTCGGTGTCCATCGCCCTGCCCCTGAGCCTTGGCGTGGAAAGCCAGTGCGAGCTGCTGGATTTTGAGTTGGAAACGGACACGTTTTCAAACGAGGATATCTGCACCCGGCTGAATCAGGCGCTTGTGGAGGGCGTACACGTCCTCTCGGTGTACGCCGGCGGCGGAAAAAACAAGAATCTGGCGTATCTCGACTGCGCCGTGCTGCTGGAGTACGACGCGGGCGTGCCGCAGAACGCGGCGGAACAGATCGAAGCCCTGTTTTCCCGTGAGGAAGTGACCGTGGAAAAAAAGGGTAAAAAAGGCGTTGTGGAGCAGAACATCATCCCCATGATACGAAAGATTTCTGCCGCACCGGTGTCGGGCAACGTTGTAAAGCTTGAGGCGCGGGTCTGCTGCCAGAATCCATCCCTGAATCCCATGCTGCTGGGCGCCGCCGTAAACAAATACCTCCCCGACCTCGCGCCGGATTTTATCCGGTACAGCCGGGTGGAAATCTATGATACCAACGAAACCATTTTCAGATAAGGAGTAACGTCAAATGGAAGAATATATTCTGGAAGAATGTCCCATCTGCCGGGGCGCGGGTCTGCTCATGCACGAAGGCGGCTGGAACGTACAGGTGGAGTGCGCGGATTGCAGCGCCCATACCGTGTATGTGGAGTACGAGGACGAGGACGAGAAGGCCGAAGCCGAGCGGAAGGTCATCCATCTGTGGAACATCGGCAAGGTGATCACCAGTGAGCGCGGCGAGTGAGACTGCGGCGCTCCTGCGCCGCCGGATCGCACAGGTCAGTGAGTTTGCCCCCGGCTCCATTGGGGACATGCTGCATTTTGAACTGCTGGACTGCGACCCGGAAGCGGGGGACTATTTGCTCTCCTGCCGGACGGAAACATGGATGCGCAACCCCGCGGGGACGCTTCACGGCGGTCTCGGCGCGACGGTGCTGGATCAGGCGATGGGACTGATCCCCTACTGCCTGAAAACAGGAGCCGGGATCGCGCCCACCGTGCAGCTCAGCGTGAACTACCATCGCCCTCTGAATCCGGGGGCAGAGGTGGTAATCAAGGTGCATGTGGTTTCCGTATCCAGAAGCCTGATAACCCTGTCGGCAGAGGCCCGGTCAAAGGAAAACCCGGAAAAACTGTGCCTGTCCGGCACGGGGCTGTACCTCTGGAAACCGGCGCAATGAGGTCGCTCAGACGCCGCCGCGAAAAAATAATAAAAAAAGGAAAAATAATGGTTGCATTTTTCGAGAAGGTGTGCTAATATATTCAGGCAGTCGAGAGACGCAATCAAGAATCCGGGTGTGGCGAAGTTTGGTATCGCGCTTGAATGGGGTTCAAGAGGCCTCGAGTTCGAATCTCGACACTCGGACCAAAAAAGTCCTGAAACTACAAGAGTTTCGGGACTTTTTCTTTTTCTATTGCGGACCAGAAAATCGTCTGATTTCTAACAGCTTTCTAACACCATCATTCATTCGCAGCGGTGGAAAACAGCCTGCTCATTTTGTCCGCTATAGATTGCTTCCGAGCTGCATCCAAATGGCCGTAGAAGTTAGCATTTTTATGTCCGAATGGCCCAGCCACCTCTGCACGACCTTTAGGGAAAAGCCGTTGGGCAACAGCAGACTAGCACAACTGTAAAAACAGATGCAGGGGAGGGCAGAATAGTGGTGGGCCGCGGTGTGTTATTTAGAGTTTTCCCGGGAAGAGTCCGGCGCGGCGGGGTCTTGCTCCTCCTGCTCGCTGAGGGTCGGGATGAAAGCCCGGGCCAGCTTTCCCTTGCCCCGGTGCTTGATATAGAAATACCCAATAACGCTGAAGGTCACGGCGCCAATAAAGTTGACGAACATATCCTCCATGGTATCATACAGGCCGATATCCAAATAGCCGTCAAAGCCCAGGTCGTTGCCGTTGACTGCCACAGAGTGGATACCGTCTATCGTAACGGGGGTATTGCTGTTAGTGGGATCCAGCATCACGGAGGTGATGCTCTGAACCACCGTGTCCTTTTGCATATCCAGATGGAAGAGCCGATCCATACCAAACTCGAAAAATTCCCACAGCACACCCACGGTCATGGAAAAGCAGAAAGCAGCCAAAGCCACATATATGGGGGAGAGCTGAAACTTGATGCGGCTGTTTCGGTTGAGAATATCAATGAGGGCAAAGCCGGTGGCTGCGCAGAGAAAGCCTGTAGTGGTGTGGAGCATGGTGTCCCAGTTGGGGTAGGTGATGAAATAACCCTCCAGCTCGCCCAGTATTTCTGCCGCAAATATGAACAGTAGGATGATGATTTCCAGGGTGGTCGGCAGTTGGATACCGAAGTTTTGCTGGATGAAAAAAGGTAAAATAAACAAAATCAGTACCAGCAGGCAGATGAAGGCGCTCTCGTATTCGCCCCGGAGGATGGACAGAACCAGCTCTGCCACCACAATCAGCCGCAGAACTACATAAACGGCAAAAACAGCCGGCTGCTGGCGGATTGTGGCCTTGAGCCGGCGGACCGTATCTTTAGGTTTGGGTGGTTTCTTCATGGGAACTCCTTTCATGCGGCTTACTGTGCCGCTGCTGCTTTGTTTCTTTTATGGTAGCATACTGAGGAGAAAAACACAACGAAAATCGTTGTCCGGCACAGAAAAGCGGGGAAGCTTTTTGAGATCATGGGGACAGGATCCCAATAACCGTGTAAATGCCCTGCGCAGATTCATTTGAAGCAAGGGGACAGCTCAATGTGCAAATGAATAGGTAGGAGGGGCGGGATTAGAGGAATACTTGAAGAATACGATTCATACGACAGCTTCTTTGCTTGCTATCTGTTTTTATCCGGTGTAAAATGATTCCGAATAATATGCGGGAGGCACGATATGGATCGTTCAACCGATAAAACTTATCTATTTGAGCAAATGCCCGCATCCCAGGCGGTGCGGCGGCAGATTTTACCCGCTATCGCCAGTCAGATGGTGTTGTTGGCCTACAATCTGGCGGACACCTATTTTGTAGGATTACTGAACGACCCGCTGCAGACGGCGGCGGTATCGGTGGCGTACACCATTACTGTACTGATGACGGCCATTGCCAATCTGTTTGCCGTAGGTGGGGCCAGCTGCATGGCCCGGGCCTTGGGACGGCATGAAGACACGGATGCCCGATGCATTGCGGCCATCTCCTTTTGGTGGTGTCTGCTTGCGGCGGTGCTGTTTTCCGTTGCCTTCGCTTGGCTTGCATCACCATTGCTGCATCTGTGCGGAGCTACGTCGGAGACGTATGCGTTGGCGTTCCACTATGCCAAATGGGTAGTTATTTGGGGCGGTCCCTGCGCCATCATCAACATTTTGCTTGCAAACCTCCTGCGCGCAGAGGGCAGTGCGGGGATAGCATCGGCGGGCGTATCTCTGGGCGGCCTTATCAACATTGCCCTGGATCCGCTATTCGTGCTGCCGCAGTTTTTGGGATTGGGAGCCCGGGGAGCGGGACTGGCTACAGCCATCTCCAATGGCATTGGTACGTTGTTTCTGCTCTTCTGCATTTTTAACAGGCGCCGCAGCTCTGTGGTATCGCTGCGGCCCGGCAGCATGCGGTATACCGCTAAGCACATGGGCAGCATAGTGAAAATCGGCTTTCCCTCCTGTGCCCAGTATTTGCTGACCATGGTGGCAGTAGGGGCACTGATGAAGTTCATGTCCGCCTACGACACCGATGCAGTGGCTGCGCTGGGTATCGTCAAAAAGCTGGACATGCTGCCCCTGTATTTTTCCATAGGCGTTTCCGGCGGCATACTGCCGCTGCTGGCCTATAACTACGCTGCCGGCAACCAGGAGCGGCGGCATCAGGTATTTAAGCTGGGCTGCGGCGTATCGGTTGTATTTTCGCTGGTGTGTGTGCTGACTTATGAGCTGCTGGCGCCGATGCTGGTGGGACTATTTATTGACACACCAGCCACCGTTGCCTACGGAGCGTCTTTTCTGCGAATCATGGTGCTGGCTATGCCGATGATGGCCGTGTGCTACCCTATGATCACCCAGTTTCAGGCTATGGGACGAGTGAAGGAATCCCTGATTTGCTCCGTGCTGCGCAAGGGCGTACTGGATATCCCGCTGCTGTTTCTGCTGAATGGATTACTCCCCATGTACGGCTGTACCATGGTGCAGCCCATTGTGGATTGCATCTCTATGTTGGCAGCTCTATGGCTTTACAGGAGGATCCTGAGGCAGGAGGGAAGGGGCCGATAAAACGGAATACGCCAGCAGAAGGGAAAAGAGAATTATAGGATGGTGGCCCCCGGGATCTGCTTTACGCGGAAGCCGGGGGTCTGCATATGTCGGCTACTGTGTATAGCCTATCTCTTGGTAGGAAAGTGCCATAAAATATGCGCGATAGTCCTGATTTTAGGACGACACATCCAAAAAACAGGACTATGACAAAAATTTGACAAGCTTATAGAGGACATGTACAATGCAATTACAAGCAAAAAGGAGGGCGTTACGCCATGGAGTTTTGGAAAATGAACGGTGCCGGCAACGACTTTATTGTGGTGGATGACCGACAGGATGCTATACCCGATGAGAAGTGGCCGGAGATCATCCGCACTGTCTGTGAGCGGCATATGTCCATCGGTGCCGACGGATTCATGGTGGTGAAAAAGCCCACCTACGGCGGCGACTACAAGATGCTGTTTTTCAATTCCGATGGCTCCATGGGGGAGATGTGCGGCAACGGTGCCCGCTGCATCTGCCGATATGGCTATGAAAACGGATTGGCCGGCGAGGTGCAGAAGGTGGAGACCACGGCGGGCCTGGTCACTGGTTGGCGGGTGGATCGCCGGCTGTACCGTGTGCGGCTCAACGATCCCTGCAACATGCGCCTGGATGGCAAGGCGGAGGTGGACGGCGCGACCTATGATTGCGCCTATGTGGAGCTGGGAGACCCCGGCATCCCGCATGCGGCAGTGCCCATGAAGGACCTGAAGAATTTCGACACGCAGACACTGTTCCGGTTGGGTCGTAAGCTGCGGTTCTATAAGGATTTCCCCAGGGGCGCTAACGTGAACTTTTACGAGATCATCGGCCCGGACCATGTATATGAGCGCACCTATGAGCGGGGGGTGGAGGACTTCACCTATGCCTGCGGCACCGGTACCGGCTCTGTGGTAACTGTGCTGACGCTGCTGGGCAAGGTCTCCGGAAAAAACGTCCGGGTGGATATGACCGGCGGTACCCTGTATATTGACGTAGAGCGGGACGGCAGCGGACATGTCACCAATCTATTTCTCACCGGCCCCACTAACATCGTCTGCAAGGGTGAGATTACCGACGAGGCTCTGACCATCTGAGACCAATTACAACCATTTAACTAAGGTATGTAAGCATATGCTTTACATAGAGAGCAGTCAAATCAACCAAAATCAGTTAGGAGGAGTAAAAACTTATGGAAAAGAAAGCTGTAGTCAAGAATTATATTTTCCTTGGCATCATGCTGGGCGCAATGATCATTGGCGCGCTGGTGGGCTGGCTGGCCCCCAGTGTGGCCCCTGTCGTAAAGCCCCTTGGCACCGTGTTCATCAATATGATGTTCTGCGTGGTGGTTCCCCTGGTGTTCGTGTCCATCGCGGGCTCCATTGCCAACATGAAGAGCATGAAGCGTGCCGGTAAGATCATGGGCACCACGGTGGCGACCTTCGTCATCACCGGCGCCATCGCTGCTGTCATCATGTTCGCGCTGATGAAGATCTTCCCCCCGGTACTGGTTCCCTGGAACGACATCCCCTCTGAGGAAATGGGCGAGTACGCATCCATCTCCGACATGATCGTCAACTTCTTCACCGCCAGCGACTTCGTGGGTCTGCTGAGCCGCAAGGCCATGCTGCCCCTGATCGTGTTCTCCGTGCTGTTCGGCTTCGCCACCAACATGGCGGGCGGCTCTGAGACCCTGGTCGCCAAGTGGCTCAGCAGCATGACCGATGTCATGATGAAGTTCATCAAGATCATCACCTACTACGCTCCCGTGGCCTTCTTCGCCATCTTCGCCGGCTTGGTCGCTGACTATGGTCCCCAGATCGCCGGCTCCTATGGCCGCGCCATGGCTGTGTACTATCCCCTGTGCTTTATCTACATCTTTACTGCGTTCCCGCTGTTCGCCTGGTTCGGCGGCGGCAAGCACGGCGTGAAGACCATGTTCAAGCACATCACCAAGCCCGCTGTGGTCTCCTTGGGTACCTGCTCCTCTGTCGCTACCATCCCCACCAACCTGGAAGAGGCTGAGGATACCGGCGTCAGCAAGGACGTGGCTGAGATGGTCGTGCCTCTGGGCGCTACCATGCACATGGACGGCTCCTGCTTCTCCTGCGTGTTGAAGATTGCCTTTGTTTGGGGGGTATTCGGTCAGGATATGAGCTGGGGCAAGCTGATTCCCATCGTTCTGGTGGCTGTGCTGTCCTCCGTCGGTATGTCCGGCGTGCCCGGCGGTGGCTACATCGGCGAGTACATCATCTGCTCCATCTTCTTCCCCAATCAGATGGAACTGGCATTCCCCATTCTGGTGGCCATCGGCAACCTGGTCGATCCTCCCGCCACCATGATCAACTCTGCCGGCGACTATGTGGTGACCTACATCGTCTCCCGCTTTGCGGACGGCAAGGATTGGCTGGAAAAGGCTCTGGCCAAGAAGAAGGAAACTGCTGTCGCCGAGAAGGCTGAGTAATCTATTTCAGTATCTCCTCTGCTCTCGGCAGAATGGGCAGGGGGCTGTGGTGTGGTTGAGCCGCAGCCCCTGCGCCCAATTTCACTGACACATTCATACAAGATATTATCCGCCTTAAATACAAACAAAAGCTTTAAATTTGTATATCCGGCTCGCTGTGAGCCTTACACATACTTTAGAATCGAATCAGTGGGAAAAAGAAAGGATATCGCTATGATCTGTGAGAATATTACTATCGGAGCTAATGGCCACCTCCACTTTGCCGGCCAGGACACAGTGGCCCTGGCTAAGCAGTACGGTACACCGCTGTATCTGCTGGATGAAGACTATATCCGCCATCAGTGCCGCGTGTATCAGAATGCCTTCAAGAAGCATTTCGGCCCCTCCAGCCGCCCCCTGTATGCCAGTAAGGCCAACGCCTTCAAGCGCATCTACGAGATCATGAAGGAGGAGGGCATGGGCATCGATGTGGTATCCTCAGGTGAGATCTACACCGCTCTGCAGGCGGGCTACGATCTGTCCCACGCTTATTTCCACAGCAACAATAAGACCGATGGGGATATCGTGTACGGTATGGATAACCATATTGGCTACTTTGTAGCGGACAATGTGGAGGAAATCAAGGCTATTGAGGCCGAGGCCGGCCGCCGGGGCATCAAGCAGAAGGTGCTGCTGCGCCTGACCCCGGGCATTGATCCCCATACCTATGAGGCCATTTCCACCGGCAAGGTGGATAGTAAGTTCGGCTCTGCCGTGGAGACCGGACAAGCGGAGGAAATCACCGTGTTTACCTTGGTCCAGCCCCATGTGGAGCTGATGGGCTTCCACTGTCATGTGGGTTCCCAGGTATTCGGTGAGGATATTTTTGAGCGCGCGGCCGTCATTATGCTGGAGTTCATTGCCGCTATGAAGGAAAAGCACGGCTATATGGCGCAGCAGCTGGATCTGGGCGGCGGCTATGGCGTCCGCTATGTCGAGAGTGATCCCTTCCTGGATGTGGACACCAAGGTGAGTCAGGTGGCGGCAGCCATCCAGACGGCTTGCAAGCGGCTGAACATTGAAATGCCTGAGATCCATATGGAGCCCGGCCGCAGCATTGTGGGCGCGGCAGGCATGACTCTGTATACCTGTGGCACGGTGAAGAAGATACCCGGCTATAAAAACTATGTCTCCATTGACGGCGGCATGCCGGATAATCCACGCTATGCGCTGTATAAAGCCAACTATACCTGCCTGCTGGCTAATAAAATGAATGAGAAGTGCGACTTCGAGGCCTCTGTGGTGGGCCGTTGCTGCGAGAGCGGCGATATTATCCAGGAGCATGTGATGCTGCCTGCCTCCGTGGGCCGCGGCGACACTGTGGCAGTGTGTACCACCGGTGCGTACAACTACTCTATGGCCTCCAACTATAACCGCCTGCTGCGGCCCGCTACTGTAATGCTCAGCGGCGGCAAGAGTTATATAGCCATTCGGCGGGAAACCTTTGAGGATCTGTGCGCCTGTGACCTGTAAGCCAAAGCAATAAAATCAAGGCCCGCCCAGGCGGGCTTTGATTTTATACCCATTGAAAACTTTGCGGTAATCGTGTAAAATTATTGTGTAAACTGCGGATACAGCAGGGCAGAGAGGAACGAACACCGCAGAAATGGGTGAAAAGAGGTATGCAGGATGGATATACTGCAAAATGTCATGGACTCATCCTCCCACGCCATGTTCACCATGGATCGACAGGGGATTGTAACTCATATCAATCAGCAGGCCAAGGAACGCTTTGGCCTATTTAACCACAGCCTGTACGCCCATTCAGCCGGTCGGCTGGAGCCGGGTGATCTGGTGATTCTGGCCACCACCGCCATGGGCGCCGATGACGGCAATCTGACGCCGGAGGACCTGGCGGTGATTGGCATCCGGGATCCGCGCCTGCGGCCGAATGACATTCTGGCGGCGGTGGGCGTATACAAGGGGCCGGGCGTCAAGCCTGTGTACAAATATCTGCGGGGCGGTGAATCCGTGGGGCTGCACCTAGATGTAACCTTTCAGGGCGTTCCTATTTCCGTACACATTGGTGACAAGCAGATTGCCGTGGAGGTGCGGGAGAAGGTATACTCCATTACTTATTTTGTTTCCATCTGTCAGGCGGTCATTTTGGACCACCGGACCCGGCAGGTGAAGTTTTGGGAAGAAAAAGGCTACTCCGCCCGAAAAGAAGGCCTTGGTAGTCTGCTGCGGGGCAGCACCTATATTGCAAAGGGCCCGGATCAGGAGATCTGCGTGGTGGGTTACCATTTCAAGGATTTTTTTGAGGGCGAGCTTTTCGAGGAGCACCTGCGGCAGGTGCTGGACGGGCAGGCTCCCGGTTTCTCGGATGTTGCCTATGAAATCAACGGATTTGCCCTGCTGGCCTCCATCCTGCCCATTCGGGATGGGGAGGAGATCGCGGGGATCATCGTCAAGTTCCGCAATATTGAGGACATACGCACCACGATTATGGAGCGCAACACAGCCATTGCCGCGGCGGAGCGGAAATACCGGGAGTCCTCCGAGCGCAGCCTGCCGGAGGAAGAAGGCTCTCTGCAGACCTACGGCAGCTCCGCCGCCATGCGCGCCGTCCGGCGGCGGGCCTATAAGCTCAGCCAGATGGATTGTAATATTTTCATCACCGGCGAGGTAGGCACAGGGCGGACGAAGTTGGCCAAGAGCATCCAGCAAGTGCAGCCCAGGGGTGGTCCTTTTCTTCGAACGGATTGCTCTGCCGTGGCGCCGGGTCTGCTGGAGGAGCAGCTGTTCGGCAGAGAAGGGGGCGTACCCGGCTCCTTCCTGGAGGCTGACGGCGGTACGCTGCTGTTGGACGAGGTGGGCGGCTTGCCTATGAATGTACAGGCCAAGCTGCTGTATGCCATTCGTCGGCGGGAGATTATGCCGGTGGGCGCCTCTACTCCGGTTCCTGTGGATGTGCGGCTGCTCTTTATTGCCGGGCCGGAACTGCGGGACGAGGTAGATTCCGGTCGGTTCCGCCAGGACCTGTATTACCGGCTCTCAGCCTTTTCGGTGGAGATGCCGTCTCTGCGTGACCATAAAGAGGACATCTATCTGCTGGCCAACCAGCTGACAGAGCAGATTTGCCAGCGCTATCATATATCTGAAAAAACACTGTCCGGAGAGGCTTTCAGCAAGCTAATCAACTACGATTGGCCCGGCAATCTGCGAGAGCTGGAAAACGTGCTGGAGGGAGCGGCGGCGCTGTCAGATTCGGACATCATCTATCCGGAGCATATCCACCTGCCAACGGAGTCTGCGCCACTGACGCTGCGGCAGCACCTACGACAGGAGGAAAAGCGCTTTATCCAGCAGGTACTGGCTCAGTGCGGAGGAGATCGGCAGAAAGCTATGAAGCAGCTGGATCTGTCTCGGTCCGTGTTTTACGAAAGGCTGAAGGAGTACGGTCTGCACTGACAGACCGAATCCATACATATTTTGATACCATGAAAGGAGAACAAATATGAAGAGTTTACAGGAGTTTCCCCGGATTCCCCTTGCGGTGCTGCCCACCCCCATTCAGAAGCTGGAGAATATTAGTCGTCTGCTGGGAACCAATGTGTGGATCAAACGCGATGATCTGACCGGTATCGGCTTGGGCGGCAATAAGGTTCGCAAGCTGGAGTTCCTGCTGGCAGACGCCAAGCGACAGGGCGCAGAGATCGTGTTCACCACCGGCGGCGCACAATCCAACCACGCAATGCTGACGGCGGCCTGCGCCAAAAAGCTGGGCATGACGCCCATCCTAATTCTGAAAAAGCGCGGCGTTACCGAGCGCAAGGGCAACCAGCTGCTGGAGTATCTCATGGATACCGATGTCAGGTTCATGGACACGGACAGCTATGACGACATTTACGCCGAGATGGATCGCGTGGGCCAAGCCAGTGGCAAGAAGTATTATAAAATCCCCTGCGGTGGCTCCAACGCCATCGGCGCCCTGGGCTATGTAAACTGCATGAAGGAAATTGCCGACACAAGTATGCATTTTGATTACGTCTGCTGTGCTGAGGGTAGCGGCGGTACCCACGCCGGCGTGGCACTGGGAGCTAAGCTTTTTATGCCGAAGACCCAGGTGGTGGGCCTGATGGTGGACAGCGATCCCTTTGAGATAATCACTACACGTATTATGCAGGAAACAGCCAAGTTGCTGGAGCTGGACTTTATGCCCACTGAGTCGGATGTGCACCTGGTGAATATGTGTGGCCCCGGCTATGCCATTCCCTCCCCGGAGGGCAACGCCGCCATTCGCATGATGGCGGCCAATGAGGGCCTTTTCCTGGATCCCGTATATACCGGTAAGGCCTTTGCCGGCTTAATCAAACTCGCCCGGGAAGGGAAGTTCAAGCCTGATGATAACGTGTTGTACCTATATTCCGGCGGTGCTGGAGGGCTGTTCGCCATCGACGTGGACCTGGGCTGAAGCATGATTCGGCCCGCGCGACAGGAATAATAAATCCGCCCCTATGCAGCATATCCACACAGGGGCGGGCATAAAAAAAGGATCAGAGCCTTCTTGGCCCTGATCCTTTTTCTGTTTTACTGCAGCAGCAGCAGGCTGAACACCAGGGTGAACAGAGCCACCGTTTCGATAATACCGATGACGATGAAGTAGTTGGCCGTGCCCTTTCCGGTTTCACCCAGAGCATCTGCGGAGGCCGCGGCCACCTTGCCCTGGAAAAGGGCGGACAAGCCGATGGCCAGACCCGCAAAGATACCGGTGAACATAGCCAGCAGAGAGTCACAGCCGCCCTCCACGGCGCTGCGGATGAAGTTCATCAGCAAGAAGCCATAGATGGTTTGGGTCAGGGGAGCACCGGAGAAAGCCACCATGATAAAGGGGGCGGGCTTGCCGTTGGCGTAGCATTTTTTCCACGCGCCGACAGAAGCCTGTGCGGCAAAGCCGGAACCGAATGCAGAGCCCATGGCGGACAGGCCCAGAGCGCACGCCATACCAATAAATGCGATATTCATAATTAATCTCCTATCCGTTTATTTTTTTATTTTGTCACCCTTTTTAAAGGGATCGTATGCGATACCGGCCCATTCCATGCCCAACTGACCGGAGAACTCCAGCAGATTCAGCCGGACGCCGTGGACTACTACGGAAAGCAGGCCCATAACAATGTTCAGCCCGTGGCCGATGAGCAGGATCAGCACGGCGGCCACCACCAGGGGGCCCTTGAAGCTGAAGGCCATGTTGTTGAAGCTCTGCGCAATGGCCAAGGACGCCATGCCCACGGCAAACAGGCGGATATAGCTCATGATGTTGCCGAAAGCGCTGATGGTGTTAAGAAACACCGTGAAAGCATCGCCAAGCCCTGCCTTGAGGCCCTGACCGAAGCTCTTACCCGGCGCCATGCCGCCGAAGCACACCACCAGCAGGAAGCCGGCGATGACCACGCAGGCCACAGGAATCAAATTAACCTCCTGGCCGATGACCAGATACAGCACCACGAAATATAGCGCATCAATGGCAGCCAGCCAGCCCAGATCGGCCACCCAGCTCAGATCCTTCTCCTTCAGCTTGCGCCGAATGTTCATAACGCAGGCCAAGGACAGCTGCACCGTGCCCAGAATAAAACAGAACTTCATAATGGTGTTTTGCTGGGTGGTGGTGGATACGTCAAAGTATGCCGGATAGTTGGCAAAGGTAGGGATCACCAGACTTCGCAGCAGCGACACATCCATGGCCTGCTCCAGGCCAAACCAGGTACCTGTGAGCGCACCCCATATAATGGTGGCAATGGACAGCACCCACAGCAGCTGCACGGCATTGGATTTTTTCTTGCCCTTCAGCGTTAGGACCAGGGCCAGCAGTAGGAACAGGCAGCCGTACCCTGCGTCACCGATGATCATGGCGAAGAAAAGGGTGAAAAAGCCCAGGAACCAAAAGGAAATATCGTATTCCCGGTAGCCCGGAACAGTGCCCAAAATATCAAACACCGGGATCATCAGCTTGGTCACTTTATTGTATTTAACCTTAGTGGGAACCTGGTCGTCATCTGCATCCGGATCCTCAAGAGCCCATGCCCAGTGGGCCTGAGCGGCGGCCGCCTTGAAGTCCTCTACTTGGGCGGCGGGCAGATAGCCCCGCAGCCACACCAGGCCGTCTTGACTTTGGGAGGTATTGCTGACAGCAGAATACTTGGCATCGTTCTGGGTTTTGAGCATTTGTACACGGATGCTGGGCAGGTGGGAAGCCGCCTGACGGAGGGCAACTTCACAATCGGAAAGGCCCTTGGCACAACGCTGCTGCTCCTGCTCCAGCTCCTCCAAACCCTTATCGGGTATGGGAAACTCTGTGGCAGAATACTCGCCTGGTAGAGGGGAAAGGGTGGCAAAGGTCTGCATCTTGCCCACAGGAGACAGGCGGATGATCTGCACATCCGGGGCATTCAGCAGAGCGGCCATGGTCTTTTTATCCGTGCGGTAAATGTGGATGTCCCAGCCTGCGTCCTTGAGGGAACGCAAATCCGTCGGGGAGAAGCGGCCCCACTCGGCCAGCCTTTCCGCGGCGGCATGAGCGGCGGTCTGCTCCTCCTGCAGCGCTTTTTTGCGCTCTATGCAGGCGGATAGCTCGGAGAAAAAGACTTCAAATTCATCATTGGACAGAGGGACCTTCTCCGGGGGAACATTGCCGTACTCCTGCAGCACAGTGACCATCCGGGACAGATCGGCAAAGCGCTGGAGATGCTGCTGATCCGCAGAGGCCTTTTCGGAGAAATGGACGATACCCAGCTGCTGCAGACGATCCAGTAATGCAGTTTTTTCGGCCGCAGTGGTCACAATGTGGACCACCTTCATTTTTTCGATCATTGGCCCACCTCCTGCAGCTTTTTCTTGGCGATTTTACCCCGCACCACGGCGGAGGTCTGCTGATCGCCCAGATAGATGCCGATGACACGGATATTTTCCTTGGCCTCAGGAATCTTTACCTTTTCGAACAGGTTTACCCGCTGGGCCGTGGAGCGCAGCTCCTTTTCCAGCAGTTCCACCTGGCGGCGGAGAGTCTTGGCCAGGGCGTCCAATCGGGCAATCTCCCGCAGGCGGACAGCGGCCGTATCGACCCAAAGGGGATAGTCCGCCACGTCGTATCGGATCTCCTCAAAGCTTAAATCTCGGAAAACAGGTACAGTGACGCCGGCGATGTTCTCTTGGCCGCATTCCACATGGCTGGGGCGGACGAGAGATTGAAGCTGCTTGCCCTCCGGAAAGCTCTCATTTTCCGCAAAGACGGCCACCCAATCGTCCAGCCCGTCTACGGCGGCCCGGCGCTGCCGCTCCACCTCCTCCAGCTGGGCAGTTACATGCATCACCACAGATTGGAGCTGCTGCTTTTTCAGCTGTAGGGTGGGCAGATAACGCTGAAACTGCTTCAGGCGGTCCTTCTGCACCTTCAGCTCATTTTTTGTGAGTTTAACAGCCATAGGCGCCTCCTCACTCCTGGGCGGAGGGCTTAGGCCATCTCTCCTGAATGAGACTGGTTTTCAGACCCGTTTCATTGGGCTCAAAGCACTCAGCCAAGATCTCCCAGCCCAGATCCAGCGCCTCCTCCAGGGGGATGTTCACGCTCAGATCCATCAGCTTTGTTTCAAACAGATGGCCGTACTTCAGGAGCTTTTCGTCCCACTCGGACATGGCAAAGCCCATGGACTTCTTCTCCAGGCTCTCCTTATAGGCACTGTACAGGCGGATCATGCCGTCCATCAGCGCCCGGTGGTCGCTGCGGGTCTTGCCGTTGACGTTCTGCTTCAGACGGGACAGGGAGCCAAAGGGCTCAATGTGACCGTTTTTCAGATAATACTGGCCCTCGGTGATATAGCCGGTGTTATCGGGGACGGGGTGCGTTACGTCATCGCCGGGCATGGTGGTCACACCAAGGATGGTGATGGAGCCGGCGTCCTCAAAGTCAACGGCCTTTTCATAGCGGGCAGCCAAACAGCTGTAAAGGTCACCCGGATAGCCACGGTTAGACGGCACCTGCTCCATGGTGATGGCCATTTCCTTCTGCGCGTCTGCGTAGTTGGTCATATCGGTCAGGAGGACCAGCACCCGCTTGCCGTCCAGCGCGAACTGCTCGGCCACGGCCAGAGCCAGGTCCGGCACCAGTGTACATTCCACCGTGGGGTCGGAGGCGGTGTGAATAAACATCACCGTGCGGCCCATGGCACCGCTCTTTTCCAGGGTGTCCCGGAAAAACAGATAGTCATCGTACTTCAGGCCCATGCCGCCCAGGACAATCACATCCACCTGCGCCTGCATGGCAATGCGGGAGAGCAGCTGGTTGTATGGCTCTCCGGACACGGAGAAGATGGGCAGCTTCTGACTCTCCACCAGGGTGTTGAATACATCGATCATGGGGATACCGGTGCGGATCATTTTATTGGGAACGGTACGCTTGGATGGGTTCACGGATGGGCCGCCGATGGGGATCATATTCTCGGTCAGCGCGGGTCCGCTATCGCGGGGCACACCGGCGCCGTCAAAAATGCGGCCCAGCAGATGATCCGAGAAGGATACCATCATAGGCCGGCCCAAAAAGCGGACCGGATCCGTGGTGCTGACACCCTGGGTACCACTGAAGACCTGGAGTGTAACCAGATCCTTATTCAGCTTGATTACGTTGGCATAGCTTTTGCCCACCAGGGCCAGGTCACCCAAACGGACGCCGGAGGCCCGGACGGTGACCACGTTTCCCACAATGGATTCGATTTTAGTGTAAACTTTCTGCATATTGCTTCCCTCCTCAGCCCTGGACCTTGCTCAGGTAAAAGTCCTTCAGCTTCTTTTCCTGGGCCTCGAATTCCGGCGAGCGGAAATGGGTGTTGTGCCAATCCAGAAACTCCTGCCGAACCTGGTTGAAGAAGGCGCGAATTTCTTTCTTGTCCTCCAGGTCGAAATCCCGGGTCAGCACATCGTAAAGTATATCGAACTCGTACACCTGGCGCTCGGGGTCGCAGGCGGCATCGATGGGATCAAAGGAGTTCTGCTGCAGATAGACCGCATCCAGCAGCTCACCCTTTTGGTAAATGATGTAGTCCTCGGCGGAGGTACCCTCCTCACCGATGACCTTCATCATCTGATTGATCTCGTTACTGCGCTTGAGGATGGACCGAGCATGTTCTACTCGCTCCATATCCACCACGCCCTTGTACTTGGACCAGGAATCGATAGGATGGATGGCGGGGTATTTGCGGGCATCGGACCGCTCACGGGACAGGCCGTGGAACGCGCCTACCACCTTCAGTGTGGCCTGGGTCACAGGCTCTTCAAAGTTACCGCCGGCAGGGGAGACGGTGCCGCCGATGGTCACGGAGGCAATCTCGCCGCTCTTGAGGCGGACCTTGCCAGCCCGCTCATAGAAAGAGGCGATGACGGATTCCAAATAGGCGGGGAAGGCTTCCTCGCCGGGGATCTCCTCCAGACGGCCACTCATTTCACGCATAGCCTGAGCCCAGCGGCTGGTGGAGTCTGCCAGCAGCAGCACATCCAGCCCCATCTGCCGGTAGTATTCCGCCATGGTCACAGCGGTGTACACCGATGCTTCACGGGCGGCCACGGGCATGGAGGATGTGTTGCAGATAATAATGGTACGCTCCATAAGGGAACGGCCGGTGCGGGGGTCTGTAAGCTCCGGAAACTCCGTCAGCACCTCCACCACCTCGCCGGCACGCTCGCCGCAGGCGGCCACGATGACGATGTCCACATCGGCATTCTTGGCCTCCATGTGCTGCAGAACAGTTTTTCCGGCGCCGAAGGGGCCGGGCACACAGAAGGTGCCGCCTTTGGCTACGGGCAGGAAGGTGTCGATACAGCGGATCTGAGTCACAAGCGTTTCATCGGGCCGCAGACGCTCCTCATAGCAGCGGATGGGCTGCTTTACAGGCCAGGAAAAGACCATGGTCAGCTCCCGCTGCTCGCCCTTTTCGTTTTCCAGCACCGCCATGGTGTCGCGTACATTGTATACGCCCTTTTCCCGGACGGATTTGACCGTCCACTCGTCTGTCAGGTCAAAGGGGACCATGATCAAATGGGTGAACAGACCCTCCGGCACGCTGCCGATGGCATCGCCTGCGGTGACCACATCACCGGGGGCGACCCTGGGGGTGAACTCCCAATCCCGGTCGGGAATGGGATCCAGATACACACCGCGCTCCAGGAAAAAGCCGCATTTTTCCGCCAGCTTGGGCAGGGGATTCTGCAGGCCATCGAACACCTGGGTCAGCAGGCCCGGCCCCAGCTCTACGCTCATAAGCTGGCCGGAGAGCTCTACCTTGTCGCCCACCTGGATGCCGTTTGTCATTTCATAGATCTGCATGCTGGCTGTGTCGCCGTTTATGCGGATGACCTCACCCTTAAGTCGTTCGTCACCCACCAGGACATAGCCCACTTCATTTTTTCGCACGGAGCCGGAGAAGCTGGCCGATACCAGGTTCCCGTTTACTCCGGTCACAAATCCTGTTACTTTGTCCATATTGATTCTCCTGTTTTGTTATAGGCTGGAAATCTGCTGCCGGATGTTATCCATCAGCCCGTCAAAGGCCTGCTTGCCCCGGTCATACCGGAAGGTGCGCTGGCGCTCCAGAAGCTGCAGCTTCATGGCGTAGCCATAAAGGGCATATTCGTCAAAATTGTGCAGGCCGATCATGTCATCCAAACGGCGAAATTCCAGGTCCAGTAATAGGCGCTCACCCTCCAGGGGATTTTCCGCATTTACTGCCGCTGTTACCACCTGGACAATGCCTGAGTCCCGATCAGAGGGGACAGGGCAGACCCGGCCCAGCTTCACACTGCGCTGATAGGTCAGCTCCCGTGAGAGAGATTGGTAGAATTCGCCCCATTCTGACAGAAGCGGCCCCTTACCGGAGCGTACCGTCAGCTCCTCCAGAGTCTTATACGTCCCCTCACTCACCGCAGATCTGCATTGAGATAAGAACGTGGCATAGTCCATGGGCGGCTCACCCTGGGTGCGGAGCATGGGCAGACTTGAGATGAGATAATAGTAGGAAGCCATGAGGCACCTCCTTATAGGCGAGTATCCCGGAAGAAGGGCATGAGCATTTCAGCGATCTCCTCATCGGAGCAATCGAAATAACCCGAGCCGTCCTTAGCGGCCAAGCGGAAGCCGGCGCCTACCTTTTTGGAGGGGCGGATTTCCAGGCCATTTTTCAGCTCCTGGGCAAGCTCCTGACGGATGGCATCTGTCACCTGACTTACCTCCACCGTGTAGGCGGACACATCCTCACCCTGCAAAGCGGCACGAATGAGGGTAGCCAGGGTCTGCTGATCCAGTGCCTTGCACACATCGGCAGCCAGGATCTTTTCAAATTCCTTTTGAATCTCCTGATGGAAAGCCAGTACGGCGTCACGCTTGGCCTGCTCCGCACTGAGACGGGCGCTGTTTTTGAACACTTCGATCTCGGCGTTTGCATCCTGAAGCAGCTTGTCGGCGTCGGCCTTTGCCTGGGAAATAATGGAATCCGCCTGTGCCTTGGCTTGCGCCACAATGGCGGCGGCCTCCCTGTTGGCGCTGTCAATGCCATCTTGCTTGATGGATGAAACGAGGTCCTGAATTTGAAGTTCCATAGTTATCACCTTCTTGATTATGTTTTTGTGCATATGTCTGCATTATAAAACTTTTGCGTGCAGGTTGCAAGTGTTTTTGGCGTGGGAGTCATTGAATATGCTGATAAAAGGCATAACAATATAGAGAATCCACCGACCCCCTGGGGGATCGGTGGATCATAAAGAATGAGAGAAAAAGAGTTTACGCAGCGGATGCGGCTTGCTTTTTGCCGGAGATATACTGGAATACGACAATAGCGGCAACAACGGCCAAACCGATCAGATCGGAGGTCAGGCCAGGGATCATCATGCCGAGACCACCTGCCACAAGGGCAAGGCGCAGCACCATGGGAATCTTACGAAATAGGTGGCCGTTAAGGGCTGCGGCGATGCCAAACAGACCCAACAGGGCGGTAACGGAGATAAGCAGCACATCGTACCACTCTACGTTGCCGACAAAGAGCATACTCGGATTATAGGCGAATATATACGGCACGATGAAGGCTGCTATAGCCAGCTTTGTGGCGTTGATACCGGTCTTCATGGGGTTAGACTTGGCGATGGCGGAGCCGGCATAGGCAGCCAAGGCCACAGGCGGTGTGATGTCCGCCACAATGCCGAAGTAGAACACGAAGAAGTGTGCCGCCACAGGGGAGAAGCCCAGCTGGATCAGTATAGGGGCGCAGGTAGAGGCCATGATGCAGTAGTTGGCGGTGGTAGGTACGCCCATGCCCAGCACGATGCAGCACAACATGGTCAGCACCAGGCCGACGATGGTTGCATTACCGGCCAGCTGCACGATGGCGTTGATGAGGATGGAGGCCAGGCCCGTAACGGTAATGCACCCGGCAATCATACCGGCCATGGCGCAGGCCACAGCCACGGTGATGGCACCCTTAGCGCCGGCTGCGAGAGCATCGACGGCGGAGAGAAGGCTGGCCTTCACAGTCAACCACAGGATCTTTCCAAAGCCCTGGCCGTTCATCTGACGGAGGTTGGTGGCCAGCAGGTGGATAAAGCCGATGATAAAGGAGGCCAAGATGGAGAGGGCAGCAGAGGTAGCCATGGTCTTTGCACCGGAGGACACCAGCCATACCAGCAGCACCAGGGGCAGTATCAGATAGAGATTTCTGAGCAAATAGCCCCACTTCGGCAGCTCTGTGCGGGGAATACCCTGCAGACCCAGCTTCTTTGCTTCTAGATGCACAGCAATGAAGATGCCGGAAAAGTACAGAATAGCGGGGAGAATAGCCTTTACAGCGACCTCAGCGTAGGGCAGATCCATGTATTCCGCCATAAGGAAGGCGGCGGCACCCATAATGGGCGGCATAATCTGACCGCCGGTAGAGGCGGCAGCTTCCACCGCGCCGGCGAACTCGGGCTTATAGCCGGTTTTCTTCATCATGGGAATGGTCACGGAACCGGTAGTCACAGTGTTGCCCACGGAGGAGCCGGACACCATGCCGCACAGGGCGGAGGAGATAACAGCCACCTTAGCGGGGCCGCCGCTGGACCAACCGGCCACACGGTTTGCAAAGTCAATGAAGAAGCTGGCGATGCCGGTGCGCTCCAAAAACGCGCCGAAGATAATGAACAGAACGATGTAAGTAAAGCACACGTTAATGGGAGTGCCTATGACACCGGAGGTGGTGTAGAATAGCTTATACACCACATTTTTCAGCGCGCTGAAGAAACTGGGGTTATAGCTGAGCTGGTTATAGAAGGTATAGATCAGCAGCGCAGCCACAACACACAGGATAGGGATACCCACGCATCGGCGGCACAGCTCTATCAGCACCAAAATGCCGATGACGCCGATGATCACATGGATGGGCTCAATGCGGGTGGCCAGTTGTATCAGGGTAAAGGCATTGATGGCAAAATAGAAAAAGCATGCGGAGCCCACCAGCATCAGCACGATGTCGTACCAGGGCAGGGAATTGACCTTCACATGGCCCTTCTTGGCCGGGTAGGTCAAAAAGCCCAAGATAATGATGCAGCCCACAAACAGGGTCAGGCGCACCTCGGGCAGGGCAGTGGAGAACAGGGTCATATACAGGCAGTACAGGGAGAAAAGGGTCATAATCACCGTAATGATGATCTTGGGGGTGCCTTCCCAAATGCGGGTGGCAGATTCGCGGTCATACTTACGCATGACTTCGTCCAGATCGGTCTCCATGTCACTGCTGCTTTCAGCAGCGGGTGCAGTATCTACCGCAGGTGCCGTCTGGCTTTTCTTTTTAAAGATGCTCAATGGGAGCGTCCTCCTTTAGGCTTATTTTGTTATAGACAGTGAGGACTACGGCGGATAGCCTCCGCCGTAGTCATCTCACTTGACATTTTCGTTAAGAAGTCGAACAGAATTACTTGCCGGCCACGGTGATGTTGTGCTCAGCAAAGTACTCCACAGCACCGGCGTGATAGGGAACGGAGGTGATGGAGGAGGCATACTCCAGGTTCAGCTCGCCGTACTTGGCATGGCTGCTGACCAGGCTGGAGGCGTTATCGAAGATGTCGGCGCACAGAGCCTTGATGGCATCGGCGGGCACATCGTCACGGGCCAGGATCACAGCGCCCACGGCCACGGTGGTGGTGTCGGAATCCAGGCCGTACACGTCAGCCTTGATGGTGCACTTGGAGTAGTAGGGGGAGGACTTGAGCAGAGCGTCGATATGCTCGTCATCCAGGGAAACCAGGGACACGGGCTTGGTGGTGGATAGATCCACGATAGCGGTGGTGGGGGCGCCGGCCACGATGAAGGCGGCATCGATCTTGCCGTCCTTCAGAGCGTCAGCGCTGTCGCCGAAGGACTGATAGGTGGCGTTGATCTTGGTGAACTTGCCGTCGGCATCCAAATCACCGATGCCATAAGCGCTCAGAATGTCCACGGCGTTGAAGTACACGCCGGAGCCGGCCTGACCCACGGAGACATTTTTACCTTCCAGGTCAGCCACGGTCTTGATGCTGGGATCCACGGTAACGATCTGCACCTGCTCGGCATAGAGGGCGGCCACGGTGGAGAAGCAATCAATCTTCTTGTCAAAGATGTTGGTGCCGTTGTAGGCGTAGGCCATCACATCGGACTGGCAGAAGGCCAGTTCGGCATTGCCGGCGTCCAGTTCTTCAACGTTGGACTTGGAGCCGTTGCCCACCAGACCCACGACGTCGATGCCGGCGTTGTTGGTGGCGTGCTGGGCGATGGTGCTGCCAAAGGCGTAATAGGTGCCGGACTCACCACCGGTGACGAAGCGCATCTTGGTCTTGGAGCTGCCGCAGGCAAACAGGCTTAAGGACATAACCAAGGCCAAAATCAGTGCGAAAAGCTTTTTCATAGTAATTCTCCCTTTACGTTTTTTTATCCTCTTTTTCCGCGCAAGGCGGATCACACTTCCGCTATTGTATCGCACTTCCTGATGATTTGCAAGTTATAATTGTGATTTTATTATATTTTTTCTTATGACGGATTTGGATTAAAAGAGTTTTTTTGAACAATATTTTCGTATTTGTTATGAGTTAATAAATGCTTCCGCTTAAATAACATAAATTGATGAAGAATAGTGTTAAAATATAAAAAAGCTTTTTGCGAAAAATCTTTCATTATTTTGCAACTGCGTGAAATGAATCTTGCAAAAAATGCGCATCATACGAAGAAAGGAAGAATAGCGCACTGCAAATAATTAAAATATGGTATGATTTTTAGCGGCTGACCCAGGAAAAAGATGGCAGATATCCTCTGCGTGAGACAGGCATGGCGATGCATTTTCTCTTGACTTCTGGCAAAAGATACAGTAAAATACCGCTATATTGCAACAAGCGATGATGGAGAGTAGTACTCCCGTGCGGGATGCCCAGAGAGGAAACGGTCGGTGTAAGTTTCCGTGACGGCAGGGAGGAAGTCGCTCCGGAGTTTTGCCGCCCAGCGAGAGCAAGCGGCAGCGGTCAGCCGCCGTTATCAGGTTTTGAGTGCGGAGGGGTCTCCTCCGAACACAGGTGGTACCACGGACTATATTTATGGTTCGCCCTGTTTTGCTTTTGCGGCAAGACAGAGCGGGCCTTTTGTTTTGCCGAATTTCGGAAAAGGAGAGTTCACTATGAGAAAAGAATTACCCAAGGTCTATGACCCCCGGGATGTGGAGCCCCGGATCTACCAGATGTGGATGGACGGCGGCTGCTTTAAGGCGGAGCCAAATCCTGATAAGAAGCCGTTTTCCATTGTTATGCCGCCCCCTAATGTCACCGGCCAGCTGCATATGGGACACGCTATGGACTCCACCCTGCAGGACATCCTCACCCGCTTCAAGCGGATGCAGGGGTATGAAGCTCTATGGCTGCCCGGCACCGACCACGCCGGCATCGCCACCCAAATTAAGGTGGAGGAGAACCTGCGCAAGGAGGAAGGTCTTACCCGCCACGACCTGGGCCGCGAAAAGTTTTTAGAGCGAGTCTGGGAATGGAAGGAGAAATACGGCAACCGTATCGTGCAGCAGCAAATGAAGATGGGTGCCTCCTGTGATTGGGACCGCAGCCGCTTCACCATGGACGAGGGCTGCTCCCGGGCTGTGCGGGAGACCTTCTGCGAGCTGTATGACAAGGGCCTCATTTATAAGGGCAGCCGTATCATTAACTGGTGTCCACACTGCCTGACGGCCCTGTCTGATGCTGAGGTGGAGTACACTGATAAGCCCGGCCACCTTTGGTATGTGCGCTATCCGCTTACCGACGGCAGCGGTGACATTGTCATCGCCACCACCCGACCCGAGACTATGATGGGAGACACGGGCGTGGCTGTGAACCCGGGAGACGAGAAGTTTAAGCATCTTATCGGCAAGACTTGCATCCTGCCTATTATGAACCGGGAGATCCCTATTGTGGGCGACGAATACTGCGAAATCGGCTTCGGTACCGGTGCGGTGAAGATGACCCCCGCACATGACCCCAACGACTTTGAGGTTGGCCTACGGCATAACCTGGAGGTGATCCGGGTCATCGCCGATGACGGCACCATCAACGAAAACGGCGGTCCCTACAACGGCATGGACCGCTATGAGTGCCGCAAGGCTATTGTGAAGGACCTGGAGGAGCAGGGCTACCTCATTAAGGCTGAGCCCTACTCTCACAATGTTGGTACCTGCTACCGCTGCCACAACGACGTGGAGCCTCTAATCTCCGCCCAGTGGTTCGTGAAGATGGCGCCCCTGGCCAAGGAGGCCATCCGTGTGGTGGAGGACGGAACCATTAAGTTCGTACCCGAGCGCTTCACCAAGACTTATATCAATTGGATGGAAAACGTCCATGATTGGTGCATTTCCCGCCAGCTTTGGTGGGGCCACCAGATTCCTGCCTGGTACTGCGATGATTGCGGCCACATCAATGTCAGCCGCCAGGATCCCACCCAGTGTGAGAAGTGCGGCAGCACCCACTTGACTCGGGACGAGGACGTACTGGACACCTGGTTCTCCTCGGCGCTGTGGCCGTTTTCTACTCTGGGCTGGCCCAATACGGAGTCGACGGATCTGAAGTATTGGTATCCTACCTCCGTCATGGTCACCGGCTACGACATCATCTTTTTCTGGGTGGCCAGGATGATCTTCTCCGGCATGGAGCAGATGAAGAAGGAGCCCTTCAAGACCGTGTTCATCCATGGCCTGGTCCGTGACGATAAGGGCCGCAAGATGTCCAAGTCTCTGGGCAATGGCATTGACCCCCTGGAGATGGCGGAGCAGTACGGCGCAGACGCCCTGCGCTTTAACCTCATCACTGGCAACAGCCCCGGCAACGACATGCGTTTCTATGTGGAAAAGTGCGAGGCCATGCGGAACTTTGCCAATAAGATCTGGAACGCATCCCGTTTTGTGATGATGAATCTGACTATCGACAAGGTGGAGCTGCCCGAGAAGCTGGAGCTGGAGGACAAATGGATCCTCAGCAAGCTTAATACCCTTATCCGCGAGGTCACGGACAATATGGATGCCTTTGAGCTGGGTGTGGCCTCCGCCAAGATCTATGACTTCATTTGGGACACCTATTGCGATTGGTATATTGAGCTGACCAAGACCCGGCTTAACGGCGAGGATGAGGGCGCCAAGCTGGCGGCGGAGAATGTGCTGTGCTATGTGTTGCTGCGCATCCTGGAGCTGCTGCATCCCTTCATGCCGTTTATCACGGAGGAGATTTGGCAGGCTCTGCCTCATGAAGGGGATTATCTGATCCGCGCCAAGTGGCCCGAGTACCATTCTGCGTTTGACTTCCGCGCTGAGGAGCAGGCTATGGAGGCGGTCAAGGACGCCATTTCTGCCGTCCGTGCTCGCCGAGCTGAGATGAACGTGCCGCCGAGTAAGAAGGCGCAGATGATCATCGTCTCCGACCATGCGGAAGACTATCGCCTGGGTGAGCATTTCATTAAGCGTATGGCATACGCCAGCGAACTCACTGTAACAGATGCGTCGCCTGCAGACCTCACGGGCCTGGTCACTGTGGTGACCCATGGCGCCAATGTCTATCTGCCTCTGGCGGAGCTGGTGGACTTTGAAAAGGAGCTGGAGCGCATTGCTAAGGAGCGAGCGAAGGCTGCCGAGAACCTGGCACGCATCGAGCAGAAGCTCAGCAACGAGAAATTCGTGTCTAAGGCCCCTGAGGCAGTGGTGAATGCAGAGCGGGAAAAGGCAGAGAAGGCCCGGGCCCTCATCGCCAAGCTGGACGAATCCGCCGCTGCTATGAGAGGGTGAGAACCGGTACATGTAATCAGATTTTTAAATATTATAGTAAGGGAGGCACATTTTTGTGCCTCCCTTACTATTTGTATTCCGGCAGCGGCAATAATGACAGAGATATAGAAAAATGGCCGGCAAACCATGCCGACCATTTTTCTGTATGGAATCTTGAGGAGAGAAAAGAAAGGCAATAAATTTATGCTGCGTTGTGAGCATTACGGTGAGCGGAGCGCTCTTCGTGGTGCATCTCCAGAAGGCCTGCCTTACTGGCAGCCCAAGTGCCGATGGCACCAAAAATCAGGGGCAGATACATACCGGCCTCACGGATGGGTGCGTCAGCAGCTGTCATCAGGAAAGCGGTGGCAACGACAAGGATTAGTGAAACGATAGAAATCATAATATAAGCGTCCATATTTTTCATAATAATGCCTCCTAAAAAATGGATCAACTTAAAACTATTTTCTGTTTGCAGTTGTATAGTAGGATTATTAACAAGAAAAGTAAAGCGCCAAATCATTATAATTAATACCAGTAACACTTACAACTGAAAGCCATATAAGAAAAATGTATTTTTTAACGGCAACAAGGTTCTTCGACAAAAAGATACCGGAGAAAAAAGTATAATCATCGTAGGCTGATGCCTACGGTGAATTTTATACAGGAAGTGATGAAGAATGCAAGTGAAAGCAGAGAGCGTAGATCGCAGGCTGCGGCTACGCCTGTATGGCGAGTTGGATCACCATGCCGCCCGACAGCTTATGAAAAGCATCGCGGACGAACTGGAATATGCGCTGCCGCTGGAGGTGGTATTGGATTTTTCCGGTGTGACCTTTATGGACAGCTCCGGCATTGCCGTAGCGCTGCATACACTGCAGCAGGTAAAGCGATTGGGCGGAAAAATGTGGATTGCAAATCCATCGCAACAGGCAAAAAAGGTGTTTTTTGCAGCCGGGATCCAAAGAATGATCGGAATGGAGGATGCATATGAAAAGTGAAAATCAGGTGGTACTGGAGTTTCCCAGCCGCAGCAGCAATGAAGCATTCGCCCGAGTAGCGGCGGCGGGCTTTGCCATGCAGTTAGACCCCACCCTGGAGGAGCTGGGTGACATCAAAACGGCTGTCAGTGAGGCAGTGACCAACGCCATTGTTCATGGCTATCCGGAGAATTTTGGACGGATCGTCATGAAGCTGCGGATCCGAGAGGGAAACATTCTGGAGATCGTGGTCAAGGATTGGGGTGTGGGTATTGCGGATGTGGAGCAGGCTCGAAAGCCCATGTTTACAACCGGGAACGATGAGCGCAGCGGCATGGGCTTTACCATTATGGAGAGCTTTATGGACACGCTGCGGGTGCGGTCTGCACCGCAGAAGGGGACTACCGTGACTATGCGCAAGCGGATCTCCACCCGGGTGGGGGATCGAAAATGAGTGACAGCAGATTGGCCCTGCTGGATAGGGCGCAGTCAGGGGACAGCGATGCCTGCGAAAAGATGCTGATGGAAAACAGCGGGCTGATCTGGTCTGTGGTGCGGCGGTACTACGGCCTTGGGGCAGATCCGGAGGATCTGTACCAGCTTGGGTGTATTGGATTTATAAAGGCTGTAAAGGGGTTTGATATTACATATGGAACGCAGTTTTCCACCTATGCGGTGCCAAAGATCGCGGGAGAAATTCGACGATTTTTAAGGGATGATGGGCCGATGAAGGTGGGGCGCACACTGCGGGAGAGAGGGCAAGGCATTTGGGCGGCCCGACAGAGGCTGCGCACCGCCTTGGGCCGGGAGCCGAAACTATCGGAGGTCGCAGCCGAGACCGGATGGAGCGTCGAGGAGATTGCAACAGCGGAGCTGGCCGTCTCCACACCGGAGTCGCTGCAGCAGGAGACGGCTGGTGGACTAACACTGGAATCCACTCTGGGGACGGATGCACCGGAGGAATCCTTGGTCGAAAAAATCGCGCTCCGGGAGGCCATACGGACCCTTCCGGAGCGTGAGCAGGAAACAATTTATCTGCGTTTTTTCAAATGCATGACCCAGGAGCAGACAGCGCGTATCCTGGGAGTGTCGCAGGTGCAGATATCTCGTCTGGAACGGAAGGGGGTAGCACATCTGCGGGAGATGCTTCGGGAGTGAAAGAGCTCTCCGATTGAAACTCCGTCATGGTACAGCGGTAGCGTTTGGGTAAAAATGTGTTTTGGCAGCGCGGATTATATCGATCTTCGATGGCAACGGTGTCAAAAAATGTCTTCCACAATTTGCGGTATTGAGCTTCCTGTGCATCTGGTGGTGCAAGAGTGATGGAATCGACCTGCATGATGCGGGATCGGCCTCCGCAGTATAAAAGCAGTTCCCCATGTGTGCGGTCATACAGAAAAAAGGGTTCATTGGCATAGCGGCTGCAGAAGTAGCCCCGCAGAAATGGCAGCACCCGATTTTTGGGTTCGATCTCAGCGCCTAATATGCCACCAAAGTCGGAAAATCGCACAAAGCCGCGGAGCTTCTCCAGCTCACCGGATAAATGACGGACAGCCTTATATAACGGAAAGCAGGCTTCATCGGGGGTGCGGCGCAAAAATTGCGGGCCATCGGCATAGAGCTTTTGGATGAAACGGTACAAACAGGCTTCTTTGTCCGCCATGCAGGTATGAAAGGCCCGGTAGAGCAGGCGCTCTGCCCGGGCAGAGCGGCTTTCGATGCTGCGCAGGATACGGCTGCTGTGTGTGAGATCTGTTTTCACACAGCGAACGGGATAAAGAGTGAGAACAGAAAATTCCTCATTGCTGAAAAAAGCGATGGGGAATTCTTTGTTTACATAACTTTCGTAAATACAGCAAAGAAATCCTTCGTAGCTGTCGTCATATTCATAAACCATATTGATCCAAGGCATCATTGTGTTCACCCCGTTGCGTCAAAGAGAGACAGCTGCTGGGCGGCTGAAGCAGGCAGACTGCCGCGCTCTACGGCCTGCAGCTGAAAGGCCAGGGTATCGGCGGTGAAATGAAGCCCTTCCCGCATACGTCCGCCGCATAGGATAAAAAACTGCGCTCTCTTGAGCACGATCCCCATTTTTTTCAGGTCATCAAAGTGGAGAAGGCCCGTTCGCCGGGCGGAAAGTATGCGCCGGGCGCCGGTGGGGCCGATACCGGGAACGCGCAGAAGCCGGCCTAAGTCGGCGGTCATGATCTCCACAGGAAACTGCTCCGGATGGGTGATGGCCCAGTAACATTTCGGATCCAGCATAGGGTCAAAATTCGGGTGCTGGTCATCCAAAAGCTCATCGGCCCGGAAGCCATAAAACCGCAGGAGCCAATCTGCCTGATACAGCCTGTGCTCCCGCAGAAGCGGCGGCTTAGTGTGCAGGGCGGGAAGCAACGGATTTTCCACAACGGGCACATATGCGGAATAGAAGACCCGCTTCAGCCGATAACGGTCATACAACGATTCCGTTAGGTGCAAGATGTGCCGGTCACTATCCTCTGTGGCGCCCACAATGAGCTGTGTGCTCTGCCCGGCCGGAGCAAAAGCAGGGGCGTGACGGTACTTCACAAGCTCCTCTTTATTTTGCCGACCCTGAGCCTCAATGAGCCGCATAGGCGCAAGAATGGCAGCCTTGCTCTTGTCCGGGGCCAGCGCAGCCAATCCTTTTTGGGACGGCAGTTCGATATTCACACTGAGCCGGTCCGCCAGATACCCCAGCTGCTGCACCAGCTCCGGGCTTGTACCGGGGATGGCCTTGGCGTGAATATAGCCGTTGAAGGCAAATTCCCGCCGCAGAAGGCGCAGCGTCTCAATCATGCGCAGGGTGGTATAGTCCGGGTCGCGCAGGACGCCACTGGAGAGAAAAAGCCCCTCAATATAATTGCGGCGATAGAACTGAACGGTCAGCTCGGCCAGCTCCCGGGGGGTAAAGGCGGTGCGACGGGTATCATTGCTGCGGCGATTAATGCAGTATTTGCAATCGTACACACAGTAATTGGTCATGAGCACCTTCAGCAGCGAGATACAGCGCCCGTCAGCGGAAAAGCTGTGGCAGCAGCCAGCGATGGAAGAAGATGTGTTGCCGATCATCCCGGGGCGAGAGCCGCGTATAACGCCGCTGGATGTGCAGGAGGCGTCATATTTTGCGGCATCAGTAAGGATGGTCAGCTTATCCAGCAAATTCATTTCAGGTGGCACTGCGCCGCCTGCGGGGCTGATCTACCCGCTCAATCAGACGCATGAGCTGGCCGGAAAAGGCAGCCACGCCGATAATTGTAATGATCCATCCGAAAGTCGTCATAGTAAGCTCCTCCATATAAAACTTTTGTTCTACTAAGGATTATAAATCGAACAAGAGTTCTTGTCAATAGGGAATCGAACAAAAATTCTAATTTTTATTTAGGCGGTTGACCGAAGGAAAGAATTGATATAAAATAGGAAAGAATTCAATAGAGAGAGGCCTATATGAACGAATTAGAAAGACGATTTATAGCCGCCCGGCGCAAGGCTATTGAGCTGGACTATCAGCGGCTCAATCCTATGCAGCGGGAGGGTGTGCTGACCACCGAGGGCCCTTTGCTGCTGCTGGCGGGGGCAGGCTCCGGTAAGACCACGGTGCTCATTAACCGGGTTGCAAACCTGCTTCGCTATGGGCGGGGCAGCGACACGGAGGAGATCCCCATTCCCATCTCCGAGGATGAGGCGGCGTTTCTTGAGCAGTATATCAAGGATCCCCAGGAGGAAATGCGGCCCGTGATGCAGTATCTGTGTGCCGTGCAGCCGGCCCGGCCCTGGGAGGTACTGGCCATCACCTTTACCAACAAGGCTGCCGGGGAGCTTAAAGAGCGCCTGGAGCGGATGCTTGGGGAGGAGGCACTGGATGTATGGGCGGCCACCTTCCATGCTGCCTGCGTGCGCATTCTGCGCCGGGATATTGACAAATTGGGCTACGACCGCAACTTTACCATCTATGATACCGACGACTCCAAGCGGGTCATCAAGGACATCCTCAAGGACCTGGGGCTGGAGGAAAAGCAGTTTCCCACTCGGGAGCTGCTGTCGGTGATTTCCACCGCCAAGGGGGAGATGCTCTCCCCGGAGGAGTTTTGCCAGCTGTGGGAGCAGCGGGGAGATTGGCGAAAAACCAGGATCGGTAAAGTATATAAGCTTTACAATCAAAAGCTCCGGGAGGCCAACGCCCTGGACTTTGACGACATCATCCTGCATACGGTGACCCTGCTGCAGAGCGACAAGGAAGTGCGGGCATACTATCAGAATAAGTTCCGTTATATACTCATTGACGAGTACCAGGATACCAACCACCTGCAATTTCTCCTGGCGGGCCTGCTGACAGGCCCTCACGGCAACATTTGCGTGGTGGGCGATGACGACCAGAGCATTTACCGCTTCCGGGGTGCGGACATAACCAACATTCTCAGCTTCGAGCAGCGCTATAAGAACGCACGGACCATCCGTCTGGAGCAGAATTACCGCTCCACCCAGAACATTTTGGACGCTGCCAACGCGGTGATTCGCAACAACCAGGGCCGCAAGGGCAAGACCCTGTGGACACAAAACGGCGCCGGGGATCCGGTAACCATTAAGACCTGTTACAACGAGAGCGATGAGGCAAACTTCGTTGTGGGGGACATTATGGCCCGTTACAACCAGGGCGCCAACTGGCGGGATAACGCCATTCTGTACCGGATGAACGCCCAGTCCAACGCCTTGGAATATGCCTTCAAGCGAAATGCCGTACCCTATAAAATTGTGGGAGGCGTGAAGTTCTTCGACCGGGCGGAGGTAAAGGATATGCTGGCATATCTATGCGTGATCTGCAACCCGGCGGACGACCTGCGCCTGCGGCGGATCATCAATGTGCCCTCCCGGAAAATCGGCGGGGCATCCCTGGAAAAGGCCCAGGCCATTGCAGCGGCGGAGGGAAGACCTTTGTTTGATATTATCCGCGCTGCCCGGAAATACCCGGAGCTGAAGTCCGCCGCTGGGAGGATGGAAGACTTCGGGCAGTTGATTATGGAGCTGCGGAGCTTGTGCGATGAGCTGGAGCTGGTGGAATTTTACGGCAGGGTCTGCCAAATGTCCGGTTATGTGCAGATGCTGCAGGAAAAGAACGACATGGAGAGCCGGGGGCGGCTGGAGAATGTGCAGGAGCTGGCCTCCAGCATCAGCGCTTTTTTGGAGAGCGACCCCGATGACCCATCTTTGGCGGGCTTCCTCAACGATGTGGCCCTGTATACCGACTTGGACGGACAATCCGACAGCGACAACTGCGTGACCCTGATGACCATGCACAGCGCCAAGGGACTGGAGTTTGACCATGTGTATGTCACCGGCATGGACGAGGGTGTGTTCCCCGGGAACCGGGCCATGGGCGAGCAGGAGGAAATGGAGGAGGAGCGCAGGCTCTGCTATGTGGCCATGACCCGGGCCCGCAAGACCCTGACCATGACCAATGTGCGCCAGCGGATGCTTTTTGGCCAGACGGAGCCGAAGATGCCCTCCCGATTCCTGGAGGAGATCCCGGCGGAGAATATGCGCTGGCTCGGAAAGCCGGAGCCGAGAAAGGCGCTTCAGTGGGACGATGACTGGAATGATGGCTGGTCCGGCGGCTGGGGGAGCACCACGCGCGGGACATATAAAACACAGGAAACCAAAAACCAGACAAGGCAAAAGCCTTTACAGCATACTGCGGCGACCCGGAGGGCGCCTGCGGCCGCTTCCGCGCCGCTGATGCAGCTAAGCGCCGGGGACCAGGTGCGCCACAGCGCCTTTGGCCAGGGCATGGTGCTCAGCGTGCGGCCCATGGGCGGCGACGCACTCATTGAGGTGGCCTTTGACAAGGTGGGCACCAAGAAGCTGATGCTCAAGGCCGCCGGGGCCCATCTGACCAAATTGTAAGGAGGCAGCCATGCAGATAGAAGGATTGTCCTGGTATCCGGGACACATGACGAAAACCAAGCGGATGATCGTGGCGGAAATGGGCCACATGGATGCCGTGTGCGAGATTTTGGACGCACGGATCCCCATTTCCAGCCGCAACCCCGATGTGGATGAAATGACGGCGGGGAAGCCCCGGCTGGTGGTGCTGAATCGGGTGGACCAGGCTGATCCAAAGGAGACGGCCCGCTGGGCGGCGTATTTCCGGGGAAAGGGCTACGCAGTGCTGGAGTCTAATGCCAAAAACGGCGTGGGCACAGCCCAGTTTGCCGCCGCCGTGCGGGAGCTGCTGAAGGATAAGCTCCAGGCCTACGCCGACAAGGGTCAGGTGGGCCGTGTGGTGCGAGTGATGGTGCTGGGTATTCCCAATGTGGGTAAATCCACCTTTATTAATAAGGTAGCCAAGCGCAAGACTGCCAAGGCTGAGGACCGGCCCGGCGTCACCCGCAGCAAGCAGTGGGTCCCGGTGGACAGCACCCTGGAGCTGCTGGATACTCCCGGCATGCTCTGGCCGAAATTCGAGGATGTGAATGTGGGGATGCACCTTGCCTTCACCGGCGCCATCAAGGACGATGTGATGGACATTGAGGAGCTGGGCAGCTGCCTTATGGAGTACCTGGGGGGGCATTATGCCGAGGCCATTCGGGAGCGGTACAAGGTAGAGCCCCAGGAGGAGGAAATGGGCTACGACCTGCTGGTTCGGGCCGGGCGCAAGCGGGGCTTTCTCATGCGTGGGGCCGAAGTAGACACCGAGCGTATGAGCCGGGTTTTGCTGGACGAATTCCGGGGTGGCAAGTTAGGACGCTTTACACTGGAAACGGTGGAGGATGTGAAATAAATGGCCGAAAATACAGACCTGTGGCAGATCGAGCGAGATCTAACGGAGCAGGGGATCGGGATTATTTGCGGCTGCGACGAGGCCGGCGCCGGGCCCTTGGCGGGGCCGGTGTACGCCGCGGCGGTGATCCTGCCGCCCTATTGCCAGATCGAGGGCCTCAACGACAGCAAAAAGCTCACGGAGAAAAAGCGGGAGGCGCTGTACGAGGTTATCACCCAAAAGGCTGTCTGCTGGGCAGTGGCACGGATGGAGGCGGCGGAGATCGACGCCACGGACATTTTAAGTGCCCGGATGAAAGCCATGCAGCAGGCCATGGACGCATTGACCGTTCAGCCCGAGATAGCCCTCATAGACGGCAACCGGGACAAGGGCCGCAGCGCAGCCATCACCACGCCCCATAAGCTGGTGGTGGGCGGCGATGGCAAGAGTGCCAGCATCGCCGCCGCGTCTATTTTGGCCAAGGTGAGCCGGGACCGGTTCGTGGCCGGTGAGCTGGACGAGCGTTATCCCCAGTACCAGTTTGCCAAACACAAGGGCTACGGCACCAAGCTGCATTATGAAATGTTGGATAAATTCGGCCCCTGCCCGGAGCACAGGCGCAGCTTTCTGAAGAAGTGGGAGGAAAAGCGCATATGAGCCGCCGCATAGGGACCTGGGGCGAGGCACAGGTGGCAAATTACCTGCGGCAAAAGAAATTTCACCTGGTGGCGCACAGCTATCATTGCCGCTTCGGAGAGATCGACCTCATCGCCATGGACGGAAATACCCTCTGCTTCGTGGAGGTGAAAACCCGGAGCAATCTGGCCGTGGGCCTGCCGAGGGATTATGTTACGGCCGCTAAGCAGGAGCGCATTCGTAAGACGGCTCTTTTCTATCTCAGCGAGAAGGAGCTGGATTGCCCGGTACGTTTTGATGTGGCGGAGGTCTATCGGGGTACTGACGGTGGCTTGGCGCGCATAGTTTATATGAAAAACGCATTTGAGGTGGAAGCAAATTGAAGATACCCTATTTTGACGCCCACTGCGACACTATTTACCGCTGCGAGGAAACCGGCTGCAGCGATGCGGCCCTGGAAATGGGGACGGACCAGGAAGCACAGGAGGCATATTACGCTGCCTGCGGCTGCCTGCGGGAAAACGGCGGACATATTGACTTGGTGCGAGGAAGAAATTTTGCCCGGTACGGCCAGTTTTTCGCCCTGTATTGGGATGCGAAAAACGCTCCCGCAGATGGGATGCCGGCCCAGTGCCGGCGATTGCACGACCGATTTTTGCATGAAATAAACGAAAACCGGGACTGCATCACCCATTGCCGCACGGGCTCAGAGGTAGATGAAGCGGTGCGCCAGGGAAAGATAGCGGCACTTTTGAGCATTGAGGGGGCCGATCTGCTGGACTGCGAGGAGCGGAACCTGGAAACAGCCCGGACTTGGGGTGTTCGGCTGCTGAATCCCGTTTGGAACCGGGCCAACAGCCTCTGCGGCACCAACTGTGAGGAGCCGGACCGGGGCCTGTCCCAAAAGGGAAAGAGTTTCGTACGTCGAATGGAAGAAATGCATATTTACCCGGATATGTCCCACATCTCCGATGCTGGCTTTTGGGATGTGATCAAAACGACCCACGGGCCTGTGGTAGCCTCCCACTCCGATGCCCGGGCCCTCTGCCCAAATCGGCGGAATCTGACGGATGATCAATTCAGGGCTATCCGGGATAGTGGCGGTGTTGTGGGCTTGAGCCTCTACAGGGATTTTGCAGGCCCACAGGGAACTATAGAGGAGCTTGCGGCCCATGTGGAGCATTTTCTGAATTTGGGCGGAGAAAAGACTCTGTGCATAGGCGGTGACCTGGACGGCTGCGAGGCCCTGGCCGCCGGGATGCAAGGGGTGCAGGATGTGCCGAAGCTGTATGCGGCCCTGCAGGCCCGGGGCTACAGTGAGGCCCTGCTGGAGGATATTTTCTGGAACAACCTGCGGAGTATATTATAATTTAATAAGGTATTTTTGATAATTCATTAAGGAGTAAGTATGGCGTTATATACCATAGGGGACCTGCACTTGTCCCTGGGCTCGGATAAGCCCATGGATGTTTTCGGCGAGGGCTGGAGCAACTATGTGGAGCGGATCCGGGAGGGCTTTTCGGAGCTGGGAAGTGAGGATGTGACGGTCCTATGCGGCGACCTCTCCTGGGGCATGAGCCTGGAGGAGTCCCTGCGGGATCTGGAGTTTCTCCACGCTCTGCCGGGAAAAAAGATTCTCATGAAGGGCAACCACGACTACTGGTGGAACACGGCGGCGAAAATGCAGCGTTTTTTTGACGAGCACGGGCTGGACTCCCTGCAAATTCTCCACAACAACTGCACTTTTTACGGCGATGTGGCCCTGTGCGGCACAAGGGGATGGTTTTACGAGCTGGAGGAGCCGGGCAGCCACACGGAGAAAATGCGTAACCGGGAGGCCGGGCGGCTGGAGACCTCACTGAGGGCAGCGGGAGAGCGGGAGAAGCTTTGCTTTCTGCATTATCCGCCCCTCTACACCGGCTACCGCTGTGAGGAAATGCTGCGGCTTCTGCGGCAGTACGGCGTGAAAAGGTGCTATTACGGACACCTTCATGGTGGTATGGCTCATAGCCGAGCGGTGCAGGGAGAGCGGGATGGAACGGATTTTTCCCTGGTCTCCGCCGACTATCTGCGGTTCAAACCAAAAAAAATTTTAGAATAGTGCAAAAAGGTGTGGAAATTACAGATCTTTTCTGTTATCATATTTAATTGCATTGATTCGCATTATTAATGCTGAACGGAGGAAAAACAAAAATGAGTGTAAAATCCTGTGAAAAACTGGAAAAGAGCAAGGTTGCATTGACCATTGAAGTCAGCGCCGAGGACTTTGAGGCTGCCATCAACAAGGCTTATCTGAAGATGCGCGGCAAGATGAACATCCCCGGCTTCCGCCCCGGCAAGGCTCCCCGCAAGATTGTTGAGAGCATGTACGGCGCAGAGGTCTTCTATGAGGAGGCCGTGAATATTGTCCTGCCCGACGCCTATGAGAAGGCTGTCAGCGATGAGAAGCTGGAGATTGTGGGCTATCCTGAGGTGGAGCTGGAGAACTGCGGTAAGGATGGTGTTACCTTCAAGGCCACCGTCGCCGTATATCCCGAGGTGAAGCTGGGCCAGTACAAGGGCCTGGAGGCTCCCAAGGCCAATGTAAAGGTCATGGCCGCCGATGTGAACGCACGGCTAAAGGAAATGGCCGAGCGCAACAGCCGCCTGGTGAGCGTGGAGCGCGCTGTAAAGAAGGGCGATACCGCCAACATCGACTTTGAGGGCTTTGACAGCGGCGTGGCCTTCGATGGCGGCAAGGGCGAGAATTTTGACCTGGAGATTGGCTCCGGCAGCTTCGTGCCCGGTTTTGAGGATCAGCTCATGGGCATGAAGGTGGGCGAGGAGAAGGACATTGACATCACCTTCCCCGAGGACTACACTCCGGAGCTTGCCGGCAAGCCCGTGGTATTCCATGTGAAGGTTAACGAGGTCAAGGTGAAGGAAGTCCCCGCCATTGACGATGAGTTTGCCAAGGATGTGTCCGAGTTTGACACGCTGAAGGAATTGAAGGCCGACCTGAAGAAGAAGATTACCGACGAGCGCAAGACCGCTGCCCAGCACGCCTTTGAGGATGCGCTGATGCAGAAGGTAGCCGACGGCATCGAGGCCGACATTCCCGAGGATATGGTGGTGCTGCAATCCCAGAGAATGATGGAAAACTTCAAGCAGCAGCTGGCTGCCCAAGGTATCCCCTTTGACCAGTATGTGAAGATGACCGGCATGGATGAGGACGCCATTCAGAAGCAATCCATGGAGCCCGCTCTGAAGCAGGTGCGTATGGATCTTGCTGTAAGCGCCATTGTAAAGGCTGAGAACCTGGAGGCTTCCGACGAGGAAGTGGAAAATGAGATGAAGACCATCGCCGAGAAGTACGGTATGGATCTGGAGTCCATTAAGAAGTATCTGCCCGCCTCCGATGTGAAGGAGCAGGTCATCCGGGAGAAGGTCATCAAGGTCGTTGCCGACAGTGCCGTGGCCGTGGAGCCCGAGGAGAAGGCCGAGGAGAAATCCGAAGACAAGGCCGAAGAGAAGAAAGAAGACAAAGAGTAATCTCAACTGTTAAAATCACTTATGGGCGGGTATAATTCTGTATTATGCCTTGCAGCGCAAGGCCCCATTTGAACAGGAGGTATATTTCTATGAGTTTAGTTCCTTATGTTGTGGAGCAGACCAACCGGGGAGAGCGGTCTTACGATATTTTCTCCCGCTTGCTCAACGACCGCATCGTCTTCCTGGGCGAAGAGGTGAATGATACAACTGCCAGCCTGGTAGTTGCGCAGCTGCTGTATCTGGAGGCACAGGATCCCGACAAGGACATTCAGATGTACATCAACAGCCCCGGTGGTTCCGTCACGGCCGGCATGGCAATCTATGATACCATGCAGTATATCAAATGCGATGTGTCTACCATCTGCATTGGTATGGCTGCCAGTATGGGTGCATTCCTGCTGTCCTCCGGTGCCAAGGGTAAGCGCATTGCCCTGCCCAATGCTGAGGTGATGATCCATCAGCCCTCCGCCGGTACCCAGGGTAAGGTCACCGATATGGAGATCGACGTGGAGCATTTCCTGAAGATCAAGCAGCGGATGAACCGTATCCTGGCCGAGAACACCGGCAAGACACCTGAGCAGGTGAAGCTGGACTCCGAGCGCGATAATTGGATGATCGCCGAGGAAGCCAAGGAGTACGGCCTGGTGGACAAGGTCATTTATAAGAGGTAAACATGGCGGAAAAAAACAAAGAGCTCCACTGCTCTTTCTGTGGCAAGAGCGAAAATCAGGTACACCGCATGATCCAGGGCCCCGGCGTCCGGATCTGCGACGAGTGCGTCCAGCTGTGTATGTCCATTCTGGAGGATGATTACAGCCCAGCTGCGGAAAACAAATTCGAAGCGCCGGATCGTTTGCCCACTCCCCGGGAAATCAAGGCGGTGCTGGACGAATATGTCATCGGGCAGGAGGCTGCGAAAATCGCCCTCTCCGTGTCCGTATATAACCACTATAAACGCATCTTTTACGGCGGCGGTGAGGATGTGGAGCTGCAAAAGAGCAACATCCTCATGATCGGCCCCACCGGCAGCGGCAAAACCTTGTTTGCCCAGACTCTGGCTCGGGTGCTGCAGGTGCCCTTCGCCATTGCCGATGCCACCACTCTTACGGAGGCCGGCTATGTAGGCGACGATGTGGAGAATATCCTCCTGCGTCTGCTTCAGGCGGCAGACTTTGACGTAGAGCTGGCGGAGCGGGGTATCATCTATGTGGATGAGATCGACAAAATTGCCCGCAAGAGCGAAAACACATCCATCACTCGGGATGTGTCCGGCGAGGGTGTACAGCAAGCATTGCTGAAGATATTGGAGGGCACGGTTGCCAATGTCCCGCCTCAGGGCGGACGCAAGCACCCCCACCAGGAGTTTATTCAGGTGGACACCCACAACATTCTCTTCATCTGCGGCGGTGCCTTTGATGGCCTGGAGAAGATCATTGAAAGGCGCACGGACCGCAAGGGCATCGGCTTTGATGCTGTGGTGGAGAGCAAGGCACAGCGGCAGACCGGGGCTTTGCTCAAGGAGGTTCAACCTCATGACCTGCTGAAGTTCGGTATTATTCCGGAGTTAGTAGGCCGTCTGCCTGTGATCGCTGCGCTGGACGGACTAACCCGGGAGGATCTGGTGCAGATCCTTACCCAGCCGAAGAACGCCCTGGTCAAGCAGTATCAAAAGCTGTTTTCCTATGATAATGTGCAGCTTTTCTTCACAGAGGATGCGCTGGAGGCTGTGGCTGACAAGGCCATTGAGAGGAACATCGGTGCCCGGGGCCTGCGGGCCGTTATGGAGGGGATCCTCACTAAGGTGATGTTCGATATTCCCTCAGATCCGTCTATCCGGCGGGTGACCATTACCGCTGATTGCGTGACGGGAAAGGCAGAGCCTGAGGTTGTGCATGACGCTGGAAAAGAGTCCCGTGCGGCAAAATTAAAGACCGGAAAGGCAGACAGCTCGTCTGCGCCGGCCTCTTAAATGAGCGATAGGGGAGAGGCGAGGATTCGTCCCTCCCCTTTTTCCCTTGCTGCGTATGGCAGCCGAAAGGAGTGAATACCCAATGGAACAAAGAACGATGAATGTTCCCGTTTTAGCCCTGCGCGGGCTGACGGTTTTCCCCGGTCAGACCACCGGGTTTGATGTAGAACGTGAGATCTCCATGCTGGCGCTGAACAACGCTATGGAGGAGGGAAAGGACATTTTCCTGGTGACCCAGCGAGAGCTGGCTGTGATGCACCCGGAGGAAGATGACCTTTATTCCATGGGCACGGTAGCCCATGTGCTGCAGATTATTAAGACCTCAGATTCCACTGTCCAGGTGGTGGTCCGGGGTATGGAAAAGGGCTGCATCAAGCGCCTGTGGCAGACGAAGCCCTTTCTGCAGGCAAATGTGACCTTGATTGAGGATGAGTTTCCCGGGAAAATGACCAGCCGGGTGGAGGCCGTTATGCGGCAGACCTACGCCCTTTTAGGCGAGTATAAGGACATGGTGCCGGATTTGCCGGACGAGGTCATGGCCACCGTGCTGGACAGCAAGGACCCCGGCGAGATAGCCAATTATATTGCCTATAGCATTACCCTCCGGCATATGGATCGTCAGCGGATTTTGGAGGAGCTACATCCCGTGAAGCGACTGAAGCTGGTGAACGAGATCCTCACTCGTGAGCTGGATGTGATCTCGCTGGAAGTGGAGATGGAGAAAAAGGTCCGGGACCGTGTGGGCCGGGTGCAGAAGGACATGATCCTGCGGGAGCAGGTGAAGGTCCTGCAGCATGAGTTGGGCGAGGACGGCGACGATGAAATACAGGAGTATACCGAGAAGGTTCAGAAGCTAAAGGTCTCCCAGGAGATTGAGGAGAAGCTGATGAAGGAGGTCTCGCGCCTGGCCAAGCAGCCATACGGCAGCGCCGAGGCGTCGGTGATCCGCAATTATCTGGATACCTGTTTGGAGATGCCCTGGGGCAAGGAAACCAAGGAGCGGGCCGATGTGGAAAAGGCTCGGGCTATGCTGGATAAGGATCATTATGGCCTGACAAAGGTGAAAGAGCGCATATTGGAATACATAGCTGTCCGCCAGATCCATCCCCAGGCCAAGGGCAAGATTATCTGCCTGGTAGGCCCTCCGGGCGTGGGAAAGACCTCTATTGCTATCTCTGTTGCCAAGGCTATGAACCGCAAGCTCTACCGTATCAGCCTGGGCGGCGTGCGGGATGAGGCGGATATCCGCGGCCATCGCAAGACATACATAGGCGCCATGCCCGGGCGCATCATTGATGGACTGATCCACAGCGGCTCCATGAATCCGCTGTTGGTGCTGGACGAGATCGACAAGCTGGCCAGCGACATGCGCGGAGACCCTGCCTCCGCACTGCTGGAGGTGCTGGACAGTGAGCAGAACAGCAGCTTCCGGGATCATTTCCTGGAAATCCCCGTAGACTTGAGCCGGGTCATGTTCATTACCACCGCCAACACCACGGACACCATCCCCCGGCCGCTGCTGGACCGCATGGAGGTCATCGAGCTGGGCAGCTATACCGACGAGGAGAAGGTGGAGATCGCCCGGCGGCATCTGATCCCCAAGCAGCTGAAGGAGCATGGCCTGCAAAAGCGCCAGCTTATCATTTCCGATGATGCCCTCCGCGGCATCATCAGCGGCTATACAAGGGAGTCCGGCGTGCGTGTGCTGGAGCGGGAAATTGCCGCTATTTGCCGCAAGGCTGCCATGAAGATCGCCACAGAAGGTGTAAAGAGGATTACCGTTACACCTTCTGATCTAAAAGACTTTTTAGGCGTTGTACGCTATACGGATTCGGCACACCTGCGGCACAATGAGGTAGGTGTGGTCAATGGCTTGGCTTGGACTCAGGTGGGCGGTGAGATACTGGAGGTAGAGGTTAACGTCATGGATGGTACCGGTAAGCTGGAGCTCACCGGTAACCTGGGCGCCGTAATGCAGGAGTCCGCCAAGACAGCTCTGAGCTGCCTGCGCAGCCGGGCTGCACAGCTGGGCATTGAGCGGGATTTTTACAAGACCAAGGACATCCACATTCATTTTCCTGAGGGCGCCGTACCCAAGGACGGTCCCTCCGCCGGCATCGCCATAACCACCGCTATGCTGTCTGCCCTGACAAAACGGAAGGTCCGCTGGGATGTGGCTATGACCGGGGAAGTCACCCTCCGGGGCCGTGTGCTGCCGATCGGCGGGCTGAAGGAAAAGACCATGGCCGCCCTGCGAAATGGCATCAAGACGGTCATCATTCCCCGGGAAAATGAGAAGGACCTGGAGGAGATCGACCAATCTGTGCGCAAAAAGCTGTACTTTGTGGCCGTGGATACGGTGGAAGATGTTTTCCCTGTTGCACTTGTGCCGGAGGAAAGCCGAAAGACCGGGTCCGCCGCGGACGATTTGCCGCTGATTCCCGTGCAGCCTGCCTCCCGGACGGAGCTGCGTGTATAAGGAGCCAATATGGGTATCAACTTTAATAAGGCAGAGTTTATCCTCTCTGCTGTCAAACAAGGCACATTTATCCGGGATGGTCGGCCCCAGGTGGCCTTTGCCGGCCGCTCCAATGTGGGGAAATCCTCGGTTATCAACCGTTTGCTGAATCGCAAGAATTTTGCCCGGGTGGGTGCCACCCCCGGCAAAACCACCCAGGTGAACTATTTTCTTATCGACGGAAAAATTTACTTTACCGATCTGCCCGGATACGGTTATGCCAAGGTATCCAAGGAAGAGCGGGATCGCTGGGGGCGGCTAATGGAGAGTTATTTCCAGGAGCAAGGCCTTATCAGCCTGGGCGTTCTCATTGTGGATGCCCGGCACAAGCCCACGGCGGATGATGAGACCATGTGTACTTGGTTCAAGGAGAGCGGCTGTCCGCTGATCGTGGTGGCCAACAAACTGGACAAGCTGAAAAGGAGTGAGGTGGAGCCGAATCTGCAGCGTATTCGGCAGACGCTGGATTTGCCTGAGGAGGCAGTTCTGATCCCGTTTTCTGCGGAGAAGGGGCTCGGAAAGGGTGAGCTGTTATCCGCTATTGAACAATTATATAAATAATTGCAAGAAATGTGAAGGTATATACCTTCACATTTCTTTTGCGGCGTTTATCTGAAAAAAGAAGAAAGAAAAGAAGGGGAGCTTCTTGCAGAGAAAGCGGGAATAAGGTATAATAAAACCGCTTATAATTGCTTATATGCAGCACACAGATCCAGCGGAGTATATAAACCGAAGGAGAAGAAAAAATGGCTTCATTTTATGTCAACGGACAAGCGGTATCCACTGATAAAAACCAAAAGCTGCTTCGCTTTTTGCGGGATGAGCTGCGCCTGACCTCTGTGAAGGACGGCTGCAGTGAGGGGGCCTGCGGCACCTGCCACGTACTCATTGACGGCAAAGCCACCAAGGCCTGTGTTCCCTCCACGGACAAGCTGGAGGGGAAGCATATTATCACTGTGGAGGGTCTCAGCGATACGGAAAAAGAGGTCTATGCCTGGGCCTTTGCCAAAGCAGGGGCGGTGCAGTGCGGATTTTGCATTCCCGGTATGGTCATCTCAGCCAAGGCGCTGCTGGATGTGAACCCGGCCCCTGCCCGGGAGGAGGTGGCATTTGCCATCCGGAACAATATCTGCCGCTGCACGGGCTATAAAAAGATCATTGATGCCATTTTGCTGGCGGCGGAGCTTTTCCGCAATGGCGGAGAACTTCCCTTGGAAAAGGATAGCGCTCGGGTGGGCGAGGCTATGCCGCGCATCGATGCCCGAGAGAAGGTCCTGGGCACAGGTAAATATCCGGATGATATTTACCTGGACGGCATGATTTACGGCAGCGCCGTGCGCAGTAAATATCCCCGGGCCCGTGTGCTGGCCATCCATAAGGAGAAGGCCGAGGCCCTGCCGGGTGTGGTGGGCGTGTATACCGCCGACGATATCCCGGGTAAGGTGAAGGTGGGCCACCTGATGCAGGATTGGGACACTATGATCCCCGTGGGGAAGATTACACATTACCTGGGCGATGCCATCTGCCTGGTGGCGGCGGAAACTCCGGAGATTTTGGAAAAAGCCAAAAAGCTGGTGGAGGTGGAGTACGAGCCCCTGAAGCCGGTTTTCAGCCCTACCTATGCCGCCCAGCCCTTTGCACCGCTGGTCCATGAATCCGGTAATCTGCTGTGCGAAAAGCATGTATCCCGCGGCAACGCCGACCAGGCTATCCGCGATGCGGATTATGTGCTGATGTATCACTACGAGACCCCCTATACCGAGCACGCCTTCCTGGAGCCGGAGTGTGCCGTGGCTTATCGAGATGGGGACGGCGTTTCTATCCTTTCTACGGATCAGGGCACCTACGACACCGCCCGGGAAACATCCATTATGCTGGGTATTCCCAAGGAAAAGGTTCATGTGACCAATATGCTGGTGGGCGGCGGCTTCGGTGGCAAGGAGGATATGACCGTGCAGCACCATGCGGCGCTCATCGCATATCTATCCGGTCGGCCGGTAAAGGTGAAGCTCAGCCGGCAAGAGAGCATCCTCGTCCATCCCAAGCGCCATCCCATGAAGGTGACCATCACTATGGGCTGCAATAACGACGGTCTGATTCAGGGAGTCAAGGCAGAGGTCACCGCAGATACCGGGGCATATGCGTCCTTGGGCGGCCCCGTGCTGGAGCGGGCCTGTACCCATGCCGCCGGGCCGTATCACTACGAGAATTTTGAGATTACCGGTCGGGCGTACTATACCAATAACCCGCCTGCCGGCGCATTCCGCGGCTTTGGCGTGACGCAGACCTGCTATGCCATGGAGATGACCCTCACGAAAATGGCCCACGAGCTGGGCATTTCCCCCTGGGAAATCCGCTATAGAAACGCCATTCGGCCCGGTCAAACGCTGCCCAATGGGCAGATCGCACCGCCCTCCACAGGATTGGTGGAGACGCTGGAGGCCGTGAAGAACATTTGTGAAAAGAATAAAAACGTGGGCATTGCCTGCGCCATGAAAAACGCAGGTGTGGGTGTGGGCATTCCCGACACCGGTCGCTGTATCGTGGCGGTGCAGGACGGAAAAATTCATATCCGCAGCGGCGCATCCTGCATTGGTCAGGGTCTTGGTACGGTGCTGACTCAGATCGTGGGCACCATGCTTCATTGTGACCGGGAGGATATCGTCTACCAGGCGGCCAACACTGTGGATTCACCGGATTCCGGTACTACATCCGGCTCCCGGCAGACGCTTGTAACCGGTGAAGCCTGCCGCCGCGCCTGCCAGAAACTACTGGAAGCCGCCGGAGCGGATGTAAAGGTATCTGACTATACAGGTATTTCTAATATTGCAGAGATGAAGGATCTGCCCGGTGAAAACTGCGGTGATGGCCTTGTGGGGACTGAATTGGCGGAAAATGCACAGGTGGATTGGAAAAAGCTGGAGGGCCAGGAGTTCTACGGCGAGTATTTGGCCAAGACAGATCCCCTGGGTGCGCAGAATGTGGAAAATCCCGTGAGCCATGTGGCTTACGGTTACGCCACCCAGGTCTGTGTACTGAACGATGACGGCACTATAAAGGAGATCGATGCAGCGCACTTTGTGGGCAAGGCCATAAATCCGCTGAACTGTGAGGGGCAGATCGAAGGCGGCGTGGCCATGGCCCTTGGATTTACACTGACGGAGCACTATCCGTTGTATGATTGCATCCCCAACGTCAAATACGGCACACTGGGCCTATTCCGAGCCAATCAGGTTCCGCCCATAAACAGCATTTTGGTGGAAAAAAAGGGCCAGGATATGGCTTGCGGCGCCATAGGCATCGGCGAGATCACTACCATCCCCACAGCTCCTGCCGTGGCCGGCGCTTACTTTGCGCTGGATGGCGAAATGCGCTGTAGCCTGCCGCTGATGAAAACACCCTATGAGCGGCCAAAGATGCCCCGCTATTGGTGGTAAAAAAGAGATACCCGGCAGAGCCGGGCATCTCAGCGTGTCAAAAAAGCCTCGCAGAGTTTGCCGCCCGCAGGCAGCAAAGAAATCCAATCATTTTCTCTCGCGACATGTGCGTGAGAGAAAATATCGCTCAGGCTGCCAGTGTTGAATTTTGAGCCATAGGCTCAAAATTATGCGCGCAGCAGACTGCAAACCTTTTGTCGGAAAAACCGAAGTTTTTTCGACAGTATTAGATACCCGGCAGAGCCGGGTATCTCCATTTAAGGAGAAAAATATGAAAAAGCATATCCTAATTTGTGGCGAAAAGGGTGTGGGCAAGTCTACATTGATCCGCCGCCTGGTGGAGGAAGCCCGGCTAACAGTGGGCGGATTTTGCACGAAAATGGATGAAAATGCTGAGGGAGCCATGCGCCCTATCTACATCTATCCCGCATCACTGCCGACGGATCAGCGCAAAAGGGGAGTGGAGAATTTGGTGGGACGCTGTGGCAATTTCGGTCGGCAAAAGGAGATTTTTCCCGAGGTTTTCAATGCTCTTGGGACAGCTTACCTGCAAGGTACACCATCCTGCCAGGTAATCGTTATGGATGAGCTGGGCTTCATGGAGTCCGACGCCCAGGCGTTTCGCTGTGCGGTGCTGCAGACGCTGGACGGGGAGACGCCGGTGCTGGCTACCGTGAAGAATCGGATGGATGTGGAGTTTTTGCGGCAGGTATGCGCACATCCCCGGGCAGAGGTGGTCCCTATTAACCCGGAAAACCGGGAGGAGCTTTTCCGCACGCTTTTGCCCGTGGTCAGTGGATGGAAAAAATGAAGGGAAATGTAAAACGCCCTGCTCAAAATGAGCAGGGCGTTTGTTTGTCCTGAAATCAGATCGCTCTGGTTACTTTACCGGAACGCAGGCACCGGGTACAAACATATACATGGCGGGGCGTGCCATTGATGATCGCCTTAACACGCTTGACATTGGGCTTCCAGGGACGATTGGAACGCCGGTGAGAGTGGGAAACCTTAATGCCAAAGGTCACGCCCTTGTCGCAAAATTCGCACTTAGCCATCCGTTGCACCTCCTTGCTGTGTGTGACTTACTGCTTTGCCTTCGCAAGCATTTGATAGTTTAACAGATGCTACAGAAAAAAGCAAGTACTTTTGACAAAAAAATGAAAAAATTTCAAATCGAAGGAAACTGTTGCGCAGACTGGGCCTTTGAGCTATAATATATTATTAATATAAGTGAACAAGGGCAAAATTTTTGTGACCGCTGCAAGACACTATTGCGGTCGGAAAGGATCAACCATGGAAAAGGTCAAGCGTACCCCGGCCAAGCTTCCGGAACTGGTGGCGGAGTTTAACATGGAGGTGCTGAATAAGGCCCCTAATTTCAATATTCAAACCGTGGCCATCTCCGATGTCAACCGTCCGGCACTGCAGTTGGTGGGTTTTTATGAGTATTTTGAGCCCATCCGCCTGCAAATTTTAGGCAAGGCCGAGATGGTGTTCCTCCAAGGCATGACCACCGAGCACCGCCGAAAGGTACTGGAGGATCTGCTGCGCTGCGAGATACCCGCCCTCATCATCGCCAGGAATATGGAGGTCCCGCCGGAGCTGCTGGAGCTTGCAGAGAAGCATGGCCGCACTCTGCTGCGCACGGACCGGAAAACGGTGGATGCTACCAGTGAGATCATCGACTATCTGAATAAAAAGCTTGCCCCGCAGATCACCCGCCACGGTGTGCTCATGAATATCAATGGCCAGGGTGTGCTGATTTTGGGCGAGTCAGGCATCGGCAAGAGTGAGACCGCCATTGAGCTTCTCAAGCGCGGCCACCGCTTGGTGGCGGACGACGCTGTGGAGATACGCCGCATTTCCACCTCTCTTTACGGCACTGCCCCGGAGCTGATTCGCCACTATATTGAGATCCGCGGCGTGGGCGTCATTGATGTGCAGCAGCTCTTCGGTATGGGTGCGGTGCAGTTTGACACGGAGATCGACCTGGTGGTCCAGCTGGAGCAGTGGAAGGACGGCAAATTTTACGATCGCCTGGGTCTGGGTGAGGAGACCTACGAAATACTGGGTGTGAAGCTGCCGTACATGATTGTTCCCGTTCGTCCGGGTAGAAACCTGGCCGGCATCGTGGAGATCGCCACCATGAAAAACCGCCAAATGAAATACGGCTACAACCCTGCCCGGGATTTTGTGACCCGGCTTGATCAGCACTATGACGCACTGAATGAGGCAAATCGGAGAAAAAATCAATGAAATACATCGGCATTGACATCGGCGCCACCAATCTGAAGGCCGGGTTGGTGGATGACGCAGGGCAGATCCTGGCCAAACAAAAGATGAAGATCGCGCAGATTGAGACGCCGGACTTACTGGCGCGTCACCTGGCCCGAATGACGGAGGAGCTGGCGGCGGAGGTTGGCGTGGATTTGGACGAGATTTTTTCCATCGGCGTGGGTGTGCCCGGCGTTGTGGAGATCCGCTCCGGTTCCCTGCAATATAGCTGTAACCTTCCCTTTCGCAGGGTGCCGCTGCGGCGTCTGTTCCACAAATATATGAACAAGCCCCTCTACCTGGAAAACGACGGAAACTGCGCTGCGGTTGGCGAGTATTATGCCGGAGCAGGCCGCCGCAGCAAGCGCTTTGTGACCATCACCCTCGGCACGGGTATCGGCGGGGGCATCATCCATAACGGCAAGATCTATCACGGATCCAACGGCATGGCCGGTGAGGTGGGCCACATGAGCATTGAGTATAACGGCAAAAGCTGTCCCTGCGGTCGAAAGGGCTGTTGGGAGCGGTATGCCTCTGCCTCGGCCCTCAAGTGGCTGACCCAGCGGGTGATGGAGGAAAATCCCGAGAGCATTCTGCGCCAGGTGGTGGACGAAAACGACGGTCATGTCAGCGGTCAATCGGCCTTCATCGCCGCTCGCCGAGGAGACCCCGTCGGGCAATTCGTGTGCGACGCATACATAGACTATCTGTGTGCGGGTATAGTGAATTTGGTGAATATTTTCCAGCCGGACACGCTGGCCATCGGCGGCGGTGTTAGCAACGAGCAGGACGAGCAGCTGCTGTTCCCGGTGCGGCGTATCGTGGCCCAGCAGAGCATTCCCTGTGAGCCGGAGCGTCGTACACGTATCGTCAAGGCAGAGCTTGGCTCTGCCGCCGGGATTATCGGTGCGGCACTGCTGGGAAAGAAAAAGCGGATTTGAAGGAGCAAAATATGACTTGGTATGAAAAGCTGGACAAAGTCATCGGGGACTATCTGCCGGATCTGCCCATGGAGCGGGATGTGCCTATGGACAGATTCACATCCTTCCGCATTGGTGGCCCTGCCCGGCGGCTGGCCTGCCCGAAGAATCGGGAGCAGCTGGTGATCCTTATGGGCCTGGCCCGGGAGTGCGGCGCACGGCCCTTTATTATGGGAAACGGGACGAATCTGCTGATTCCCGATAGGGGACTGGACCGATTGGTTATCCGCACGGCTGGGGAGATGAGTGATGTTAGGCTGACAGGTGAGACGGTTATCGAGGCGGACGCCGGTATTTCTCTGTCGCGGCTGGCGCTCTTTGCCCAGAGCCAGGCACTTACCGGATTGGAATTTGCCCATGGAATCCCCGGGAGTCTGGGCGGCGCCGTGTTTATGAACGCTGGCGCTTATGGCGGGGAGATGAAGCAGGTGGTGCAGGAGGTCATCGTCCTCACGGAGGACGGCATCCGGCATATTCCCGGGGCGGAATGTGCCTTCGGCTACCGAAAGAGTGCTTTTTCCGATGGAAAGACGGTGATCCTCGGCGCAAAGCTGCACCTTAAAAAGGGGGATCCGGCGCAGATTAGGGACAAGATGGCAGAGCTGATGGCAAAGCGCAAGGCCAGCCAGCCCCTGGAGTATCCCAGCGCCGGCAGCACCTTTAAGCGGCCGGAGGGCTATTACGCCGGGACTCTGATTCAGGAAACGGGGCTAAAGGGCCTTACCGTAGGCGGCGCGCAGGTATCCGAAAAGCATGCGGGTTTCGTCATCAATACCGGCGGAGCTACCTGTGCGGATGTGATGGCGCTGATTGCTCAGGTGCAGGACCGAGTGATGCAGCGCAGCGGTGTACACCTGGAGCCGGAGGTCCGTATCATAGAGAATTGAAAGGAGTCAGATATGGAGATATTGGTTATTTCCGGGCTGTCCGGCAGCGGAAAAAGCAAGGCTGCGTCCTATTTAGAGGACATCGGCTACTATATCGTGGATAATCTTCCGGCGGAGATGATGGTCGTGTTCGCTGAGTTCTGCGCCGCATCTAAGGGCCGATATGACCGGGTGGCGCTGGTGTACGATGTGCGCACCGGTGAGCCGGCGCAAAAGCTTATCGATGCGCTGGAGCATATGAAGTCAGCTGGCATAAACTGCCGTATGCTGTTTTTGGAGGCGGACACCCAATCCATCATCAACCGCTATAAGGAGACACGCCGCAGTCATCCCCTGGCGGGGGATGGAGTGAGCGTGGCTGAGGCATTGCAGAAAGAGCGCATACTGTTGCAGCCGGTGCGGGACCATGCAGATTATGTGCTGGATACCTCGGGATTCTCCACCACAAAGCTCCACGCAGAGATATTAAACCTGTTCAGTGATGCTACGTTGGAGGATGGGATGCACGTGAATGTGCTGTCCTTCGGCTTTAAGAACGGCATCCCCGTAGAGGCGGATCTGGTGATGGATGTGCGCTTCATGCCAAATCCCTATTACATTGAGGATCTCAAACGCAAGACGGGTCTGGATGATGCAGTGCGGGACTACGTGTTCAGCTTCAGCCAAACCAACGACTTTATGAAGAGAATGGAGGATCTGCTGTCCTTCCTGCTGCCGCTTTACAGCGAAGAGGGCAAGACCATCTTGGTTATTGGCATCGGCTGCACCGGCGGGCACCACCGCTCTGTGGCTGTGGCCCACGCCCTCTCTGAGTATATCCAAAGCATCGGCTATCCCGTTACGGAAATCCACCGGGATATTACCCGATAGGGGAGCGGCCTATGGTAAGCGATTACTATCGTGTCGCGCCGGAAAACGGGCTGCGGATCGTGGTCATCGGCGGCGGACACGGACAATCCACCCTCCTGCGGGGGCTGAAGCTATACAGCAAGAATCTCACGGCTATTGTAGCTGTTACTGATGACGGCGGCGGCTCCGGCATACTCCGGAGGGACTTGGGAATGCTGCCGCCAGGGGACATTCGCAACTGCATGGAGGCACTGGCCAGTGCTGAGCCCATTATGACCCGGCTCATGAGCTATCGCTTCACCGAGGGGAGTCTGGCGGGGCAGAGCTTTGGCAATCTGCTCCTGGCGGCGCTGAATGGCATCATGCCCAGCTTCGATCAAGCGGTTGCGGGCTTGAGTCAGGTGTTGGCCATCACGGGCCGGGTTCTACCGGTGACCAATGCCAATCTTCGCTTGGAGGCGGAATTTGAAAATGGACACATGATTCAGGGCGAATCCAGTATCTGCCAAATGAAGCGGCAGGAGGGCTGCCGTATCCGCCAGGTCAGGCTGCACCCGGATCGGGCCAAGGCCCTGCCGGAGGCGGTGGAGGCCATCCGTCAGGCAGACCTCATCGTGCTTGCCCCTGGCAGCCTGTATACCAGCATCATCCCCAACCTGCTGGTGGACGGCATTGTAGACGCCATATCTGCCAGCGATTCCATGAAAATATACATCTGCAACGTGATGACGGAGAGCGGCGAGACTGAGGGGTATACGGCCAGCGACCATATCCAAGCCATTTTCAACCATTCCTGCCCGGGCCTATTTGATCTGTGCTTAGTCAATTCAGCACCGCTGCCCCGGCTGATAGCCCAGCACTACGCCCGAGAGGGGAGCATCCCCGTGTTTTGCGATGAGCGGGCGTGTGAACATCTGGGTGTAGAGATGATCGCCCGGCCCATCTGCGCGGTGGAAAACCAGCTCATCCGCCATAATCCGGGACATGTGGCCGCGGAGCTGATGACTCTGTACCGCCAGCGGACTATCCGTGTGGTGGAGGAGGATACCGGCTTCGTACGCAATCGAATGGAGAAATAGGAGGAAGTATGCAGTCCTTTTCCTATCAGGTGAAAAGTGAATTGTGTCGGGTGCCGGTGCAGCGGGTCTGCTGCGCCCGGGCGGAGGCTTACGGCGTGCTGCTCTACTGCAACACCTTCAATGCCCGGGAGATCCGCATCATTACGGAAAACCCCGAGTTTGCAAGGCGTCTGCCCAAGCTCTTTCATCGGGCCTTCAGCCTGCGCTTTGACCGTCTGCCCCAGGAGCAGGCGGGGAGGGAAAAGCTGATCTTTCAGATCACAGACCCGGCCAAGCTGGAGCGTATCATCAGCCAGTTCGGCTATGAGGCAAAGCAGACCCTGGCGCTGCACATCAACTTCGGTGTGCTGGAGGAGGATTGCTGCCGCACCTCATTTCTGCGAGGTGCGTTTCTATCCGGCGGCAGCGTCACCGACCCGGAAAAGCGCTACCACCTGGAGCTTGCCGGCAATCACCGCCAGGCCAGCCGGGAGCTGTGCGCCCTACTGACGGAGATGGGTTTTCTGCCCCGGATGGTGATCCGGGGTGCGGCCACGGTGATCTATTTCAAGCAGAGCGAGCATATCGAGGATCTGCTGACCAAGCTGGGGGCACCGGTGGCTGCCATGGACATCATGACCACAAAGGTGGACAAGGCCATCCGAAACGGCGCCAACCGCGCTATGAACTGCGACATTGCCAATGTAAATAAAATTCTGGAGGCCGCCACGGAGCAGCAATCGGCTATTGAAGCCTTGGCTAAAAGCGGCCAATTAGACCGCCTGCCGGAAAAGCTGCAGCAGACGGCCCGGCTTCGCCTGGAGCATCCGGAGCTGTCTCTTGCCCAGCTGGCGGAGCTGTGTGACCCACCGGTCTCCAAATCCTGCATGAATCACCGTATGAGAAAGCTCAACGAGGAGGCAAAGAAACTGCTATGAATAAAATCGAAAAATGCAAGGCAGCTCGGGACTATCATACCCACGGCTGCAACTGTGCCCAGAGTATCCTGGCCGCCTTCCATGAGGATATGGGCTTTACCGAGGATCAGTGTATGGCTCTGGCTGGAGGTATGGGTGGCGGGATGCGCTGCGGCAGCATCTGCGGCGCTATCAGCGGCGGCATCCTGGTGCTGGGCATGCTGTTTCCCGCCACAGCGGCTGAGGGTCCGGCGGGGAAGCGGCGCATTACCCAGCAGACCCAGGAGTATATCCGCCGCTTCCGGGAGCGGTTTGTTGACCGCGATTGCGCCGACCTGCTCAAGCGCAAGGATCTGATGTCCACCGGACAATCCCGGGACCTGGGTGTAGCAGATCATTGCGGTATCCTCATCGTCTCAGCCGTGGAGATCCTGTGCGACTATATTGCAGAGCTTAAAGGGGAATAATATGTCATTCGTACATCTTCATGTACATACGGAGTATAGCCTGCTGGACGGCGCCTGCCGCATCCGTGATCTGCCCCGGCGCATCAAGGAGCTGGGCCAGACCGCCTGCGCCATCACCGACCACGGCGTCATGTACGGTGCCATTGATTTTTATCGGGCCTGCAAGGCGGAGGGCATCCATCCGGTTATCGGGTGCGAGGTTTATGTGGCGGCCCGGACTCGATTTGATAAGCTCCATGAGTTTGATGCCGAGTCCCGGCACCTGGTGCTGCTGTGCAAGGATGAAACGGGCTACCGAAACCTGTCATACATGGTGAGCCAGGCGTTTGTGGAGGGCTTTTATATAAAGCCCCGCATCGACCTGGATCTGCTGCGTGAGCACTCCCAAGGACTAATCGCCTTGTCCGCATGCCTGGCCGGGGAGATCCCCAAGCGCATCCTTCACGGCAATTACGAAGGCGCCAAGGCGTACGCCCTGCAGATGCAGGAGATCTTCGGCCCGGATAATTTCTATCTGGAGCTCCAGGACCACGGCATCCCTGAGCAGGCGGAGGTCAACCGGAGCCTGCTGAAGATCCATCAGGAGACGGGCATCCCCCTGGTCTGTACCAACGATGCCCATTATATCCGTAAGGAGGACGCCGAGAGCCACGATATTCTTCTTTGCATCCAAACCGGTAAGACCGTGGATGATGAAAACCGCATGCGCTACGAGCCGCGGAACTTCTACCTGCGCTCCACGGAGGAGATGGAGGCGCTGTTTTCAGCCTATCCCCAGGCGGTGGAAAACACCCAGCGCATTGCTGACCGTTGCCAGATGGAATTTACCTTCGGCAAGTACCACTTGCCGGAATTCAAGCTACCTCCCGGCTATGATTCGCCTACCTACCTGCGCAAGCTCTGCGACGAGGGCTTTGCCGAACGCTACGGGCAGGAAAAGGAGAACTATCGCAAGCAGCTGACCTATGAGCTGGATATGATCGAGAAAATGGGCTTTACCGACTATTTCCTCATCGTCTCCGACTTTGTCCGCTATGCCAAGAGCGCGGGTATCCCCGTGGGACCGGGGCGCGGCTCCGCCGCCGGGAGCATGGTGTCCTACTGCCTGCACATCACGGACATTGATCCCATGGAGTACAACCTCTACTTTGAGCGGTTTCTAAACCCCGAGCGGGTGTCTATGCCCGATATCGATATGGACTTCGGCGATACCCGCCGCGAGGAAGTGGTGGACTATGTCCGCCGCAAATACGGCGATGACCATGTGGCCCAGATCGTCACCTTCGGTACCATGGCTGCCCGTGCCGCCATCCGGGACGTGGGCCGGGTGCTGAGTATACCCTATAACGAGGTAGATTCCGTGGCCAAGCTGGTGCCGGCCACCCTTCACATTACGCTGGACGATGCCCTGAAGCTGTCCAAGCAGCTGAAGGACCAGTACGAGGCTGACCCAAAGATCCGCCAGCTCATCGATATGGCCAAGGCCCTGGAGGGCATGCCCCGTCACGCATCCACCCATGCTGCCGGCGTGGTCATTACCAAGAAGCCGGTGTATGAATATGTACCTTTGGCCCGGAACGATGAGTCCATCGTCTGCCAGTACACTATGGTGACGCTGGAGGAGCTGGGCCTGCTGAAAATGGACTTTTTGGGTCTGCGAAATCTGACGGTGCTGGATGACGCCATTAAAATGCTGCCCCAGAGCGAGCACTTTGACCTGCTGAAGATCCCAATGGATGATCCGCAGGTTTTTCAGATGCTCACCCAGGGAAAGACCTCCGGTGTCTTCCAGATGGAATCTACGGGCATGACAGGCGTATGCCTGGGTCTCAAGCCCCAAAGCATTGAGGATATCACGGCTATCATAGCCTTATACCGTCCTGGCCCCATGGATTCCATCCCCCGCTTTATCGCCTGCAAGCAGGACCCCGGGCTCATCACCTATAAGCACCCGTCCTTGGAGCCAATTCTGTCCGTGACCTATGGATGCATTGTCTACCAGGAGCAGGTCATTCAGATTTTCCAGCAGCTGGGCGGGTACTCTTTGGGCCAGGCGGATATGGTGCGCCGTGCCATCTCCAAGAAAAAGGCCAAGGAGATTGAAAAGGAGCGCTACTCCTTCGTCCACGGCGATGCAGAGCGGGGCATCAAGGGCTGCATCGCAAACGGAATTCCCGAGGCCACGGCCGAGGCTATTTACGACGAAATCTACGACTTTGCCAACTACGCCTTTAACAAGGCCCACGCCGTCAGCTATGCGGTGGTGGCTTATCAGACGGCCTATTTCAAGTGCCACTATACCAAGGAGTACATGGCGGCCCTGCTGACCTCAGTGCTGCATAATTCGGACAAGGTGGCCGAGTATATCGCCGAGTGCCGGGATTGCGGCATCCAGGTCCTGCCGCCGGATATCAACCATTCCTACGACGGCTTCACCGTGGACGGGGAGAATATCCGCTTTGGCCTGGTGGCCATTAAAAACATTGGCCGAGGCTTTATACAAACGCTGATCCGGCGGCGTGACAAGGAAGGCCCCTTTACATCATTTTTGGACTTCTGCCAGCGTATGGACGACTGCACGGACATGAACAAACGCGCCGTAGAGAATCTTATCCGCAGCGGTGCATTTGATTCCCTGGGTGCAAAGCGCTCGCAGCTGGTGGCGGTGTTTGAAACGGTGATGGATAGCGTTTCCGCCTCCCGCAAGCAAAATCTGGAGGGGCAGATGGACTTTTTCAGCATGGGGCCCTCGGCTTCAGCCAAGCTCCATCAGATCCAGCTGCCGGATATTCCGGAGTATTCCGCCGTGGAAAAGATGAACATGGAGAAGACCACCACCGGTCTGTATCTCTCCGGCCATCCTATGAACGATTACCGGGATCTGGCCAAGGCGGCACACGCTGTGCCTATCCATGATATTCTGGAGGATTTTGAGCAGGAGGGCGGTCCCACCCGCTTTGCGGACGATCAGCGTATCCGGGTGGCCGGCGTGGTGACCTCCAATAAAACCAGGCCCACAAAGAACAACTCCCTCATGGCCTATGTGGTGGTGGAGGACGAAATCGCTTCCATTGAGGTGCTGTGCTTCCAGCGTTCCATTGACCAGTGCGGCTCCTATATGCAGGTCAATCTCCCGGTGCTGGTGACCGGGCGGCTCTCCGTGCGGGATGAAAAGCCGCCGCAGATCCTGTGTGACACCATCTATCCGCTGGAATACCAGCAGGATCCCCTGCAGCAGTTGACGGGCAAGGCGGATATTAAAAAGGAGAAATCGGTCCTGTATCTGAAGGTCCCCAGCCTGGATAGTCCGGAGTTTCGGCACCTGAAGCTGGTGATGACTATGTTTGAAGGGCAGATGCCCGTGAAGATCCGTCTGGCGGACACCGGCAAGCTGCTGGGTACCACCTGTATGAACCATCCGGCCCTTGTGCAGGAGTGCGAGGAATGGCTTGGTAAAGATAATGTAGTCCTTCGGACAAAAGCGTAGGATAACAAATTATATAGAGGGAAAAGCAAACCCTCCGTCTAATACCGGAGGGTTTGCTTTCTTATACACAAACAGATTAGTCATCCCAGGAAATGGCCTGCACAGGGCAGGCGTCAATGGCTTCCTGAACAGCAGACTTGTTTTCCGTGGTGGTGTGGCCGGATGCCTCCGCTTTGCCGTCGGCATTGACCTCAAAGACCTCCGGCACGGTGCTGATACACAGCCCACAGCCGATGCAGGAATCTTGATTTACAATGGCTTTCATCGGTATATCCTCCCTAAAAAATACTACCAGCAGAATATAGAAGTGTTCTTCATCATTGTTTTATCCTTCTGTTGGCTCGCATCATTTTCAGTATCTGCCTGTAGGCAAAATTCTATGCATAGAATAATAACAGCCATTTCAGCAAATTACATATTGTAAATGCATCAAAAAAGAAAACCGATGGAGTTCCATCGGTTTTCTTTTTATTAGTGGCAGGCGCAGTAGCTTCGGGTGCCGTTATAGTCCTTAGGCATTTCAACAGTGTTGGGTGGGAAAAATTCGCTCATGGGGAAGCATACGTTCTTGAACAATCCACAGGGATCCTCCGGATCGCCTCCGCTGCACTCGGATTGCGGGATGCAGTAGTCGTAGGCGGGGATCAGCAGTTGCGTATCTCGCTCCAGCCGCACCAGAGAGAATTGGCCCAGGGTCACATAGTAACGCCGATTCCCGGTTGGGTCTAAAACCAGCGGACTGGCGAATGCTGCGGCAATAGCGGCCGGGATTTCCGAAACGCTACCCTCGCCGGTGCCAGAGGAGCTTCCGTCCTCCGTGATGCGGGTGTCCAGTACAATGGGATCCACAGCCTCCACCACAGCCGCAGGCAGACTCCTCTGCGGCGCAATATTCTCCAGGGCGGTGCCGGAGGAGAAGGTCTTGGCACTGCCCTCACTGCCAAAGAGTATGCAGCGTTTGTCAAATACGCACAGGCCCTCCACCTCGGTGGATCGAGGTGTCCCGGTACCTACCTGCAGCGTCACCCGGTAGAAAAACCGCATATCTATGGAGTAAAATCCTCGGTTAAAGGTGATCGGTTCTACATCGGTGTAAACGTACAGCAGCTCTGCGCACCCACCTTTGATGATCTGCGCGGTGCTTAGTACCTCCTGTGCCGCCTGTGTGGGATAAAATCTTAGACTCTCAACGCAGTCTTTGTCCCTACAGCTGTCAAAGATTTTCTTAGTGTGAATACACACGGACTCTCTCACGCTGCTCAAGTCGCAGACCGGGCCCGGCATTCCATTTTCAGGCATCCAGATAACCTCCTATTAAGTACTGAAAGAAGCCTCTTTCACTTCAGTGTATGCAGCGGGAACGCGAGTGTGTGTCAAGGGAAGCGGCACGCTGATTTTTCCCTGTACAAATAGTCGGTTTTGCCGTATAATAAGCATAGAAAAGGGGGCGGAAATATGGACGCATCATTCATTCATGATAAATTGGAGATCAAATTCCTGATCCTGTACATTGCTGCCCGGGTTTCGGAGCCAATCCCCATGGAGGGGATGCAGGAGCTGACCCTGTGTGACAGCGGTATTGATTATTTTTCTTTCTCCGAGTGCCTGAACGACTTGGTGCAGACGGAGCATCTGACACTCTCTCCGGAGGGGCTGTACGCCATCACACCCAAGGGCCTGCGAAACAGTGAAATATGCGAGAGCAGCCTGCCCATGTCCGTGCGCCTGCTGACGGATCGCAACGTGGCGGCCTATAATCAAATGCTGCTGCGTCGGGCACAGGTCCGTTCCCGGGTCGTCCCCCGGGAGAACGGTACATTCACCGTGGAGCTGCGTTTCAGCGATGATGTGGATCAGCTGATGCACCTGGAGCTAATGGCCGCCACCGAGGAACTGGCGAGAGACCTGGCTGCACGTTTCCAGAAAAATCCGGAGCAAGTCTATACCCAGCTTATGAACGCCTTGTTTGGCCCGCAATAATATATGCCTTACATCCCCTGTGCTGCTGGCACGGGGGATTTTTTTGCATAAAAGCGGACAGCCTCTCATACAGTAGGACAACCGAGAAAAGGAGGCGTGATCGCTTTGGTGGAGCGCTATGCAATTAGTCAGTATGAGCAGGCGGCTCGTCTGCTACCGATGCGGTGGCAGCGCATCGCCCTGCAGCTGCCGGATTGGCAGAAGGAACAGGCGGAGGAGCTGCGCCTGCGGGCGGGCCATCCCATGACGGTGCTGCTGCCCCGGGGGGAGCAGGTCGTGGGGGAGGAGGCCGTGGTGACTCAGGGAGACATAGAGCTGCTGTGCGATACGGTGACGGGTTATTCCCGCTATGCCGCCGCGGAGACCATGGCTCGGGGATACATAACCGCCAAAGGCGGCTTTCGCATAGGCTTGTGCGGCACTGCCGTCGTGCAGGAGGGCAGGAGCACCAATCTTCGCAGCCTGTCCTCCGCTTGCGTTCGCATTGCCCGGGAAATGCCGGGTCTGGCAGATGACCTGGCACCCCAACTATTTCAGGATGGCGTGTTTCGCAGCACACTTATCATTGCTCCGCCGGGCCTTGGCAAAACCACGCTCTTGCGGGATTTAGTTCGCTGCTTATCCGATGGGGCGGAAAATATCCCGGCCCATCGGGTTGCCTTGGTGGATGAGCGGGGGGAGGTGGCAGTTATGGTGCAGGGCATGGCGCAAATGGAGATTGGCTGCCATACGGATGTCATGGATGGTTGCCCCAAGGCCGTGGCCATTCCGATGCTGCTGCGCTCGGCCAATCCGCAGATCATTGCAGTGGACGAGATCACCCAGGCAGAGGATCTTTTGGCCATGGAGGAAGCCGCCCACTGCGGCGTTCGTTTTGTGGCCACTATCCATGCGGACTCAGAAGCCGACCTGCAGCGGAGGCCCTTGCTGCGCAAGCTGCAGCGTACACAGATTTTTGAAAAAGCCATCTGCATACAAATGGCGGACAGGCTTCGCCGCTACCGGCTCAAGGATCTATGAGCAGCAAGGTGATAGGCGCGCTGCTTATCCTGGGAGCGGGAGGAGGGCTGCTTGTGCAGCTTTGGCGTCAATCCAGGGCGGAAATCCTCTTCCTACAGGATATGGCTTCGGCCCTGGAACAGATGGAAGCCGCCATCCGCTTTCGCCGCCTGCCCATGCCGGAGCTTTTGCGGGAGCAGGCGGAGAGGTCGTACTGCGGGAGTATGTTTTCCTTGATCTTACAGCATATGGAAAGGGGAGAGCCTTTACAGGATTCCTGGATCCTGTCCGCCCGATCCATACCATGGACGCAGGCGGCGGACACGCTTTGCGCTCTGGAGCTATCCGGTGATGGGCAACGGCTCGGGGAAAACCTGCGTGCCTGTGCCGATTCCCTGCATGCGGTATTAAGGTGCAGGCAGGCCGACAAGCAGCAGCGGCAAAAAATGGCTTTGGCTATAACGGCCTCCTGCTGCGGACTACTGGTGATTCTTTTACTGTGAGGAGAACACATGGATGTTGATTTGATTTTCAAAATTGCTGCCGTGGGGATCCTGGTGGCGGTGCTGAATTTGGTGCTGGCCCGCAGTGGCCGTGAGGAGCAGGCCATGATGACCACTCTGGCGGGATTGGTGGTGGTGCTGATGATGCTGGTGCGGCAGATCAGCGACCTGTTTGACCTGATCAAGTCCCTGTTTTCCCTGTAGCCATGACGGAGTTGGGGAAGATAGTCGCCATCTGCCTTGTGGGCATCTTGCTTGCGCTATTGCTGCAGAAAAATAACCCCGAGCTGGCTATTCTACTGGCCTTGGCGGTCTGCGCGGGGGCACTGGTCTTCGGGCTGGGGCATATGAAACGAGTCCTGGCTATGCTGGAGCAGATGGCCCGGGCCGGGGGCCTGTCATCCGATCTGCTGCAGCCGTTGATGAAAACCGTTGGAATAGCTCTCATCAGCCGCACGGGTGCAGAGCTGTGCCGGGATGCGAATCAAAAGGCCATAGCCTCTGTGGTGGAAGCGGTCGGCGCTTTCAGCGCCGTGGTCGTGTCTATTCCGCTTTTAGGCGCTGTGTGGGAGCTGCTGCGAGGGATGCTGTAATGCGAAAAATACTGGTTTTGCTGCTTCTGATATGGTGCATCGTTCCGGTTAGTGCCGCGCAGATCCCCCGGGATCTGACGGATGCCATCCCGGACAGCGCCCGGGAGTTTCTGGATGATACCGACAAGGGCGATAGCTTTACATCACTGAACGATGGCCTATCCGGCCTATGGAACCGGACCTGCAAGCTGCTGATTGTGATCGTGCAGGATAGTCTGGGCGGAGTAATCCTGGTGCTGTCCGCCATTTTACTTTGCTCTGTGGCGGAGGATTGCTTCAGCGCTGCCGGAGGCGGTAAGCTGTTTAATCCGGTGCCCTTGGTAGGCACACTGGTGATTCTTCTGGCGGTGGGGAGCAATATGAAAAATCTCATGGGTCTTGGAGAGGAGACCATCCAGGAGCTGAACGTTTTCTCCAAAGCGCTTTTACCAACGCTTTCCGCCGCCACAGCCGCCGGAGGGGGTGCGGTGGCCGCCAGCGTGCGCCAAGTGACTACTGTGTTTTTTTCAGACCTCCTCATGAGCCTGATCCATAGCCTGCTGTTGCCTCTGGTGTGGGTTTTCGTGGCGCTCTCCGCTACGGATGCCATACTGCCCTCCGGGCGGCTGGGCGGTATAGCCCGTGGGCTGCAGAAGGGCATTACCTGGCTGCTGTCCGGGAGTCTGGTTTTGTTCACGAGCTATCTGACCCTGTCCGGAGCTTTCGCTTCATCAGCGGATAACCTGACCCTGCGGATGACCCGTTCAGCCATCGGTGGGGCGATCCCCGTGGTTGGCAGCATTATATCCGATGCGGCGGATACCATTCTGGCCGGGGCAGGCGTGCTGAAGCAATCTGTGGGCATTCTCGGCACACTGACCATTTTGGCGGCCTGTATCCTGCCGTTTCTGAAATTGGGTGTGCAGTATTTGCTGCTGAAGCTTTCGGCATTTTTTGCGGCCACGGTGGCGCCGGAGCCATTGGTGAAGCTGGTGGAAGCTCTGAGCACCGCCTTCGGCTTAGTGCTTGGGATGACCGGTGCAGCGGCAGCGCTTTTGCTGATCTCCGTGGCATCGTCTGTGATGGTGGTGAGCGTATGATGGATACATTTCGAGTTTGGCTGATGGGTCTGATGGCGGTAGCTCTGATCCTCACGGTGCTCTCTTCTGTCCTACCGGAGGGCAGTGTTAAGAAGATTGCCGGGGTGACCGGTGGCTTGGTGCTGCTTATGGTCATCCTGCAGGGAGCCGAGCGGTTGGATCTGGGCAAGCTACAGCTATCCTACGATGACTATTCCCGGCAGATTAACGAGCAGATCAAGGCATTTCAGGAGAAAAATTCCCGGGACATGGATCTGCTCATACAGGAGCGGTGCAGTGCATATATATCGGAACAGGCGCAGACGTTCGGCCTTGTGTGCAGTCCCCAGGTGGAAACGGAGCAGACGGAGGAAAATGTTTTCGTACCGGTCTCTGTCACCATGGATATCCCCTATCACGCCGGATTGTCTCAAATCGTGGCGGAAGACATGGGAATCGATGCACAGCACCAGAAATGGTTGACATCGGAAGGGTAAAAATGATGGGAAAGGTAAGATGGAGTGAGCTATGGAAAAAGTACAAATTTGTTCTGCTGGTGGTGCTGGTGGGCGTCATGCTGATGCTTCTTCCGGTCTCCTCCGGGACGGAAGAACCGACGGCGGAAGCACGGGCCTCGGAGGAGAGCTTCGACCTGGAGGCGGAGGAGCGGCGCATGGAGGAGCTCCTGGGTCGGATCGATGGCGTTGGGAAGCTCCGATTGATGCTGACGCTGCAAAGCGGGACCCGGCTGACCCTGGCGGAGGACAGCCAAAAAGACCAGGATCGCACGCAGCGAGAGACGGTAACGCTGAACCGAGGCAGCAGCCAGGAGGTCGTAGTCACAAATCGGTATTATCCGGTTTATCAGGGCGCAGTGGTGGTGTGTCAGGGTGCCGACAGCAGCGCCGTTCGTCTGGCCATTACGGAAACGGTGCAAGCGCTGACCGGTCTGCCGTCCGATCGGATCCAGGTGGCAAAGTGGACATCGTAACGGGAGGACATAGAATGAAGAAGAATTGGAGAAAACGGGCAGTCGTGGGGGCGGTGCTGCTATTCGTGTGTGCAGCAGTGTATATGAACTGGCGCTATGCCGGCTCCCTGGAGGATACCTCCAAGGTGCTGGGTGAATCCACCCTGGTATCCGGGGAAAAAGCCGGCGAGACGGCCACTGCCGCGCTGCCGGAGGAAAAGGAAAACGACTATTTTGCCACAGCCCGGCTCAGCCGCAAGCAGGCCCGGGACAACGCCATCAACATGCTCAAGGATGCGTCCACAGATGAAAATGCGGATCAATCGGTGCTCAACGAGGCCTCCGAAACGCTGCAGGTGTTGGCGAGCTATACCGTGGCGGAGTCGCAGATCGAGAACCTGGTCACGGCCAAGGGCTATGCCGATTGTGTGGCCTTCATGGGCGCCGAGAGCGTCAGCGTAGTGGTGGACGATCCGGACGGATTGGACGCCACGGACGTGGCCCGCATTATGGACATAGTGGTGCAGGAGACCGGCTATGAGCCTACACAGATTAAGGTCTTGGAATCCGATTAAAGGGCCAATAAAAAGGGGTTGTATTTTTCCTTGCGGGATGGTATACTTCTAAAGAATAGAATGTATCATTATATTTGCAAGGAGCACTTAATCTATGGCTGAAAATAAAGAGTATATCACCCAGCAGGAGTCTGCCGGGGCTATTCAGATCTCTGAGGATGTGGTGGCATCCATCGCCACGGCGGCCGCACTGGAGACCGAGGGCGTCAGTGCTATGATGGGTCCCGGCAGCGGTGACCTGAAGCCGGCGCGCAAGATGTCTGCCAAAGGCGTTGTCATCGAGCCGGAGGAGGATGGTCTGTCCATCACCCTGTATGTCATGATTCGCTACGGCTTTGCCATGGCCGAGGTGGCCGGCAAGGTGCAGAAGGCTGTCCTGGCCGCCCTGCACGACATGACGGGCTTTTCTGTTCGTGCCGTGAACGTGATGATCGGCGGCATTTGCTTCGACTAAAACCCCACCAAAGAGAGAAGAGGAAATAACCTGTATGACACGAAACACAGCCAGAGAGATTGCCGTCCATCTTGCCTACGAGCTCAGCTTTTCGGAGCTGCCCGTGGATGAGTTTTTGGATCAGCAGCTCTCGCCGGAGGTCTTTGCCGACCTGGCCGGGGAGTATGACCTATATAACGAGCTGCCCAACGAAAAGCAGCGGCTCTATATCCGCCGTCTGGTCAGCGGCGTCAGTGAACATGCGGCGGAGCTGGATTCCTACATTGAAAAATACGCCCAGGGCTGGCGCTTTGAGCGCATCAGCCTGGTAGCCTCGGCCATCATGCGGGTGGCAATGTTTGAGATCCTCTATATGCCGGATATTCCCCATGGCGTCGCCATTAACGAGGCGGTGACCATCGCCAAAAAGTATGATGCCCCGGAGGTTGCAAGGTTTGTCAACGGGATTCTTGGCAGCTTCCTGCGGGAGGAAATCAAGGAATAAGGCTGCATTTCAGGCAGGGCAGAAATGCTCTGCCTGTTTTTCGGTGGAGGTGAGTATTTGGAGCAGCGTGTTTTTACGGTCAGCGAGGTCAATCAATATATGAAGCAGCTGGTAGATCAGCAGCCCGCACTGAATGACCTTCTGATCCGGGGAGAAATCTCTAATTATAAGGTCTATCCTTCCGGACACCATTATTTTACCTTGAAGGATGGGCAGAGCGCCCTGCGCTGCGTGTTATTTGTCGGGTATGCTAAATACTTGCGCTTTCGCCCGGAAAACGGTATGCAGGTCATCGCCGCCGGCCGCATCAGCGTCTATCCCCGGGATGGTGCCTATCAGCTCTACTGCACCCGTCTGGTGTCCGATGGGATGGGCGATCTGCATATTGCCTTTGAGCAGCTGAAGCAGAAGCTCCATTCCCAGGGCCTGTTTGCTCCGGAGCATAAAAAGCCCCTGCCGGCCTATCCCCGGCGCATCGCCGTGGTCACCAGCTCTGCCGGGGCGGCGGTTCACGATATGATCCGCATCCTTCGCCGCCGCTATCCACTGAGCAAGGTGCTGCTGCTGCCGGTCCGGGTGCAGGGGGAGGGGGCAGCCCGGGAGATCGCCGGCGCCATCGCCTATGCCAACCGCTTTCAGCTGGCGGATGTGCTCATAGTGGGGCGGGGCGGCGGATCTATTGAGGATCTGTGGCCCTTTAACGAGGAAGTCGTGGCCCGGGCTATCTATGCATCGGATATTCCGGTAATTTCCGCCGTAGGCCATGAGCCGGATGTGACCATTTCCGACCTTGTGGCGGATCGCCGTGCCTCCACGCCGTCCAACGCTGCGGAGCTTGCCGTGCCGGACCAGGCAGAGCTGCGGCGTAAGCTGCAAATGCTGGCGGGACGTATGTGCAAGAGCCAGCAGCACAAAATAGACGGGTATGACCGCCGTCTCCGGGAGCTGCAGCGCAAGCGTGTATTGACGGATCCCATGGCCTTTCTGCAGGACCGCAGCATGCAGTTGGATCTCACACAGGAGAGATTGGTGTCCGCCATGGAGCGCGTGATCGACAGAAACACCCGCCGCTTTACCCATGCGGCTGCGTCCTTGGATGCTATGAGCCCGCTGCGGGTGCTGCGCCGGGGCTACTGCGTGGCGCAAAAGGCGGACAAGACCCTTCTGCGCAGCAGCACCCAGGCGGAGCGGGGGGAAAATATCTTTCTGCGTTTGGCGGAGGGCAGTCTGCAATGTCAAGTAATGAAAAGGGGAGAGGAACATGAAGAAAGCAACCTTTGAAGAAAATATGACCCGTTTGGAAGAGATCGTTTCCCTGCTGGAGCAGGGAGATGCCCCCCTGAGTGAATCCCTGGCCCTTTTTTCCGAGGGCAGTAAGCTCCTGGCTGCCTGCCGAAAAGAGCTGGATACCGCCCAGCAAAAGGTTGTCAAGCTCTCCAAGGGACCGGACGGCGCACCTGCTGAAGAAGACTTTTTATCCGAGGAGGAAAATCAATGAGTTATCAAGAACGATATACCGCCTATCAGGAGGCTATTGAGACCTATCTGAATACGATTTTTTCTGCGGAGGACAAGCCCTATGGCAAGCTCCAGGAGTCCATTCGCTATAGCCTTTTGGCTGGGGGCAAGCGGATCCGCCCTGTGCTGACGCTGGAGTTTGCCCGCCTGGGCGGCATTGATTGGCACCTGGCCCTGCCCTATGCCTGCGCCTTGGAATTGGTGCATAATTATTCTCTGATCCACGATGACCTGCCGTGCATGGATGACGATGACCTCCGCCGAGGCAAGCCCACCAACCATAAGGTGTATGGGGAAACGCTTGCAGTGCTGGCGGGAGACGCCATGCAGCCGGAGGCCTTCCGAATAATCCTGCAGGCACGGGGCCTTTCTGCCGAAAACCGTATAGAGGCAGCTTTAATCCTGGCAAGGGCCTGCGGTGCTGATGGCATGGTGGCCGGCCAGGTGCTGGACACTCTGTGCCATGTGAGGGATGAGAAGGGACTCAGCACGCTGAACCGTCTGAAGACCGGCGTGATGATCTCCGCCGCGGCGGAGCTGGGCTGCGTGGCCTCCAAAATGCCCATGTTTTGGCGGCAGCAGGCTGTGCAGTATGCGGAGCAGCTGGGCCTGGCTTTCCAGATCCGGGATGATATGCTGGATGTCATGGGGGATGAGAGCGTGTTCGGCAAGCCCATCGGCTCGGACAAGGACGAGGGTAAGGTCACATACGTCGATCTCAAGGGGCTGGACGGCTGTGCCCAAGAGGTCGAGAAATGCACCCTCGCCGCCAAGGAAGCCATCCGGGACATTCCTGACCATGAATTTCTTTGGGAGCTGGCAGACCGCATGGTGGGCCGGAGCAAGTAACGGAAAATCAAAACAATACCTCCCGCAGGTGCAGGAGGTATTGTTTTGATTTTGTTAGTTTTTGCATAAAACTATTGTATATTTGAATGAACTATGCTAAAATATTAAATTACTGAATGACGGTGCAGTATCCTAGTCAGATCTGCCGCCTTGTAAGAGGGGCCTAAAAATCCCTTTAAGGGCACAACTGTGAAGCCTCTGGTGCCTGCTTCTTACGCCCAGTTTGGGGTGGGTGCTGGAGGGAGGTGTGGCCAAATACCACACCTGCGGATTCAGGGCGCCTTCCAATGGCATGGAAGTCCCGACCCTGCTTTCGTGGAGACCTGCTCTTGTGCATAGGCGTACTCCCCTGGTGGTAAGCGACCTGTGTACGAAGCAGATTGAGAACCTGCAATGCGGTGCTACCCAGCCCTTGTGCTGTGAACGCTGTGTGCAGAGTAGCCTGCCTTGCGTGGAGTGGGTGAATGAGGGAGCCAAGCGGAAGCATCCCCGGCCAGGGATACTCTCCGATATTCCTCTGAAACCCCCTCTGCAAAAGAGGCTAAGAGACGGTTTGACTGCAGTGGAAATCACCTAGGCTGTCCCACAAAGGGCACCAATGGGGTTGCAGTGCGGACTAAGTGGCAGTCGGGTCCTGCGGAGGGTAACACCGCAGCGCGGAGTTTAATGGGAAACCGCCTGATCGGCAACGAGAGGTAAGCCGCGGGGAAATCCAACCCGTACCTAAGCCGTAAGATTTACCATTGGTGCTGCCGTCATTCAGCTTTTTATTATTAATAAGTGAGGGATATTTTTGGCTGACCCAAATAAAAACAAAAAATCCAAAGACCGGTGGCCCCTGCGCGTTTTTCTGATCGCGGTGGCCCTTTCTGCCGTTATGAGCTTTTGTTCCTCGGCAGCGCTGGAGGATAGCGGCATATGGATCCCGATTTTGGTGCTGGTGATCTTCATCGCACTGGGTATTGTGTTCGATATGATTGGCGTGGCCGTCACGGCGGCGGATCCCAGGCCGTTTCATTCCATGGCGGCCCATGGGGAAAAGGGCGGTCGGGAGGCTATTCGTCTGCTGAATATGTCCAATAAGGTTTCCTCCCTTTGCAATGATGTGGTGGGTGATATTTGCGGTATTGTCAGCGGCTCAACGGCGGCTGTGATTGTTGCGGAGCTGCAGCGCAGCTTTTCCACCACCACGATCCTTATCTCCATCGGTATCACGGCACTTATTTCGGGCCTGACTATTGGAGGTAAGGCCCTTTTTAAGCGCGTAGCCATCGAGGAATCCACACAGGTGGTCTATCGTGTTGCCCGTATTATGAATGCGCTGCATCTGTTCCATTAACGGAGGGATTTACGTTGGTTTTAGAAAAGATCCATAATCCGGAGGACATAAAAAATCTGAATAATGAACAGGTGGAGCAGCTTTGCCGGGAGCTTCGCGCGTTTCTCATCAAGAGCGTTGCCAAGACCGGTGGGCATCTGGCCTCCAACTTGGGTGTGGTGGAGCTTACGGTGGCCATCCACCGGGTGTTTGATACCGCTAAGGACCGGCTGGTCTTTGATGTGGGGCATCAGTGCTACCCGCATAAGATCCTCACCGGTCGTCAATCACTTTTCGGTACTTTGCGGCAGCTGGGCGGTCTTTCCGGCTTTCCAAAGCCCTATGAAAGTGCGCACGATGCCTTTGTAGCCGGCCATGCATCCAATTCTGTGTCCGTGGCTCTGGGCATGGCCCACGCAAGAACGATCTTGCATCAGGACTACAGTGTTCTGGCCTTGATCGGAGATGGTGCCATGACCGGCGGTTTGAGCTTTGAGGGCCTCAACGATGCAGGTGCGTCGGGAGAGCCTATGATCGTCATACTTAATGACAATGGCATGTCTATCGAGGCAAATGTAGGCGGTCTCAGTCGCCACCTGTCCCGGATCCGTTCGGAGGAAGGGTATAATAATTTTAAAAAATGGTATAAGGAAAAGCTTCAGGGAAACTCTCCTGCCAAGCAGAATCTGTATCGAGCCAGCTCTCATGTGAAGCACTGGCTTAAAAACACCCTGTTGCCGGAGAGTACCATGTTCGAAAAGATGGGTTTTTCCTATATGGGGCCTGTGGACGGCCACGACGTGCAAAAGCTGACGCAGATGCTCAGCTGGGCCAGGGAAAAAAATGAGCCCGTGCTGCTTCATGTGCTCACGGAAAAGGGGAGAGGGTACCCATATGCCCAGCAGGACCCGGAGCATTTTCACGGTACGCCCCCCTTTGACACCGCCACCGGCAAGCCTCTGCGGGCCTCCGCTCGTTCCTTTTCCAACGTTTTCGGAGACACGCTGCTGGAGCTTGCCCGCCAGGATCCCCGTATCTGTGCCATCACGGCTGCTATGACCTCCGGCACAGGGCTTACGGAGTTTTCCAAGGAGCTGCCGGACCGGTTTTTCGATGTGGGTATTGCGGAGGGCCACGCTGTGGCAATGGCCGGCGGTATGGCCAAACAGGGACTGATTCCGGTGTTTGCGGTGTACTCCAGCTTTCTGCAGCGAGGCTTTGATATGCTCATCCATGATATATCACTGGATAAACTTCACGCTGTTTTCTGCGTGGATCGCGCAGGCCTTGTGGGTGCGGACGGGCAAACCCATCACGGCTGCTTCGATCCGGCCTATCTTACCCAGATCCCCGGCATGACGGTTCTGTGTCCCGCCAGCTTTGCGGAGCTTCGGGACATGCTTCGCCATGCCATTTGCAAGGTCAGCGGCCCCGTGGCCATTCGATATCCCCGGGGTGGGGAAAGAGACTACACGGCTGCGTCCGATCCTGCGCGCTGCTATATAACGCTGCAGGATGGGGCCGACTTTACTATCTTATCCTATGGGATTCTGATTAATGAGGCGCTGAAGGCCGCAGAGCTGCTTGCAGAAAAGGGCATCTCTGTCCGAGTTATAAAGCTGAATCGCATTGCGCCGCTGAGCGAAGCGGATGTGGCGTCTATGCTGTCCGGCACACGGCGCCTGCTGGTTTTGGAAGATTGCATCGCTGCTGGCTGCGTGGGTGAAAAGGTCACCTGCCTGGCGGCGTTAGCGGGCGTCCGTTTGGACAAGCTCGTGCTGAAGAACTGCGGTGATTGGTTGCCCAATGAGGGCAGTGTGGAGGAGTTGGATCACGCCCTTGGGCTGGATGCCGCCTCTGTGGCGACATCTATTGAGGAGGTACTCCATGAGCAATAAGACCCGCTTGGATATCTTGCTTACAGAGCGTGGGCTGCTGGATTCCCGGCAAAAAGCCCAGGCCACAATCATGTCCGGAATTGTTTTTGTCAATGGCCAACGTGTGGATAAGGCCGGCACCGCCGTAGCAAATGACGCGCAGATCGAGATCCGCGGTGCGACCCTGCAATATGTGAGCCGGGGTGGCCTGAAGCTGGAAAAGGCATTGCAGACCTTCCCCTTAGACCTGCGCGGCAAGATCTGCGCCGACATCGGTGCCTCCACCGGGGGATTCACGGATTGCATGCTGCAAAACGGCGCAAAGAAGGTCTATGCCGTGGATGTTGGCTATGGCCAACTGGATTGGAAGCTGCGCAATGATGAGCGCGTGGTCTGTATGGAGCGCACCAACGCACGGTATCTGACCCGCGAGGAGATTCCGGATGAATTGGATTTTGCATCTATCGACGTCTCCTTTATTTCCCTCAAGCTGATTTTCCCTGCCCTTTACGGTCTTTTGCGAGAGGGCGGCGAAATTGCCTGCCTGATTAAACCACAGTTCGAGGCTGGTCGGGAAAAGGTTGGCAAGAAGGGCGTTGTTCGGGACCCTGCCGTGCACCTGGAGGTGCTGGAGCACTTCCTGATTCATGCAAAGGAAAATCACTTTACAGTGCTTGGAATTACATATTCCCCCATTCGCGGGCCGGAGGGGAATATTGAATATCTTGGCTTTTTACGTAAATCGGAGGAGCCGAGTGCGCAGATTGATCTAAACGCCATTGTAGAGGCCTCACATAGTACACTGAAGGAGTGAAGGCTATGGAAAAGAGAAAAATCATATTGTGCCCCAATCCGTATCGGGATAAGGATATGCATGTGGCAGCCCAATCCAAAGCGATCCTGGATGAGGCGGGCTTTGAGACCGTTGTGTGCCTTCCCTTTCAAAAGGAGGGTTATGGCGCGGACCTGGGCCTGCCCATCGGCCAGCTGCCCCAGGAGGTCAAGCGGGCCGACCTGCTCATTGCCTTCGGCGGCGACGGAACGATCCTGCACCTGGCAAAGACCGTTGCCATGAATAATGTCCCCGTGCTGGGCATCAATTTAGGTAGCCTGGGCTTTATGTCTGAGCTGGAGCCCAATGAACTGGACCGCCTGCGAGATCTGAAGGATTGGAGCCTCACCATGGAGGACCGTATGATGCTGGATGTATCCGTGCTGCGGGATGGCCGAACGGTTTACAGCACCGTTGCGCTGAACGATGCCGTTATCTCCAAGGGCTCCATTGCCCGTGTGGTGCGGCTGGAGATATTCACGGAGGAGGGCTTCTTGACCCGGGTCAGCGGCGATGGAGTAGTGGTGTCCAGTCCCACCGGCTCCACTGGCTATTCCATGGCCGCCGGTGGCCCCATCGTGGAGCCCACGGCCCGCAACATTCTTATCACGCCCATCTGTCCCCATTCCACCCGTTCCAGCAGCTATGTGCTGGATCCGTCCCATGTAATCCGCGTGACCGCCCCGGATGCAAATCGGAAATTTGTGTACCTGTCCTCCGACGGCGGCAAAGCATTTTCCCTGAAGAATAACGACCTGGTACAGGTGAGCCGCTCCAGGCACACCATGAAGCTGGTGCGCCTGTCCAAAAAGAGCTTTTGCGAGATTCTTGATAAAAAAATGGCCATGGAGGCTGCGAAATATGAAAAATGACCGTCAAAAAATGATCCTGGACATCATTGCCCAGGAGGTTGTGGAGACCCAGGAGCAGCTTCTTTCTCTGCTTCAGGAGCGGGGTTTTTCCGGTACACAGGCCACGATTTCCAGAGACATCAAGCAGTTACACCTGGTGAAGGCCCCGGCGGGCCAGGGAAAGTACCGCTATGCAGTGTCGGACCATGGCGCCAAGATCCATGTGGCGGATAAGCTGCAGACCATTTTCCGTGAGAGCATTGTGAATGTGGATTACGCCCAGAACCTGGTGGTGATTCACACCATGTCCGGCCTGGCCAATGGTGCGGCTGCTGCACTGGATGGCATGAAGATCGACCAGCTCCTTGGTACTCTGGCCGGTGATGACACGGTGCTGCTGATTATGCGCAACACTGAGAGCGCAGCCGAGCTTGCTACCAGTGTCAAATCGATGCTGCGCTGATAAGGAGGGAACACAATATGCTGGATTTGCTGCATATTGAAAACATTGCCATCATTGAGCAGGCAGACATTTCATTCCGTCCGGGCTTTAATGTGCTGACTGGTGAAACCGGTGCAGGCAAATCCATAGTGATAGATGCGCTGAGCGCCGTTTTAGGCCAGCGCGCGTCCCGTGAGCTGATTCGGACCGGGGCAGACCACGCCTTTGTCAGTGCTGTTTTTTCCGGGATTCCCCAGGGCCTTGGCGCGGATTTGGGCGTTGCCGATGCGGAGGAATGGCTCCTACAGCGTGAGATATATGTCGACGGCAAGAATGTTTGCCGCTTGAACGGTCGGCCTATGACCGTGACCCAGCTGCGCACCTTGGGAAGCCGACTGCTGAATATTCACGGCCAGCACGACGGTCAGCAGCTTTTGGATGAAGCACAGCACATCCTTTACCTGGATCAGTATGGAAGGTACATGCCTTTACAGGCCGCCTACCAGGAGAAGTATTCCGCCCTGCAGAGGATCGAAAACCAAATCTCCGCCCTGCAGATGGATGAGGCGGAAAAGGCCCGGCGGATTGACACACTGCAGTTTCAGATCCAGGATCTGGAGCGCGCCAACCTGCAAAGCGGTGAAGAAGAGGAACTCCTGGAACGGAGAAATCTGCTGCGCAACAGTGAAAAAATCATTTCCGCCGTTCAGGGGGCGGACTATTGCCTCAATGGAGATGACCAGCGGGAGGGTGCGTTATCTCTGCTTCGTCAGGCTCAGGAGCAGTTGTCCACTGTAAGGGGCTTGGGTGATAGCTTTGCCCAATTGACCGAGCGGATAAATGCCGTATACAGTGAGCTATATGACATCGCCTATACGGTGCAGGATAAGAAGGAAGAGCTTGATTTTGCCCCGGGTGAGCTGGATACAGTAGAGCTCCGCTGTGATCAGCTCTATCGGTTGAAGAAAAAATATGGCGCAACTGTAGAGGATATGATGGCGTATCTGGAAAAGTGCAGGCAGGAGCTGGATCAAATCGCTTTTGCGGATGACACTTTGGCGCAGCTGCAAAAGCATCGGGAAAAAGCGCTGAAGGAGGCATTGGCTGCTGCCCGGGAGCTGTCTCAACAGCGTAAGGCTGCAGCCCAATCGCTTGAAAAACAGATCCTGACGGAGCTGCAGGAACTGAATATGGGCTCTATCCGGTTTCAGGTTGCATTTGCGGAGAAGAAGCTGGATGCCACCGGCATGGACGAGGTTCGCTTTTTGATGTCTGCCAACGTGGGGGAGGAGCTTCGTCCTATTCAGAAGATCGCCTCCGGCGGCGAGTTGGCCCGGATTATGCTGGCCATGAAAAATGTGTTTTCCCAGCAGGAAAAGCTGGGCACTATGGTCTTTGACGAGGTGGATACCGGCGTGTCCGGTCGAGCGGCGCAGAAGGTGGCAGAGAAGATGGCAAAGATTTCCCGCCAGAAGCAGGTGCTGTGTGTGACGCATCTTCCGCAGCTGGCAGCTATGGCGGATACTCATTTTTCTGTAGAAAAGGGCGTTTCCGGCGGCCGGACTTTTACCCGTGTACAGGAGCTGACACGGCAGCAGCGCCGGGAGGAGCTGGCCCGGCTTACCGGCAGCGGGCAGACATCTCAGACTATGATAGACAGTGCTGAAGAACTCCTGTCAGCGGCGGATGCATTTAAAAAAGCCTTAGTGTAGCTTAGGCTTGTCAGGCATATGAACGGCTGATTCCATATGCAATAAATTAAAAAAATGCACAGCACCAATGAAGTGCCTCCGGAAGTTAAACAAATGCTTTCAGAAAAAATGTTTAAGCAGCCGAAAGGGCTTGCAGCCTGTGAAGCGCAGGCCGCAAGCCCTTTAGCTCGGACAAGATGCTTTTTGCTTGAAAAAAACTGAATCCTATAGTACAATATATCGGCATGAATCAACATTTATATGAACAGGATTGAATCTGTATGAAAACAAGTGATTTTAATTTTGATCTCCCACAGGAGCTGATCGCCCAAACACCTATTGAAAAGCGGGATGCCTCTCGTTTGCTGGTGCTTGATAAAGAAAGCGGCGCCTGGGAGCACCGGCATTTTTTTGATCTGCCGGAGTATCTGCACCCGGGTGACTGTCTGATTTTGAACGATTCCCGGGTGCTTCCGGCCAGACTTTTGGGTCAGCGTTTGCCTGGCGGCGGCGCCTGTGAGGTGCTGCTGCTTATTGACCGGGGAGAGAATACCTGGGAGTGCCTGGTGCGCCCCGGGAAGCACCTGCGCCAAGGCACTAAGCTCAGCTTCGGAAATGGGGAGCTGACGGCGGAGGTGACCCAGGTTTTAGAGGGCGGCAACCGCCTGGTGCGGTTTAACTATGAAGGCATTTTCCTGGAAGTGCTGGATAGGCTGGGCAAGATGCCTCTGCCGCCGTATATTAAGGAGGAGCTGCAGGACCGGGAGCGATATCAGACCGTATATTCCAAGGTAGTCGGCTCTGCTGCTGCCCCCACGGCCGGCCTTCATTTTACGAAGGAGCTATTGCAAAAGGTGCAGGAAATGGGTGTAAACGTTGGCTATGTTACGCTCCATGTAGGGCTTGGCACTTTTCGGCCTGTAAAGGAGGATGACATTACAGACCATCTAATGCACAGCGAATACTGCGTGATTCCCCAGGAGACGGCGGACCTTATCAACGAGACAAAGAAAAACGGTGGTCGGGTCATATGCGTGGGGACCACATCCTGCCGCACGGTGGAATCCTGGGCGGCAGAGAACGGAACTATGAAAGCCTCCGCCGGATGGACAAGCATATTCATTTATCCCGGTTATAAGTTCAAGGTTTTGGATGCACTGGTCACCAACTTTCACCTGCCGGAATCCACACTTATCATGCTGGTTTCAGCCCTGGCGGGGCGGGAGCATGTGCTGCGGGCCTATGAGGAGGCTGTGCGGGAGAGGTATAGGTTCTTTTCCTTTGGGGATGCCATGTTCATCCATTAATCGGTATTTCACAATGGTGATTGAGCTCATCGTTTTAGGCTGCTTGCAGCTCGTGTCACTCAAGTGATCTCCAATCAAATTTGAGGAGCTAATTTATGTTTAAGATCATTAAAAAAGAGAGAGATGCCCGGCGTGGCGAGTTCCGCTGTGCGCATGGCGGAGTGGTGCAGACGCCTGTATTTATGAATGTGGGCACCCAGGCAGCCATCAAGGGCGGGCTCAGCGCCCTTGATCTAAAGGACATCGGCTGCCAGATTGAGCTGTCCAACACTTATCACCTGCATCTGCGCCCCGGCGACGATGTGGTGAAGCAGATGGGCGGCCTGCATAAGTTTATGAACTGGGACGGGCCGATCCTGACGGATTCCGGTGGATTTCAGGTGTTTTCCCTGGCCAGCCTGCGCAAAATCAGGGAGGAGGGCGTAACCTTTGCGTCCCACCTGGACGGCCATCGCATTTTCATGGGTCCCGAGGAGAGTATGCGGATCCAATCCAACTTAGGCTCGGACATCGCCATGGCCTTTGACGAGTGCGTGGAAAACCCGGCAACCTATGAATACGCCAAGGCCAGCTGTGAGCGCACGCTGCGGTGGCTGGAGCGGTGCAAAAAGGAGCATGACCGGCTGGGCAGCCTGCCGGATACAGTAAATCCCGGGCAGCTGCTCTTTGGCATCAACCAGGGGGCCACTTTTCCGGACCTTCGCATCTGGCACATGCAGCAGATTGCCAAGCTGGATTGTGACGGCTACGCCATTGGCGGCTTGGCGGTAGGGGAGCCCACAGAGACCATGTACGAAATAATTGAGGCGGTAGAGCCGTATATGCCGGCCGACAAGCCCCGATACCTCATGGGCGTGGGTACGCCCAGCAATATTATTGAGGGCGTGGCCCGGGGAGTGGATTTTTTTGATTGCGTGATGCCGGCCCGCAATGCCCGCCATGGCAAGCTTTTTACCTGGCAGGGAACTATGAATATCAAGAACGCCAAATATAAGCTGGATGATGGTCCTCTGGATCCGGAGTGTGATTGTCCCGTCTGCCGTAATTTCAGCCGTGCCTATATTCGGCATCTGTTCGCTGCAGAGGAGATCCTGGCCATGCGTCTTGCGGTGATGCACAACCTGTATTTTTACAACAAGCTGGCCCAAAAGATTCGGGATGCACTGGATGAGGGACGGTTTGCCGCTTTTCGCGCGGAGTTCAGTGAAAAGCTCTCACAAAAGATATGAAAAGAATCCGTGAACAACCCGAAAAACTCTTGCAATACTCTGAATAATTCTGTATAATACAATCATATTGTAAAAAAGGAGATTATGTCCCATGTTTGAAATCGCATATGCGTCTACTTCCGGCGCCGCCTCCAGTGGCAGCGGAATGACTTCCATTTTGATGATCGTCGTCATGCTGGCCATTTTCTACTTCCTGCTGATTCGCCCCGAGAACAAGCGTAAAAAGCAGGCTGAGGAAATGCGCAGCTCCCTGAAAAAGGGCGATTGGATTACCACCATTGGTGGTGTGTACGGCCGCGTTGTCACTATTACCGACCGTACCGTTGTCATCGAGACCAGCGAGGATCGCGTGCGTGTGGAGTTTTTGAAATCCGCCATTGGTTCTGTGGGTACCCTGGAAGAGCAGGCTGCCGCTGCTGCCGCTCCCCGTCGCGGCAAGAAGGCTGCTGCCGAGACTAAGGACGAGACTCCCGCTGTTGAGGAGGCCCCCGCTGCCGAGGAAGCCGCTCCCACTGAGGAGAACAAGACTGAGGAATAATCCTTTCATAAATCATAACCTTCCCCAATATGCTGAAACAGCATGAGTTGGGGGAGGTTTTTTATGCGTATTCGAGATTGGATCAACAGGAATGTGGGCCTGGGCCTGCTGATAAGTCTGCTCCTCTGCGTAGCCGGTGCGGCACTGGGAGCAATGCTGATGGACCGTGAGCTGCTGGCAGTGGAGTCGGCAGGGAAGTGGATGGCATTTATGTGGTTGTCGGCGTCATTTGTTGGCTGCAAAGTCGCTCTGCAGAATGTACAACAGAACCGGCTGCCACACGCTGCAGAACAAGCGGTACTTCTGTACTTTATTGTATGGGCTGCGGCACTGGCCATCCGTGCGGTGCCGAATTTTCAATCAAACGGATGGCATATAACAGGCGCTGTATGGGGCGGTGCAGCTTTGGCAGCACTGATACCGGGCAGTAAAAGAAAGCGCATCAAAAGAAAGTCTAAATCTCGGAGAGGGAGAGCGCATAAAGAACACAAATAGTCAATTTTACCAAAAATGCAAAATTGGCGAATAATTTTGTTCCACTCCCATAATTCAATTGTTTTCTTGCGGGACGCAAGATGTTGTGTGCAGCGCACCGGAGGAAACAATATTTGGAGAAAAAACGGGCTGGGTGAGTCGCCTCATGCTCCAGTTTAAATAGTTTACATAACGCAGTTTACATAATATTTTGGCATAAATAGAGAAAATGCGGAATCTGCCGCAATTCCCTTGCTCTTTTGAGAAAAAAGGCTTATAGTATAGATGTTTTCTTCTAAAGGAGATGCTCGTCTCATAGAATGTTACGAGGTGAGTATCACATGAGAAAAAATCGTTTGCCCAGGGCTGTGAGAGCCAGGCCTCAGATGGATCCGGCAGTTTTCTTTTTTAGTGTCTCCTTTTTGTTGGGAGGTATCGCGGGATATTTTTCCTGTTGCGGCATGGGCATCGACGCAGAGATACGGACCTACCTGACCCAGTATGCAGAGGTCTTGTCCTCCGGAGGCTCGGTTACGGCCGCTTCTGCTTTGAGCGTTGCCGCCGCCTATTACCGGGTGCCCTGCATGGTGTTTCTATGTCGGTCATTCCGCCGTGCGTTTTATTGGCATTGCGGCGTTTTTCTGTTTGAGGGCTTCCTTCTGTCTTTCGCCGTGTCGAGTTTGGCTCTGGCGCTGGGACAGGTGGGAGTGCTTGTTTCTCTGTGTGTTTTCGGTGTCCGGTATCTCTTTGTTTTGCCGGTCTCACTTTCTCTGGCGCTGTGTGGCCGATCTTCTGCTGAGCCAGGATCCGGGCGGCGAATGACGCGAGCCGGTAGAAAACCCGAGACCAATCGGCTCCGCTTTATATTTGTTTATCCTGTGATCCTGGCGTTAGGCGTTATGGTCGAGTTGACATTAGTGCCCAAGCTGGCAGCTTTTGCGCTGCTGCATATTTCGTGAAAGGGAGGTGAACGTGTGTCGGATTATTTGGCGCTCTATCGCAGCTATCTCACAACTGAAAAGCGCATGTCCGCAAACACTGTCAGCTCCTATATGCGGGATCTGAGCCAGTATGACGAGTGGCTCAAGCAGAAGAAGACAGATTTGAAGCGTGCCAAGAACGCCCTTTTACAGGAGTATGTGAAACGGCTGGAGCAGCTTGGCAAGTCCCCGGCCACCATGAGCCGATTTTTAGCCTCCTCCAAATCTTTTTATGCCTACATGTTTTCCAAGGGTTACATAAAAACCAACCCAACCGCTGCGCTGAAAGCGAAGAAGGTGCAGCGAAAATATCCGGAAATTCTGACTAACAAGGAAGTTGAGCTGTTTTTGGAACAGCCGAAGTGCGTGGATGAAAAGGGCTTTCGAGATCATGCCATGCTGGAGCTGCTTTATGCCACCGGCATCCGGGTTTCAGAGCTGATTGCCCTGGACGTAGATGATCTGAACCTACCTGCGGGCTTTATTGTGTGCCGCAGCAAAGGGAAGGAGCGGAGTATCCCCCTATATCCCGGTGCGATAAAAGCACTACAGGACTATGTGCAGCATATTCGGGAGCGCATCGTCACGAATGACGAGGAGAAAGCTCTGTTCGTCAATATGAATGGCGAGCGTATGACCCGCCAAGGCTTCTGGAAAATCATCAAATACTACCAGGAAAAGGCAGATATCAAAAAGGACATCACACCACATATGCTGCGCCACTCCTTTGCGGCACACCTGCTGGAAAACGGCGCTGACCTTCATTCCATTCAGGAGATGTTGGGTCATGCGGATATTTCCTCCACGCAGATCTATACGCATATTGTCAATAAACAGCTGAAGGATGTCTACCAAAAGGCGCACCCCCGCGCATGAACGCAGAAAAACTCCCGACGGATAAAATCCGTCGGGAGTTTTTGGTTATACTTCAGAGAACTTCCTTGATGGAGGCCGCAATTTGTTCACCGGTAAGCCCATACTCTCGCAGCACATCAGCTGCCTTGCCGGATTGACCGAACTGGTCATTTACGCCGATCTTCTTGAACTTGCAGTTGACCTTGCCCATGAGGACCTCGGCCACAGCGTCGCCCAATCCGCCGATGACGCTATGCTCCTCTACGGTGACTACCTTGCCGCACTTCTGCGCGTATTCCGTGACGCAGGCGGTATCGATGGGCTTGATGGTGTGTACGTTGATGACCGCCGCATCCACACCCTCATCGGCCAGCAGCTCGGCCGCCTTCAAAGCCTCGGCTACCATCAGGCCGCAGGCAAAAATAGCCACGTCCTTACCCTCACGAAGCACATTGGCCTTACCGATCTCAAAGGGATAGTCCTCCTCAAACACCGGGGTGGCCAGGCGGGCGGTGCGCATATAGGCAGGTCCCTGGAACTCTGCCAAGGCAAAGGTAGCCTTGCGGGCTTCCTTGGCGTCGGCGGGAACAATGACCGTCATCCCGGGAATCAGCCGCATAAGTCCGATGTCCTCCAGGCACTGATGGCTGCCGCCGTCCTCACCCACGGAAACGCCGGCGTGGGAACAGCAGATCTTTACATTGAACTTTGGGTAGGCAATGGAGTTGCGGATCTGCTCGTAGGCCCGGCCCGCACCGAACATGGCGAAGGTGGAGCAGAAGGGGATGAGACCCATGGTGGAAAGACCTGCACCGATGTCCATCATATTGCACTCAGCAATGCCGCAATCAAAGAAACGGTCGGGATAGGCGGCCTTGAAATACTTGGTCATGGTAGCGCCGGCCAAATCAGCATCCAGAACAACGATCTTGTCATTGGCGGCACCCAGCTCTACGAGAGCCTTGCCGTAAGCTTCACGGGTTGCGATTTTTTCACTCATGGTTTCAGCCCTCCAGTTCCTTCAATGCTTGTTCGCGCTGCTCGGCGTTGGGCGCCTTGCCATGCCAGCCCACCTGATTTTCCATAAAGGAAACGCCCTTGCCCTTGACCGTGTGCGCCAGGATACACTTGGGCACGTCGGGCGTATGAGGTGCGGCCAAAGCTGCCTCAATGGCATCCAGGTCATGGCCGTTGATCTCGTACAGATCAAAGCCAAAGGCTTTTAGCTTGGCGGGCAAATTGCCCAGGGACATAACCTCGTCGTTGCTGCCATCGATCTGCAGGCCGTTGTTATCGATCATAACCGTCAGATTGTCCAGCTTATAATGGGCGGCTGACATAAATGCCTCCCAAATCTGCCCTTCCTGGCACTCGCCGTCACCCAGCAATGTAAAGACCTGTGTGTCCTTGCCCAGCTTCTTAGCGCCCAGGGCCATACCCACAGCAATGGAGCAGCCCTGTCCCAAGGAACCGGTGGAAGCATCCACACCGGGGACTTTCTTGCAGTCCGGGTGCCCCTGAAGGATGCTGTGGAGCTGGCGGAAATTGGCATATTCGCTGCGATCAATAAAACCAAGGCTGGCCAAAACCGCGTAGTAGCAAGGGGCGCTGTGGCCCTTGCTGAGCACAAAGCGATCCCGTCCATCCCACTTGGGATTCTTGGGGTCCAGCCGCATGTGGTTATAAAAAACGCTGGTCATAAGCTCCACAGCAGAAAGGGACCCACCGGGATGCCCACTGCCGGCATTGGCCGTCATGGTGATGATGTCGCGGCGCACCTGCCTGCAGATTTTGGAAAGTTCAGCCGTATTCATGAGAAACCTCCAATTCAATATAATGCATACAAAAATATGGTACATCATTTAAAGAATAAAGTCAAGATTTGACCGTGTCTGCCCGCATAATATTTCCGGCAGCAGGGAGGAGCGTAAAGGAAGAGTGGTTAATCCTCGATTTTTCCTTTGATTTTAACGTGTGACAAGGGGTTTGCCTTTGCGGCAATTCGCAGGGATTCGTTGTCAATATGCGTATAAATCTCCGTGGTATTCAGGTGTTCGTGCCCCAAAACCTCTTGCACGGCCTTCACATCCACGCCGTTTTGCAGCATGAGAGTAGCAGCGGTATGGCGCAGCTTGTGTGCGGAATACATCTGGCTGTCCAGCCCGGCGTCTGCCAGGTGTTTTTTTACCAGGTTGTGTACGGTGGCCCTGCTGATTCTTTGATGATTACGGGAAACAAACAGAGCATCCTGATCTTTTCCGCCAATAACGGGCCTCACCTTCAGATATGCGTCCAGCGCATCCTTGCAGGCTTCATTCAGGTAGACAATGCGTACTTTGTTGCCTTTGCCCAGCACTCGGAGAGCATCATCCTGAATATCGGATCGATTCAGACCGATGAGCTCGGAGATCCGCAGCCCGCAGTTCAGGAAAAAGGTGAGTATGCAAAGATCACGCTCCCGATTCAGTCCGTCCACGTTTTCCAAAAGCTGTATGCTTTCATCCAGAGTTAGGTAGTGGGGAAGGGATTTTTTTATTTTCGGCGAATCAATATCCCGGATTGGGTTTTCCGGAAGTAGGTGTACCTTATTGCATAGATAGTTAAAAAATGAACGAAGTGTAGCAACTTTCCGGGCCCGGGATGCCGCCGAAAGACCTTTGGCAGATTTTTCGCTATTGGGCCGCTGAGGCCGCTCACGGCTGAGATATGCCAGGTAGCTGTAAACATCAGTCAGCGTGATGGATCGGATAAACTCAATTCCAATGTCACGAATGTCGATCTGCTCCAATTCATAACCTGAAAGCTCCGGCTCGCGGAGCTGCTTGATGTACCGCAGAAAGTTGCGAAGATCCAGATAGTATTCATCAACGGTTTTTTGTGAGTGTGCCTTAACCGTCTCGTGGTAAGATAAAAACTCCAGCAGGATCCTGGGCGAATCCGCGCGGTAATCCATAGCCATATAGGTAAACCTCCGGATTATTTATATCATTTGTGCTATATGTTCTATTTAATAGTATATCATGTTATATTTCATTTTTCCAGCCATAGGTACTATTCTCCTCCCTCCAATTGAACAAAATTTTTATTTTGTTCAATTGACAGTATGAAAAGAAATGGGGGCTGCTGTGGCTCCCCTGGCTGGATTCAATTCTACCATGCAGCTTCCCAAGCGTCAACTAAACAAAATAACTGTTCTTGTTGAGTTTGTTATTCACGGTGGCCTACGAACGCAAAGCGTCTACCGGAATAGTTACTTGACGATAGCAACGTTTATCGAAACCAGCGTGTGTGCCTGTGTACACACACTGGTTTTTCTTACCGCACTCAGACTGCGCAAAAGGCACCTCTTTTTGCAAGACCTCTACCCTCTGCAACATCAAAAAAGCCGAAAGCACCGACCGGAGAGCGGCCAGTGCTTCGGGTAATGAGGTCTTACCCCCTCTTTTATGAAAAAAATATCGGGAGGCGTAACGTCTCCCGATATTTTTCTTTAGCAGCCCTTGATGCAGCGCAGGACAGCCATGAGGATGGAATAATACTTGCTGTCGGGCGTATCGGCACGGCTGGTGATGACCACCGGGCAGGAGGCGCCGCAGATGGTGCTGGCCATGGTCTTGCCGGCAATGTAGGTGCAGGCCTTGTAGAGCACATTGCCGATCTCGATGAAGGGAACCAACAGGATGTCCGCCTGGCCGGCCACAGGGTCATGGATAGCCTTATGCTTCACAGATTCCATGGAAATGGCGCCGTCCAAGGCCAGAGGGCCGGAGATAATGCAGCCGGGAACGCCGCGCTTAGCGATCTCAGCGGCGGTGACGGTGCTGGCCATCTTTTCGGTGACATTCTCCACGGCGGAGAGGACGGCCACCTTGGGGCAGTCATTGCCCAGGGCCTTGGCCACGGGCAGGGCATTTTCTACGATGCCGATCTGCGTCTCCACATCGGGATTGATATTGATAGCGGCGTCGGTGATCATGATAAAGCGGCCCTCGTACTCGAAAATGCCGCACTGGCTCACCAGACGGCGGCCACTGGCGGGAATCAGACCTGTCTCACGGTTCAGAATGGCACGGGCAAAGTTGGAGGTCTGCAGGATGCCCTTCATGGGGATGTCGGCCTTCCCTTCCTTCACCAGCTTAATGGCAATCTTAGCGGATTCCAGCTCCTCACCATCAAAGTCGATGATCTCATAGTCAGTTTCGCTTTCGCCCATGTTGTGGAGCATCTGGATGATCTCGGCCTTTTTGCCGATGAGTGTACCCTCCACCACGCCTCTGCGCTTGGCATTGACCACGGCGCTCAGTGCCGGCTCGTCATGAGCATTGGCCAATGCAATGCGCTTTTTCATATTCTGAGACAGAACATAGGATTCGATTTCCTTAAAGGTTGTAAACATACTTTCTTCCTCCCTGTGTGCAGGATTATTACCATCGATTGACAAGGGCAAATACGCCGGCAGGTGCAAAGCTGTTTCTGCCCCTGTCAATCGATGGTATAAGCTGATTATACGCCCAATTTACGATAAAAACAACAGGAATTCTTCCACTATGGAGGAATATAAGAATTGTCTTGTAATCCGCCTGCCCATGCTGTATACTATAAACAATACTTAAGGAGGTTGGGCTATGTGGGATATATTCTTTTACGCTGTTATCGGGGTGGGTGCGCTGCTTTTCTTTGGCCTGCTCTATTACCGGATCGATTGGGCCCGCCACCCGGAAAAGTATAAGGATCTCGAAAACGATGAAAAAAATGAATACTGGGACAAAAAGCAAAAGGACCGGCAGATGCGTGAAAAGAAGGCCAAGGACAAGGCTAAAGCCATGAAGCACCAGCGCCGGGTGGATAAGATCAACCACTACCGTGCCGTGGCCGGGAAGAAGCCGCTGGATCAGAATTTAAAAGAAAAAAAGTAAGCAAAACTGCTCCGTATGACATTGCCATACGGAGCAGTTTTTGTGCTTAGGGTATGCGCGCCTTACTTATAATTCGTCGTGGGCAAGGAGCCGGAGGGCCTGGCCAACATTTTTTGCCGGGATCAGCTGCAGCTTTCCTAATATACGAAGCTTGTCTGCCTGCTGCGCCGGGACGATACACCGGGTAAAGCCCAGGCGCTGTACTTCAGCAAGGCGCTGCTCTATGTGGTTGATGCTGCGTATTTCGCCGGAAAGCCCCACCTCACCCATGGCTGCCAGTTTTGTGGGGATAGGCTTATCCAGATAGCTGGAAGCAACGGCGGTCAGAACAGCCAAATCAGAGGCGGGCTCGTCCAAGGTTAGTCCGCCGATGATATTGAAGTATGCATCGCACTGGGAGACCTTTAGCCCGCCGCGTTTTTCCAGTACCGCCAGGAGCATGGCAGCCCGGTTGGAGTCCAAGCCGTTACAGGTACGGCGGGGATAATTGGCGTTGGACGGGGCCACCAGAGCCTGCACCTCGGCAAGGACCGGCCGTGCGCCCTCCATCACACAGGTAACACAGGAGCCGGGAGCATCCTCGGGACGACCGGAGAGCAGCATTTCCGAGGGATTCTCTACCTCTCGCAAGCCGATATCCAACATCTCAAATACGCCGATCTCGTTGGTGGCGCCGAAACGATTTTTGGCGGCACGGAGGATTCGATAGGCCATGTGCTGCTCCCCCTCAAAGTATAGGACGCAATCCACCATGTGCTCCAGGACCTTTGGCCCGGCGATGAATCCGTCTTTATTCACATGGCCTATAACGAAAACGGTCACGTTTCCCTCTTTGGCCAGCTGCATCAGCTTCATGGTACAATCCTTCACCTGGCCCACACTGCCCGCCGGAGAATTCAACTCGTCGTTATACAGGGTCTGGATGGAGTCCACAATAAGGACATCCGGCTGCTCCTGCTGTACACACTCCAGCACATCGCGTAAATTCGTCTCGGAAAGGACGTAAAGGCTGCTGCTCTCTGCCTGCAGCCGTTTGGCGCGCAGCTTCAGTTGGTGGACGGATTCCTCTCCGGATATATATAATACACGAAACTGCTCTCCCAGCTTCTTGCAAATCTGCAGCATCAGGGTGGATTTGCCGATACCCGGAGCGCCGCCTACCAGAACCAGAGACCCCTTTACGGCACCGCCGCCCAAAACACGATCCAGTTCGCCCATGCCGGTGGAGAATCGGATCTCCTCATCCTCACGCAAATCTGTAATGCTTTCTGCCTTTACAGGTAATTTATTTAAAAGATTCTTTGCCTTGCCGGAGGGGCGTCTTTCCTCCGGCTGCTCTACAATGGAGTTCCAAGCGCCGCAGGCGCTGCAGCGCCCCGCCCACTTGGGCGTCTCATTTCCGCACTCTGTGCAATAGAATATAGTTTTCGCCTTCATGATCGCTTCTCCGTTCTGCTCTGTAAATATCCGGACACGATAGCGGCGGAAAGGCGCCGCTGGTGATCGTCCGTTTGCAGAAGCTCCGCTTCTGCAGGGCTGGATAGAAATCCGCACTCCACCAGGATCCCGGGACTGCAGATATTCTTCATGAGATATATGGAATCATCCATCTGCTTTGCATTTTTTCCACTGCCATGGTTAACGGCGCTGTTTAGCGCCTGCTGCACGGAAACGGCCAGCTGCTGGGCCGGCTCCACGGCGTTATAAAAGACCTGCGCGCCGCGCACCTTGCTGCCGGGCAGGCTGTTTTGATGGATGCTGAGGAGTATGCTCCCGGCGGTTTCATTCACCAGCTTGACCCGGTTGGACAGGTCGGACACCTTTTTCTCCCGCAGGGTCTGCGCATCCGGAGAGTATATGGCCTCCTCCCCTTCCCGGGTCATGATGGTCACCTGGCCTACAAAGGCAAGCAGCAGCTGTGTTTTTTGCGCAATGGCCAAATTGATATTGCTTTCCGGTACGCCGGATGCGGACACGGCTCCGCCATCCTCACCGCCGTGGCCGGCGTCTATCACCAGTACCGTCTGCGCGGTGACCGATTCTGGAGAGATCACCGGCTTGTCCCAATGCGCGGCAAAAACACACACCACGGCAGCCACCAAAGCCATTGCCCCGCAAATCACAGCGGCCGTCCTTTTCTTCATCAACACGATCACAGCGCAGCACCCCTTTCGGGTCAATATATGCGCCTTGATTCAAAGCTATTCTATCATATTGGGCGGCATTTTGGAATCCCCTGTCCCCTATTCTTTCGCAGCGGCATAAAATGGATTGTTCCCAAGGGGAACAAAAGCCTATGAGGAGGAGAAATATTTGTATTCGGAAAAATCAGTTGCCGGGATAGAGACGGCCAATTGCTCGACGCAGCAGGGATCATTGCCCGGTGCTTGTGCATCGTTGGCTTTTCCCTATATCCCCATGCAGGGCAAGAATCCCAAGCAGTATGACCGGCGTGAGGCGCTGCAGCAGGGAACGCTGTTTCCCGGTTTGGACCTGCCATTTCATCGGGAATTAAAAAGCCGATTTCCAGCCGTAAACAGTGCGCTTTCTGAGCTGATGGCCCTGGATTTTGCCGTGGATGAGTTGGGGCTATACCTGACGACCCATGCCGACGACAAGGAAGCGCTGGAGCTGTATTGGAGCTATATTGCTCTGGCTCAAGAGGGACGCAAGCGCTACCAGGAGACCTATGGACCGGTGCTGCAAACCGATATAACGCCTGGGAGCTACCGCTGGCTCCATGATCCGTGGCCCTGGGATGAAGGAGGAAATAGCTGATGTTTGTATATGAAAAAAAGCTGCAGTACCCCGTGCGCATCGCAAACCCCAACCCTAAGCTGGCAGCTGTTATAATCAGCCAGTATGGTGGCCCTTATTCCAATAAACTATAGTATCTTCAGTGAGATAGATCCAATAGTGTGGGACAGCTTTTTTGCGCTTTCCTCGCACATCTTTCCCTTCTGTTATAGTATTTTTCCGCCCATTTGACAAGCTTAAAGTGCCGGATCAGTGATCCGGCACTTTTTTAGCTCATTTTCAGAATTTCACGGCGAAGGCGCAGGATGATCCGCTTTTCCAGCCGGGAGATGTATGATTGAGAGATGCCCATATGATCGGCTACCTCCTTCTGTGTCATCTCCTTTTTCCCGCCCAGCCCAAATCGGAGGGTGATAATGTCCTGCTCTCGGGAGGAGAGCTTTCCTACGGCGTCCTGTAGGAGCTTCCGATCTACATCTGCTTCGATAGGGCGCATCACTGTGTCGCCATCTGTACCCAAAACATCGCTGAGCAGCAGCTCCTTTCCATCCCAATCCGTGCTCAGGGGCTCGTCAAAGCTGATTTCCGTCCGCTGGGCGGAGTTTTTGCGTAGAAACATAAGAATCTCGTTTTCGATGCAACGGGAGGCATAGGTGGCCAGCTTGATGTTTTTATCCGCCCGAAAGGTGTTGATGGCCTTGATGAGCCCGATAGTACCGATGGAGATAAGGTCCTCCATATTGACCCCCGTGTTTTCAAACCGGCGGGCCAGGTATACTACCAGCCGTAGGTTCCGCTCAATGAGCGTTTGTCGGACGGAAAAATCTCCCTGGTCCATCTGCGCAATGAGCTGGGCCTCCTCGGTTCGTGACAGTGGCTGCGGCAGCGTGTCACTGCCGCCTATGTACATAATCTTATCCGGCCCGGCGATCCGAAGCAGCCAAATCCGAAGCTGCAGCAGGAGCTTTTTCATGTTCCCTCCCCCTTTCTGTGCCGCCCCACAGGGCGCAGTATCCGCCGCCGTCACTCAACGGCCCGACAGATAGGGCAATGAGCGTGCGGGGGATCCTTCTGCGGTGCAGGGCGATGTAGTCGCTGCGTACCGCAAGCAGCAAGCCGGATTTCGTCCCTACACTGCGAAACGGAAGCAGTGTAAAATGAAGCCTGCTTCCTGCGGCGTAGAGCCTTGCCATGGCTATCTCCGGTGTAGGTTTTTCCCGTAGGATCGCCGCATCCGCCGCTGGCAGCAGATCCATGACCGCTGCCTGTTCCATCACCAAAACCGGCCGGCCATCCACAGGGTTACGCAGAGTATTTCCTGTATCATGAAGCGCTGTAAAGCTACTTTCCTTTCCACCGATTGCCACCCGAATTTTCATTAATTCCCCTCCATGTCTGGCTCCCTGTCGAAACAGCAGATGCAGCACGGCGGACAGCGTTGCTGTGCCGCCTAATAGCAGCTTCCAATCAATCTCCGCCCGATAGATTTTTTTCCAAAGGAGCTCCGGGGCACCAATGCAGAATCCCATCGCAAGGATCACACCGGCTAACGCTCCGGAAAGGAGGAAAAATAGTCCCATAAGCTTCAGCGTATGCCGATCCCGGCAGAAGGCTGCCCAGGCTAAAGCTGCGCCTGCGATAGCTTTACCGGCCGGATGGGCCAGCCAGCTCAGGCCCGGCAGGAATACGGCGGTTGCGTATAGCCCGCCTGCTGCGCCGCATAGCAAAAACCGCAGACGCCGCAAAGGTGTACCCGCCAACCTGGCTGCTGTTAGCAGCAGCAGATAATCCACAGCCAGATTTAAGGCAAACACCCGGTCTATGTAGATGCACATGGGTCTCACCTCCCCTGCTCCTGCTTGATTATATCGCTATGAGGGTGTGAAATACGTCAAATTCGGGCAAAAGAAAAATGTCCCTCGCCCCAAAAAGGCGAGGGACATTTTTTAATAACGCTTGGATCAGAATGCCTTGCCATCGCAGCCCAGCACGTCCACGATTTTATGGGCTACCATGTCCTCAATGGCCTGGCGAGCAGGCTTGAGATACTGGCGGGGATCAAAATGATCAGGATGCAGTGCCATGTACTCCCGTATGGACGCAGTCATGGCCAAACGCAGGTCAGAGTCGATGTTAATCTTACATACAGCCATGGATGCAGCCTTGCGCAGCTGATCCTCTGGTACGCCGATAGCGCCGGGCATATTGCCGCCGTACTGGTTGATTTTCGCCACAAATTCCTGGGGCACGGAGGAGGAGCCATGCAGCACGATGGGGAAGCCGGGAAGCTTCTTCTCCACCTCCTCCAGCACATCGAAGCGCAGCTGGGGCTTAGTACCGGGCTTGAACTTGTAAGCACCGTGGCTGGTACCGATAGCGATAGCCAGGGAGTCGCAACCGGTCTTATCCACAAATTCCTGCACCTCCTCGGGGCGAGTGTAGGAGGAATCCTCGGCGGATACGTTTACCTCGTCCTCAATGCCGGCCAGAGTGCCAAGCTCAGCTTCTACCACCACGCCATGATCGTGGGCATATTCCACCACCTGGCGGGTCAGGGCGATATTCTCAGCAAAGGGCTTGGAGGATGCGTCGATCATCACAGAGGTGAAACCATCGTCAATGCAGCTCTTGCACAGCTCAAAGCTGTCGCCATGATCCAGGTGCAGGCAGATTGGCAGACCCGTTTCAATGACGGCGGCCTCCACCAGCTTCATCAGATAGGTGCGGTTGGCGTAAGCCCGGGCGCCCTTGGACACCTGCAGAATCACCGGGGCATTGAGCTTGGAGGCGGCGCCGGTGATGCCCTGAATGATCTCCATATTGTTTACATTGAATGCACCGATGGCGTAGCCGCCCTTATAGGCCTTTTCAAACATTTCCTTAGAAGTAACCAGTGGCATAGATATATCTCCTTTTCAATAAATTTTAAAACTCTGATTTGAAAGCTATTTCCCTAATTGCCTTATAATACATTTCCATATGCGCATCAACGGTTTCTTTACTTGCCATTTTATAATTCGCTAAGCTCTTTGTATCGACACATAATCCAAGCATTCTCGATATGATATCGACTTGCCATGCTTCCAGTGGAATTTCCAACTGATGGCCGATAGCTTTTATTCTCAAGCTTACACTTTCTATTTGCATAGCATCATTACCCAGTATTATTTCAAATCTATAATTTTCTTTTTTAATTCTACCACAGAAATTTAAATTTGCAAGGGTTATGCGTTTACATTTTGGAAGTTTTATGGTAATATAGATTCAGTAAAAAGTCGTAAAATATTCCAATACATTTTGTTTTAGGAGGAGTTTATTTCATGAATGTTCTCAAAGGCGCCTGTATCATCGGCCAATCCGGTGGCCCCACTTCCGTTATCAACGCCAGTGCCTACGGTGTCATTGACACGGCACTGAAAAGTGGTGTCATCACCAGGGTTTTGGGTGCCGAGCACGGCATCAAAGGTGTATTGAACGACCGACTATTCGATATGGGCCAGGAGGATCCCGAGGAGCTGCGCCTGCTGAAGTACACTCCCTCCTCTGCTTTGGGATCCTGCCGCTATAAGCTGGCCGACCCCGCTGTGGATGACACGGATTTCAAGCGGATCCTGGAAATATTTAAGAAATACGATGTGCGCTACTTCTTCTATAACGGCGGAAATGACTCCATGGACACCTGCAACAAGATCAATCAGTACATGCAGTCCGTGGGCTATGAGTGCCGAGTTATGGGCGTACCCAAAACCATTGACAACGACCTTTACGGCACGGATCACTGCCCCGGCTACGCCTCCGCCGCCAAGTACATCGCCACGTCTTTTATGGAGGTGTATCTGGACTCCCATGTGTATGACACCGGCATGATCGTCATTATGGAGATCATGGGCCGCCACGCAGGCTGGCTGGCCGCAGCTTCCGCCCTGGCCGGTGAATACGGCGCCGGCCCCGACCTCATCTATCTGCCGGAGACGGACTTTGACATGCCCAAGTTCATTGAGGATGTCAAGCGGGTCTATGCCGAAAAGGGCAACTGCCTGGTGGCGGTGTCCGAGGGCATCCACTATGCCGACGGCGGCTTTGTATCCGATGCCAAGGTGGAGAAAACAGATGGCTTCGGCCACGCGCAGATGGGTGGTCTGGCCGCTATCCTGGCGGAGGTCATTAAGGAGGAGACCGGCGCCAAGGTCCGTGGAATCGAGCTGAATCTGCTGCAGCGCTGCGGCGCACACCTGGCCTCCGAAACAGACATTGAGGAGTCCTTTATGGCCGGTAAGGCCGCCGTGGAGAACGCCATTGCAGGCATCAATGGCCGCATGATCGCCTTCGAGCGGGGCATTCAGAACGGGCACTACGCCTGCAAAACCAAGCTGGTACCGCTGATGGAGGTGGCCAACGTGGAGAAGAAGATCCCTCGGGAGTGGATCAACGAGGATGGCACCGGCGTCACCCACCGCTTTATTGAGTATGCTCTGCCGCTGATCCAGGGAGAGCCGGATCTGCCCAAGCAGGATTCCCTGCCCCGGTTTGCCAAGCTGAAGAAAGTGCTTGCAAAGTGATCTGCATTAAATAAACTTATAATAACAGGGCTCGGCAGCCGTTTGGCTGCTGAGCCCTGTTCGTATTTTACTTTTCCCTGTTCTTCAGATAAATCAGCTGCAAGCCCTCCATGAGCAGGTACTTATCGTAAATGATCTGATTGCGGCAGTAGCGCACAATGACGGGGGCGTTGCTGCCGGTGGCCACAATGGTGGGGTTTTCACCGGGGATGATCTCCTTCATGCGGTCAATGATACCGTCCAGCATCCCCGCCGTGCCGTAGACGATGCCGTTGCGCATACAATCCTCGGTGTTTTTGCCGATAAGATTCCTGGTAGGGTGCTGCAGGGCTACATTCTGCAGCAGCGCCGAGTGCTCCGACAGGGCATCCAGCGACAGCCGCACCCCCGGGAACATCATGCCTCCCTCGTAGGTCTTTTGCTGGGAGATATAGGAAATGGTGGTGGCCGTGCCCATCTCGATCATAATAATGGGGGCTTGGTATTTCTCCACGGCGGCCACGGCATTGGCCACCAGGTCGGTGCCAAGCTGATTATGGACCTCCATCCGGATATTCAGGCCCGTTTTAATGCCGGGGCCCACCACCATGGGCTCCTTCCCCAGCAGGCGAGTCAGAGCCTTGTGCATCATAAAATTTATTCCGGGAACGACGCTGGAAAAGATGGCCCCGGTGACTTTATGGATGTCATAGCCGTATAGGGCGAATAGGTTCATCAGATCAATGCTGATCTGATCGGCTGTCTTGCGGCTGTCCGTGTCGATAGACGCCAGGAACTTCAGGTCCCTTCCCTTTCCGAACAGGCCCACACTGATGTTGGAATTTCCTATGTCAATAGCAAGCAGCATAAGCGTCCTCCTCCCTTTTTTCATATCATACCACGTTTATTTATAAAATACAAGACGGACGCCTTATGCATCCGTCTTGTATGCTGTAAAATTAGTTGCCTTTACAGTATTATACAGATCAAGCCACCGCCGCCCTCATTGATGATACGCTCCAGGGCTTCCTGCATTTTTTTCTGGGCAGGCTCCGGCATCCGTTTCAGCTTGGCCTGCAGGTCATCTCCCACGATCTCATTAAAGCTGCGGCCAAAAATATTGGATTGCCAAAGCTTGTTGGTGTCCCCCTCAAACTGCTGCAGCAGGTAATTCACCATGTCCTCGGATTGCTTTTCGTCTCCAACAATAGGCGAGACTGTGGTCTCGATGTCTGCCCGAATCATGTGGATGGAGGGCGCACTGGCCTTCATTTTAAGGCTATAGCGTCCCCCTTGCCGGATGATCTCCGGATCCTCTAAGGCCAATTCATCCAGCCCGGGAGCCACGATACCATAACCGGTGCGGTAGGCATCCTGCAGGGCCGGAGCAACCTTGTCATATTTCTGTCGGACCTGGGATAAATCGGCCAATAAGTTCATCAGGTCGCCGTCATCCTTAACTGTAAAGCTGATCACCTTACTAACAGTTTCGTAAAATAAGCTGCGGGGTGGCTGGATTTCCAGCGCCGTTTTTCCCTGTCCCAAGTCCATCTGCAGCATTTTAGCCTCGGCTACCAGGTCACTGGTCTCCAGCTCCGATCCAATCCCCTCCATCTGCCGCATATGTGTGAGTCTGTTCCCCTGCTTGGAAACCAGCTCCACCAGCCCCTTTTTGATGGGGTGCTCCTTCGGAAGTGAATCTACCCACGACGGGAAAAAAACATCCAGCTCTTGTAGGGGAAATTCGTATAGAAGCGCCAGAATGATCCGTTGGATCTCTTTTTCATCAAGCTGCAGACAATTCACCGGTAAGCATTTGGCATCGTATTTTGCAGCAAGCTCCTTGGCGATGGCCGCTGCCTCGGGACTCCCCGGTTCGGCGCTATTGACCAGCACTACAAAAGGTTTTCCGATGGCCTGCAGTTCCCGGATGGCTCGATCCTCCGCTTCCAAATAATCCTCCCGCGGAATCTCCGTTATGGTGCCGTCGGTAGTGATGACGATGCCTACGGTAGCATGCTCAGAGATGACCTTCCGGGTGCCAATTTCCGCCGCCTCGGCCATGGGGATCTCGTGGTCGAACCACGGTGTCATGACCATGCGGGGCGCCAGATCTTCAAATTGCCCCATGGCGCCGGGAATCAGGTACCCTACGCAGTCCACCAGCCGGACGCCGAACTCCGCTCCATCGGCCAGTTTGATATGGGCGGCCTCCTCCGGTACGAATTTAGGCTCGGCCGTCATGATGGTGCGGCCAGAGCCGCTTTGTGGCAGCTCGTCGGTGGCTCGATCCCGGCGAAAGCCATTTTCCATCCGGGGCAGCACCAGGGTCTGCATGAAACGCTTGATAAAGGTAGACTTGCCGGTGCGCACCGGCCCCACTACGCCGATATAGATGTTGCCGTCCGTTCGCTGGGCTATGCTCTCATAAATGTCCGTGACCTGACTTATCATTTCCAACCATTCCTTTCTCCTGCAAACGGCAAGGCCGTCATAGTCGTTTGCTCTACTGTATGAGGGAATGAACTGGTTTAGACGAAAAAAACGCACCCCACATCGGGGTGCGTTTTATTGCGGTAAAATCAATCCTGTTGCCAGTTGTGCCACACATTCTGGACATCCTCGTTGTCATCCAGCATGTCCAGCAGCTTTTCCATGTTCTTCACATCGTCCTCGCCGGTCATGGTAACATAGTTCTGGGGCACCATCTCCAGCTCGGCGCTCTCGAAGGTGTAGCCCTTCTGCTCCAGGGCGGCTACCACGTCGTTAAAGGAATCAGGGTCGGTGGTAATCTCAAACACAGGGCCGTCGGCAGAGAAATCCTCCGCACCGGAATCCAGAGCATCCATCATCACAGTGTCCTCATCCAACTCCTCATCCTCGTTGCTGATAACGATGACGCCCTTGCGGTCAAAGCTCCAGCTGACGCAGCCCTGGGCGCCCATTCCCTTGCCATACTTATCGAAGTAATGGCGGATCTCCGGAGCTGTGCGCTGGCGGTTGTCGGTAAGGGCTTCCACGATGACAGCCACGCCGCAGGGGCCATAGCCCTCGTAAGTAACAGACTCATAGTTGTCGGTATTGCCGGCGCCCAGGGCCTTATCGATGGTGCGCTTGATGTTGTCATTGGGCATATTGGCAGCCTTGGCCTTGGCTATAACGGTAGCCAGTCGGGAGTTATTAGCAGGGTCGCCGCTGCCCCCCTGCTTCACCGCCACGATGATCTCCTTGGCGATCTTGGTAAAGGCAGCGCTGCGCTTGGCGTCAGCCGCCCCCTTTGTTTTTTGAATATTGTGCCACTTGGAATGTCCGGACATAGTTTACTCTCTCCTTCAAATGCAGTATTGGATGACCTCGCTTTGATGCGAGATCGAAGTGGAAACGGAAACTGCGGAAAATGCCGCCTGCAGCCGCCGGCACAGCTCCGGAACAATGACCTGTTCCGTGGGAAAATGCCCGGCGTCGATGAGGTTCAGCTCCTTTGTGTCCAGAAAATCGTGGTAACGAAGATCGGACGTGACAAAAGTATCGCAGCCCAATGCAATAGCCTGTGCGATATATTCGCCGCAGGCGCCGCCGCCCACCGCCACACGGTGTACGGGTCTGCCGCAATCTGTATAGCGCAACCCATTGCATCCTAATGATTTTACCACAAACCGGGTGAACTCCACAAGGGGTATTTGGCATTTTAATGTGCCCACGCGGCCAATTTTTTCATCTGTCAGGTATTCTGTCTGCAAAAGGCCAAGTTTTTCCGCCAAAGCATCGTTGACACCGCCATCGGCTGCATCCAGATTCGTGTGCATACAGATGGCGGAAATATGGTTTTCCACCAGTCCCGTGAGGATGCGGCCCTGGCGGTCGTCTGTACGCAGGGTCTGCACCGGATGCCAGGTACAGTTCATCACCGGATGATGGGCCACGATGAGGTCAGCGCCGGTCTGCACGGCTTCGTCCACCACGGATTCTGTAATATCTAAGGTTGTGAGGATTTTTTTGACCTCTCGGTCTGGGGCCCCCACCAGCAATCCCACATTGTCCCAGCTTGCTGCCAGACCAGACGGAGCCCAATTATAAAGGGTGCTTTCCACATCCCGAACAGTTATCATAGCTGTGCCCTCCTCTCCATAAGTGCTTGCTTGATTCTTCCCAATTCCCGGGACTGCAGGTGATTTTCACCTACGCTGCTTTTCGCAAGTCCCTGCTCCGCTTGCTCCAGGCGGCGGATACGCTGGGTAAGATATTCCCTTGCCAGGGGGTCCACCTCAATATCTACACCACCGTATATCTCCGCCACGGAAAGAGGCGGCTGGGGGCCTCCGTAGACGGTGAAAATGGGGTATAAGTAGTCCTTGTCCTGCACCAGCCGCTCCGCACACTGGGCATAGCCGTTTTCATTGAGCCAACGGCGCAGATCCTCCTGCTTCGTCATGGGTTGGAGCAGCAGAAGCGTACTGCCTGCCTTTGTCCAAGAGGCTTGAGATAGAATGTGCATGATGGTTTCACCGCCCATGCCGGCAACAACCACCGTATCAACGTCCTCCGGGCCGATGCCCTGCAGCCCATCGCAACAGAGAAAGCGCATATCATCTTCCACACCATACTTCCGCGCAGTACGCCGGGCGTGCTCCAAGGGCGCCCGGCCGATGTCGGCAGCGATGGCGGAAGCGATCCTGCCCTTTTGCAGCAGATATACCGGCAGGTAACCGTGATCCGTTCCAATATCGGCCAGCTTGGCGCCCTGTGGCACCAAATCGGCCAAAAGGTGAAGCCGGGGCTGCAGATGAAGTTTCTCAATCATAGTTCTCTACCTCCGGACATAGAGAAGCGCATACGGCTATAGCCGTATGCGCTTGCCGAATTGATTACTTATTGGCTTCTTCGTTCACAATGGCCAGCAGCTTTTCGCAATCCACGCCGTGTACCATGCAGGCCTCCTCCACAGTCTCGCCGCGGGATGAGGGGCAGCCCAAGCAATGCATGCCGATGGACAGAAAAATGGGAGCCGTCTGGGGAGCAACGTCCAAAATATCACCGATGATGGTGTCTTTTGTGATTTCGATCATATTGAGATCCTCCGTTAGTTCGTTTATGGAGGTATTATACCCCGTTTCTCTACAATTTTCAACTGTATTTTTTAGAAAACCCGGTTGCTTATAAAAATACGATACACCTTTGGCAAGAAAAAACGTGGTATGGACACCGCAGAAGCAAGACGGACTGTATCTATAGAGAAAAGAAGCATCAGGATATATTATTGCGAGCTACTCGTTGAATACGGTTCACGAACATCTTGCCCTTTTGGGTCTCGGTGCGGTTTCTATTTTGGGCCAAGTCAAACTGCTCGTCCCGGGTCAGCTCCCCCGCCTTCCGGCCGGCCAGCAGGACCTTTCGCTCCTCCTTCAGGGCCTCCAGCTCCGCGTTGGCCTCGTCCAGCTGCAGCAGCTTCCGTTGGAGCAGGTCAAACCGGTTCAGGTCATCCACGCTCCAGCGCTGGCTTCTGTCCCTTTGGGCCATGTCCGCCGCCATGCGCAGCACGTCCCGGTCTGATAGCCGCGGTTCCCGCTGCTGGTTTTGGGCTTTATCCTCCATTTCAATTTTCACCACGGAAGAAAATGGCACGCCCTGGATGTTGACAGAACCGCCCTTATAGGATATACTACCTATATAGCCATTCCGCAGAAGCTGCTGGGACGATATTGTAAGCCCAGTTGTGCGAAGAAGCGGGATGGCTCTTTTTTTGTCCGCATACACCACATCGCTCTTTTGAATAAACGCCATCGGGTTCTTCTTGGTGTAAGCACTGTTCACCTTCTGCATATCGTCCACGACAAAGCCGTTTTCTCTCGGGCGCAAGTCCATAACAGTCATCACCGGCTGTCCATTTTGCGCCTTCGTAAGCCCAAAGCACACAAGCCTACTGTTTGCTCCCGATTTCCCGCGTCCTTCGCTTTTCAAGATCAGTGCCGGGTCCTCCAGAATCTGGGGGACCTTTTTAATTTCCGCCAGCGTCATCTCCGGGTGGTCCTGCATGATCTTTTTGATCTTGTCCCCCTCCATGTAGATGTCGCTCTCGATGGCCCCCAGGCCCTGCAGCACCGGCCCTGTGCTGCCCAGGGTAAAGCGCACGCCCTCCGGCATATCGTCCTTTACCCAGCTGTTGATCTCGTTAGAGAAATTCTCCCGGACCTGCCGCCGGCTCTCCGCCGGAGTGGCCTTCTCCACCGTCCCCCGATTATTCCTGGCAGCGTCCATCAGGGCGTTGTCCCAAATCTCCTGCAGCTCCCGGGCGTACTGCATCATGGCGCGGCTCTCCGTGCGGTCCGCCTACAGGCCCTCCAGGGCGGTCTTCAGGATGGCCGTCTCGGTCATGCCCACGGTGTCCCGCCCGGCAAAACACCGCCTGGCCCCGGAACAGAGCGTTCAAGTAGGTAATTTTCATATGCGTGGCAAATTTTCGCTTCTGCTCCGGAGTGAGAGTGTCCACATCCACCTCAATGCCGTCCCTCGTCTTCACATAAGCCTTTAAAATGATGGGTTCCCATTGCTTTCTTGCCATGCAAAATCACCTCCTTCATTCCTATGCCGTTCCCAACCCATACTTTCCGGCTTTTTCCCCTTCGCACGCGCCTGGCGCCATGGCAAGAGCATTCAGATTTATCCCCCGTTTTCTCCACCGGCTCCACAAGTAACTTCTGCGTGTTTTGTTCTGTTCGATCAATTCATCATTTTTTCGATTGCATTTCGCTTTTTCTTGTGATAAACTGTATATATTCCACAAAAAAGATAGCTATAGAAACGTCTGGCAGTATCCTTTTTCAATTGCGGAACAACCATGGCAGCATAAAAAGATTTTTTATGAATAAATGAGGTACATCGGATAATTGTCTTTAAATAAATATTACCAGTTTGAGGTGATTCGAATGAAAGACACGCTCTCCCCCTCTATCCTTGAGGATTTTCGCCGCTTCCATGCATACGGCTGGCTCCCCGGCCTCATCACTCATGTGATGAACAGGCGGCATGGCCTGCACCTCACCGCAGCGGCAGTAAAGCAGCTCTGCCGGGAAATAGATAGAGCCGAGGAACGCAGGCAATCTGAAGGGAGCAAAATACATGTCTCCTGAGGATTGCCGCCTGGCCGCCGCCTATATCCGCGTATCTACCGACGATCAGGTGGAGCTCTCCCCCGCCTCCCAGCTGGTGGAGATTCGCAAGTGGGGCTCCGCCAACGGCTATATTGTACCGGATGAGTTTGTATTCGTGGATGAGGCCAAGTCCGGCCGCCGGGTCACCGGGCGCGATGAATTCCGCCGTCTCATCGGCTCGGCCAAGCAGAAGCCTAAGCCTTTCGATGCCATTCTCCTGTGGAAGTTCTCCCGCTTCGCCCGGAACCGGGACGACGCCGTGCTCTACAAATCCATCCTACGCAAGCAGCTCCACATTGAGGTTATCTCCATCAAGGAGCCCATTGCTGAGGGCAAGCTGGGCATTATCATGGAGGCCATGATTGAGGCCATGGACGAATACTATTCCATCAATCTGGCGGAGGATGTCAAGCGCGGCATGGAGGAAAAGCACCGCCGGGGTGAGCTGCAGTCTACCCCATCCTTTGGCTATGCCGCTCAGGATGGCATTCTTGTCCCCTTGGAGCCGGAGGCCTCCTATGTCCGGGAGATGTTCAGCCGCTTTCTCTCCGGACAGGGTTTCTTTCCCATCGCCCGTTGGCTCAATGATATGGGCATCAAAACCCATCGCGGCTCCGCCTTTGATAACCGCGCTGTGGAATACATACTCCGCAATCCCGTGTATATAGGAAAGCTGCGCTGGAACCCTGCCGGACGTACCCGCAGAAACTACGATGACCCCAATATTCTGGTGGTGGACGGAAAGCATCAGCCTCTTGTGGATAGCAACATCTGGAACGCCGCCCAAGACCGCATTTCCCAGCTCAAGGCAATGCACAAGTACCATGGTCGTCCCCTGGGCAGCGGCAAGGATTGGATCTCGGGTGTTGTCCGCTGTGCCACCTGCGGTGGGACTATGATTTTTGCAAAGCCTAACTACTGGAAATGTAACAACTATGTACGCGGCCGCTGCAAAACCTCTCAGCATATCTCCGGTGATACCCTAAAGGAATCTATCCTTGCCAGGCTCCGGGCCGATGCCACAGCCTCTGAGCCGTTGCGTTTTAATATTAGGCAGACAAGCTCAAATGCTGCCGATGAACTATCCCTTTTGCAGCAGCATAAGGCCGGGATACAAAAACGTATGGAACGTCTGCGGGACGCATACCTCTCCGGCGCGGAATCCTTGGAGGAGTATGCCGCCGCCAAGGCCATCACGCTCCGGCAAATTCAGGACGCAGACCAGCGCATATCTGAAGCCGAGAAAAGAATCGCAGATAGTGCCACGCCCCAACCGATATGCACTGCTATCCGATCCGCTGCGAAGACTCTCACCAACAGCTCCTCTACTCTGGAGCAGAAATGTGAAGCCATCCACTCTATATGCGATAGGATTGATTGGGATAAAGCCAAAAACACACTCGCAGTTCATTATCGGTTTGTTCTTCCCTAATCCTTATATGCTTCATCGTAGTTTATTGATATATGGTGGCCCGGACGGGGAGCTTGGCGCATCGCTGCGATATTTGAGCCAGCGATACGCTATGCCCTATTCTGAATTAAAGGGCTTACTGACGGACATTGGCACAGAGGAGCTGGGTCACCTGGAGATGATCGGCGCCATCGTGCATCAGCTTACCCGAAACTTATCGGAAAAGGACATCAAGACAGCGGGATTTGACGCCTACTTTGTAGATCACACCACCGGCATTTATCCCGCAGCAGCCTCCGGCTTTCCCTGGAATGCCGCATCTATGGCAGTGAAGGGCGATGTAATTGCAGATTTAACGGAGGATCTGGCCGCAGAACAAAAAGCCCGTGTTACCTATGACAACATTCTGCGGCTCTCTGATGACCCGGATGTGAATGACGTCATCAAGTTCCTGAGAGCCCGGGAGGTCGTCCACTTCCAGCGCTTCGGAGAGGGATTGCGGTTGGCAAAAGAAAAAATGGATCAGAAAAATGTGTACTTCACCAATCCATCCTTCGACATGTAGATATTACAGAAGCTCCTGCCGTTTTTAGGCAGGAGCTTCTGTTAAGTAATATGACTTTACATTTATTTGTGTATATATTTTAAAAATATGCCGATAGCCTACAGCGCTACTTGAATTTCTTGATCTTACTGCCCAAAAGCATCCCCAACAGAACACCCAAGGACAGGCCAAGCACGGCGTTGCCTAAGACTTTTCCCAGCCAATATCCAGCCAACATTCCAACGCCGATTCCCTCCATCATCCAGCTGTTCTGTTCGGCTTTTTCTTTTTCGGAAGCATTGGCTTCAGGCTTCTTTTTGCGGAGAAAATCTATGATTCCGGGGATCAGTATTGCCGCTGCAATGGCGCATACGATCCACGGCAGAGCGGCCTGCACTGCTTGACTCATGGCTACTCCTCCCTCTCTCTTGTTTGATTTATGATAAACTTAAATCCGGACTTTGTCAACGAAAAAGAGCCTCTGCCCTATGGCAGAGGCTCTCACGAATCCGTTTTTACTTTCTATCCAGCCAGGTGGGCCGCATATAGAGCTTGATGGGGTAGATCACCATGTCATCAAGGCCCTGTTCGGTCTTGGCCTTTTCAAGCTCCGGCACCAGCTTTTCCACGCAGGTAGTATAGGTGATGGGAATGCCCGTCTCCCGGGATATTTCACGGCAGAGCTGATAACCCTCTATAATATCCTCCACCTTTGTTTCGCGTAGCAGGTGCGTATTATTGATAAGGCCCTTAACCTTCAGGCCGGTTTCCGCCTCGATGGTGCGGATGTGGTATAGAGCGCCTTCCAGGGTAGTCGTCTCCGGCCGGTTAGCATTTACCACAATCAGCATCTCACAATCAGACTCGTCTACAAAGTACTTCTTGAATTGGTTCAGAACACGAGCGCCGGCATTGTCGCCGCCCACATCGGCCACCACCATATAGTCTTTGTTTTCCAACGGAGCCTTCATGCAAGCTGAAATGGCCGGCAGGTCCTCGGTGATATCGTAGCCGAAGGAATTGAAGTGGATGGCAATACCCATATCCTCCAAAAACTCCTGCCTTTCCCTACTGCGGAAGTAAGGATTGGCAATATCCATATCCAGAATGGCTACCTTGTCATGCTGCTTTTTCAGGTTGATAACATGGTTTACGGAAAACTCGGTTTTACCGCTTCCGTAATGACCCACTATAAGCGTAATTCGTTTCAAGATATTTCTTCCTTCTTACTCTTTCCAGGCAGACAGAGCGGTCTTATTGGCAGGAATCAGCTTTTCCTTCTTGCCGGTCATTGTCTTGGCCAGAACCTTATCCATGATTTCCAAGCTCACTACGCCGGAAGCACGGATGATAGCGCCCAGCATGACCATATTGGCGGTTTTGCCGTTGCCCACTTCATGCTCGGCAATGTGGGTGCAATCCACATAGTGAACATGTACATCCGTGCGGCGGGCCTTATAATGGATAACAGAAGCGTTCACGAACAGATGACCGCCGGGAACCAGCATATCCTCGAACTTATCCAAGGAAGGACCGTTCATAGCCACAAGAACATCACAGGCAGTGACCAGAGGAGAAGCGATGGGCTTATCGGAAATGCAGACGGTGCAGTTGGCAGTACCGCCGCGCATCTCGGGGCCATAGGAGGGCATCCAGGTGGCCTCTTTGCCTTCATACATGGCGGCGTAGGCCAGCATCTGGCCGATCAGCAGCACGCCCTGGCCGCCGAAGCCGGCCACAAATACTTTTTTAGTAGCCATTTACTTTACCTCCTTGACTTCCTCGGGGCACTTGAACTGCTTCACAGGATAGTAAGGCATCATGTTCTCCCGCAGCCACTCCATAGCCTTAGGAGCGGTCAGACCCCAGTTGGTGGGGCAGATGGACAGAAACTCCACGAACGCAAAGCCCAGCTTCAGATCCTGGACCTTAAAGGCGCGGCGGATAGCAGACTTGGCCTTGCGCACATTGGCGGGAGAATCCAGAGAAACACGCTCCACATACACGGCGCGGTCCTGGCAGGAAATCAGCTCACACATGCGCATGGGCATACCAGCCTGCTCAATAGTACGGCCATCCACGCAGGTGGTGGTCTTCTGACCGATCAGGGTGGTGGGGGCCATCTGGCCACCGGTCATGCCGTAAATGGCGTTGTTGATGAAGAAGGTGCAGAACTTCTCACCGCGCTCGGCGGCGTGAATAATTTCATTGGTACCGATGGAGGCCAAGTCGCCGTCGCCCTGGTAGGTAAACACCGGGGAATCAGGATGCACACGCTTGATGCCGGAGGCAACAGCGGGGGCACGACCATGGGGGGACTCCATCATATCAACGTTCATGTACTGATGAGCCACAATGGAGCAGCCTACGGGGGAAACGGCGATGCAGTTGCCCAAATCGCCACGCTCCTCCAGCACTTCCATAATCAGTCGATGAGCAATACCGTGCGTACAGCCGGGGCAGTAGTGCAGCTCGGTCTCACGCATACCTTTTGTATATTCAAATACGGGCTTCAACTTACTTCACCTCCATAATCTTCTTGGTCCGATCAACAATCTCCTGGGGATCCAGCAGCATACCACCAACACGGTTGATGAGGCTAACGGGCAGCTTGCACTCCACGGCCAGCTTCACATCGTAGATCATCTGACCCTGGGACAGCTCCACAGAGATGATCTGCTTGGTGGTATTGAAGTCGATCTCCTTAAAGGCATTCACGGGGAAGGGCCACAGGGTCTTGGGACGGATCAGGCCGACCTTAATACCCTCGTCTGCCAGCATCTCCATGGCCTCCATGGCGATACGAGAGGTGGAACCATAAGCCACAAATACGATCTCGGCGCCTTCCAGATTGCGGGATTCCCAATCCTGCAGCTCGCGCTCGGCCTTCTCGTACTTGGGCCAATATTCATTGATGTAGTTCTCCAGCAGCTCCTGCTTGAGCCACACGGAGTTGATAGCGTGACGGTCTCTCTTATTCTTGTGACCGGTCAGGGCATAGGGCTTAACCTCGGGAATCTCCTCCTCAGTGAGGGCGTGCTTGGGCTCGGGCATCACCACGGGCTCCATCATCTGGCCCAGCATACCGTCGGCTGCGATGATGACGGGATTTCTATATTCATCTGCCAGGTCGAAGGCCTTGCCGATCATATCGATGGCTTCCTGGATGGAGTTAGGCGCCAGGACGATGGTGTGATAGTCGCCGTTGGAGCCGCCGCGGGTGACCTGATTATAGTCGGCCTGGCCAGGCTGGATGGAGCCAATGCCGGGGCCGCCGCGCATGACATTGATGATGACCACAGGCAGCTCCACGGAGCAGAGCAGACCGATGGACTCCTGCATCAAGGCGATACCGGGAGAAGAAGAAGTGATGAGCACGCGACCGCCGGCAGCGGATGCGCCGTACGCCATGTTAATGGCACCCAGCTCGGACTCGGCTTGGATGAATGCACCGCCAGCCTTCTTCAGCTCTCTGGACATATACTCGGGAACCTCGCTCTGCGGGGTGATGGGGTAACCGAAATAGTATCTGCAGCCGGCGTTAATAGCGGCGGCAGCGAAGGCTTCGTTACCCTTCATTAATTTCTTTTCTGCCATTTCTCTGTTACCCTCCTACTTATTCCTCAACATAGACATTGATGATGCCGTCGGGGCACATCATTGCACAGCTGGCACAAGCAATGCACTTGTCAGGATCCGTTACGCTGATAGGATGATAGCCCTTTATGTTCACAGCCTCATCATCAAGCTTCAGAATCTTCATAGGACATGCGTTTACACACAGCTCACAGCCCTTGCAGCGGTCTGTTCTGAAGACCAATCTTCCTTTCTTTGCCACTTGACTCACTTCCTTTACTGTTTTCCGGCGGAAAAAACACTTCCACCAGATATAGCTATTATAACGAAAAAAAAGGCCGCAGTCAACGGATTCCACCACCTTAAGACGGCTTTCCATGCGATTTCATCCTTTTACTTAAAAAGAAAATAATTTTTTGTGCAACTTTTTTTTTCGTTTATTTTACAGAAAGTCTTTTTAAACACAGTTTCTCACTGTGAAACTTTTTGTTGACTTCCCGGGAAAAGATTGTTATAATTAAGGCAAATGGGAGGTGGGACACATGAGTGCATTTTGTTATCATGTAGGTCAGCGCATAAAAAAATACAGGAAAAGCCGCGGCTATACCATTGAGCAGTTCTCGGTTATGATTAATAAAAGCAAGGCGACGGTCTCTAAATACGAAAACGGGACCATTACCATTGACATTGATACACTGTATGATATTTCTCAGAAGCTGGATATTGACCTGAAGTGCTTTTTAGATTATCAGCCGCCGATGCCGCATAACACCGAGCCGGTTTTGCCCAAAAACTTCTACTTCAACCAGCCCCGGGCCTATATGTACTACTATGACGGGCGCATCCGGCAGATTGTCCGTTCGCTGCTTTGCTTCTCCCCTTCCGCGACGGGCGAGACGGTGGATGTGATGCTCTATGTAGGAGTGGAGGATTTTGGCAATCCCGACCGGTGTCAGCATCTGTTTACCGGCGAAATGAAGGCCTTTGACACCATCACCCATATGGTGCTTAACAACCAGATCAATGATGCGGAAAAAATGTACATCTGCATGCTCAATCCCATGCAGACCCGTACCCCGGCCATCGGCCTGCTCTCCGGCATCGGCAGTACGCCGTTCTTTGCTCCTATTGCGCTGAAGACGCTCATTTCCAAGGAGCCGCTGGAAGAAAATGACCGCCTGCTCAACACCATTAAGTTGGATAAGGATGACTATCACCTGCTGAAATACTATAATATGATGGTCGTAAATCGCCCTGCAGCTCTGTTTTTGGAATGATGAGCATAAATAATGCCGGATTAGCGATCCGGCACCTTCAGCGTGTCGAAGCTTTTTTCGACACGCTGATTTCATTTGCGCCTTCAGGCACCAAAAGGAAAACCGACGCAGCTAAACTGCGCCGGTTTTATATTAATTCAGCAAAGAATCAGCCGTTCTCTCTCATCTTGGCAAAGCAATCACTGCAGTAAACAGGACGATCGCTCTTGGGCTCGAAGGGCACCTTGGCCTCACCGCCGCAGGCAGCACAGGTAGCAGTGAAATACTCCCGGGGACCGCGGGCAGCGTTCTTGCGTGCGTCACGGCAGGCTTTGCAGCGCTGGGGCTCATTCTGGAAGCCGCGCTCAGCATAGAACTCCTGCTCACCGGCAGTGAAAACGAACTCCTTGCCACATTCTTTGCAAACTAAAGTCTTATCTTCGTACATGTTTTTACCCTCTCTTTTGAGAAATATATTGCGCTCAGCCATTGCTGATCTCGCCGGAAGAAATTTGTCGCCCAATTTTGCGACGGATACGCTGAACGGCATTGTCCACGGATTTATAGGATTTGCCAACCGTGGCTGCAATCTCTCCGCAGCTACAGCCATCCAAATATAGGTCCAGCACACGAACCTCCAGTTCAGAAAGCTGACTACGTACCTGATTCAGCAGTGCCGCAGCCTTTTCCCGGTCAATAAGCAGATCCTCCGGATCGAGCTGACTGTACTGTGGCTGCGCATCAAGCAAAAATGCATTCAGGGGTACGGATTCATTTAATGGGCTATGCTTACCCGCCCGTGACGCTCGAATCACCGAGCATAGGCGGCTGCGGATACATACTTCTGCAAAGGTCTGAAAGCTGGCCTCCCGATCCGCCCGGAACTCACGCATGGCCTTTATAAGGCCAAACATTCCCTCCTGCAGCAGATCCTCGCTGTCGCCCCCGGCCAAAAAATAGGGATGCGCACAGCAGCGGACCAGCTTGCGGTATCGGTGGGCCAAGATGTCACCGGCGGCAGAGGTACCATTCTGCAGCGCCGTGCAAAGCGCCTCGTCCGACATCTGTTCCAGCTCACTATACTGTGTCTGCATATATCCATCCATCCGCAATTATACCTTTTCTATGAATTGTTTGTCAAGTAATCTATAAAACTTTGTTAATACTATGCAAAATGTTACAGGGTTTTTATGAATTCAGCCAAAGTCTTGGCTACATTGTGAGCAATTTCGACGGTTTTCGCCTCTACCATGACCCGGATGAGCGCTTCCGTGCCGGAGGGACGGACCAAAATACGCCCCTCCCCATTCAGGGCTTCCTCCTGGCTTCGCACCTGCTCCCACAGGCGGTCATCGGCCATAATGCGCTCCTTGGCACCGCCCACAGCGGATACCGGCACGTTAATGAGCTCCTGGGGATACTGCGCGCAGCAGGATACCAGCTCCGAGGCAGGAACCCCGGCCTCACAATACGCCTGGATGAATTGCAGGGCTGTCAGCTCTCCGTCGCCGGTAGTGGCATACTCCCGGAAAATGGTGTGGCCCGATTGCTCGCCGCCAATCATATAGCCGCACTCGATCATCTTCTCCAGCACATGGCGGTCGCCTACATCGGTGCAGACCAGCAGGAAATCCCCCTTACGACAAAACTCATGCAGACCCAGGTTGGACATAACTGTGGCTACGATAGCATTTCCGTTGAGACTACCCTTGCGTCTCATGGCTTTTCCGCACACGGCCAGTACCTTGTCGCCATCGATAATATGGCCCTTTTCATCCACCAGCAGGCAGCGGTCGGCGTCGCCGTCAAAGGCGATACCCAAGTCGTACTTCCCTGCCACTACGCCCCGGCACAGGGTCTCCATATGGGTGGAGCCGCAACCATTATTGATATTGATACCGTCAGGCTTATCGAAGATGAAGTCCGCATGCAGCGGCAGCTTGCCGAATAGGCCGGGCGCCGTGGCCGAGGCCGCACCGTTGGCGCAGTCCACCAGCACCCGCAGGCCACGCATATCGCAATCCACCGTGGAGAGAAGATGGTCGATATAGTCGGACTTCATCTGCCGCATACCGTGCAGGCGCATACCAATCTGATCGTGAGTCTTGACGGGCAACGACTCCTTGGAAAGAACGATGTCCTCCACCTTTTCCTCCATTTCGTCGGAGAGCTTATAGCCCTGAGCGCCGAAAATCTTGATGCCGTTGTGCTCATAGGGGTTGTGAGACGCGGAAATGACAATGCCGGCATCCGCCTCCTCCTGCACCGTAAGAAATGCCACCGCCGGGGTGGGGATGGTGCCAAAGGGCATAACGCTGCCGCCCATAGCGCAAATGCCGGCCATGAGCGCCGACTCCAGCATATCGGATGAAATGCGGGTGTCCTTGCCGATGGTGATGGTAGGAGCGCTGCCCTTCTGCTCCGTCAGAACGATGGTGATGGCCTGGCCCACCCGGTAGGCCAGCTCTGCTGTCAGTGTCTCCCCGACTACGCCGCGGATGCCGTCGGTTCCGAAAAGTTTACCCATTTTCAATCTTCCTCCATTTACAGTGTCATCTGCTCCTGACCCAGATAGGCCATGTGCAGATGGTCATATGCTTTTTTTGTGACGCAGCGGCCCCGGGGCGTCCGGGTCAGAAAGCCCAGCTGCATCAGGTACGGCTCGTATACATCCTCCAAGGTGACGGATTCTTCCCCGATGGTGGCCGCCAGGGTCTCCAGCCCCACCGGGCCGCCGCCGTAGTTCTCAATGATGGCACGAAGCATCCGCCTGTCTACGGGGTCCAGGCCAAGGTGGTCGATCTCCAGGGCCTGCAGCGCCTGGTCCGCTACGGTATCGGTGATGGTGCCGTCCGCTTTTACCTCGGCGAAGTCCCGCACCCGGCGGAGCATCCGGTTGGCGATACGGGGTGTACCCCGGGAGCGCCGGGCGATCTCCATAGCCCCGGAGGGCTCAATAGGCACATGCAGGATGCCGGCACTGCGGGTAACGATCTGCGCCAGCTCCTCCGGGGAGTACAGCTCCAGCCGCAGCGTCACGCCAAAGCGATCCCGCAGAGGCGCGGAAAGCTGTCCGGCCCGGGTGGTGGCGCCGATGAGCGTGAAATGGGGCAGGTCCAGCCGGATGGAGTTGGCTGACGGGCCCTTTCCGATGATAATGTCGATGGCATAATCCTCCATGGCGGGATAGAGAATCTCCTCCACAGAGCGGTTCAGCCGATGAATCTCATCCACAAACAGGATGTCGTTTTCCTGTAGATTGGTCAACAGCGCCGCCAGATCGCCGGGCTTTTCGATAGCCGGCCCGGACGTAATGCGGATGTTCACGCCCATCTCTGCGGCGATGATACCCGCCAAGGTGGTCTTGCCCAGACCCGGGGGGCCGTGGAGCAGCACATGGTCCAGCGACTCCGTGCGGCGGCGGGCAGCCTCAATAAAGATAGAGAGGTTTTCCTTGGCCTTGCTCTGTCCGATATACTCCTTTAAAGTATGCGGGCGCAGAGAAAGCTCCCCGTTATCCTCCGGCTGAAAGGTGGTGGACACCAGGGAATCATCAAATATATCGTTGCCGAAATCAATACTCACACTTCATTCTCCTTTGTGTGCCGCGCCTCAGCGCACCATCTTTTTCAGGGCAATTCGGATGATCTCCTCCACAGGCAGCGCCGTGTCCACACCCTTGAGGGCAGCGGAAATCTCTTGGGAGGAATAGCCCAGCACCGCCAGGGCGGAGGCTGCCTCCTGGGTCTTATCCCCGGTGGAAACCGGCGACAGGACGCCAGCCCGGGTGTCAAAGCTCCCCTGCTCCTTGGCCAGCTTGTCCTTCAGCTCCAGAATAATGCGCTGGGCAATCTTCTTGCCGATGCCCGGCACGCCGGTGAGGGCCTTTTCGTCCCCCGTGACGATACTAAGAGCCAACTGATCCGGTGTCCCGGAGGAGAGGATCGCAAGCGCCGCCTTGGGCCCCACACCGGAAACGCTGATAAGCATCTTGAAGCTGCTCAGCTCCGCCTGGGAGGCAAAGCCGTACAGGTCAAAGATCTCCTCTCGCACATGGAGGTATGTGTAGAGCTTGGCCTTCTCCCCTTTTTTCAGCTGGGCCAGGGTATAGTTGGTGGTGGCGCATGCGTAGCCTACTCCGCCGCAATCAATGACTGCCAGATTGGGGCCAATTTCCGCCACGGTTCCGTTCACATAATAATACATAGGATTCTTCCTCTCATACAGTCTCCTTCACGCCTGGATTCGTCCGCCGCAGAAGACTGGTGGCGCTGCGGGCATGGCACAGGGCGATGGCCAGGGCATCAGCGGCATCATCCGGCCGAGGCACGGCCTTCAGCTTCAGCAGACGTTTCGTCATATCCATGACCTGCTTTTTATCCGCCAGGCCATAGCCCACCACAGCCTGTTTCACCTGCATGGGGGTATATTCATAGATGGGCAATCGTTTCTTTTCCGCCGCACAGAGGATCACCCCCCGAGCGTGGGCTACGGCGATGCCGGTGGTAATATTTTTAGAGAAAAACAGCTCCTCAATGGACATTTCATCGGGCCGGAATGCATCAATCAGCTCCTCCATATCCCGGCTGATCTGCAAAAGGCGGGCGGCCAGGGGCTGGCCGGCGGGAGTGGTGATGGCGCCATACTGCAGCATCCGCAGGCTGCCGTGGTCTGACTCGATAAGGCCGAAGCCCACAATGGCAACGCCCGGATCAATGCCCAAAATCCGCATAGCAAACCTCCACCAAATAGCTTTTCACATTATAGCAGAACCCAAAGAAAATAGCAAGTCCCCCACAGTCAGTGCAAAGTCGGTTGCCAAGTGAGAAGCAAAGTGGTATAATAGCAAAAAAATTTGGAGGTATGGGCATGATATCTTCTGCGTCGCCTCATCTTGCTCCCAAAGAGCACTGCACCGGCTGCGGCGCCTGCGCCAGCGGCTGTCCCCGGGGTGCCATAAAAATGGTGTCCGATAAGGAAGGGTTTTTATACCCCGATGTTACGGAAGCCTGTGTTCACTGCGGCCACTGCACCCATATCTGTCCCATGCTGAAGCATCGGGAGCAGCGGCCTGATCCCACGGTTTTCGCCGTGTGGAATGAGAATGACGAGATGCGCGGACATTCTACCTCAGGCGGTGCCTTTGCGGCCATTGCATCCTTTGTGCTGGAATCCGGCGGAGTTGTTTTCGGCGCCGCTATGGACAGCGATATGCGTGTAGTCCACACGGCTATTCAGGCAAAAGAGGACCTGCCCCGGCTCATGGGTGCCAAGCTGGTCCAGAGCGATATGGGCGAATGCTTCCAGCAGGTGCGCTATTATCTGGATCGAGGTATGGACGTATTTTTCACAGGTACACCTTGTCAAGTAGATGGCCTTTACAGATTTCTGGGCGAATCACCGGAGCGGCTTCTTACCGCTGATGTCCTGTGCAGCGGTGTTCCGTCCCCGGGTGTATGGAGCAAGACGGTTGAGGCCATGCACTACATCAAGCAGCGCCGTGTGAAGACCGTGCAGTTCTGTAAAAAAACCTCAGGCGCGGATTCCCGTTTCGTGGTGGATTTTGAGGGCGGAGGCCAGTATGATGCGCCGCTGACAAAATCCGACTATGGGCGAGGACTATTTCGGGGGCTGTTTCTGCGGCCCGCCTGCTATCACTGCCCCTATTGCAGCACAAATCGGGCAGCGGATCTTACATTGGGTACTTTTCGCGGCCTGCCGGCGGATTTCAGGCCGAACCAGCAAAAAAAGGGCATCTCCATGCTGCTCATCAACACGGTAAAAGGCGCACATTTCTTTGACATGATTCCGCTGCAGCGGGAAAAACGCACGCTGCAGGAGGCCGTGGAGAGCAATCCGGCGCTCTCGCGCAATCCGGCGTCACCCAAGGAGCGCGCCGCGTTTTTCGACGCCTATGTCAACCAGCCCTTCCACAAGGTTTACCAGCGCTTTTTCTCCATATCCGATTGGTCGTACCGGGTGGCCAACGATGGCAAGCTGCGCAATTTCATCCGCCGTATCAAATCCGGAAGAAAGGATAAAGCATGAGCAAAACACTACTGCACACCTGCTGCGCTCCCTGCTCTGTATCCTGCGTGGAGCAGCTGCGCACGGAGGGTATCGAGCCCATCGCCTACTGGTTTAACCCAAACATCCACCCCTATCAGGAGTACAGGGCCCGGCGTGACACACTCACCGGCTATGCCGGGCAGATCGGCATGGAGCTGATCGTGCAGGAGGACTACGGACTACGGGGATTTGTCTGCGCCGTGGCAGAGGATATTGACCACCGCTGTGAAAAATGCTACGAAATGCGCCTGGAGCAGGCGGCCAAATTTGCGTCGGAAAACGACTTCTCCTCCTTCACCTCCACCCTGTTTGTCAGCCCCTATCAGCAGCATGAACGCATGGCAGAGATTGCCGCCCGAGCCGGCGAAAAGTGGGGCGTTGAATTCCTGTACCGTGACTTTCGGCCCGGATTCCGCGGCGGCCAGCAGCAGGCCCGGGAGCTGGGGCTGTATATGCAGAAATACTGTGGCTGCATCTTCAGCGAGGAGGACCGGTATGCAAAGCAAATCGCCCGAGACCTGGCAATACCGCTGAAGCACTTTCCCACTAAGTAAAATAATATGTAATCACAGACGGGGTACAAAGCTTTTCTATCGAATACGGTGCAGTTCACTGCTGCCGCACGCTTTATCGAATTTTTTAAGAATTACCTTGCCCAGGATAATCGCCTATAATTGAATGTGCGGATATAAAATATAATCACCGAGAAAAGTCCTTAATAGACTCATCTCGGTGATTTTTCTTATCCATACGATGCCGGGGATAACCTGCTTTCTTTAATACCTCGTTATGAACCCGTGGCTATCCTCCCGATGTTTTTATCCGGCCAATACTTCAAATTTCAGCACGCCAAAGGCGGCGGATATGCCGGCCATCATCTCATCAAGCCCTTCCTTCATATCGCTGGTCTCGGCTGAAATGGTTACACCGGCGCAGCCATTCGTGGGGATAGTTTGGTTGATGGTCAGAATATTTGCGCCGGAATTGGCAAAAATAGACAGGTAGTTGCTCAGCACTCCCGGGTTGTCCTTAAGCAGGGCGTAGAATGTAATGATGCGGCCAGCCTTCATATCCTGGAAGGGCTGCACGGCATCCTTATATTTATAGAAAGCACTGCGGCTGATATTCATGCGCCGGGCGGCTTCGCCCACCGTCTGCGCCTCACCTACCTGCAGCATCCGCTTGGCCTCGGCGACCTTGATGAAAATATCAGGCAGTGCATCCTCGGACACAATATAGTACTTTTTCTTGCTCATATCTCTCTCCCGAACAAAACAAGATTCCTTGTTAATCGATGATACCATGATAACATACAATAAGTCTATATGCAAGCGTGATTGCGAAAACGGAGGCCATTATGTCCGATAAACGCCGAAAATTCATAGGTTTTGTTCTGTACTGGGGCATTGTTCTGTTCCTGTGCTGGATTGGCGTGCGGTATGTGCTGCTGTGGCTGCTGCCGTTTCTCATCGCCTTGGGTCTGGCCTATCTAATGGAGCCATCCGTGTGCTTTCTCCGTGAAAAGCTGCGCCTGCGGCGCGGGTTTATATCGTCCGTACTTGCTCTGCTTCTTCTTGCACTGATTTTAGCAGTACTAACGGTGCTGTGCCTGAACCTGCTGCAGCAATCCGTCCGACTTTTCAAGGCGCTGCCGCAGTATCTGGCGGAACTGCCGACTTATTTTGCGGCGCTCCGGCAACGACTGGAGCAGTTCTGTGCCGCCTGTCCCAAGAGCCTGCAATCCTGGTTGGAGCGTGCGCTGTCAGATGGCTCCCAGCAGCTAACGACCTGGCTCTCACGATTCTCCGCCCGGTGTGTAAGCGCCGCTGCAGAGGCAGTGATGGAGCTTCCTTCCTTCTTCCTTTTCACCGCTACTACTGTACTGGCAATCTTCTTTACAGCGGCGCAGTTTCCACGCATTATGGGCTTTCTGCGTCGGCAACTCCCACCACAAAAGCTGCGGCAGGCCGGCGGAGTAAAAGAAAATCTCCTGTCCACCCTGGCCAAATGGTTCAAGGCCCAGTGTATTCTGCTGAGCGTTACATTTGTCGAGCTGCTGCTTGGATTACTGCTCATCCGACAGCCCTATGCCCTGCTGCTGGCTGCCATCATCGCTGTTATCGACGCTCTGCCTGTGTTCGGTACAGGTACGTTCCTCCTACCCTGGGCCGCCCTGTGCCTGCTGCTGCAGCAAACGCCCAAGGCTATAGCCCTGGGCGCAATCTATGCCGTTATTACCCTGGTGCGCAGCTTTTTGGAGCCTAAGGTCATGGCAGCTCAGGTCAATCTTCCGCCTTTGGCGGCGCTGATAGCCATGTATATCGGCTTTTGTACCATGGGTGTGACGGGTATGATCCTGTTTCCCGTTGCACTTTTGTTTCTCAAGCAGCTGCAGGACGCAGGCTACCTGCACCTGTGGAAATGATCCCCCTCAATGCCTCAGCTCCGTAAGCAGGGCCTCCCGTCGATTCTCGATCTCCCCGGCGACAACCTTCTGCAGCAGCCGCTGCAGGGCCAGCCCGATCTCCCGCCCGGAGTAGCCCAGAGCCAACAGATCATTTCCGTTGACGGCCAGATCCTTCAGCTGCAGGCATGGCTCCCGCCGCAGCATCTCATCCAACAGCTTTTCCGCTGCGTCGATCTTCTCCGCAACCCACCGGTATTCCGGCGCCTGTGCCAGGTTATCCGCTCGCTTCACCTCCAGCAAACGCCGGAAATTCTCCTCCCCCAGTGCAAGCATAGCTGTGCCGATGCCCTTTTCTGTTAACGGGATATTCTTGTCATGCCAGCGGATCAGGGTCACGATGTCCTCCCGGTCCCTTTTTCGCATCCTAAGCCGGGCACAGATCTCCTCCGCCATATCGCTGCTGACTCTGGGGTGCCCGTAAAAATGACCTTGGCCCCGGGAATCTACTGTAAAGGTATTTACCTTTCCAATGTCATGCAGCAGCATGGTCCAGCGCAGGATCGGCTCCGGCCGGATGGCATCTACGGCATAAGCCGTGTGCGTATAAATATCATAGCAATGATGAACGTTTTGCTGCGAAAAGCCGACGCAAGGCAGCAGCTCCGGAATAAAAATTCCCAGCACATCCGAATAATCCAGCAGCACTTCCTTGCAGCGCTGACCGCACAGAAGCTTGTTCATTTCCACCAGGATGCGCTCGGCGGCAATCCGCTCCAATAGCTTTGCCTGGCTGTGAATGGCCAGGCTTGTGGCTTCCTCCACAGAAAAGCCCAACACCGAGGCAAAGCGCATAGCCCGCAGGATGCGCAGCGCATCCTCCCGGAAACGCTCCCGGGCATCGCCCACGCAACGGACCACTCGGCGCTTCAGGTCCCCTGCCCCATCAAAGGGGTCCACAATATTCCCGGCGCTGTCCAGGGCCATGGCATTGATGGTCAGGTCTCGCCGGGCCAGGTCTTCATCAATGGTTTTAGCAAATTTTACCGCATCCGGGTGGCGGCCATCGGAATAGCTTCCGTCCGTGCGGAAGGTCGTGATCTCATAAGCTCCATCTGCGGCCTTCACCGTGACAGTGCCATGCTTCAGCCCCGTTGGGAAAGCCGCCGCGCCGAAAATCTCCATGATCTGCTCGGGCCGGGCGGCAGAGGCAATGTCCCAATCCTCAGGCTCGCGGCCCAGCAGCAGGTCCCGGACACAGCCGCCCACCAAATAGGCGCGATAACCCCGGCCCTCGATGGTTTTAAGGATGCTTTGCGCTTGTTCTCGGCTCATAATCTATCCTCCGACGCAGGCATTGGGTGTTGCACTTCCCTTTGATTCGTATTATAATATATTTTATGAAAAAAAGCAATTTCAGAGCGATTCCGTCTTTAGGAGGCAATTTGATATGATGCATCCCGCAGTGGATTTCAAAAACTTTCTCAAGCCCGGTGTCCGGGTCCACTTGTCCGGCATCGGCGGCGTGTCCATGTGCCCTTTGGCCGAGGTGCTGCATGGCATGGGCCTTTGCGTGCAGGGATCGGATATGTCGGACAGCGATACTGTGAAGCACCTTCGTTCGCTGGGCATCCCCGTTGCCGTGGGCCATTCCGCAGATAACCTGCAAAATGCGCAGTTGGTCATCCGCACGGCTGCCATTCACGACGATAACCCGGAGATCTCCGGTGCGGTGACCCGAGGCATCCCCGTCTATGAGCGTGCCCAGGCGTGGGGGGCGATTATGCAGCAATACCGCAACGCCCTATGCATCTCCGGCACCCATGGTAAAACCACCACCACCTCCATGTCCACCCATATTTTCATGGCGGCGCAGGCCGACCCCACGGTGATGATCGGCGGCACGCTGCCCATGCTGCATTCGGGCTACCGGGTGGGCAAGGGCGACACTATTATTTTGGAATCCTGTGAATACTGCAACTCATTTCTGAACTTCTTCCCCACAGTGGCCGTGATCCTGAACGTAGAGGCGGACCATTTGGATTTCTTCAGGGATCTGACAGACGTGGAGCACTCCTTCCATGCCTTTGCAGATTTGGTGCCTCAGCGGGGCTTCGTCATTGCCAATGCCGATGACAGCGGCGCTATGGCGGCGGTAAAGGGCCTGGCTCACCCGGTGTTCACCTTTTCCGTCCGAGATGACGGCGCCGATTGCAAGGCAGAAAATGTGGCTTTCCACGACGGCTGCGGCGAATTTGACGTAATGATCCACGGCAAATTCTATGCCCATGTCGCCCTGGCTGTGGCCGGTAAGCACAACATTTCCAACGCTCTGGCCGCCGCCGCTGCCGCCTATGTGCTGGGCATTGGCGGCAAGGCTGTAGAGGAAGGCCTTCATAGCTTCCACGGCGCCGGGCGCCGATTTGAGTTCAAGGGCACCTATCACGGCGCCGATGTGTTCGATGACTACGCACATCATCCCGGGGAGCTTCACGCACTGCTGACTACCGCTCGCTCCATGCCCTATAAGCGGATCATCTGCGCCTTCCAGCCCCACACCTACACCCGCACCCAGGCGCTGTTTGAGGACTTTGTCCGGGAGCTGAAGCTGGCGGATATCGCCGTGCTGGCGGAGATATACGCCGCCCGGGAGACCAATGACATCGGCATTTCCTCCAGCCAACTGGCCGCTGAGATTCCCGGCGCCATCTACTGCTCCACCCTGGATCAGGTGGCGGACACACTGGCGCAAATTGCCCAGCCGGAGGACCTGATCCTCACCGTAGGCGCTGGAGATATTTTCCGTGCGGGAGAAAAGCTGCTGGCAAAGGAGAAGTGACTAATGACCCTCTCACCTGTTTATATTGGCCGCCCCCAGGAGACCCGGGACCCTGTGGAGCAACGGGTTTATGACCTGCTGGACGCGCTGCAGATTTCCTATCAGCGTGTAGACCACGATCCGGCCTACGACATGGATGCCTGCGCCGGCATCAGCCAGGCACTGGGTGTACATATCTGCAAGAATCTGCTCCTGACGCCCCGGAATCGCAGCGCCTTCTATCTGCTGGCCATGCCGGAGGATTTGCCCTTCCGTACGGCGGATTTTTCCAAAATCATCGGCTCCTCCCGTCTTAGCTTTGCAACCGGCGAAGACCTGCAGGCCCTTTTGGGCGTGCAGCCGGGTTCTGCCTCGGTGCTGGGGCTTATGAATGATACCGAGCACCGTGTCACCCTGGCGCTGGAGCGGCGGGTGGCCGAGGCAGAATGGTTCGGCTGCCATCCCTGCCGGAACACCAGCTCCCTGCGGCTGAAGACCAAAGACTTGCTCCATATTTTCCTGCCGCACATCGGCGTCACGCCGATAATCGTGGACCTGTGATTTCTATAAATTTACCCCGCAGGTATTTCCGCGGGGTAAATTTTTTTCAAAAAAAGAGGAAAAGTCAATTTCTTCTCGTATAAGATATTAGATTCTTGTTGCACAAGCCTGTGCAACAGCCGGGAAAGGAGGATGGTTTATGGCGTTTCCCCAGAGCTTTTTGGACGAGCTGGCCGCGCGAAATGATATTTTGGACGTGGTAGGCAGCTATGTGTCCCTGCAGCCCAAAGGCGGGAGCTATTGGGGCTGCTGCCCCTTTCATAACGAAAAGACCCCCTCCTTTCATGTGCTTCCGGATCGGCAGTATTATCACTGCTTTGGCTGCAAAAAGGGCGGCGGCGTCATCAGCTTCATCATGGAGATCGAAAATCTCTCCTACCCGGATGCGGTGCGTTTTTTGGCCAAACGGGCTAATATTCCCGTTCCGGAGGACCGGGAATCGGATGGGGCGGACCGGCTGCGCAGGCGCCTGCTGGATCTGAACCGGGACGCCGCCCGGTACTATTACGACACCCTGCAAAAGCCGGAGGGTGCGGCGGTGCAAGCCTATCTAGACAGCCGGCAGATCCGCCGGGGTGTGGCCACCCGGTTCGGCATGGGTGCCGCACAGGACGGCTGGGACTACCTGCTGCGGGCTATGACCGCCAAGGGATACACCAAGCAGGAGCTTTTGAAGGCCGGTCTCATCGTTGAAAATAAAAAGGGCGGTTTCTATGATAAATTCCGCAATCGTCTCATTCTACCGGTGGTTGATGTACGGGGCGATGTGGTGGGCTTTGGCAGCCGCGTCATCGATAAATCTGAGCCGAAATACATGAACACCAGTGAAACCCCGGTTTACAGCAAGCGCCGGGTGCTGTACGGGTTAAATTTAGCCAAAAAGACCAAGCGCCCCAATATCATCCTCTGCGAGGGCAATCTGGACGTGGTCACCCTACACCAGGCCGGATTTGACAACGCGGTGGCGTCCATGGGCACAGCGCTGACGGTAGAGCAGACCCGCCTTTTGAGCCGATATACCAAGGAGCTCGTCCTCTGCTACGATAACGATAACGCCGGAAAGCTGGCCACGCAGCGGGCCCTGGATATCTTAAAGAATTCTGAGTTCAATGTCCGGGTGCTGCAGCTGCCACGCCGCCTGGTGGATGGGCAGTACATAAAGCAGGATGCAGATGATTTCATCAAATTCCAGGGGTCCCAGGCCTTTGAAAATCTGCTCTCCGGCAGTGAAAACGGCATTGAATTCCGCATGGCCCAGGTGGCAGGCAAATTTGACCTGACTAAGGACGATGACCGCATTGCCTATGCCGGTGAGATCAGTCAGGTCCTCTCCACGCTGCAAAATGCCGTGGAGCGGGAGGTCTACACCGTTCGGGCAGCGGAGACCGCCGGCCTCACGCCGGAGGCACTGCGCAGCGAGGTGGAGCGCGCCTGCAAGCGCCGCAGATACAAAGAAAAAAAAGCCCAGATCCGCCGGGAGCTGAATCCGTCGGCTACCCTGCAGCCTGAGCGCCGAGAGCTTCGTTACGCCAATCTCCGCAGTGCTCTGGCAGAGGAGGGCATCCTGCGCCTGATGATGAGGGACGACGATCTGCTGGATGGCATCTCCCTGCAACCGGAGGAATTCTCCTCGCCGGTATTGGGGAAAATATATGCCCTTCTGTCGGCGGACAGGGCTGCCGGACGCAGGCACAGCATGGATGCCTTGGCGGGAGAGCTATCGCCGGAGGAAATGAGCCATTTTGTGGTTATTTTGCAGAAACCGGAGTCCGTATCCGGGGCAAAACAGGCACTGGAGGACTATATGCGCATCATCCGGGAGGAGTCATCACGGCGCAGTGGCGTGGAAAATATAGATCCGCTGCTGGCCGCAAAAGATAAATTCAAATTCAAAAAGGGATACGGAGGAAAGAATCCATGACCGAGACAAAATACACTGAAAAAGAATTGCAGGAAATGGCAGACGCGCTCCTAAAGGAGGCCGATGCAAAGCAGCACGAAATTGAAGAAGAAGTTATCAAGAGCAATAAGGGACAGTTGGACGAAAAAACCATCGCTTCCCTGCCCGCTGCCCAGCTCATTCAGAATAATGAGCGTCTGAAGGAGCTTTTCATCAAGGGCAAGCGCCACGGCAAGCTCGAAAGCAACGAACTGTCCGAGGTTCTCGATGCTATGGATCTGGACAGCGATAAGCTGGATATGATTTATGATTCCCTGGAGAAGCTTTCCATTGAAGTAACCACCGAGGCATTTTTGCCGGATGTCAATGCGGAGATTGACCCTCCCCTGGAGGAGATTGCCGAGATCGAGGAGGAAGAGCTGGTCGACCCCAATACCTTGGTAGACAGCTTTAATATTGACGATCCGGTCCGTATGTACCTCAAGGAGATCGGCAAGGTCTCTCTGCTCTCAGCCGAGGGTGAGGTAGAGCTGGCCTCCGCCATCGCCGAGGGGAACAAGGCCAAAGCCACGCTTATGGCCTGGGAGCGGGCCAACGGACAAGCCGTGGAGCAGGTGCTGGACGCCGAGGATCCCGTGGGCGAGATCGAGGTTTCCGACGAGGAGATCCAAAACCTGTCCGAGGAGGACCTGGCCCACCTTCGCAAGCTGGTGAAGAACGGCGATGTGGCCAAGCAGAAGCTGGCCGAGGCCAATCTGCGCCTGGTGGTCTCCATCGCCAAGCGCTACGCCGGCCGGGGCATGCTGTTTTTGGATCTGATTCAGGAGGGCAACCTGGGCCTCATCAAGGCCGTGGAGAAGTTTGACTACACCAAGGGCTATAAGTTCTCCACCTATGCCACTTGGTGGATCCGTCAGGCCATCACCCGGGCCATTGCCGATCAGGCCCGCACCATCCGCATCCCCGTTCACATGGTGGAGACCATTAACAAGGTCATCCGTGTCTCTCGCCAGCTGCTGCAGGAGCTGGGCCATGATCCTTCCCCGGAGGAAATTGCCGCACAGATGAATATGCCCGTGGATAAGGTCCGGGAGATTCTGAAGATCGCCCAGGAGCCTGTGTCTCTGGAGACTCCCATCGGTGAGGAGGAGGACTCTCATCTGGGTGACTTCATCCCTGATGAAGGTGCGTCCGAGCCTTCCGAGGCCGCAAGCTTCACCCTGCTGAAGGAGCAGCTGGTGGATGTGCTCAGCACCCTCACTCCCCGAGAGGAGAAGGTGCTGAAGCTCCGCTTCGGCATTGAGGACGGCCGCACCCGTACCCTGGAGGAAGTGGGCAAGGAATTTAACGTCACCCGTGAGCGCATCCGCCAGATCGAGGCCAAGGCCCTGCGTAAGCTCCGCCACCCCTCCCGCAGCAAGAAGCTGAAGGACTTCCTGAACTGATATGTCCTCCCTGTTTCGCGTTTTTTGGCGCACGGCCAGCGATCTGCCCGGCCTGTTCAGCGGTGACTTTCACGTCATGTTTCTGCCGCTGCTGCCGCTTTTTCCTGCTGAGAAGCAGATTTGTGTGCCTGGCTATTACAGCGATCAGACCTATTACTGCACTCTGCGGAAAGAATATGCGGCCCCCCTGGCCCCCTACCGCTGCAAAAAACAGCTGAAAGCCGGTCGCTGCATGATCCTGGAGGTCAATGGACTGGGCAGCTTCGTTTTCACCAATCACCGCCGCTCGGACTTGTTTCTCAACCTGCAGCGGAAATTTCCCGGCGTTACCAGCTATGTGTTTGCCTCTGACGGCCCCGGCGGCTACTTCAAAATTCTGAAGGATGGCCGCATTCAGCGTAAGATCGCCAGTTACATGTGGTCCGAGGGCATAGGCAGCTATGCCGAGACCCGAGGTACTCCCTGCACCTATGAACTGGAAACCGGACACGTTTTTAAGGTCGATCCAAAAGCCCAACACCTCCGGGAAATGATGCCCGACTTCACAAAGCGGGAGGTTCTGGACCTGTTTGACTACTATGTGGGCCTGGACCGCTTCAAAAGTGCCGATCTCCGGCGTGTGTTGGTCTATGACCTGGAAAATGCTGAGACGAAAAAGTAATACTTAAAACAGATCCGGCCTGAACACAGGGTGTTCAGGCCGGATCTACATCTGATATATATTTTTACCTGCAATTTGCCACGATCCCCCGCCTGTCCACGATCACATGCCGGGGGCATACGGTGGCGCACATGCCGCAGTTGAGGCAGGTGTTTTGATCGATCACCGCGTGCTGCTCCTGGATTTGGATGGCATTGGCCGGGCAGCTGCGCACGCACAGGCCGCAGGCGATGCAGCTCACGTCGCACTGGGTGCGTGCGCCAATCCTGGTGGCCGGACCATACCCCTTGTCCCTGTTGGAGCATAGGGGCAGGATGCTGTTATCCTGCAGACGAATTTGGATCAGCTTCTTAGGGCAGGCTTTAGCACAGGCGCCGCAGCCGATGCATTTTTCCTCGTCCACCTCCGCAACGCCGTACTCGTTCATGCCAATAGCACCGAACCTGCAGGCGTTCATGCAAGCTCCGCAGGCAACGCAGCTATCCCGGCAGAGCATAATGCCTTTCTCATCGCGCTTAGCGCGGCAGCCGCCGCTGCAATACACAGTTGCTACACGGATGGGAAACCTTCTCTTTATCGCCATAGGAATACTCTCTCCCTCATAACTATTTCTTTTATATTTTATCATATTTATTCCACTGATGCAAACCATAAAAAACTGCGGCAGATGCCGCAGTTTTTTTATGGTTGTTATGTATTACCGTCTGTTGGACCGGATCCAAATGCCCTGCTTTTCCGCTGCAGCAATCAGCTCCTCCCGGAATGCCGGGTGCGCCACGGAAATCAGCTTTTCTGCTCGCTCCCATGTACTGCAGCCCACCAAATTCACACCGCCGTACTCGGTGACGATGTAGTAGGCCAAGCTGCGCGGATCTGTGACCACATCACCGGTGACCAGTGTAGGATTGATGCGGGAAACCATCTCTCCCTGCTTATTGGTAAAGGACGATGTCAGGCAGATAAACGCCTTGCCACCCCGGGAAACTGCCGCCGCCTCCAGAAAGTCCAGCTGGCCTCCGGTTCCGCTGATCTGTCGAATGCCGGAGCTCTCGGCACAGATTTGTCCATACAGATCCACGGAGATACAGTTGTTGATAGACACGAAATTGTCCAGCTGGCTCACCACAGACGCATTATTGCAGTAAGAAATCGGGTAAGTAACTACCCCCGGATTCTCACGGATCCAATCGTATAGGTCCGGGGAACCCAAGGCCAAACCGAAAACGCTCTTATACCGGTCCAGAGTTTTCTTATTATTGGTAATCTTTCCGGCCTTGTACATATCCAAATAGGAGTCGCACAGCATCTCCGTATGGATACCTAAGTCTCTCAAGTCGCTCTTAGCGATCATCTGCCCCACGGCGTTGGGCAGCGAGCCGATGCCCAGCTGCAGCGTTGAGCCGTCTGCCATGTTCTGCACCACAAATTCGGCGATTTTCATCTCCGCCTCAGAGGCTGCAGGAGATTTCACATTGGGCAGTGGGCTATGCTCGCCCTCCACGATCATGTTTACATCACTGATGTGGATACATTCATCCTGGCCGCCATAGACCCACGGCAGGTTCTCATTCACTTCCAGGATCACAATATCCGCCTTATCCAGCACCGCGCGGGCCGAGGCATTGCTGACAGAGAAGTTGAAATACCCATGCTCATTCATGGGCGTCACACACATGATGGCCACGTTCACCGTAAGGAACTGGGTGTAATACCAGCCCAAATTGCGGAACACCATGGGGATAAAATTGCACAGGCCCCGGTCACAGAGCTTGCGTTCATAGCCGGACAAGTGCCAGCTGTTATAAATAAAGTGTTCCCGGGTAGGGTCGCTCTCCACCATTTGAATAGGCTGAAAGATTAGGTACCCTCTCACCTTCACACCCCGCAGCTCGTCCTTGCGCCGGGCAATAGCGGCATCCATCAAAGACGGAAAAGCGCCGCCCATGGAAATGTCAATCCAGTCTCCGCTCTTGACGACTCTCGCCGCTTCATCGGGAGTGCAGAGCTTACGTTTATATTCAGCTGAATAATCAAACGGAATGGCCATAGCTTCTTCGCCTCTCTTAATTATTTTACATTGTTAATTTTATCACTTTCCTAACACTTTGTCAATGCTTTAACAGGAAATCTAAGGAAAAGCGGGCGGGGTTTTTGAAGCCCCGCCCGCAGCACTTCTGCAGAGATCAGGCGATTAGTTTTCGGACTTACGCTTGTAGTACTCGTACTTCTCCTTGGCAGCTTCCTCGGCATCCTTAAACAGGGCCTTGGCGTTTTCGGGGAAGCTCAGCTCCAAAGATGCGTAGCGTACCTCACCCTTCATGAAGTCGTACAGCGGCATGGACGGCTCTTTGGAGTCCAGAGTGAACTTCTTGGTCTCGGGGCTGTAGCGGTACAGGTTCCAATAACCGGAGTTCACAGCATCCTTCATCTCCTGCTGGACATTGTTCATGCCCTTCTTAATGCCGTGGTTGATGCAGGGGGCATAGCAGATGACGATGGACGGGCCCTTGTGCGCCTCGGCCTCCTTGATAGCCTTGATAAGCTGGTTGGGATTAGCGCCCATGGAGCACTGGGCCACATAGACATTGTCGTAGGTCATCAGCAGCAGCCCCAGGTCTTTCTTGCGGGTTTTCTTGCCGCTGGCCTGGAACTGGGCCACAGCACCCACGGGAGTAGCCTTAGAGGACTGGCCGCCGGTGTTGGAGTACACCTCGGTATCTACCAGCAGCACGTTCACGTCCTCGCCCATGGCGAACACATGATCCAGACCGCCGTAGCCGATGTCGTAGGCCCAGCCGTCGCCGCCGTACATCCACATGGTCTTCTTGGACATATCCTTGCGGCGCTTGAGGATCTCGGCCACCACAGCCTGCTCCTCAGCGCTGAACTTGGTGCTCTCCAGCACGGCCAGCAACTCGTCGGTAGCCACGGAGGAGGCATCCAGGTCGTCATAGGTCTCCAGCCACTTGGCGATGGCGGCCTTCACGGCGGCATCCTGGGTCATGCCGTCCAGCTGCTTAACGAACTCCGTCACAGCAGCACGCAGCTGCTTCACAGCCAGGCACATACCATAGGAGAACTCGGCATTGTTTTCAAACAGGGAGTTGGACCATGCCACGCCCTTGCCTTCCTTATTCTTGCAGTAAGGCACGCAGGGCATAGCGGCGCCCCAGGCCTGGGTGCAGCCGGTGGCGTTGGCCAGGTACATCTTGTCGCCGTAGAGCTGGGTCAGGAGCTTGATGTAGGGCGTCTCGCCGCAGCCGGCGCAGGCCCCGTTGAACTCCACCAGGGGCTGGCGCAGCTGGCTGCCCTTGAGTGTGAACTTGTCGATGCGGTCGTTCTTTTCAGACAGAGTCTGCAGATACTTCCAGCCTGTCTGATCCAGGGAAACCTCGTGGGTGGGAACCATCTTCAACGCCTTGCCGCTCTTGGGGCAGGAGGAAACGCAGCTGCCACAGCTGGTGCAATCCAAGGTGGATACACCCATGGTGTACTTGAGACCGTCCATCTTGGGACCCTTGGCGTCCACCAGATTCATCCCTGCAGGGGCATTAGCAGCCTCCTTCTCATCCAGCAGATAGGGGCGGATTACCGCATGGGGGCACACAAAGGAGCACATGTTGCACTGGATGCACTCGCTGGAATCCCACACCGGCAGGTGCGTGGCGATGCCGCGCTTTTCATACTGGGAGGTGCCCAAGGGCATGGTGCCATCCTCCATGCCCTTAAAGGCGGAAACCGGCAGCAGGTCGCCCTTCTGGGCGTTAATGGGCACCAGGATGTTCTTGATAATGTCGGGCACATCGGCGGGGGCGGGCTGGATAGCAGCGCCGGAGAGATTCTTCCAGCTCTCCTTCACCTGCACCTGCTTCACGGCGTTGATGCCGGCGTCCACGGCGGCGATGTTCATGTTCACAATCTTCTCGCCCTTGAGTCCGTAGGTCTTTTTCACGGCATCCTTCATGTGCTCCACGGCGTCCTCCACGGGGATGACATTGGCCAGCTTGAAGAAGGCTGCCTGCAGCACCATGTTGGAGCGGTTGCCCAGGCCCAGAGACTGGGACTCCTTGTTGGCATCGATGATATAGAATTTTATGTCGTTCTCGGCAATGTACTTCAGGATGTCACCGGGCATCTTCTGCTCCAGCTCATCCTCGCTCCACTCGCAGTTGAGCAGGAAGCTGCCATGGGGCTTCAGCTCGGAGATGATGTCGTACTTGGTCAGATACGTTTGGTTGTGGCAGGCTATGAAATCTGCGTGGCTCACATAATAGGTAGAGCTGATGGGCTTCTTGCCGAAGCGCAGGTGGCTCTTGGTGATGCCGAAGGACTTCTTGGTGTCATACTCAAAATACGCCTGGCAGTACATATCAGTGGTCTCGCCGATGATCTTGATGGAATTCTTATTGGCACCCACGGTACCGTCAGAGCCCAGGCCCCAGAACTTGCAGGAAATGGTGCCCTCCGGCTCGCAGCTCAGTGCCGGGCCCAGGGGCAGGGACAGGTTGGTCACATCGTCCACAATGCCGATGGTGAAGTGGTTCTTGGGCTCATCCAGCAGGAGATTGTCATACACGGCTTTAATCTGAGCAGGGGTAGTGTCCTTGCTGGACAGGCCGTAGCGGCCGGCAAAAATCTCGGGCCGGTTCTTGTCATTGATATAAGCAGCGCAGATATCCTCATACAGGGGCTCGCCGATGGAGCCGATCTCCTTCACGCGGTCCAGCACAGCCACCTTTTTCACGGTCTTGGGCATAGCCGCCAGCAGATGCTTTTTAGAGAACGGGCGGAACAGATGCACCTGCAGGAAGCCCACCTTCTCACCCCGGTCGTTCAGATACTTCACGGTCTCCTGCACGCAGCCGGCCACAGAGCCCATAGCAACGATGACGCGCTCGGCATCAGGGGCGCCATAGTAATTAAAGAGGTGATACTCCCGGCCTGTCAGCTTGGAGATCTGGGCCATGTAGTCCTCCACGATGTCGGGCAGCTTGTTATAGTCGCTGTTGTTAGCCTCGCGGAGCTGGAAGTAAATGTCGGGGTTATCCACCAGGGAGCGCATCCGGGGATCCTCGGGGTTCAAGGCGTTGGCGCGGAACCGGGCCAGGGCGTCATAGTCCACCAGCTTGGCAAAATCTGCATATTCCAGGGCCTCCACCTTCTGAATCTCGTGGCTGGTGCGGAAGCCGTCAAAGAAATGAAGGAAGGGGATCCGGGCCTTGATAGCGGACAGGTGCGCCACGCCGGCCAGGTCCATGATCTCCTGCACGCTGCCTGAGTTCAGCATGGCAAATCCAGTCTGGCGGCAGTTCATCACGTCAGAATGATCGCCGAAAATGGAGAATGCGTGGGTGCCCACGGTACGGGATGCCACATGCAGCACACCGGGCAGACGTTCACCGGAGATGCGGTGCATGGTGGGGATCATCAGCATCAGGCCCTGGGAGGCGGTGAAGCTGGTGGCCAGTGCACCGGCCTCCAATGCGCCGTGGCAAGCGCCGCATGCGCCGGCCTCAGATTGCATTTCCACCAGGCGGACAGGCTGATTGAAGATATTCTTTCTTCCCTTTGCGGACCATTCATCCGTATGCTCCGCCATAGGCGAAGATGGCGTGATGGGGTAAATTGCTGCGACTTCAGAGAACGCATACGCCACATAGGCCGCCGCTTCGTTACCATCGCAGATCTTCATGATCTTACTCATTATACTTCCTCCTCTTGGGCTTTTTAGGGTGCAGACCCGGCCAGCCCTTTGTCCGAATCTGTTTCGTAACAATACAATTTATATTGTAGCACTTTCTTTTCTCACGTCAATGTGAAGCAATAAAATTTGGAACTATTCCCAACATCCAAGCCCATTTTTGTATAAAAAAGCAACAAAATTACCGTGCCGAAACGGCACGGTAATTATATATTATAACAAATTATAATAGTGCTAAAAATTCCTCCTCACTTAACACGGGAATGTTCAGCTCCTGGGCCTTTTTCAGCTTGGAACCGGCATTTTCCCCGGCCACCACATAGGTGGTTTTCTTGGAAACAGAGGCGGATGCCTTGCCTCCTCGCTGCTCGATCATCTCCCCGGCTTCCTCCCGGGTAAAGTGGGACAGGGCCCCGGTGAGTACAAAGGTCATCCCAGCAAAGCGTCGGTCCACCAGCTTTTGCCGGCTCTCCATGTTCACACCGGCCGCCTTCAGCCGCTCCAGCAGATCCACCGCCTGATCGCTGCTCATCCAGCGGATGATATAATCCGCTGTCACCGCGCCCACGTCATCGATCTGCGTCAGCTCCTCCGCCGCAGCCCGGCGCAATGCCTCCATGCTGCCAAAGTGCGCCGCCAAAATCTTGGCGGCCTTAGCCCCTACCTGCCGGATGCCCAGGGCAAAGATCAGCCGCCATAGGTCGTTTTCCTTAGATTTGGAAATGGCGTCCACGGCGTTTTGTGCCGATTTTGTGCCCATACGCTCCAGGTCGGCCAGCTGCTCTGCCCGCAGATCATACAGATCCGCCGGATTGGATACCAGCCCGCTCTCAATAAGCTGCCGCATCACCGCCGGGCCGACACCATCAATATCCATGGCATCCCGAGAGGCAAAGTGGATCAGGTTGCGCAGCAGCTGGGCCGGGCATTCAGCGCCTGTGCAGCGGATAGCCGCTCCGTCCGGGTCACGCTCCACCGGCGCGCCGCACACCGGGCACGTTTCGGGCAAATGATATGCTGTGGTGCCCTCGGGCCGTTTCTCTCTGACCACCGACACGATCTCCGGGATGATTTCCCCCGCCTTCTGCACCACCACCGTGTCACCGATGCGGATGTCCTTTTCCGTGATGTAATCCTGGTTGTGCAGGGTGGCGTTGGTCACGGTGGTACCTGCCAGGCGCACCGGCTCCAGCACGGCCTTAGGCGTCAGCACCCCTGTGCGTCCCACCTGCACCACAATGTCCATTACCCTGGATTCCTTCTTCTCCGGCGGATATTTATACGCCACCGCCCACTTTGGGCATTTGGCCGTACTTCCCAATATTTCGCGGTCTGACAAGTTATTAAGCTTTACAACCGCTCCGTCAATATCAAAGGGAAACTCCATCCTTGTGTCCCCCAGCTTTTCGATCTGACGCAGGATCTCATCCGCGTCGGAAAGCATCGCATGGGGGATCACCGGAAACCCCTGGGCAGCAAGATAGTCTATGGTCTCGGCGTGGGTTGTGAAGTGTCGTCCCTCCGCCAGCTGTAGGTTGAATACCGCAATATCAAGCCTCCGCCGGGCACAGATTCTGGGATCCTTCTGCCGCAGGGAGCCCGCCGCTGCATTCCTCGGATTGGCCATCAAGGGCTTTCCCTCCAGCTCCAGCTGCTCGTTGATCTCCTCAAAAACCGACCGAGCCATATATACCTCGCCCCGGACAATGAGCCGGGGCAGCTTCTCCGGCAGCACCACGGGGATAGAGCGGATGGTGCGCAGATTGCCCGTTACATCCTCCCCTACCCGACCGTCGCCCCGGGTGGCGCCCTGGAAGAACACGCCGTCCCGGTACTCCAGCGCCACGGACAGGCCGTCCACCTTCGGTTCTACGCTGTATTCCGCCTGAGGCAGCGTATCCAGCACCTTGGCCAAAAAATCCTTCACTTCATTGCTGTCGAACACATCCTCCAGACTCTCCAGCGGAACGGGATGCGCCACCGCCGCAAAATCGTTCAGCACAGCATCGCCCACCCGCTGGGTGGGCGAATCCGGCGTGATCTCCTCCGGATGCTGCTTTTCCATCTCCTGTAGCCGCCGATACAGCCGGTCGTATTCATAGTCGGACATGGTAGAAGCGTCCAGCGTATAGTACAGCCGGGCATTTTCGTTCAGCGTATCCCGCAGCTGCTTCATCTCCGTGCGGTAATCCATGTTGTCTCTCCCCTTATCCATTGTTCATGATGTATTCGTCCGCGTAGTCCTCTATCTTATCCTCGGTTGTGCTGAAATAGGTATACGTCTGGGGCACATTGCCCACGATGACCGTTTCCGCCACGCACAGCTCGTTGTTCACCTTCACTGAGGTGGCAAAGCCCGGCAGCAGGACCGTCACATATACCTCCACATCCAGCAGCACCTGGTGCTTGGTCTGATTGATCCCCGCCGCCGTCAGGGCATTGCGCAGCTTAGCTGTGGCCGAGCCCACCGATTGGGTCCGCACTCGGATGTACGGGCCCCGGCCCGCCAGCAGGTTCGAACCCGTCAAAGAACCCAGAGGAATCGCCAGGTCCAATGACGTCATCTCAGACAGTCGGTCCAACACCGCATCGGAAATCAGAGATTGCAGCCGATTAAACTCCGGCATGTTGCTCCGCAGAGCCGATACCTTGCCGCTGCTGTCCTTCTCAAAGGTAATGAGTGCCGAGCAATCCACCTGTCCGCTGGCTACAGCATCGCTGACGGCATCGGCCACCATGCGATTGACCCGGTTGGTGGTCCGTGACTCCGCAAGCCGCGTGACCATGGGCCGCAGGCGCACCACAATCAGCGCTGCGCCCACCAGCAGCAAAACCAAAACGATGGAAAGCCAAACCGCAATTCTTTGCTTCCCGGATAAGCGGACATACCGAAGCCTACGCATAGCACACACCCCCTGCATACAGTGTATGCAGGGTGCGTGTCCGCCGTTACTCCGCCCAGCCGTTCACGATAGCCTTGAAGGTTTTGCCCCGTTCGGCAAAGTTTTTAAACTGATCAAAGGCCGCACAGGCCGGCGACAGTGTCACAACGTCTCCGCTTTGTGCCTTGTCCCGGGCGTACAAAACCGCCTTTTCAAAGGGCATGACCTCTACAATCTCGGGGCGGCCCGGTCTGTATCCCGGCGCCTGCTCTACAGCGGCACGGATCTTTCCCGCCGTGGCGCCGCACAGCACCAGCAGCTTCACTCGCTCCACCACCTCCGGTCCCAGCACGTCAAAGGGGATGTGCTTATCGTAGCCGCCGGCGATCAAAATCACCTTTTCCTTAAATGAGCGCAGTCCAGCGATGGTTCGGGAGGGACTGCTGGCAATGGAATCGTTGTAGAACCGCACCCCATGATAGGTCCGCACCAGCTCGATGCGGTGCTCCACGCCGTTAAAGTCCCGGGCAAACTTCCGGATCACCTCATAGGGCACCAGGCCGTCCACGGCGGCGATAGCGGCCATGTAGTTCTCCACATTGTGAACGCCCGGCAGGCGAATATCCTCCGTGGTCATAATGACCTGTTCCCATCCGTCATGGCGGCTGATGATTTCCTCGCCCCGCAGGAACACGCCGTCTGCCGGCTCCTCCCGGCGGCTGAAATAGCGCACGTGCCCCGGGGCCCTGGTCCCCTGCTCCCGGGTGATGGCATTGTCCAGATTGAAAACGGCCACATCCCCGGCGGATTGATAGCGGAAGATATTCTCCTTGGCCGCCACATACTCCTCCATGCTCTTGTGCATGTCCAGATGGTTGGGGGCCAGATTCGTCACCACGGCAATGTGGGGGCTATGGGTCATGGTCATCAGCTGGAAGCTGGAGAGCTCCAGCACCGCATAGTCCTCCGGGTGCATCTCTTCTGCCCGGCACAAGAGGGGATTTCCGATGTTGCCGCCCACATGAACGGTTTTCCCGGCGGCCTTCAAGAGCTCTGCAATGATGGTCGTGGTGGTGGTTTTTCCGTCTGACCCGGTCACGGCCAGGAGTGTGCAGGGACAGACCTCAAAAAACACCTCCATCTCCGAGGTGATCTCGCTGCCCCGGGCCTTAGCCGCCAGCAGCTCCGGCACATCGGGCCGCAGACCCGGGGTGCGGAAGATCACATCCTGATTTAGGCCCTGTAAGTAGTTCTCCCCCAACTGCAGGCGGCAGCCGGCCTTTTCCAGCTCCTCCGCCAGGGCGCCCAGGGCGTCGCGGCTACGCTTATCGCAGGCGGTGACGCGGATTCCCTCCTGCAGCAGCCGCCGCAGCCATGGGGTGTTGCTCACACCGATGCCAACCACAGCAACGGTCTTATTTTTCAGTGTATCCAAATACTGATGCAGTGTCATATTCAGTGCCTCCATAGACGCCGATTTTGTATCTACTTATTATATCCCATTTTATAGTGCAGTTCAATTCCTTTTTCCGCAGAAAAGCGCAGTTGACTTTCCGGCTCTATTCCTTTATTATATCATATGAGCAGATCAGACGGTCGCGGGGATAAAGGCGAAAGCCTGTCCATGAGGAAAGTCCGGGCTCCGCAGGGCAAGGATAACGGGTAACGCCCGCCGAAGGCGACTTCAGGAAAAGTGCAACAGAGATATACCGCCGGCTGCGGCGATTGTGGTGCAGCCGGTAAGGGTGGAAAGGCGAGGTAAGAGCTCACCCGACGGCGTGTGAAAGCGTCCGCCGCTGTAAACTCTATCCGGAGCAACACCGGTATGGGAGCAATAGGCTGGCCCGGCTGCTCCCGAGGTGGCTGGAGCGTGCCGGCAACGGTACGCCTAGATAGATGACCGTATGATAACAGAACCCGGCTTACAGATCTGCTCATATATGCCGTCGTCTGCGTAAAACGCAGGCGGCGGCTTGAAACTGTCGGATAAAACCGGAGGTTTTATCCGACAAAAGGCTTACAGTCTGCTGCGCGCATAATTTCGGCGTGAAGCGCCGAAATTCCACACTGGCAGCCTGAGCGGTATTTTCTCTCACGCACATGTCGCGAGAGAAAATAATCTCATTTTTTTGCCGCCTGCGGGCGGCAAACTCTGCGAAGCCTTTTTGACACGCTGAGACCGTCGTCTGCGCAAAACGCAGGCGGTGGCCTTTCATTTTCTACCGTTCCTCCATCCTCTGCTTCGCCGTTTCACTTCTGCGCCGCCCATTTACGCCTATTTCACAGGTTGCTTCTCCCCTCCGTTTGCTGCATATTTTCCCAATCCTTCGTCCTATTTGTATATATCCAACAATACGGCTCTCCAAATTTTTGCAGTATTTGTAATTTTTACTTCTTTACATTATCGCGCTAAAGTGGTAGTATGATAGTGCAATAAGAAATTGGCCGATGTAAATAACCGGCCGGAAAAAGGAGCAAACAGATATGAAGAATATGAAGAAAACCCTGTGCCTGCTGCTGGCAGTGCTGATGACCGTTTCCCTGCTGGCCGGCTGCGGCAAGAAGGTCGATGACAAGGCCGACAGCAAGAAGGTCTTTACGGTCGGCATCGATGCCGAGTATCCTCCCTTCAGCTACCTGGGCGATGACGGCAGCTACACCGGCTTTGACATTGAGATTGCCCAGGCGGCCTGCGATCAGCTGGGCTGGGAGATGAAGGTCTTCCCCGTCAACTGGGAGCAGAAGCTGACGCAGCTGGATGCTAAAGAGTGCGATTGCATTTGGTCCGGCATGACCATCCTCGACAGCATGAAGGAAGCCGGCTACACTCTCTCCGCCCCCTACTATGATAACACCCAGGTCATCATGGTCAAGGAAGGCAGCGACATCAAGTCCTCTGCTGATCTGGCCGGTAAGGTCGTAGCCGTGCAGCTGGGCACCTCCGGTGATACCCTGCTCAGCGAGGATGGCGATCTGGAATCCCTGACCGCCACCTTCAAGTCCCTGGTCCGTAGCGACAGCTTCCTCAAGTGCTTCACTGAGCTGAGCGGCGGTGCCGTGGATGCCGTCATCGTAGATAAGCCTGTTGCTACCGCCTATGCCGATAAGAACGCCGGCTTCACCATCCTCTCCGAGGAGCTGGGCGCCGAGCAGTACGGCATCGCCTTCCGCGCCGATGACAAGGAGCTGTGCGCCTCCATCGAGGGCGCCGTCAAGACCCTGGTGGATAACGGTACCTATGCCAAGATCGCTGAGAAGTATCCCGACATCGTCAATAACCTCCTGTTCCTGAACTAAGCCATTCGCAGTATAAAATGTATCCAACGCACCTCCCGGAAGCCCCTCCCTGCGGGGCTTCCGGGCTCGTGTGCCTACTATAGAGTTGAGGAGAGACTATGACATTATCCACCATGATCCTGAAAATGAGCGAGGGCCTGGGCAATACCTGCGCCATTTTCTTCCTGACCCTGCTGTTTTCCCTGCCCCTTGGCATGCTGTTTGCCCTGCTGCGCATGAGCAAGAATAAGGTCGTGTCCTCTGTGATGCGCTTTATCATCTCCGTTCTGCGCGGCACTCCCCTGATGCTGCAGCTTTTGGCGGTCACCTATGGCCCGCACTATCTGTTTCCGGACCTGGGCGTAGCCCGGAATAAACTCATTCCCGTGGTCATTGCCTTTGCCATCAACTATGCCGCCTACTTCGCGGAAATCTACCGCGGCGGCATTGATTCCATGCCCGTGGGTCAATATGAGGCCGCCGGTGTCCTGGGCTATACCAAGCTCCAGACCTTCCTGCGCATCATTCTGCCCCAGGTGGTCAAGCGCATTATGCCCAGCATCACCAATGAGGTGGTCACCCTGGTGAAGGACACCTCCATCGCCTTCTGCGTGTCCTACGAGGAGCTGTTCACTATCGGTAAACAGATCGCCAATTCCCAGACCAGCTTCATGCCCTTCCTCATTGCGGGTATTTTCTACTTCGTATTCAACGGCATCGTGGATGTGGTCATGGGCCGCATCGAAAAGCGGATGGATTATTATCAATAAGGGGGCTGCGAGAAATGAACGTATTGGAAATCAAAAATGTAAAAAAGAGCTTCAACGACTCCCAGCTCCATGTTCTCAAGGACATCAGCCTCACTGTGGCCCAGGGCGAGGTGGTGGCCATCATCGGCCCCTCCGGCAGCGGAAAGTCCACCCTCCTGCGCTGCGCCACGTTGCTCACGGAGATGGACAGCGGCGATCTGCTTTATTCCGGCGACTATGCCGCCAAAACCAATGAGCAGGGCGTGGCCGTATACGCCGATAAGCAGCAGCTGAAAAAAATCCGCAGCCGCTTCGGTCTGGTGTTTCAGAACTTTAACCTTTTTCCCCACTTCTCGGTACTGAAGAATCTCACGGATGCGCCCATCCAGGTCCTGGGCCGCAGCAAGGAGGAGGCAGAGAAAAAGGCCATGGCCCTGCTGGAGAAGATGGGTCTTGCGGACAAGGCGGACGCCTATCCCTGTCAGCTCTCCGGCGGCCAGCAGCAGCGGGTGGCCATTGCCCGCGCTCTGGCTATGGAGCCGGAGATCCTGTTTTTCGATGAGCCTACCTCCGCTCTGGACCCGGAGCTCACCGGTGAGATTCTCAAGGTCATCCGCCAGCTGGCTGAGGAGCACATGACCATGGTCATCGTTACCCACGAGATGAGCTTCGCCCGGGATGTGGCCGACCGCGTCATCTTTATGGATGGCGGCGTCATTGTGGAGCAGGGCGACCCCAAGGAGGTCATCTCCAACCCCAAGGAGGAGCGCACCCGGCAGTTCCTCTCCCGCTTTGCTCAGCACTAACAGTAAGCAGTAAACCCCGCCCGACGATTTCGTCGGGCGGGTTTTTTTATGCCTTCAGTACCGGAATGAGCAGCATCCCCTCCGGCAGCGTGTCATCCTCCAAATGATTGCACTGACGGATGGCCTCCTCACTGCTGCTGTGCTCCTTGGCAATGTTCCACAGGCACTCCCCGGGGCGAGGCCTGCGCAGCACAATGGATGGCCGAGGCTGCGGGTCTTCCTCTGTGACCTCCTCCACAGCGCATACGGTTTGCAGATCCGTAGTTTCCCCTGTACATCCGTAAAAGCAAACCGGTATACGCACCTGGCACCTCCCGGCATTGCTCCGCAGCTCCGGCAGCCCGCTGCCAAGCCAAACGGTATCCGGGCAGCCCTCTATACCGGCTCTTATTTCTCGGCTACGCTCTGCAGTGACAGGCGCTTCGTTCTCGTCTTGATATAGGATCTTCATCCGCACCGTGGTGGAGAGCTCCGCCCGCCCGCTATCGCAGCGTGTAATGGCGCTGCCGCAATCGAAGGAGGTGACGTAGGCAAACAGGGAGCCTCGGCCGGATTCCAACAGCTCCTCCGCCCATTCCCGGACGCATACAGGCCTGCCACGCTGGGTGACCGATACCGCTTCCACCTGAGTTTTCATTGTACAGCAGGTACTGTAAAGGTCTGTAATATAACAGACCTCCTGTCTCCGATAGGCAAACACCTGCAGCGTGATCCGGGCTGTAAGGCCCATGCGGCAGCCGCCCTCCCCGCGTAATAGCCGCAGATCCCACTCCATCGGCGCGGCCTCCACCTGGATGGTACTCTCGTCAGGCACTGTGATACCATCTAAAATCTGGGAGAACGGCACCGTCTGCACGATTCCCTGGAGCTTGCGGTCTGACGTCCGAATCAGAGCAGAGATGTCAATTTCGCCCTTAATGACCAGCTTGCTGCCGATCTGCTGGCTGCTGGTGACCCGGGGCAGCACCTGGTTCAGCAGGATCTCCTCCGCGCCGTTGGGTCCGATGTCAAATTCCTGCGCCGTGGTGCAGGATCGCTCCTCCACCATACTCAGCAGCGAAAGCTGCTGCTTTTTCTGTCGGAGCTGCAGACCTTTTCCCTCCGCCCCGCAGCACAGGCGCAGGGTCTTTCTGCCAAAGCCCAGCACCGTCAGCTCCGGGATCACCCGCAGATACAGCTTTCGCCCTGTGATGAGCTTTGCCTCGCACAGAAGTAGCCTGCTATGTACCTGCAGCATCTGGCACTCCCGCAGCTTGGGGTCGCTGAGTTCGCAGGAAAAAGGCACCATCACCGTGACGCTTTGCAGGCCCTCCGTCTCCTCGGAGAGGTACAGTATGCTCACTCGCACCTCGCCCCGTATCATTCCCTCTGCCGGCTGCTTTTCCCGCACCAGCAGCAGCCCGCTGGCATCAAGAATCCTGGAAGCCGTGGCGCAGTAGTCCGGCAGATTTGTTTCCGTAGTCTCCTCGTGGGTCGTAGCCGCCTTTGTCAGCAAATCATAGCATAGGATCTGCTCAAATTCCAGTTCTGTGTCCACTTCTATCACCCTCTCATATTGTAACCTGCCTCATTGTATGAGAGGGAGCCTTCTCCTATTCCTTAGAGCAGAATATACATTTTAAAATCCCGCGCAAAAAAGCCGGAGCCTTCCAAACGATGATCTTCAATTCTCTCCCTCCTTTCATTGCCGCATACAGCATATGCCGCAGGCAATGAGCAGAAACGCCACAATAAACATCAGGCAGCCCACCGGGAATATGGCGGCGACAAGAATTCCCAAGCCCAATGCCAGCGCGCAGATCCCGATGCCGCGCCCGCAATTCCACCGTCTCATAATAACCCTCCTCTATTGGCAGTATACGCAATCCGGCTGCCATAGGTGCCCGAAAAAAATGCCGCCGCTTCCAAAGATGGAAGCAGCAGCATTTTTTTATTTTTTTTCCCATGGCTTAAGGTCCTTGACCTCCTCCCACAGCCGCACGTAGCTCCTGTGGCGCTCCTTAGGGATATCGCCGTCCCGCACAGCCTGCAGCACGGCGCAGCCCTTTTCCTTGATATGCCTGCACCCCACAAAGCGGCATTGCCCCAGATACGGCAGAAACTCCGGAAAAGTCTCCGGCAGGTGTGCCTGCAGCTCCAGGCTCAGCTCCTCCGTGTCAAAGGAGGAAAAGCCCGGTGTGTCGATGACCCAGGTGTTCTCCTCCACCGAGAACATCTCTACATGGCGGGTGGTGTGCCGTCCGCGGCCCAGGGCCTGGCTGACCTCGCCCACCTGCAGGGAGAGTCCCGGGCACAGGCAGTTCAAAATGCTGGACTTTCCCACACCGGAATTTCCCGTGAACACGCTGAGCTTGCCGCGAATCTGCTCTCGCAGCGCATCCATTCCCTCCCCCGTCTCTGCACTGACTCGCAGCGCGGGGATTGCCGATTGGCTATAGATGGCGAACAGCTCGTCTGCCGGATCCAGGTCTGTTTTGTTCAGGCACACCAGCACGCCGCATCCCTTCAGCGCAGCGATGGCGGCAATGCGGTCTATGAGGTAGGGGTCCGTCACCGGGATAGCGGCTGAGGCGATGATGACCAGCTGGTCAATGTTGGCCGCCGACGGCCGGGCAAAGCAGTTGGTACGCGGCTCGATCTCCTCCACAAAGCCCTCGCCGCCGCCCAACTCCCGCACATGTACCCAATCCCCCACCAGGGGGCTGGTACCTTCCCTGCGGAATTTTCCTCTGGCGCGGCACTGCAGCACCTGCTGTCCCACGTTCACATAGTAGAACCCGCTGAGTGCCTTCTCTATACGTCCTCTCATCAGTTACCCATGCCATCTGTGTGGTCAGATGTGCCGGGGCCTTGGGATGCAGTACCCAGGACAATAGTGACGGTGCTTCCGCTTTCCGCAGAGCCATTGGGCGAATAGCTCTTCACCACGGCGTTATCCACCTTTTCGCCATTCTCCCACTGCACCTCAACCTGGAAGCCATAGCTCTCCAGCAGCTTCCGTGCAGCATTCTCGCTGGCGCCCACCACATTGGGCACATTGATCTCTTTGTTCTCCGGGCCCTTGCTGACGGTGAAGTAGATGTTATCGCCGGTCTTGGCCTCAGTACCCACAGAAATACTCTGGCGGATGACCGTACCTGCAGGCTCATCGCTGTATTCACTGGAGCTGGCGCCCACCACCAGGCCCAGCTTCTCGGCCTCGGTCATAGCTTTTTCCTCCGTCATACCCACAAAGTTGATGACGGTCACGGGCTTGATTTCCCGTCCGGTGCTGATATACAGGATCACGGTATTGCCCTTTTTGATCTGGCTGCCGGCCTCGGGAGAGGTGCTGATAACCAATCCCTTTTCCACTGTATCCGAGCTCTTGGGCTGCACCTGCACACTCAGATTCATGTTCATGTTGCTCAGCAGCTCTTTTGCATCCGATTCACTCGAGCCGGTCACGGTAGGCATAAAGGCTTTTTCCTCCTTGGCACACACATAGACCTGAATGGTCAGGTTATTTTTCCGCATTGTGCCCTCGGTGGGATCCTGGGAAATGATCTGTCCTTCGGTGTATTTGCTGCTCTCCTTGGTGCCCACCACTTCGATGCTGAAAATCCCCTTGATCTCAGACATATTCTCGGCCTGCTCCACGGTCATGCCAAGGATGTTCGGCACCTTGTAGCCATCCTTTTCCCCTCCGCCGCCGAATCCGTCAAAGATCAGCGTAAATATCAGGAATATCGCCAGCAGTGCGGCGGCAAAGGAGCCAATGAGAATGGCCATGCGTTTTTTTTCGTTCTTAGTGCCTGCAATGCCCGTCTTTTCCGGTTTCTCCTCCTTCACAGCGGCTTCCTTCTTGCCCTGCACAGCCTCGTGTATCTCCTTTTTGCTGATATACCGGGTGGGCTCGGTGTCCTCCTGCTCTGTCAGCTCCTCCCGGATATACTCCAGATCCAGGTTGGGGTTCTTGCGGAAGCTCTCCAGGTCCTCCAGCATCTCCGTGGCTGTGCTGTAGCGCTTGTTGATGTTGGCGCACATGGCCTTCATGCAGATCAGCTCCAGGGCCTTAGGTACATCCTCCCGGATGTCGCTGGGGGCCAGCGGCACAGAGCTTAGGTGCTGGATGGCAACAGATACCGCAGAATCCCCCTCAAAGGGCAGGCGGCCCGTCAGCATCTCATAGAGCACCACACCGGCGGAATAGATGTCCGAACGGGCGTCAATATGCTCTCCCCGGGCCTGCTCCGGAGAAATATAATGCACCGAGCCCAGGGCATCCTGGGTCATAGTCTGTGCGTTGTTCTGCAGGCAGGCAATGCCGAAATCGGCCACCTTCACGCTGCCGTCTCGCAGGACCATGATATTCTGGGGCTTGATGTCCCGGTGAATGATCCCGCGGCTGTGGGCGTGCTCCAGGGCGCGCATGATCTGAATGATGAAATGCAGGGACTCCCGCCAATCCATTTCACCCCGGCGGGCCATATACTGCTTCAAGGTAATGCCGTCGATAAGCTCCATGACAATATACTCTGTGTCACCGCTGGTGGAGACATCATAAATGGACACGATATTGGGGTGGGAAAGCTGCGCCACAGCCTGGCTCTCATCCCGGAAGCGGCGGCGTATCTCCTCATTTTCAGCCATATCAGTCTTCAGGATCTTGATGGCTACCATTCGGTTAAGCCGGTGGCATTTGGCCCGATATACATTAGCCATGCCGCCCGAGCCGATCAGCTCGATGATCTCATAGCGGTTATCCAGCATTTTTCCTATGTATTTATCCATAACGCAATCTCCTTTAAATGTTCTTGAGCAGGATCGCCGTAACATTATCCGGCGCGCCGCGGCTTGCGGACAGATCCACTAATCTTTTCAGGCAGTGCTCGGGCTCCTCCGTATGAACCACCTCGAACAGCAGCTCCTGGTCGCTGACCGTGTTCACCAATCCGTCCGTACATAAAAGCAGATAGTCTCCCTGCTTCCATTTATAGGTAAATTCATCATCCTGTACGCTCTCCTCCGGCCCAAGAGCCCGGGTGATCAGATTCCGCCCCGGATGCTTTTTGGCCTGCTCTGCGGTCATATTTCCCTGCTCCACCATGGAGCCCACCAGGGAATGATCCCGGGAGATCTGCCGGATACCCGTTTCCGAGAGCAGATAGGCCCTGCTGTCGCCCACATTGCTGATGAGAATATCCTCGCCCCGAATGATGGCGGCCACCAGTGTGGTACCCATACCCTGCACGGAGGGTTCTTCCTGCCCCCGGCGGTGAATAGCGTCATTGGCTGCCGCAATGGCAAAGCCGGAAACCTCCTTCAGCTGGCCCATAGTCATGTGGCTTCGGAGATTTTCCTCCATCTGCCTTCGGTAGGTCTGCACCGCCAGCTGGCTGGCCACTGCCCCACCGGCCGCTCCGCCCATACCATCGCAGACCACCGCTGCGGTGTATTCGCCGATCAGCATCGTCTCATAGGCGTCCTGATTTTCATGGCGCACAAGACCAATGTCCGATATGCTCCAGATTCTCATGGTTCTCCGACTCCCTCCTTTTCTTCCATGGCCTTGCGGCGCAGTTGGCCGCAGGATGCGTCAATATCTCCGCCCAAGCTCCGCCGCACCGTAGCGGTGACGCCGTGGGACTCCAATCGATTTTGAAAGGCCGCCACCCTATGGCTGGGCTTAAAGGGGCTCTCCACCACATCGTTCAGCGGGATCAGATTCACATGGCCCGGCATGCCCACCAGCTTTCTGGCAATAAGGTCCGCCTGCCAATCGTGGTCATTCACGCCGTCGATCATGGCGTATTCAAAGGAAATTCGCCGCCCCGTGGCCTGAAAATATCGGTGGCAGGCGGCAAACAGCTCCTCCACATCATACTTTCGGTTTACCGGCATAATGCGGGATCTCGTCTCCGAATCCGGCGCATGGAGTGACACAGAAAGTGTCAGCTGCAGATGCTGCTGCGCTAAAAACTCGATGCCCGGAATCACGCCGCAGGTTGACAGGCTTATATGCCGCATGCCAATGTGCATCCCGTCGGGATGGTTTACCAGCCCCAGAAATTTCAGCACGTTGTCCCGGTTATCCAGGGGCTCCCCGATGCCCATGAGCACGATGTTGGATATCTCCCTCCCGGAGTCCATCTGGGTAAACAGCACCTGATCCAGCATCTCAGATGGAGCCAAATCCCGCACCCGCCCGGCAATGGTGGATGCGCAGAAGGCGCAGCCCATGCGGCACCCCACCTGGGAGGAGATACACACGGTGTTGCCGTGGTGGTACTGCATGAGTACGGTCTCGATGCAGTTTCCATCCTGCAGCTCCCATAGGTATTTGATGGTGCCATCCAGCCGGGATTCCTGTTTCCTCACCACGGTAGGGGCCGTAATGCGGCAGGTGGCCGCCAGCTTGGCCCGAAGCGCCTTGGAGAGATTACTCATTTCGTCAAAGGATCGTGCACCCTGATGCAGCCAGGAAAACACCTGCTTAGCCCGGAAGGTCGGCTCACCCAGCTGGCGAAGATATTCTCCCATTTCCTCCAGAGTCATGGATTTTATGTCAACCAAGTAAGTCTTCCTCCCGTTCTGCGTTTTTAGTCCTTCCTGCGCATGCGGCAGATGTAAAAGCCGTCCGTCCCGTTGCGCTGAGGCCACAGTGTCAGCCTGCCCCCACAGCGCCCGATGGGCAGCGGCAGGGCAAATGGCGTCATTTCAAATTCGGGATGTGCCTGCAAGAAATCGTCCGTCACGGCTTCGTTCTCCTCCGGCAGCACCGTGCAGGTGGAGTACACCAGTACACCTCCCGGCCGCACATATTCGCATACATTGTTCAATATCGCCCGCTGGATACCAGGCAGCCGACCCAACTCCTTAGGATCCTTGTAACGGATGTCGGGCTTCTTGCGGATGATACCCAGGCCCGAGCAGGGCACATCTGCGATGACCACATCCGCCGCCCGATCCCAGGCCGCATGGTGCTCCCGAGCATCCGCCAGCATGGTGCGGATGCATCCGATACCCAGGCGCTGGGCTCCTCTGTCAATAAGCTTCAGCTTGTGCGGATGGATGTCGCAGGCGATGATCTCGCCCTCCCCCTCCATAGAAATGGCAGCGGCAAAGGACTTCCCTCCCGGTGCAGCGCATACATCCTGCACCCGGTCACCTTTTTTTGCCTCGGCCACCACCGATACCAGATGTGCGGCAGCGTCCTGCACCATAAAGCGCCCCTCCGCAAAGGTCGGCAATCGCTCCAGATTGCCCGTGCCGCTCACCGTGAAGCAGTGCTCCAGCCACGGATGGCGCTCCACCGCGATCCCCGCCTGTTTCAGCTCCTCCACCAGGGTCTCGTCATCTGTCTTAAGCAGGTTCGTGTGTATGGTAGTGGGAACGATCTCGTTGTTCCCCCGCAGGAACTGCTCCGCCTCCTCAGGCGGCAAAATTTCCAGCAGTCTTTTCACCAGCCACAGCGGGTGGCTGTATCGGATGGACAAATATTCCGCCGTACCGCTGCAGCGTATTTCCGGCATATTCATCCAGTTTGTCACAAATTTCCGCAGCACAGCGTTGACCATGCCGGCCGCCCTGGGCCGTCCGTTCCGCCGGCACATCTCCACCGCCTCATTTACGGCGGCCCGATGGGGGATCTTGTCCATGAACAGGATCTGATACCCGCCGATGCGCAGGATATTGCGGATCACCGACTCCAGCTTATGGGCCTTTTGCACACAGTAGCAGGAGACATAGTAGTCCAGCAGTGTTCGATTTTGGATCACGCCATAGGCAAGTCTTGTGGCCAAGGCAGCCTCCCGGCCCTCCAGCCCATTTTTGGCAATGGTGCGCTTGAGGCTGCCGTCGGACCAGGCATTGGCCCGCTCCACCTGCATCAGTACCTCCAGCGCCGTGTCCCGGGCGGTCATTTTTCTATTCTCGCTCATTTTCCCGTCTCAATGGGATGGCCCCGGAGATAATCCGCTGCCATCATACGCTTGCCGCCCTCGGCCTGCATTTCCAGGATCCACAGGCTGCATCCGTCGCCGCAGGCAATCTCTAACCCCTGCTTCCCGGCGGTCAGGATCGTCCCGGCCTCGGCATTTGTTTCTCTGCCAAGCTTCGTTTTGAATACTTTCACTTTTTTTCCGCCAAGCTCCGTGCTGGCACAGGGCCAGGGGATCAGCCCCCGCACCTGGTCGTGCAGCTTTTGGGCCGGCTTGTTCCAATCCATGGGAGAGAGTTCCTTACTCAGCATGGGCGCATAGGTAAAAGCGCTGTGATCCTGAGGTGTGCGGGCCGCTGTACCGTTTGCCAGCTGCGTCACAGCCTCCTCCAGGGCGTCCGCACCCAACAGTGCCAGCCGATAGGTCAGCTCCTGGGCATTCTCGTCCGGGAGGATCTCCGTTTTCTTCACGCAGATAATATCCCCCGCGTCCAGCTCCTTGGCCATGTGCATAATGGTAACGCCGGTTTCCTTACAGCCGTCCAAAATAGCCCAGTTGATGGGCGCAGCCCCCCGGTATTGGGGCAGGATGGAGGAGTGTACGTTGATGGACCCCAGCGGCGGTACCGCCAGAATGTCTTCCGGCAGGATGCGGCCGTAGGCTGCCACCACCGTCAGCTCCGGCTGCAGCTTTTCCACAATGGCCAGGGCCGTCCCATCTCGCATTTTGGTAGGCTGATAAACCTCCAAGCCCTGTGTCAGGGCATATTCCTTTACAGGAGAGAAGGCCAATTTCATGCCCCTGTTCTTGGGCTTATCCGGCTGTGTAAACACGCCGCAGATCTCGTGGCCCATCTCCACAAGGCGCCTCAGCTGCTCCACAGCAAACTCCGGCGTTCCCATAAATAGAATTCGCATCCTTAGTCCTCACTTTCCTCCTGCTGGCGGATGAACTCCTGCAGCTCCTCCTCCGTCATCAGGCGGTCTGTGTGCTCAATAAACAGGTGTCCGTCCAGATGCTCGATCTCGTGGCAGAAGCATCGGGCTGTCAGGTCGGAATCCTCCACCTCAAAGAAATCACCGTTTCTATCCTGGGCTCGGACGCGCACCACCTCCGGGCGGGTAACCACGCCGTATTTCCCCGGTACGCTCAGGCAGCCCTCCAATCCCGTCTGCTCTCCGTCAGTGAAAATGATCTCGGGGTTCACCAGCTCAATGACCTCGTCGTCCTCATTCAGCACCACGCACACGCGGCGCAGGATACCCACCTGGGGTGCGGCCAATCCTACGCCTCCGGAATCCAGCAGCGTGTCCGTCATGTCGTCCAGCAGTGTGTGTAGACGGCTGCTAAAATCAGTAACCGGGCGGCAAACCTTGGTCAAACACTCGTCGCCCTGCAGAACGATCTTTCGCAGTGCCATAATTCATCCTCCATCTTGCGTTTAATTCATACGATTGCACTCTGCAAAAATATGCAGTGTACGGTTTTCCTTTCTCCTGGCAAATTCCTTCATGTAGGCCGCCAGCAACCTCCGCACCGGTGCGGTGCATTTTCCAACCACCGTGATGCGGTAGCGGTAGCGGTTGTTCACCTTGACAACGCTGGCCGGTGCCGGGCCCAGCACCTCCAGGTCCATCCCGGCATAGGGCACCTGAGAAACGGCCCGGCGCAGACCGTCCCGCACCTGTGTGCAGGCCCGGCGCACATTCGCCTCCTCCGGTCCGGTCACCGTCAGCACCACCTCGTCGGCAAAGGGCGGCTCCCGTCGGATCCGCCGCAGGTCGATCTCCCGTTGGTAGAAGCTATCATAATCCTGGGCAGCGGCGTTGCGAAGCACCTCATTTTCCGGTGTATAGGTCTGGATAATAGCCCGTCCCGCTTTGTTGCCGCGTCCGGCCCGTCCCACCACCTGCGTCAGCAGCACAAAGGTGCGCTCCGCGGCCCGATAGTGGTCTACATAAAGTGATTGGTCCGCCGCCAGAACACCCACCAGCGTCACATTATCAAAATCCAATCCCTTGGCCACCATCTGTGTGCCCAAAAGGATAGGAATTCTTTCCTTTTCAAATTTCTGCAGCATTTTTTCATGCTGCGTTCCCACGGAATCCGCATCCATCCGCAGGATGGGCGTTTCCGGAAACAGCTCCCGTAGCTCCTGCTCCACCTTCTGCGTACCGGCGCCAATGGGCTTAAATGGCTCGCCGCATTGCGGGCAATCCGGCGCAAAGGGTTCTGAATATCCGCAGTAGTGGCACATCATCCGCCGGTTGGCAGAGTGATAGGTCAGATACACGCTGCACCGGGGGCACTGGGGCACAAAGCCGCAGCCGGGGCAGATCATTTGCCGGCTGTTGCCCCGCCGGTTCAGAAACAGGATCGTCTGCTGTCCCAGCTCCAGATTTTTTTGAATCTCCTCGTACAGGCGGCGGCTGATAGAGGTATAGTTTCCCTGCTTTAGCTCCTGGCGCATATCCACAAGGGACACCTGGGGCAGCGCGTTTTCATTGTACCGTTTTCGCAGCAGGGACAAATGGTAATCGCCCTCCCGGGCCAGGTAAGCCGTCTCCACTGTAGGCGTCGCCGATCCCAGCACCAGCCATGCACCCTCCTTGGCGCAGCGATATTTGGCAATATCCCGGGCGTGGTAGCAGGGCGGCTTTTCCGATTCATAGGAGTTCTCCTGCTCCTCGTCAATCACGATCATACCCAACTCAGGCAGCGGAGCAAACACCGCCGACCGGGTGCCCAGCACGATTTTTACCAAACCTTGGCGGATACGCTTATACTGGTCATACCGTTCGGCAATGCCCAGCGCACTGTGCAGCAGCGCAACGTCCTCCCCGAAATACATGGAAAACCGCTGCATCATCTGTGGGGTCAGGGCAATCTCCGGCACCAGAATCATGGCCCGTTTTCCTTCCTCCAGCAATCGGCGGGCCAGGCAGATGTAAACCTCCGTTTTTCCGCTTCCCGTAACGCCCTGCAATAGTGTCACTCCGGGCCTTCCCCCGTGGATGTGCCGCAGGATCTCCTCATAGGTAGCCTGCTGTTCCTCGTTCAGCCGGATCTCCGGTACCTGCTTATCAGACGGGCGCAGCTGCACCCGAAACACCTCCTGCTCCCGCAGGGACAGGATCTCTGCCTTTTCCATCTGCGTTACTGCCTGCCGGCTCACGCCGGTAAAATACAGCAGCTCATGCAGGGATGTCTCCCCGTTTTGCAGGAGAAATGACAGTGCTGCAGCCTGCCGAGGCGCTCTTTTCTTTTCCCGGATAAGCTCCGCCGCCTCGTCCGGTGCAATAGCCAGGGAAACGAGACTATCCGTCTTGTCGCATGTGCGGCGGCTGGATTCCCTGCGACAGGCAACCAAACCCAGCCTTTCCATTTTCTGAAGCAATTCCCGTGCCCGGGGCTGCGCCGCCTGCAGGTCTGAGAAGGTTTGCTCCTTCTCCCGCAGCATATCCAGCAGCATCCGTTCCTTATCCGAGAGAGCTTCCTCCTCCGGCTCACGCTGCAGCGTCCAAATCTCTCGGTGCTGATACCACAAGCCAATGGGCAAAATCGCGTGAAGTGCGTCATAAAAGGTGCAGAAGTACCGCTGGCACATCCATAGTCCCAATCGGATCTGCTCCCGGGAGAGCTGTGGTGTTTCGTCCAGCAGTGCCTCCACCGCCTTCAGTGGCCGATCCTGCAGTCCGGGCTCCACAGCTAGCACCATCCCCTCCGAGCGCCGGTTTCCCCGGCCGAAGGGTACGATGACCCGCATCCCGGCTCGGACCTCCATGCCATCGGGCACCAAATAGTCATAAGGCTTATCAATGGCAAAGGTAGCCGCTTCTATTGCGATTTTGGCAATCTGCGCCATGATGTCAGCCTCCTGCAGCGGGTGATTACTTATCGGTGTCGATCACCGTGTTAATGGTAGATGCATCAAACAGGCCCTCCGCCACCTCATTGATGGCCATGGTTACGGGCTTTTCCTCCAGGATCTCCCCATTCATCTCCGCCTCCTGGGCGATCTGACGGGCGCGGCGTGCCACCACATTCACCATCATGTAGCGGTTGGGAATGTACTCAGTAAGTTTTGTCATAGCGGGATACAGCATCATAATAATCAACTTCCTATCTGCCTTTCGGCGAAAAATATAATTTACTCAACCAGGAGCTTTTCAATCCTGTCAACGGACTTGCAGTGCTCGGCACAGAGGATAGATTTCAACTGGAATACAGCGTTATCCACCGTGTCATTGACCACAAAGTAGTCATATCGGTCAGCCATTTTCAGCTCCACCTTGGCGCGCAGCAACCGCTTCTGTACCTTATCCTCATCGTCCGTTCCCCGGTCGGTGAGGCGCCGCTCCAGCTCGGCCCAGGACGGCGGCGCAATGAAAATGCGCACGGTCTCCGGCCGCTTGGCACACACCTGCTGCGCCCCCTGGATCTCAATGTCCAAAATCACATCCCGGCCCTGGTCCATAGCGGCATCCACAAACTTCTTGGGTGTACCGTAGAAATTACCCACATACTCGGCATACTCCAAAAAGGCGTCCTCCTCGATCATCTTGTGGAAATTTTCCGGCTCGATGAAATGATAATGTATACCGTCCAGTTCCCCTTCCCGGGGCTCCCGGGTCGTAGCGGAAACAGAAAAATACAGGTCCGGATATTCCTTGAGCAGCGCGTTCAAAACGGTGCTCTTGCCCACCCCGGATGGGCCCGAAATAATGAATGTTTTTCCCCTGATCAAAGCAATTCCTCCTGTGTAAAGTCTTCTACCTTCATCCCCAAACGGGGTGCCATTTTCTCTGTAGTCAGTGCGGAAAGCACCACATGGTCGCTGTCCATAATAAGCACCGCCGCTGTTTTTCGCCCATAGGTTGCATCAATAAGCATCCCGCTGTCCCGAGACTCCTGGATCAGTCGCTTCACCGGTGCCGAGTCGGGGCTGACGATGGCAATAAGCCGCTGGGCGGAGATCAGATTGCCAAATCCGATGTTAATAAGATCCATCCGTCGTCCCTCACTCAATGTTCTGCACCTGCTCGCGGATCTTCTCCACCTCAGCCTTCATGTTCACCACATCCCGGGCGATAGTCAGATCGTTGCATTTGGAGCCGATGGTGTTGCACTCCCGGTTCACCTCCTGGATGAGGAAATCAAGCTTTCGTCCCACCGGCTCATCTCCTGATAGCATGGTGCGCAGCTGCGCCAAATGACTCCGCAGCCGAACCGTTTCCTCGTCCACGGCGATCTTGTCAGCAAAAATAGCCGCCTCGGTCAGGATTCTGCTCTCATCAATGGCAGTAGATTGCAACACCTCCCGCATTTTTGTCTCCAGCCTATCCCGGTACTCAGCCACAGTCTGGGGGGAGCGCTCCTCCACTTTGCCCACAACAGTTTCGATGGTGTCCGCCCTGCCCGCAATGTCCTGGCATAGCTTTTCGCCCTCCACGGCGCGCATCTGCCGGTGGGCGGCCAAGGCCTCCTCCAGCACGGCGCAAATGTCGGCAGAGATCATCTCCAGATCCTCCTCCGCCTTAGTTACCGTCAGCACATCAGGGAATTTCGCCAGTGCCACCGGTGACAGGTCATTGGACAGCACAAACATTTTCTGCAGACGGGTTAGGGCCTCATAGTAGCTCCTTGCCAGCGGCTCATTGACCTGCACCACCGTCTGATCCGCCTCCACGGCGTCCATAGTGACAAACACGTCCACCTTTCCCCGGGAAATGGACTTCTGCACCAGCGCCTTCATGGCGTCCTCGGCAAAAATATAAGCTCTCGGCATTTTCACGGTGCAATCCAAATAGCGGTTATTCACAGAGCGCACCTCCACGGTAATACTCCGTCCGTTGCGCTCCTGCTTTGCGCGGCCATAGCCGGTCATACTTCTGACCATATTCACTCCTCCTCCATTATCTCAGCAGCAATAGATAAACCGTCCGCCAGCACTGGCCAGGCAGTTCACGCAAATCAGCGCGCCGCAGATCCGGGTGCAGGCGTCGCCCCCGAATACGGCGGTGGACCGGTTTCCGTAGCCATTGGGCCGATAGGTAGTCCCCTGCCCCTCCAAAATGTCCAGCGCACGCCGGTATTCCGGATTGTTGGGGTTCATCTGCACGGCAGTTTCATAGTATCGCTTGGCCTCGTCCATCCAACCCCTGCGGTAGCAAATGGCACCCTTTAGGAAATTCCACTCGGCGTTGTGGTCACTCATGGCGTTGAGCAGCTCCTCAGCCAGGTTCAGCTCTCCCTGGGCGATGCTCATGCGCACCCGGGCAAAGGCCGGGTCGCCGCCGTAGCCGCCGCCATAGGCGCCGTAGGGGTTCTGTCCATAAGGATTGCGCCCGTAGCCGCCATAGGAGCTCTGCCCTGCGCCGCCATTTTTGCGCATGGACTGCACTTCCTCGTAGGCCTCGTTGATCTCCTTCATCTTTTCCTGGGCCACATCGGCCAGGGGCGAGTCATGATAATTGTCCGGATGATACTTCCGGGCCAGGTTCCGGTAGGCCTTTTTCACTTCTTCATCTGTAGCGGAGCTGGGTACACCCAGCACCTCATAGGGGTCACGCATTATTGGGTCCTGCCTTTCCTTTGGCTTTTTCTGTTTCTTGTATACTTTTGAAAGGTCCCGTTAAGCACGGCGTTGCCCACCGCATACAGTCCCTCATAAACAACGCTTTCAATAATCCTCCTCCAGCAGCCAAAATCAGCCAGCTCGAAGGCCGCTGCCATGGTGCGGATAGACGCATCCAGCGTCGCCGCCACCCGCTCCCGGTCCTCTGGCCGCAAGGCCCCGTCCCGGGTCCCATAGCGCTGCAGCAGGGGGTTGTAGCTGCCGCTTCTGCTATCCTCCTTCAGGTCGTCCAGCGCATCCACCAGGTAGATCCATCGCCCCAAATGGTACAGCATTTCCTCCAGCACCCGACGCTTTATACCCGGGGGTGACAGGGCTGCCATGTCCCGCAGCAGCAGCGCAAAGGTGTCCGCCGCCTCATCCGGAATGGCGCATTTTTCTCGCTCCAGAGCCGATAGCTTGTCCAGATTCGTTTGGATTCGTTTATCCATCTCCGTCTGCCGCGCTTTTGCCTTTCGGTACGCCCGGTGCAGAAGCAGGGACAGAAATCTGTACTTCCATCCGCCCCAAAATCCATGATCTGCCACGCCGTCCCGCAGCTGCCACCAGGTCAGCAGCACGCTCACATCTGCCGCCGCGTTCAGGGCCTGCGTCTCTTCACAGAAGCACCTGGGGTGAATCGGATGGATCAAACACCGTCTTCGGCCGCACCGCGGTGCTTCTCCGTCAGACAGGAGCATCGCCAGAAATACCAGGTCGTAATTCAAGATCATCCGGGCAAACACACCATAGCGCCTTCCGAGCGTGTGGCACAGACCACAGTAGCACGCCCGATATAGCTGTTGCTCCTCTCCATTTAGCTTATCCGGAGAGATGTGTACATATCCAAACATCAGAACAGGCGCACAATGGTATAAGTCAACACCTCATGCCGTTTGGCATATCGGTCATAGAATACGCTGGGCATGAAGCTGACAGCAGCAGCGGCAATGGCGATGATGTAGCGTGTGCCCTCTGCAAGCCCCGCCGACAGGAAGTATCCCAGCAGAAAACCGATCACCGGCAGCAAATAAACCAGTGCCGCCACACCCAGCAGCTTTTTTGTCTCGCTCTGGACCACCACCTTGTCCCCCGTCTCCACGCCAATGGGGTCGCTGGCCCGGGCCTGAATAGCCGCCCCGGTCATACCACAGCCGGCGCACTCCTCGCAATCATGTCCGCAGGCGGACTTGCGGGGCACGGAGATCTCCACAAAGCCCGGCTCCAGCTTTCTTTTTACAGTTGCAATCTGAGTCATGTATTGTCCCTTTCGCTTTCGCCGGCTCCGTCGGGATCCAGCCGCACATTCACCTGATAGTTGCCCTTGGCGCTGATATGGTCATAGCCGTTCACCACGATGTTCACCGGCAGTGTGTATTCACCGGCTGTGCTCAGCTTGCTGAAATCCACTACCGCCACAACCTGTCCATCGGTGATAGCGGCGATTTCATCTGTCAGCCCCCGGATAGTCACCTGAATACTCTCTGTGGTGCACTGGCCTCTAAAGCCTTCCCGCACCCGCTCCACAATAAACTGATTCACGGTCACGGTTTTCTCCGTAACGCCCGTCACGGTGAATGTCACCGTAGCACTTTGATTGTCGCCAACCAGCTCCGTATTCTCCGGCGGGATAATCTCATAATACAGCGTCTGCGACTGGGAAATATCCTGCAGGTACACAGTATCCAACGCAATGGAGTTGATAGCGTCCAATACGTCCTTTTCGCCCGCCAGGGTAACAGACTTAGGCGAGATGGTATAGCTGGTCTGCTCCAGCGTAGAGCCCGCCGACTCCTTCACCACAATCTCCAGCGGCACCTCCTTGGTGGTCTTCACCGGCACTTTCACCTGCACCAGCTTCACAGCCGGGCGAATAGCCGAATTATCCACAGCAATGTCGTTGTAGTCATATAGGGTAAAGCCCACTGCGTTTTCATAGGATTTATCCGTGTCGCTTATATCCACCGTCAGTTTGGCGTAGCTGATGTTCACCAGATCGTCACGCTGGCCGTGGAGCAGGACCTTGTCTATATCCAGGATCGGCTCCTCGGCATAGAATCCCTTCTTGGGAGTGCCTACTACCTCGCACTGGATCGGCACCTCCGTGGAGTACAGTTCACCTACCGTCACCGTCACCCGGTATGCACTGGCCCAATCCACGGAGATAGAATTTTTCGATACGCCGTCCGGATAGACCACCTGGTAGGTTAGGCTTTGGGCGCCCACCTCAGTAATGGTACTGGTGTCCACCACAATGCGAATGTCATCCTTGTCAATCTGCCAAAGCTGACGGCGTGGACCCTTCAATGTCAGGTCGATGGTGGTGTCATAGCCCGACAGCAGCATTAAGCCCTTGTCTGCCAGGGTGGTGCTCTCCCCGGCAAATTCCACGGGAATGTCCTTCACCTTCATAGGCACGCTGGGTTGGCGCACGAGGTCCACATACAGCCAGATGGCGATGGCGGCCAAAATGGATAAGGCGATGCGCACCGCTTTGCGTTTCTTACTCATTCTCGTCGCCTCCCTTCTTCTGGCGGATACGCCGCAAGAGCCATGGTGAGTCTTTTCGGGTATCTGTCTCCTGCTCCGGTGCGGGCATCAGCTCGTTTTTCAGCAGCTTGGACAGGGTTTCGGGCATTAGATGCCGCTTGAGCATCCCGCCGATGGCCACGGAAATAGAGCCTGTCTCCTCGGAAACGATCACCACCACCGCGTCGGAGTTTTCGCTCATACCAATGCCCGCCCGGTGGCGCATGCCCAGATCCCGGCTTAGATTCACATTTTTCGACAGCGGCAGCATGCACCCGGCGCCTAAAATCCGCCCATTGCGGATGATAACGGCGCCGTCGTGCATAGGTGCCTTTACGAAGAAAATATTCTTCAGCAGCTCGCTGGATACCGCCGCATCAAGCGTTGTACCGCTGCGGAGCATATCGTTGAGCATCATGCTGCGCTCAAAAACGATCAAAACGCCCGTCCGGGTCTTTGACATCTCCATGCAGGCCAGTACGGTCTGGTCAATGGCTTTTTCCAGCTCTGTTGAGTGCTGCTCCGGGGACAGCAGCCGTACCAGACGGATATTCTTACTGCCCAACTGCTCCAGGCCACGCCGCAGCTCCGGCTGGAAAACAATGAACAGGGCCAAAACGCCCCACTCAACCACGTAACTGAGAATATAGTTGATGCCCCGCAAATTCAGCAGGGACGACAGCCACAGGGCCACAATGAAAATCACAATGCCCTTGAATATATTTTCGGCGCGTGTACTACGCACCAGGCTCAACAGCTTGTAGATTGCAAAGGACATGATAGCCACATCCAGCATATCCGTGATCCGGACCAGCATGATGTATCGCCATGCGCTTTGCAGCACAGAAATGATAGAATCCACAGTCTGCTCCTTTCCGGTACAATTAAATGCCATAGGTAATATTCATTATATATATATTCTCCGAAAAAAGCAACAGAAACTATACGGATTTCTTAGTATTTTCCCGCAGAATCTCCCTCATTTCCCGCAAAAAGAAGTTGATCTGCCCCTCTGTATTGAAAACCGATGGGCTAATGCGTATGGTTCCCGATTCCAGTGTTCCGGCAGTGCGATGAGCCAGGGGCGCACAGTGCAGCCCTGCCCGCACGGCGATCTGCCGCCGGGCCAGCTCCTCCCCGACCTGCTCACAATCCATTCCCTTTACACAGAAGGACAGCACTCCCGTCTGACCCTGTCCTGTTTTATCCGCAAAGACCTCCACACCCGGCAGCCGTGCCAACCCTTCCTCTGCCCGCCGTGTCAGCCGCCTCTCCCATTGGGCAATCCGCTCCACCCCGGCATGGCTGACGAACCGGAGCCCCTCCAGTAGTCCCGCAATGCCCGGCATGTTGTGCGTCCCCGCCTCCAGCCGGTCCGGCAGATCGATAGGCATAGTTTGCCTGCGGGAGGCGCTCCCGGTGCCTCCGTAGAGCAGCGGACTTGCTTCCGCGCCGCAAAGCAGCAGGCCTGTACCCTGTGGGCCATAGAGCCCCTTGTGCCCGGGCATAGCCACAAAGGCCGCTCCCCAATCCGCCAGCAGCACCGGCAGGATGCCTGCCGATTGGGATGCATCCACTATTAACGGTGTATGTGTCCGCCTGCACAGGCCCGCCAGCTCCTCCACCGGCTGCACACACCCGAATACATTGGACACATGGTTGCAGATCACCGCATCCACTCCCCGCCGCAGGGCTGTATGAAACCCCTCCAGCGTCTGCTCCGGCCGGAACAGCGGGGCATCCGCCACCATGATCTCCACCCCTGGGATGCTGTGCAGCACCCGTGTCACAGCGTTGTGCTCGTATCCGCTCACTGCCACCCGGCAGCCCGGGCGCACCAGAGTGCGGATAGCGATGTTCAATCCATGAGTGGCATTGCAGGTGAAGATCACCTGCTCCGGCGCCGGAACATGGAATAGCTCTGCCGCCGCTTCCCGGCAATCAAAGGCCGTCCGGGCCGCCTTTTGGGAGGCCGGATAGTTTCCCCGCCCCGGAGAGGACATCTCCCCCACGGCCTGAGCCATGGCCCGGGCCACGGCCGGCGGTTTCTCCAGGGTAGTCGCCCCGCTGTCCAGATAGATCATGCCCTCACCTCGCGATAACCGCTTTCCGTTTTCTCGTGCACAGACAGCGGTGTCAGGCCGCCCTGCCGCAGGCAATCCATGGCCTGGCCGAGCTTATCTTTACGAATTTTCACCGCATAGCTGCAGCCGAACTCCGTCAGCCCCACCGGAGCCCGGAATATTTTTGCCCAGATCCCATACGCCTCCAGGGTGCGCATCATGCGCTGCGCCTGGGTCACGGAGCGGGCAATAAAGATCACATATTCCATGCTGCCATTCCTCCTCATGCCATATTTTATGTGCCGGGCAGAGGTGGTGACACCGCAAAAAGCGCAAAAAATCCGGCACCCAAACGGGTGCCGGATCCATTAATTGAGCAGGGAATTATTCCTCGTCCTCGGCCTCGGCCTCATGGTCGCCCAGCAGGGCGCGGATGGACAGGGAGATTTTCTGCCTCTCCTCATCGATAGCGGTGATCTTAGCATCCACCATCTGGCCCTCGGACAGCACATCACCGGGCTTCTCGATGCGGCGGTCAGCGATCTGGGAAATGTGGATCAGGCCATCCACACCGGGAACGACCTCAGCAAAAGCGCCGAAGGTCATCAGCTTCACGATGCGCACGTTGGCCACATCGCCCACATGATAGGTCTCCATAAACTTATCCCAGGGATTGCAGGAGCGATCCTTCACACCCAGGGAGATCTTGTGCTTCTCGGGATCGAAGGAAATGACGTACACATCCAGGGTATCGCCCACAGAAACCACCTCAGCGGGATTCTTAATGCGGGACCAGGACAGCTCAGAGATATGTACCATACCATCCACGCCGCCAATATCCACAAATACGCCGTAGCTGGTCATGGATTTCACGGTGCCGGTATAGTGCTTACCCACCTCGATGCTCTCCCAAATGGCAGCCTGGGCAGCCTGACGGGCCTCAAACTGCACCGCACGGATGGAACCCACCACGCGGCGGCGGGCACGGTTGACCTCGGTAATACGCAGAGAAACGGTCTGCCCGATCATCTCGCTGAGATCAGCGCCACGGGGCTGGCCGCTCTGGGAAGCGGGCACGAACACGCGCACGCCCTTGACGTTGACGACAATGCCGCCCTTGTTCTCCTCGGTGACCTTACCCTCCAGGGTGGTCTTCTCCTCACGGGCCTTCTCGATATCCTCCCAAACCTTCACAGCGTCCAGACGCTTCTTTGAGAGCATAGCGTAGCCCTCCACGTCGTTAACGCGGATGATATAGGTCTCGATCTCATCGCCGACCTTCACCACATCCTCGGGCTTGACGTTAGGATCAGCGCTCAGCTCATCCACGGCGATATAGCCAGCCTGCTTGCAGCCCAGGTCAACCTGGACCTCGGTGGGGCCGACTGCCGTCACAATACCGGTTACCTTCTCTCCTGTATTTAAAGTTTTAAAAGATTTTTCCAGCAGTTCCTCGAAGCTCTCCTCGGTGGATTCCATGTTCTTGATTTCTTCGCTCATCGTTGTATATACCTCCTTAATGATGCCCGCAGGCGTAGATGCACCGGCCGTTAGACCTGCCACAAGACATCCTTCAAAAAGGTCTGACGAGAGCTCACCGGCCCGTTCAATCTGAACAACCCGTCCGCATTTCTCCCTGCAAATCTCCGCTAAATGCTTGGTATTGGCACTTTTCCGGTCTCCAACAACGACCATAACGTCTACTTTGGCCGCCAGATCGGCCGCCTCCGCTTGACGCCTATGCGTAGCATTACATATTGTATCAAAGATTTTTGCATTTGTACACTGTTTTTTTAAAATTTCTTTAGAACTTTCCCAAATTGTTCGTACACAGGTAGTTTGTGCCGCCGCCGTTAGGGGTAAAGCCCGGCGGCTTTCGTCCTCCGCCAGCCATTTTTCCAGCTCTGCCGGTCCCGGCAGGATTACCGACCGATCCGACCAGCTGGCCACACCCATGACCTCCGGGTGATGGGGCTCGCCGATGATAAGAGGCGTTCTCCTCTCCTCCTGAGCCTGGGCCACAAGCTGCTGGATACGCAGCACATTGGGGCAGGTAGCGTTGACGCACCGGGCGCCCAGCTCCTCCAGCTTTTCAAAAACCTCTTTTTTCTCCCCGTGGGAGCGGATGACCACCGTTTCGCCGGGCAGGACCTCCTGCCAGGATTCCGCCTTGCGCATCCCCAGCGCCTCCAGCTCCGCCACAACGTTTGCATTGTGGATAATGCTGCCCAGCATCACGCAGGGCTCTCCCCGGTGCGCTGTGTCCCGAGCCATGTCCACCGCCCGCTTTACGCCGTAGCAGAATCCGGCGCTCTGCGCCACCATTACGTCCATGTCTCTCCCCCTAATTCATACGCCCGGCGTATCACCTCGTCGGCATTGGCCTGGTATTCCTCAACAGTTCCCTTTCGCCCTGTGTATGCCGGTGTAAAGGGCTTGCCGAAAATAATAGGCACCTTGGCAAACAGCCGCTTTTTCGTCCCGATATAAATTGGCATCAGCTTGGCTCCGGCCCGGATGGCCATCATTGCCACGCCGCCCTTGGGCCGTACCCCACGGTTCTTTTTGCGCACCCGGGTCCCTTCAGGAAACACCATCAGCATAAACCCATCCTTCAGGGCCTGGATGGACCTTTTTACCGCGCCGATGTCGGAGTGGCCCCGGTCCACGGGGAATACACCCATTTTCCGCAGGAACGTGCGCAGAATGGGGATCTTAAACAGCTGGTTCTTCCCCATGATCTGCAGGTTTGCCTCCCGTCCCAGGGCGCAAATAAGCAAAATAGGATCCCAGTTGCTGCTGTGGTTGGGGCACAGCAGCACAGGCCCTTCCTTGGGCACGTTCTCCAGCCCCTCCACCCGGATAGGGTGCAGGAAGGTGGCAATAGGCTTCACAATATCATATACGGTGGCAAAATACTTGCTGCTCATTATCTGACCCGCTTTCTGATCTCCTGTAAAATGGCGTCCATGCTCTGTTGAAAATCCATATGGGTTGTGTCCACTGTCACGGCGTCCGCGGCCGCCTGCAGCGGTGCTGCCGCCCGGTGGCTGTCCGCCCAATCCCGTGCCTTCATTTCCTCCAGCACCTGCTCATAGGGCTTTGGCGTCCCCCACCGCTCCAGCTCCATAGTCCGGCGGCGGGCCCGCACCTCCACGTCGGCGCTGAGGAATATCTTCACCTGGGCCTGAGGCAGCACCACGGTGCCGATATCCCGGCCATCCATAATGACGCTGCTGCGCCGGGCCATATCCCGCTGCATTTCCAGTAAAAAAGTACGCACCTCCGGGATAGCGGATACAGCGGAGGCATACATGGAGATCTCCGGCAGCCGGATCTGCTCCGTTACATCCTCTCCATTGAGGAGCATATGCTGCAATCCATCATCGCTGTAGCGCATGTCCACCCGGATCTGCGGCAGCACGGCCACCACCGCTGCGGCGTCTTTGGGATCCATGCCGTTTTTGTAAATATAGTAGCCAATGCTGCGGTAAATGGCGCCGGTGTCCACATATACAATGCCCAGCTCCTTGGCCACAGCCTTGCTCAGCGTGCTTTTGCCTGCTCCGGACGGGCCGTCCACGGCCACGGAATATACGCTCATAGTTCTCCCTCTCCTTTTATTTCTGCGGCGGCGATCCCTGCCGCCCGGCCCGTAGACCAGGCGATCTGCAGGTTGAACCCGCCCGTGTAAGCATCCACATCCAAAATCTCTCCCGCGAAGAAAAGGCCGCGGACCTTTTTGGATTCCATGCTGTTGGGGTTTACCTCTCCCACCTTAACGCCGCCGGAGGTGACGATGGCCTCCGCCACCGGCCGGGGGCCGGTAATGGACAGCTTAAAATGCTTCAGCTCCTGCAGCAGCGCCCGGCGCTGCTCCTTCTTCAGTGAGTTGGCCTTCAGCTCCGGGGAAAGCCCCAGCCGCCGGCACATCACCGGCACCATGCTGTGGGGCAGCAGCGAGGATAGCACGTTTTCCATGTTCCGGTTGCTCTGCTCCCGCAGCTCCCGCAGCAGCCGCTCCTCCAGCTTTTCCTCTGAAAGAGCCGGCTTCAGGTCGATGGAAAGCCTATAGGTATGCTTGTCCCAATCCCGCAGGTGCGCACTGGCCGACAGCACCAGCGGCCCCGATACGCCGAAATGGGTGAACAGCATCTCGCCAAACTCGCTGAACACAGTTTTCCCCTTTTCATTTTGGGCGGAAAGCAGCACGTTTTTTAGCGCCAGCCCCTGCATCTGTTCGCAGCAGGGATCATCGCTCACCAGCGGCACCAGGGAGCCGTGGGGCTCCACAATGGTGTGGCCCTGCTGGGCGGCCATCCGGTAGCCGTCACCGGTAGAGCCCGTCCCGGGATAGGACACGCCCCCCGTGGCTAAAATCACCGCCGCAGCCGGGTACTCCTTCTTTTCCCCCTGTACGGCACTGATTGCGCCCTCCTCCACCAATAGAGACACCGCCCGGTCATGCTCCCAGCGGACGCCCAGCTTCTCCATCCGCTTCTTCAGCGCCCCGGATACGTCAAACGCGCAGTCTGACACAGGAAACACCCGGTTTCCTCTCTCCGTTTTCAGCGGTACGCCGATCCCCTCCAAAAACGCCATAGCATCGGCGCTTGTGAAGCGAACTAAAGCGCTGTAAAGGAACTTGCCATTACGGGGAACATGCGCCAACAGCTCCTCCACGGTGCAGTTGTTGGTCACGTTGCACCGGCCCTTGCCGGTGATATTCAATTTTTTGCCAAGTCGCTCGTTTGGCTCCAGCAGACGCACGGCAGCCCCCCGCTCTGCCGCAGCAATGGCTGCCATCATGCCGGCCGCACCACCACCGATAACCACGATCTCCCTATTCATCTTCTGCATCCCCAAAAACCCCATACTGGGACCACACACGCTCCAGCTCCGAGAACGACTCAGCGGTCTCCTCACTTTTCTGCTGTCCCACCGCCATAATGAGTGCGTTCAGCAGGCTCACAGGCGCTGCCATAGAATCCACAAACGAGATCATATCGCTGCTCACCAGCAGGGAAGCGCTGGCCATCTTGTAAATAGGCGACATTTTGCTGTCCGTCACGGCAATCACATCCGCCCCTCTGTCCCTGGCGAAGCGCACGGCATTCACCGCAATTTGGGAGTACCTGGGGAAGCTGATGCCCACCAGCACATCCCCCGGACCGATGCGCAGCATCTGGTCGAATATCTCCCCTGCCGCGCTCTGCACCAGGGTCACATTCTTAAAAATAAGATGAAAATAAAAATTCAGATAGCCCGCCAAAAAAGCCGATGACCGCACACCCAGCAGATAGATGTGCTTGGCATCCACCAGCTTCTCCACTGCCAGGTCGAACTCCGTCCGGTCTATGCATTCGATGGTGCTGCGGATGGTCTCCATATCTCGCTGCATAACGCTGCCGGCGATGTCGCCGCCGTTGATCTGCTTTCCGGATGCCTCAATGCGCTGAATACTGGTGAGCTTGCCCCGGATCAGCTCCTGCAGCGCCTTCTGCATGGCCGGATAGCCGTCATACCCCAGTTGAGAGGCAAAGCGCACCACCGTGGACTCACTGACCTGGGCAATCTGTCCCAGGCGGCAGGCCGTCATAAAGGCAGCTTTGTCGTAGTTAGACAGTATGTAGTTGGCAATCCGCTTCTGTCCCTTGGAAAAATCATCCATCCCGGTGCGGATCAGATAGAGCACATTATGGCTCATAATTCATCGCTTCCCTTCAGCGTTTTGACTTCATCTTCTGTTAAGGCTCTCCACTTGCCACACGGCAAATTTCCTAATAAAATTCCGTGTTCCGCTATACGCTCCAGTCGCAGAACGGTCAATCCCGCCTGCCGGCACATGCGCCGGATCTGCCGGTTCTTCCCCTGGTGGATGGTCACCTGCAGAACAGCCTTTTCCCCCTGGCCGGACAGCACCTCCACCCGTGCCGGGGCAATGGGCTCTCCCTCCAGCAGGCGCATTTGCTGCAGCAGCTCCACGCCCTTATTCCAATTCCCACGCACCGTCACCCGATACAGCTTGTCCACCTCATATTTGGGGTGAATAAGCTGCTGCATAAGCTCGCCATCATTGGTAAACAGCAGTAGTCCCTCAGAATCCATATCAAGTCGTCCCACAGGAAACACCCGCGCGCCGCAGCTCTCTATTAGCTCTGCAGCAGTCCTGCGCCCAAACTCGTCTGAAAGGGTTGTCACATAGCCTCTCGGCTTGTGCAGCATCAGATAGACCTTCTCTTTACTGCCGGATAATGGCTTTCCGTCCACAGCGATGCAATCCGTATCCGGATCCGCCTGATCTCCGGGCCGGGCTGTATCGCCGTTCACCGTGACCCGGCCGCAGAGCATCCATTCCTCCGCCGTCCGCCTGGAGCATAACCCCGCCTGGGCAATGATCTTCTGTACACGCTGACGCACCGGTGTCACCTGCCTTTTTTATAAATATTTTTTCTCTCCGGGTGCAATCGCCGTTTCCGCGCCGATTTCCCGACCAAATCCATATGCATACAGTGCCGCATGGTCGGCCCAATCGTTGCCATCCTGCAGCGTCACAGCCACCAGCATCCGCCCTTCCCGCTCCACGCAGGATACCAGCGTCCGCCCGGCTGCCTTGGTATAGCCCGTTTTCATCCCCACGCAGCCCACCAGCTCCCGCAGCAGCCGGTTGTGGTTTTTCATGCTGCGTCCGCCGGTTTGGGCGGCAATGGTGGAGCATATGCGCATCAGCGTAGGGTTTTTAGCCCCATAAGCCGCCAGCTTCGCCATGTCCCGGGCCGTGGAGTAGTGTGTCTCTCCGTCCAGCCCATTGGGGTTTTCAAAGTGGCTGCTGTTCATGCCGATCCGTCCGGCCAGGTCGTTCATCCGCCGGATGCACTGCTTTTCGCCGCCGCAGGCGTCCGCCAGCGCCAGGGCCGCATCGTTGCCGGAGCATAGCAGCAGACCGTATAGCAGTGTCTCCACCGTCACCCTTTCCCCGGGCTTTAGATACATGGAGGAGCCCTCGGCCATATGACGCTGCATCACGGTGACCTCCTGCCGCAGCCCGCACTCCTCCAGCACCACCAGGGCCGTAAGGATTTTGGTGGTGCTGGCAATCCGCATCCGTTTGTCAGCATTCTTCTGGTAGAGGATCTGCCCCGTATCGCAATCCATGAGCACCGCCGCCGTGGCAGACAAGTCCACGGCCCACACCTGCTGTGTCAGCAGCAGCAATACCGCCAGCGCGGCGGCAATCACCTGCGCAAATTTCAATCCCCATCACCTTTTTTACAGTTGATGGTAACAGTATACGCAGTTAGAATTCGGTAGTTTCCTTCTTTTTATCCAGGAAGCTCTCCACCCGGTCCATGACCTGGGGCACCATTTCGATGATACGGTCTGCTGTTCCCATAGCAGGGATCGCCACCGGCATCACCCGTGTCACGCCATCCTTCACCACAAGAAACGCCACCGGATCCACCTTCACGGCAGAGGCGGTGCCGCCGGCAAAGTTCTTGCCGTCCACCTGCTTGCCGAAGTCGCTGCCGCCGCAGGTAAAGCCAAAGCTCAGCCGGGATACCGGTACCAATGTTACACCGTCCGGCGTGGTAATGGGCTGGCCGATGACTGTGTCACTGCTGACCATTTCCCGCACCTTGCTCATGGAGGTCTCCATCATTTCGCTGAGGCTGGTCTTTTCCTTGTTTTCCATATTGTTCATCCTTTCCAGATTGCGTTTTTGTATCGTTTTCCGCCTTAGGCGGCTGTTTGCGAAGTCGTAGGAGCCAGTGAATGAGCGGCGCGCCGCAGGCAAAGCCGATGACCGTCAGATCCCATATTAAAAAGGACACGCCCACTTCTCCCGAAATCCTCGTCTCCCCTCCCTGCAGCTCCGGCTCCAGGTGGATATGCGGGTCCGGCATATGCACCAGCTCCTGCAGCATCGGCATCGCCGTATACATGGCCGCACTGAGCCGGCCGTAGAGCAGCGCCGTGTCCGCCGGGTCGTCCCCTCCTATGACCGCCGATATATCCATGGGCGCAACACGAACCCGGTGAAAGGTCATCCGCAATCCCTTTTTCAGAATCCGCCATAGCTCCGGCAGGCTATCCAGCACCGCCCGGGCCGTGATCTTCGGCATCTCCTTTTTGGGTTTTTCCTTTTTCTTCTTGGTTGCTTTATCTTTTTTCGGCTTTTTCTTTGCCGTTTCCTTCTTTGGCACCACCTGCATGCGTATGGGCCCCAGCCGCAGCATTACTCTGAACTCCTCGCCGAAGGCAAGGCGCACGCCCACACGGCTCAGCTGCACAACCAAAAAGATTGCCAGCAGTATTCCCACTATCCACAGTGCCGTCAAGCCGTGTCCGCCTCCTCTCAGATGCTTCTGTCAGGTGTTCATGTCCTCGCTGATGGTCCCGTCGTTTTCCAGCCGCAGCTGCCCATCGTTCTCCAGCCCCGGCATTTCCGGCAGATCCTCCAAAGTGTTCAGATGGAATGCCCGAAGGAATTCCTTGGTAGTGCGGTACAGCCTGGGCCGTCCCGGCACCTGTAATGTACCACACTCCTCGATCATATGCCGATCCAGCAGCAGCCCCACAGTATACGAGCTGTCCACGCCCCGAATCTGATCGATATAGGCCCGGGTAGTGGGCTGGTAGTAGGCAATGATAGCCAGCACCTCCAGCGCCGGCTGGGAAAGCTTGGCCGGTTTGCGTATCTCAAAGGCTTTGCGGATATATTCCGCATATTCCGGTGCTGAGCACAGCTGCCAGGTGTCCGCCATACGCACCAGGCGTATGCCCCGCCGCTCAAAGCTGTAGTAGTCTCCCAGCTTCTGCAGCACCAGCTCCGCCGTGGGCCTGTCCAGATCCAGGGCCAGGCAGATGCGGTCGATGTGCACCGGCTCGCCGGAGGCAAAAAGGATGCCCTCCAGGGCCGCCTCGATCTCTTTCATTTCCAGTATTTCCATATTCTCTCCGATTACACCTCGTTTTCCTTACCGCAGGACACCATGCAATCCTCCGGCCCGCCGGCCAGGCGAAGCACATGTTTTTTACACAGCTCCAGCACCGCCATAAAGGTAGCCACCAGCTCGCTGCGGCTGCGGCTACCCTTGAACAGGAGCAGAAACCGAGTAATGCCCGCCAGCTTTACACGCTGCACGATCTCTTCCGCTTTCTCCTCCACAGAGTACGGCTCCCGCTTCACGATGTCCTCAAACACCGTCAGCTGCGGATTCAGCGCCATATCCCGCCGGTCCAGCAGCTCCTGCATGGCAATGGCCAGCTCTCCCGGCTCGTGGTCGTATTCAAACACCTTGCCCCGCTTCACGGGCTCCGGATTTTTGGTGAAGATGTTGCGCCCGAATTCGCTCATAGGGCCCAGTTTTTCCGTCAGCCTGCGGATCTTTTGGTAGCATTCGCCCCGCTGCCGATCCTGCAGGGACTGAATGAGGGCGTCCATCTCGCTCTGGGCCTCCTCGTCCTCAATGGATAGGAGCATCCTCGTCTTAATGTACATAAGGTGGGAAGCCATGGTTACAAATTCGCTGGCCACCTCCAAATCCATCTGCTGCCGCTTTTCCAGATATTCCAAATACTGATCCAAAATCAGAGAGATAGGGATGTCCTGGATCTCAATTTTATTTTTACTCAGCAGGAACAGGATCAGATCCAGCGGCCCCTCGAAATCCTCCATCGACTCCGCCGCCCTGGTCTGCACCACCTTTTCCAATTTAAAAATGGGATTATCCAAAATGCTATCTCCCTTATAGGCCGACCATGCGGCAGAATAAATCAAATACCCACTGGATAGTCTTAGAAAGAGCGTTGCTGCCCACATCGAAGAAAACCAGCGCAAAAAGCAGCAGCATGCCGTACCGTTCATTGCGCATAAGCCAATCATAGGTCCGGTCCGGCAGCACCGCAAACAGCACCTTCGACCCGTCCAGCGGCGGGATAGGCACCAGGTTAAAAAGACCCAGGCCGATGGACAGCACCGCCACCATCAGCAGAAAATCCAAAATTCTTTGGTTCGTCTCCGAATAGGCCGCCACGTCGCAAAATATCCTGGCAGCAAGCAGCGTGAGCAGCGCCAGCAGAAAATTGCTCACGGGCCCTGCCAGCGCCGTAAGGGCCATTCCCTGCTTGGGTTTTTTGAAGTAGTTTGGATTCACCGGCACAGGCTTAGCCCAGCCGAAGCCCGCCGCAAACATCATCAGCAATCCGAACCAATCAATATGCCGCAGGGGGTTCAGACTCAGCCTATGGGCCCGCCGTGCCGTGGGGTCGCCCAAGGCATAGGCCGCCAGACCGTGGCAGGTCTCATGCACCGTCAGGCACAGCAGAACCGCTGCCAAACGCAGTACCATATCAAGCATTGACCCAAAGTCCAGCGCCGACCATAAGTTGCTCAAATAGTGCAAGTCGATACTCCCCCATCTTCACTCTTTTATAATATATGGATTATACCAAAAAAACAGGGTCAATTCAAGCGTAAAACAGGTTCTGAGGGGAAAGGTTACATTTTATACTTTTTAACCCATAAATGTTACTGTTTTGTAGTCGAATCATTATAGTATTGTAGCGGTGCTGTAATGAATGATCTCCTTGCGTATGCTATACTAAGTACATAAAATAAGAACAGGAGGAATGTAACATGAAACAGATGAAAACCATTCGCAGCCTGATCGTACTGCTGACAGCTATTTGCTTCGGTTTGGCAGTTATTGCCTTCTTCCTGCCTCATGGCATCGGAACGGTATGTGCCATTGGGACCGTGGCGCTGGCAGCACTGGTGCTGATTCTGTGCCTGGTGTACGGCGCACTGTATTTTGGCCAGCGCCGCACCGCCGCCTAACAGATTTTTTCACCTATCCGCCTTTCTATCCTTTCAAGTAAAAGCTCCACAGGTTTATCTGTGGGTCTCCGTAAAACTGTAAAAGCCAGGCTGTGAAATACAGCCCGGCTTTTATTTATGATCGATTAGCTTTGTAAATCAGTGCATAATGGATCCCAACTCTTAATAAGCTCTTTTTCAAAAATTAACTGCCTTATATTCCAGCAAAAGTCCTGGCAGAAACTGCTGCCCGGCGACAAATCACTGAGGTCATTTTCTCTTGCAACATATGCTTGAGAAAAACATGCAAATAAGCAGTAGTGGAATTTCGGCGCAAGGCGCTAACGATAAAATTGTGTGCGCAGCAGACTGTAATCTCCTTGGAAAAAGCCCTGCACCGAAAGGGTGCAGGGCTTGGTGTTCTGACAAATTACTTGTCCAGGCCGAAGCGCTTGTTGAACTTGGCCACACGGCCGCCGGTGTCCACCAGCTTTTGTCTGCCCGTAAAGAACGGGTGACACTTAGAGCAGACTTCTACGCGAATATCCTTCTTCGTAGAACCTGTCTCAATTACATTACCGCAGGCGCATTTAATAGTAGTCTGCTGATAATTGGGATGGATTCCTTCCTTCATTGCTCTGGTTCACCCCTTTCCGGTACACAAGTCCTCTGAAATCCCAAAGGCAGATTACATGATAACACATATAACCGCATAATGCAAGCATTTTTTTGTGGAAGTTTCTCTGTTTTCACTCACAGATCCACCTGAACTCCAGTGGAGAAGAAATACAGCACCCGGCGGCATACCGGCTCCTCCAGCACCCGGCTCAATGCCAGGCTGTAAGCCTCCAATTGCGGCCGATATCGCTCCGCTCGTTCTATTTCCTCACCGGGCTGCAAACGGTCCGTCTTGAAGTCTGCCACCACAAGGCCCTCTGCCGTGCGGAAGCATGCATCCGCCACACCCTGCAGCATCATCTCCTCCCCCTGGACCCGAGGATCATATATAGATGCCGGCACCAGCAGCGCAAAGCGAAACTCTCGCCAGACCTGTACAGCCCCGCGCATCTGCCGGCAGAGGTCGGATGCCAGAAATTTTGCAATCTGTGAAGCATTTATGCTTTCTCCCTGCTCCATGGTCAGAAGCCGACGCTGCACCAGCGAATGCACATATTCCTTCACCGCATCGGGCCGGGCCGGGGTGTCAAAGGGCAGATACTGCATCACCAGGTGCATGGCGGTACCTCGCTCCGCCGGGGTGAGGCCCTGCTGCTCCTGCATAAATTTTGGCGCGGCAAATTCCGTCTGTACCGGCAGATGCTGTGCAGCTCCCTCGGCGATCTGCTGATCCAGCTCCCGCCCCTTGAGCTGGGTAGCTGTAATCTTAGTGGGGATACGGGCAGCCTCCAAATGGGTATATTCTCCCTGCAACAGCTGGGGATAAAAGGCCGGTTCCCGGGCGCCCTCCCTTTCCTGCACCCGAGCGGCTGCGGGCGTGGCAGGGTTTTCGTGGAGATAAACCCGCCAGCCCGCAGCGCTCTCCCGCACAGGAGGCGCAATACCGGCCCAAGCATGGATCGCCCCGGCCTCGGTGCTGCACAAAAGCACCTGTAGTACCCAATCGCCCATGGTCTTGGCGCTGCGCACTACCTGGGGCGGCACCGGCAGCTCCGTGAGGGCTGAGAGCTTCTGCACATGGGAGCGGGCATTCTTCAGGCAATCCACCAAGATCAGTTTTTCCTTGGCGCGGGTCATAGCCACATAGAGCAGGCGCATCTCCTCGGAGAGCATTTCCTTTTCCATCTCCTGCGCCAGCGCGATCTTTGAAATGGTGGGGTAGCGCACCCGCCGGGCCGTGTCCACCCGTTCCGTGCCCAAGCCCAGCCGGGGATGCACCAGCACAGGGCTGGTCTGATCTGCGCCGTTAAACCTATGATTCAGGTCACATAGGATCACTACCGGAAACTCCAAGCCCTTGGACCGATGGATGCTCATGATCTGCACGCCCCCAGCGTTCTGCTCTGAGGCGATCTGCGGCTCCTTTTCCCGGGTCATGAGGCTGCGGAGATAGTCCGTCAGCTCAAAAACCGTGATTTTCCCCTGCCCGGCCAGATCCGATGCGTACCGGCACAGGTTCAGCAGGCGGCTGCGCCGCAGCTCGCCGTCCTCCATAGCGCCAAAGACACCCAAAAGATGCAGTCTGTCATAAATCTGCCAGAGCAGCTGGTCGGCGGGCAGCTCCGCTGCAAGGTCCCGCAGCTGCTGCAGCTGCGCCAGGAAATCCTGTACCGGCTCCTCCGGGCAGGCACAGCAGGCGTCATAGAAATCTCCTTTGCCACAGCTGCGAATAGCGGCCAGCAGATCCGGCGTAAAGCCCAGCAGCGGTGAGCGCAGCACGGCAATGAGGGGCACATCCTGCCGTGGATTGTCGATAATCTGCAAAAGCGAATAGACCGTGGAAATCTCCAAAGTCTCGAAAAAGCTCTCCCTTTCGCCGCCGGAATACGGAATGCCACAGCGGCTCATAGCCGCCCCGAAGTCCGCCATGCGGCTCCTGGGTGAGCGCATGAGAATCACAATATCCTCCGGCTCCACAGGCCGCAGCGCGCCGTCCTCCCCCTGCACGGGATAGCCATCGTCCAGCATTCTGCGCACCATGCCCGCCACAAAGTCAGCCTCCACCCGGGTGCGGTCAAAGTCCTCGTCCTCAGTGTTCTCCACGCTGACAAGGTGCAGCTCCGTCTCCCGGTCCGGCGCGGCGGTAAATCGGGCGCCGGGATAGAGCTGCTCCTCCGGGCCGTAATCCATCTCCCCCATCTGCCGGGAGAGAATATTGTGGAAAATGAAGTTCGTAGCCTCCAGCACCTCCGGCCGGGACCGGAAATTGCGGGTGAGCAGTATCTTGCGGGCCTGGCCTGGGGCAGCAGCATCCGCGTGGCTATAGCTCTGGTATTTCTCCAGGAATATCTCCGGCTGTGCCAGGCGGAAGCGATAGATGCTCTGCTTGACGTCGCCCACAGTAAAAAGGTTCCCCCCTTTACGGGAAATAGCGGAGAAAATGCAGTTCTGCACCTCGTTGGTGTCCTGGTACTCGTCCACCATGATCTCCACATAGCTCTCTGCGATTTGCCGGGCCAGCTCCGTGGGGCTGCCGTCGGCGTTCAGGAGCAGCTCCACGGCGTAGTGCTCCTGGTCGGAGAAATCCGCCGCATTGCGGCGCACCTTCTCCTGCTGCAGGGCACGGATAAACTCCGCCGTCAGATCCAGCAGCGCCAGCATGGCCGGAGCCATGACGTGCAGGTCCATTAAATGCTCTGCCTGGGAGGTAGAAAACGGCTCCATAACCTCCTTCAGTTCCTTGCCAAAGCGCTCTTTTAGGGCTTTCATGCGGCTTTTCACTTCCTCATTCTCCGCCCCCCGGACTGCCTTGAGGCTGGGGAAAGAAAGGTCCGTTTTCCCGGCAGCGTCCCAGCCTGTGGCCGCAGCCCGGCGCAGGCGCTCCGCCGCATCAGCCATGGCGGCAAAGGCAGGGCCGTAGGCCGCCTCCACCTTGGGGCACTCGCCCATCTCCCCCTGAGCCCGGCGCAGACGGCGGCTCCAGAACTCCGCCCACTGGCCCAGGTCGGCCAGGAGCAGCTCGCCAAGGGGAGTATCCGTCAGCGTATTGGGGACGGATTGCCAGAACTTTCGTGTCTCCTGCAGCCATTGCAGGGGATGCGCCTGACTTTGAAGCTTTTCGTACAGCTCAAGAACCAGCTCCGTAAGGCGGCTGTCATCCCGGCCCGCACCCAAGGTCTGGGCCAGGAGGGCAGCATTTTCGTCCCCCTGCTCCAGCGCCTCATAAAACCGGTCCATGACCCGATCCAGCACGCGGCTGCGCAGTGCAGCGCCCTCCTGCTCATCCAGCAGGCGGTAATCCGGGGTGAGGCTACGGCCATTCACCGGCGGCAGCAGATGGATGTGCTCCCGGAGCAGGCTGCCGCAGAAAGCATCCACTGTCTTAATATCTGCCTGGTAAACCCGGAACAGCTGGCGGCGCAGATGGACGTTTTCCGGCTGCTGTGCCACTCGCTGTGAAAGCTCCCGGGCGATCTTACCCCGCAGCTCTGCGGCTGCGGCCCGGGTATAGGTAATGATGAGGAAATCGTCTACGCTGCAATGCTCCTCCTCCACCCGGCGAAACAGGCGCTCCACCAGCACCTTCGTCTTACCGGAACCGGCTGCCGCGGATACCAGCAGGCTGCCGCCGCCATCTGTAACAGCTTGGCGCTGCTCATCGGTCAGATTAGGATCGATCATGGCGCGCCTCCTTTCCCAGTTGTTCATCGATATTCTGCCATACCTCCGCCGGAGATGCCTTTTTCAGGATGCGGCGGCGGTCCGTTCCGCTGCCGGGACGGAAATAGCAGGCGGATGCATAGGCACACCACCGGCATGCGCCGTCCTGGGGTGTGCGGTAAGCCGGGTCGGCGTCCACGTTGCCCCGGGCCAGCTCCCCGGCAATCTGCTCCAGCAGATGCTCCGTGTACCGGCCCAAACGGCCCAGCTCGTGGGCCGTGGCCACGCCGTCGGTGATGGTACCGTCCTTTTTCAGGGTAATGGGCAGATACACCGGCTTTTCCAGGGCATCGTGCTCCATGGCCCGGAGCACCTGGGCATCCTCCAGCACCAGGCCGCTGCGGCGCAGCTCCTTCTGAATGTCGGATTCGATCTTAGCCGGAGACGCATCCCGCTTTTCCGAGACGATCACGTCCCGGGCGGGCAGATACAGCACCCCCGACGGCACCACCGGCATCCCGAAGTGCTTCTCCCCCTCCCGCTCCAGTGCAAACAGGTACAGCAGCATTTGAATACCCAGACCGTACTGCACATCGGACAGGCTGAAGGACTTCCGCCCGGTCTTATAGTCCACCACCCGCAAATAGAGCTTGCCGTCCTTGACCCAGCCGTCCACCCGGTCCACCTTACCCACCAGGCGCAGGGAGATGTCCTCCCGTTCCACGGACACGGCAGGCAGGTCCGCCTCCCGGCCGCCAAAGCTCAGCTCAAACTCCATAAGCTTGAAATCCGAGCGGCGCATCTCATCGGCCACGTTGTTCACAATGGCGCAGGCCGTCCTCTGCAAGCGCTCAAACAGGTAGCGGAAGCGTGCGCTTTTCTCGCTGTAGCAGTCAATCCTTGTGTCGGCATATTCCCGGATGTACCGCTGCACCAGGGCGTCAAGCTCCGGCTGGGTGACGCTGTCGAATCCGCCCCGGTCCCGCACCGCCCGGAGGACATTCTCCAGCAGATAGTGGATGAATGTGCCGATCTCCGGAGCCTGGAACCCGGCAGCCTTGCGCTCCTTGGCCCGCAGGCCGTACTCCATGAAGTAGCCGAAGTGGCAGCTTTTCATGCGGTCCATACGAGAAGCGGACATCTGCACCTGGGTGCCGTATAGGGTGCGAACAGCCGCCGGAGAAAGGCGTCCCCGATCCAGCAGCTTGGCCCGGCCTATGGCCTCCAGCACAGGCTCCGTGCGGGGATCTGCCCGGAAATAAGCGGCCAGGGCGCTATCCGGGGAGCGTCCTGCGGCCTCTAGAGCCGTGGCGGGCACGGTGAGCCGGTATTCCCCGTCCTCACGCACCAGGGCCACGTCCGGCAGCAGGCGGCGGATACGCTCCACCACAAAAGCCGGGCGCAGAGCCGAGCCGTCCAGCGAGACGGTGGGATAGCTCACATGCAGCAGCTCCGTGGGCCGGGTGAGCGTGGAGTAAATATTCTGCAGCTCCTGATCCAGCTCGTCAAAGGTGGCGTCTGCCAGGGGCAGGTCATGCTCTCGGAGAAAGGCCCTGTCCCGGCGGTCCAGAATGCCCCCCGCCTGATCCACCCGGGGCAGCAGATGGTCGTTGCAGCCCAACAGGAACAGCGCCCGGACGGTGCGCCGGTCAGCCCGGGTCATCTCGCTGACCTTCACCTGATCCAGCGTGGCCGGAATGGTGCCCACGCTGTACTGGGTGAGTACCAGACGCAGCATCCGGCAGAACTCCTCCCCGGTCAGGGCGGTATCCCCCAAAATCTCGGCGAATTGATCCAGGACGGTGCAGAAGATCTCCCAAAGCTGGCGGTATTCCTCCGCCGTCTGCACCCGGCCGGATTGCATCAGCGCCTGTGCCTGCTGCCCCAGCAGCTGCGGCACACCTGCCTGCCGGGCAAACCGGTAGAGAGCTGCGGCCTTGTCCGCGGCGGCAGAGGGCGACTTCATGTTCTCATACAGGGGCAGCAGCGGCAGGCGCACCTTCTCCCGGATGGCGTTGATCTCCTCCAGCCGCTCTCGGCGCTCCGGGGTCATTTCTGCGCCGTAGCCGTCGGGGTTGGCCGTCCAGGGGACGTCACGCAGCCACATCTTGCCCCGAATCTCCCAGAGCACCACATAATTTTCCAGCTTATCGCACTCCGCCCGGTCGATGCCGGCCAGGCCGGTTTTCAGATAGCGGAACATATCCTCATACTCAAAGCCGCCGGTAACGGCGTCCAGCGCTCCCAGTACCAGGAGCAGCGGCGGCTTCTGCAGGATATCACTGCGGCAGCTCATATACACCGGGATTCCGTCCCGGGCGAAAATATGCTCCAGCACAGGGGCGTACTCTGTCAGATCACGAGCCGTTACGGCAATATCCCGGCATCGGTATCCACCGCGCAGCATCTGCCGGATCTGGGCGGACACATATTCCACCTCGGCATAGGCAGTGGTGGCCTCATACAGCCGCACCTGATCGCCGCCGCCCTCTCGGGTGGGCGCCGCAGCACCGAAAAAGTATTTTTCCAAATGGGCCAGGGGCGTGTCCCCCGCCGGCTCCATAAACTCCATGGTGCAGCGGCATCCCGTCTGCTGCGCCATACGCACCAGGCGCTGCCGCTGCCGCAGTGCATTTTGGAAGATCTCCGTGGCAGACCGATCCCCCAACAAAGTGACAGTGATGCTCTCTGCCTGGGTAAGCGCCGTAAGGAGGATCCCCTCCTCCGTTTTGTTAAAATAGGAGAAACCGTCAAAATACACGTCCTTGCCCCGCAGATAAGACGCCTGCGGCAGTGCATCCCGGAGCTTCTGCACCCGGGAGCGGGCATCCCGCCCACCAGACCGGAGGCGAGCGTCATAGGCGGCGTACAGCAGCGCCACATCCCGCAGCTTGTCCCCCTCCTGGCCCGGGACATCCTGCACCTGGGCATAGAGCTCCTGGGGCGGTATCTCGTAGGCGTACAGCTCATCCACCAGGGCCACCAGCTGCTCCAAAAAGGCCGCCCGGCGGGAAGGATTGTTAAACACATGCAGGCTGCTGCCCACCTCCTGCAGCGCCATGCGCATGGTGAGAAGCTTGCCTCCGCCGTCCAGGGTGAAGTCCGATAGGCCGCCCACCTCTCCCAGCACTCGGCCGGATAGGTTGCGCAGGCTCAGCACCTCCGCATTGCGGCTGGCCGTGTCCCCCAAAGCATGGCAAAGCGCCACCTCCGCCTCGTGGGACACATGCTCAGGCACGATCAGAATCTGGCCGTGCCGGGTGCGATTTTTCTTTATAGTCTCCAGTACCCGGGCCGTCTTTCCGGCGCCGGCCCGGCCGATCCACAGATGCAGCATGGACTTGCTCCTCCCCTATTTGCTTGCGTTATATTGATTATATCATAGGACTTCCCGTGGTGCAAATAGCCTCCATCGCATTTTTCTGCCCCGGGATCCGGCAAAACACTTGACATCCGGCAGAAAAATCCATATAATAAGTAAGCTGTGAAAAACGGGGTGTAGCGCAGCTGGTAGCGCGCTTGGTTCGGGACCAAGAGGCCGGGGGTTCAAGTCCCCCCACTCCGACCAAAAAGCGGTAAGTTTCTGTGGAGACTTACCGCTTTTTATTTTATTCAGCTGCTTCCTCCCGCAGCAGCTCTTTGAAAAAACGACAGGTTTCCGCAAAGACCTGTCGTTTTTTTATTTCCCCATGAAATTACTCCGCAATGGTGCAAACGGCCTCTATGGCGGCGTCCACCTCCCGCTCCGTGTTGTAGCAGGAAAAGCTGAAGCGCACGGCTCCCCGCTCCGTTGTGCCCAGGGCCTGATGCATCCGGGGCGCACAGTGGGCGCCGGGCCGGGTTGCAATGCCATAGGTCACGGCCAGTTCGTCGGACACAGCGGAGGAGTCATAGTCCCGGATGTTCAGGGCCACGATAGCGCAGCGCCGGTCGGCGGAGAAATCGCCGTACACCGTGACGCCGGGAATGTTGGATACACCCTCATAAAACCGCCGCATCAGGGTGTGCTCCACCCGGTAAATGTCGTCCACCCCCCGCTCCAGGATCACATCCAGCGCCGCGGAAAGCCCCGCGATGCCGTGGCTGTTCAGCGTGCCGGCCTCTAAGCGGGTAGGATATTCCCGGGGCTGGTGTCGATCATAGGAGTGCACACCGGAGCCGCCCACCTTCCACGGATCGATCTCCACCCCGGGCCGGACGCACAGACCGCCGGTCCCCTGGGGGCCCATAAGCCCCTTGTGGCCGGTAAAGCACAGCACATCCACTCCCATCTCCTGCATATGGATAGGCACAGTGCCCGCCGTCTGCGATGCGTCCACGATCAGCAGCGCCCCGTGGCGGTGGGCGATGTCTGCAATGCGGGCAATATCCAAAAGATTGCCTGTCAGGTTGGAGCCATGGGTGCAAATCACCGCCCGTGTATTGGGCCGCATGAGCCGCTCAAAATCCTCATAATCCACCAAGCCGCGCCTGTCCGCCGGCACAAAATCCAGACGCACATCCCGCTCCTCCTCCAGCCGGTACAGTGGCCGCAGGACGGAGTTGTGCTCGCAATCCGTGGAGATGGCGTGGTCGCCCTTGCGGAGGAGCCCATTGATGGCAATATTCAGCGCCTCGGTGGAATTGGCCGCAAAGGCCACATGATCCGCCCGCGGGCAAGCAAAAAGCCTGGCCAGCTTCTCCCGGGCGTCAAATACCGTCCGGGATGCCTCCAGCGCGCCGCTATGGGCGCCCCGGGCGGCGTTACCCATGGTCGTCATGGCGTGAAGCACCGCCTCCGGCACCTGGGGCGGCTTATGGATGGTTGTGGCAGCGTTATCCAAATAAATCATGGTCCCCATTCCCCCTGATCCTTTTTAAAAAAGTATAGCAAACCCCCCGCTGCAAGTAAAGGCGCTTTTTTCTCTGACCAGGCAGAATTATTCCGTTCATCCATGATTTATAGGCCAAAACAGGCGGGCAAAGCAGCCCGCCTTAGCACTCACATATTTTTCTTGATCTCCCCGATGGCGCCCTTTTCCAATCGGCTCACCTGGGCCTGGGAGATGCCGATTTCCCGGGAGACCTCCATCTGCGTCTTGCCCTCGCTGTAACGCAGAGCCAATATTTCCCGCTGGCGAGGCGTCAGCCGGGAGATGGCATCCTTCAGGGCCAGCTGCTGCAGCCAGCAGCTGTCTGAGCTGTTTTCATCCCCGATCTGGTCCATAACCCGCAGGGCGTCGCCGCCGGAATCATACAGCGGCTCATACAAGGATACAGGATCGGCCATGGCATCCATGGCAAAGACCACTTCCTCCCGGCGGATGCCCAGCTCCCGGGCGATTTGCTCCACCGTGGGCTCCCGCTGCTGCTGCACCAGCAGCCTTTCCCGGGCCTGCAGCACCCGATAGGCCGTATCCCGGACGCTGCGGCTGACCCGAATGGGGCTGTTGTCCCGGAGATAGCGGCGGATCTCCCCGATGATCATGGGCAGCGAGTAGCTGCTCAGCCGCACGTCGTAGGACAAGTCGAAGGCGTCAATGGATTTCATCAGGCCGATGCAGCCCACCTGGAACAGGTCATCCACGTTCTCGCTGCGGCCCGCAAAGCGCTTCACCGCCGCCAGCACCAGGCGCAGATTGCCGCAAATCAGCTCCTGCCGGGCCTGCTCATCTCCCTGCTTCACGCGGCGCAGCAGGGCCATGTTTTCCTCGTGCTTCAAGACCGGCAGCTTTGCCGTGTTGATCCCGCAGATCTCGACTCTTCCCCGCATCCAAACCGCCTCCAACTGTCGTTGAAAACAGTATGGCCCGCCGGACGCGGCGCTATTCGCCCAGGTAAAATATGGCAATTCCCGACATAAAATCGGGGGCCGGCGCTATGCGCC
>ERZ773224.27-NODE-27-length-179252-cov-5.451101_pt1 | contig 179252 bp, 150 predicted proteins | sample MGYA00580526_ERZ773224 | MGnify/ENA primary metagenome ERZ773224 (study PRJEB29015, sample SAMEA2737743) | human gut metagenome | biome: human gut; feature: human-associated habitat; material: faeces | place: China | collected 2012 ... | reverse complement strand
ATTTGAAGAGCTTATGCGCAAAACCATAGCTGACATTGTATCAGAAGCCAGTAGCATTGCCTGTTGGGTGTATGTGCAGAAATATGTGAAACAGAAAACTCTTGACGAAATGCTACAAGAATTGCCAGGAGCAGGCCAGTTTATCATTGTCATGGATACCTGGTTCGAAAGACTGATGGCGGAATAATGGATGCTATGATAGAATAAAGAAAACGATTTGAAGTGCAAATCGGAATTTGATGAAGAAGCAAAAATGTATGCATGGGCACCGTTGGGATGTGGTAATTATGCCCCTAACTTTTTTGGGACTTCTGTGCCGGAGGTGGTGGAAGTAAGAGAAAATCCAGATGGTACGGTTACATTAACGGTAAATGCAGTATGCGACATGGTTATCTGTGATGATGCTCTTATTACGCATGATTTAACAGTGAAATTCAAAGAAGATGGGAGTTTTCAATATTTAGGGAATGAAATCCGGAAAGAGGATAGAAACAATGTCCCGGAATATCAGTATCGTGTGAAGGGAGAAATCAAGAATGGTAGTTGAAGAATTTCATGATCAGAAAATTATATATCACTTAAATATAGACGAAGAAGTAAACAATATTTTAATGCATCTTAGTTCGTTAAAAACTATAAAGACTAATAGAGTAATCAAAGGTACAACTTTGGTGGGTGCTTTTTATATCTTTTCTTTAGCATTTTATTCATACTTGTTTCATATATTATTTGCATGGATATTTTTATTGTTAAGTATTGGATTTGCTGCAATAGGTTTAAGTGTAGAAAAATTACAAAAAGTATTTATGAGAGCAATCATAAATAAAGAAAAACAGAAAATGAATAATGAGCGAAAATATGTGTTTTCAAAAGAAGGTGTGGATATAGTCACACAGGCTGGAGCTACACATAATTATTGGAGTTCATTTGTTAATAAGGGAGAGATTGAAAATCATATTTATTTGGTTCGTAAAGACAATAAAGTTATATTGATCAATAAAAATGTTCTATCTGAAAATGAATTACTGTTGCTTAGAAGTTTTATTCAAGATATAGAAACAGAACAGTTAGAAACGGAAAATAAAATGTCTTTTAAAATGAAGGCATTGGTGGTTGTTACGATGATTACTATTATTGTTTCATTGATATATACTGGCATTAAAATCGGATATCCTTTATCAAATGGAGAGATTTTTCGTTTATGGTTTATAAGAACAGTTCCTATCATACAATTTTTAATTCTACAATGTTTGAATATTATATGGACGTGTGTTTTGTCTAGGACAATAAAGAAGAACAAAAAGAAATCTTTATTGAAAAGAATTTTTTTATGGGCAGTCGGAATAATTGTAGTGCTAACAATGGCATTGGGGATATTTGTGACCATGTTAAATGAAGATTCAGAACATTATAATAGTAATGGAACCGTGATAGTTAAAACTCCTGTGTGGTTAGATAAACCATCGTATAGACTGTATAAAGAAGAAAATATTCTGGTTCTTCGGTTCTTAAGAAATGCAGATGGAATAGATGATATAAATGCTTCAACTACACAGCAGGAATATATAGATAAATATATAGCTAAAAAGTATGGGTATTTAGAGAAAAAATCAGAACATCAAGATGACGATAAAAATGAATCACGTCAAAACGATATGACAATCGAAAGTCAACAAGATTCAAAAAAAATCAAGAAAATAGACGAAGGCTATCAAAAAATATATCAAACCTATATAAAGGAAACTGATGCAGAATATAGAAAAGACTATAATGCAAAGGGGTATAGCTATATTGTTACCTACGAAGATGAAACGCAGATTAGATATCTAATGTATGATCGTGATAATCAAGAAGGAACAAAGACTCAATATGTGTATTATAAAAATATAAAAAGTACAGATGGATCATGGAGTATGATGGATGCTGAAATTTTAGATATGTACCAGTATGATTACGAATCAAAAGAGGTAAAGGATTTACAAAAGACTTCCTGGTAAATTTAAAAAGAGATCCATTGAATATGAATAGTTACTACATCTCTGGAAAGCCTTGATAAGGTTTTTCAGAGATTTTTCTTTTTATTGGCTACATCTGCCAGTTGGCTACTATCTGGGACTGTTGTTCCGTTGATAAGATTTTCAAGTTGTTGTGCGACTTCGGCTTGTTTGTTTGGATACAGATGACTATAAGTATTTAAGGTTTGAAAGAATTGTAGAGCAGATGAAACAGGCACAGGGGATCACGGAACAGTTAAAGGCAGAAAATCAGATGGAATGGGTAGCGAGAATGAACAATATATAATCGTGTGCAAGGGAGATTGTGGATACAGAGATGGTTTATCAATAATGGAAATAAAATGAAGGAGAAAAGGCGGCAGTTTAGAAAGGCTGTTGCCTTTTAGGAATTGTTGTTTATTTGTTGTTTTTTATAAGCTATACTATAAGGAAAAGATAACATTAGAGCCAGAGGTGAAATTTATGAACTATAAAATTTTAATGGTTGATGATGATAGAGAATTGCTAAAAATGCTGAATCAATACTTTACATTGAAGAATTATACGGTAATGATTGCAGAAAATGGCATAGAAGCAATGGAAAAGATAAGTGCAAATCCCGATATTATTTTATTGGACGTAAATATGCCGGGAATGGACGGAATTGAAGTGTGCAGAAGAATCAGAGATATGGTTTCCTGTCCGATTATTTTTTTGACTGCAAAAGTAGAAGAACAGGATCGAGTAATGGGATTGTTGTCTGGTGGCGATGATTATGTTTTAAAACCATTCAGTTTGAAAGAATTAGATGCCAGAATTATTGCCCATTTGAAACGTGAGGAACGTTTACATAGAAAAACAGAACAACGGTTTTATGGGGAATTAGTAATTGACTATGCCAGTAAATGCGTACATATTAAAGGAAATGCTTTAGGGCTTACTAAATTAGAATATGAGATTATAGAACTTTTATCCATGAACCCTGAAATGGTGTTTGATAAGGAACGTATTTATGAAAAGATTAGTGGATACGATGCAGAAGGAGATAGCCGAGTGGTGACAGAGTTAATTCGTAGAATTCGTAAAAAAATCAATCAATATACGGAGCATGAATATATTGAAACGATATGGGGGATGGGATATAAATGGACAAAATAAGAAATCTTTCGTTGAGAAAAACTATAGTTTTGTATATGATTGTTAGTTTGATAGTTAGTTTTTATCTTTCAGCATTGATTATGCGAATGGCAGCCACTATACAAGATGACATTTGGTGGAAATATGTAGATCAAGAAAAGTATTTTGAAATGGCAGAAGGTGAAGGTAGAAAGTATTTGACAGATGTTCCGAGACCGAATTCTTATGAAATGAAAAAATTTGATTATCATGTATCAGAGATATGCGATTTCCTTCAGACGTTTACAGTACTTATCGTGTCTGTGGTAGGCAATATCATAGCAGTGTTTCTTTTTTATAAGCATAAATTGAAAAATCCCATTGAAGAATTAGAACTGGCATCACAACAAGTTGGTCGAAATAATTTGGATTTTCATATTACCTATGAAAATAAAGATGAAATGGGAAGATTGTGCAGAGAATTTGAACGGATGAAGGAGCAGCTTGCAGAAAATAACCATCAATTATGGAAAATGATTGAGGAAGAAAAGGCTTTGCGAACAGCGATTGCACATGATATACGTTCTCCACTATCTGTGCTGGAGGGGTATCAGGAAATGCTTTCAGAATATCTCCCTAAGAAAGAGATAAATATGGAGCAAGCCCTAGATATGGTAAATGAAAGCAAAAAACAGATTGAACGTATGGATATATTTGTGGAAACAATGCGAAAGATGAGCAGTTTAGATGCAAGGGAGTTGGTGGCAGAAAAAATTACAAGTAAGCAGTTAGAAACAGACATACGTGCAGAGATGAATGTGTTTGAGAAAAAATTTGGAAAGCAATACGATTTAGAATGTTCGGAAACAGCAGAAAAATTTTCGGGAGATAAGGAAGTGATTTTAGAGGTTATAGAAAATCTTTTGTCAAATGCCTTTCGTTATGCCAAAACAAAAGTGGAAATGGAAGTTCTCCTTACTTATTCTGAATTACAAATCAGAGTAAAGGATGATGGAGTGGGATTTACAGTAGACAAACAAAAGGCAACAGAGCTTTTTTATCAGCAAAATGTGAAAGATAGTTTGAAACATTCAGGAATGGGTATGTATATCAGCAGATTGTATTGTGAAAAGCATGGCGGACAGTTACTTATAGAAAACGAAAAACAGAGTGGAGCTGTAATAACAGCAGTATTTCATCGGATTGCATAAGCAGTCCGATTTTTTTATACTGTTGTCTTTTTGTTGTGATTTATATTTTATGATGTCTATAACAAGGAAAGGAGACAAACGTATGATTGCTATTTTTAAAAGAGAGATTAAGAATTATCTAAAGCGACCGTTATTTTGGGTAGGTATTCTGCTTGTGATTTATGGTGTGTTTAATACGACAAGTCCATATTTAATGACACACTATTTAGGGCAAGGAGAGAAAATTGTCAATGATTATCCTGATACAGTTCGCTTAGGAGATGTTTATGAAGGATATATTCCTGCGAATCCTGAAAAACATCGAGAAATATGGAGTGGACAGATAAAACAAGCACTAATTGATGAATTAGAAATGTCTGATTTAGAGGCACAATCCGTAATGAGCGAACTTGTTGATATGGAGTTAGAAGAAGCATTCGTATATCTGGAGGAAAAATATGATTGGTATAGTGCAAGATATATGTACGAAGATAGTGCCTATTACAAAGGAACATCAGAAGAAATCAACGCATATCTGAACGAAAAAATGAAAAATAAGACGTTTTCTTTTTATTACTCAAGAAAATTTGCTGATTTTGCAGGGTTGTTTATGTGTTTTTTTGCAACAATTATGTTAGCGGTTCTGTTTTTACAGGATACGAAAAAGCATACTTATGAATTGCTTCACACGAAACCGATCACTGCCGGAAAGTATGTATTGGGAAAAGTAAGCGCAGGATTTGCAATTTGTTTGATTGCTCTGACTATTATAAATCTATTATTTTGGGCATTGTGTGTTATTTATACAAAAGACAGTGGGTTTGAAGTGCGGTTCTGGGATTTTATAGTTTCTACTGTACTTTATATACTTCCCAATATGCTGATGATTGTAAGTGTATATACATTGATTTCACTCCTATTTAAAAATCCACTTCCGGGAGTGCCGCTTCTGATTCTTTACATGGTATATTCCAATATGGGCGGAAGAAATGCGGAAGGAGTTTATGGATATTGGGGAAGACCTTTTGCGATTATGGTTCGATTCCCTGATCAGCTTTTCGATACGACACCGCCACCAATGGCATTTTTAAATCAGAGTCTACTTATTTTAGCATCTGTAGTGATTATTCTGATTTCAATACAGATTTGGAAGAGGAGGCGGATGTAAATGAAGAAGGAAATGAAGATTGTTCTGCCGTTTTATAAGATTGCTTATGCAGTATCTTTTGTTGTGATTTTAAGCTTGATACGTGGGGTTGTATTCACAAATGAAATAGGACTTTCCATTGAGGCACCTTTTGCTATATTGACTGCTGTTTTTTGTGCGGACACTTATGTGCAGGAAATTACAAGCAAGAGATCAGAAATCCATAGGCTGTATCCAATAAGAAAGAGAATTTGCTCCATCATGCAGCGAATAATGATACAGGAAGTTTTTTTATTACTGCTTGCTGTTTTAGGTTACGGATTGTTTTTTGTGTTTCAAAAACCGGTCACACATCCGGCAACAGAAAGTGAAATACTTCAGTTTATTGCCTATTTTTTAGCGATTGTAGTAACCATTTTCTTTTGGGGAATATTGGTCAATACATTGTCTATGCTTTTTCGCAATATGTGGATGGGGATTGGAAGCTGTCTTCTGATATGGGTAGCAACAAATTCCACGGGAGGAGATAAACTTTTTGGGGCATGGAATCTGTTTTCCTATGCTTTCAGAGATATAGAAAATACTGCTGATGTTACATGGCTGCAAGGGAAAGCTTTGTGTATTGGTATTGGATTGATTTTATTGGTAGTATTGCCGAAAATAGTTAGAAAGAGAGGGTAAGTTTATGAGTATTCATATTGAGGATTTAACAGTAAGATTTAAAAATGGTGTGACAGCAATCAATCATGCGAATTTAAATATACCGAATGGAATTTTTGGATTATTGGGAGAAAATGGAGCAGGAAAGACAACTTTGATGAGGGTTTTAACTACTGTACTTAAACCTACAAGTGGAACGGTCACATTGGACAGGATTTTATATAGTGAAGGAAACTATGAAAAAATCCAGAGAAAAATAGGGTATCTGCCACAGGAAATTGATCTTTACCCGAATTTGACAGTTCAGGAGTGTTTAGAGTATATGGGGGATTTGGCAGGTGTTCCAAAAGCGGAGTGCAAGAAACGAATAGAATATTATTTGAAAAAGACCAGTCTTGCAGAACACCGGAAAAAGAAAATGAAACAGTTGTCAGGCGGGATGAAACGACGGGTAGGATTAGTGCAGGCGCTTTTAAATGAACCGGAATTTTTGATTGTGGATGAGCCGACTACCGGTTTAGATCCAGAGGAACGTATTCGCATCCGCAATTTGTTAGTAGATTTTTCTGAAAACAGAACGGTTTTGTTTTCAACTCATGTGGTAGAAGACTTAGCTGCCACCTGCAATCAGCTTGCAATTATGCATAAAGGTCGATTTCTGTATGCGGGTTCTATGAAGAATTTGACAGAAGAAGCACAGGGGAAAATCTGGATTTGCAAAGTACCTGATGAGAGAAAAGCAAGAGAAGTGGAACAGAAGTATCGTATTACATCTAAACAGTATGTTGAGGGGGGATTGCAGTTAAGAGTGATTTCTGAAATACAGCCAGAATTGGAGTGTATGTCAATTCCTGCAACGTTGGAAGATGCTTATATTTATGTGACGAATCAATACGAGTAGATAAAGCACCATCTGATGCTTTACTACCAGTTGCACGTTGTTCGCTTTGAATATTTGTGGAGAAAAAGTATGTATTATTTTGGCTTTCTATAAAACCTATAAACCAGCCATTTATATCCTGCCCGTTCACTCGTCCGGTTCCGGTTTTTCCATAAATTCTCCATTTTCAGAGGCGGTAAGATGGATGGAATTTTTGACGGCATGAATATTAGCAGGAGTAAAGTTGAAGTTGTTTCGATATAAATTTTTCAAAAGTTCAACTTGTTCTACTGGTGAAATCTTTAAGGATGACTGCATCCAGTAGGAAGAGAAATCTCCGGATATATTTTTATTGCCATATCCTATTTGCTGAAGGTATGAATTTATAGTGGAAGATCCGAGCTGCTTGTCGATTGATTCAAAATACCAGTTTGTATATATCTTTTAAAAGGTATATGATTAAGAAAAACGGCAGGAGGTATCTGAATGAAATCACATAAATATTGGTCTATCGGTGCACTGATTACAATGCTTGGAACTTTTTATACAGGTTATAAGGGATCAAAAGAAGGCCATAAGTACTTTGCAGCAAGTTCTTTGCTTTGCATGATTATGGCTATTTATACAGGACACAAGATGATTTCTGGTAAAAGTAGGAAGAAAAAAGAAGTTTCAGTAGAGAGTGTTGAAGATTAAAAAACAAAATATTTTAATAAATAACGCCGGTGCGGGATTTTTGATATCCAGTACTGGCGTTATTTATTCTACAGGGGCTTGGGGGTGTAGCCACCAAATATACTATTCGTTTTCTGCTTCGGCAAGTTTGTTAAGGATCCACTCCCTATTGATAACTATTTCATCATCATCGCGGAGATCCTTGAAATCATTGCAGTGTGAAGAAGCAAATTCATACATATTGTCAATGTCAACTGCACCAGTAATCTCACCCTTATTAATGATTACAAGAATATTTGTTCCGTCGTCGTCGACAGCAAAGCGCAGTTCATCAAATTCTATATCGGGATCATTTTTGAGAATAGAATCTGTCGCAAGTAATTTAACAAGTTCCATTACCCTGTCATCTTTACCTGCATCAAAGATCTGGATCTTTTCAACGAGCTGATTTGCTGATGTCACAATCCGGTATAAGTACTTTTCGGTACGATAATCAGCCAAAGCATTTTTTTCATAAAATATTTCATATGTCTTCTTTACTTCTGATTCAGGAACCAGATAAATCATGACAAGATCTTCCATCTGGTGATAGAGTGTAGGATAGTTTAAACGAAAGGTCTCTCCACAGCTCGGGCAAGTATAAAGGAAAATAGATTTATTAAGTACCTTCTCTTTCATTTCAGGATCCAGTGCAGTATTAATACTGTCCCAGAGCTCAAAATCTCCCTCATGATGGCAGGAAGGACAAGTTACCTTTTCTATATGATGTCTTGACATAAATGTTCCTCCTTTCAGTGAGATAAATCTATAGTTTTCTTATTGTAGAATGCGCTTATCCTTTATTATTTTGCCAGGAAATTACTCTGAATCTCCATCGGCATATGATAAGCCTGGCCTCGTTTTGTCAGGCTGTATAGTTTAAAGCTCATGAGTTCCGGAGTTGCATTCAGAGAACTGCAGAGTCCGAAGTAATCCAGGTCTTCGTTCTGAACCATATCTTCGATCTCCTCATCATCAATCAGAAGATCGGCAGCAAACAGATTGGCCTGGTATTCTGTATTATCCGTCATATTGTAGAGGGTATCATCTTGCATCGGAGCCATTTTCAGCTGGGAACGATGCAGGATGATATGCCCTAATTCATGGGCGGCAACGATCATCTTTTCTTCTTCTGAAAGGAAACTGCTGATCATGACATAGATCGTCTTGCAGCTCATAAAACAATATCCTTTCAGTGTCTTATATCTGGAAGTTTCCCCGACAACAATGTTCATCTGATCCATGATCTCAAATGGATCTCGGGTTCCATATTTCTTGATTAATTTCTTTGTTTCTGTATATATGTAAGTGTTTCTCAAATAAATCACCTCAAAAGTAAAAAATAAAAGGGCAGAAATATCCTTGTAACTATAAGGTAACAGATTAGGTGTACAATAATCCCGCCTTCTATTATTTTTCCTCTTGGTTTTTCAGATATTTTTTCGGTGTAAATTTCTTTGCACGTCTTTTGGAATCCAGATAAAGGCTCTGGATCTCATCCATAAAAGCTATTTTATCTTCGTCTGTCAGTGATCCACCGGCAAACATAGCTGCAGCCTGTTCCAGAATCTGCTGAGCCTGTCTGGCACCACGGTTACCAAACTGTTCGGATGCTTCTGTGATAAAAGCTTCATTCTCACTCATGAGATAAGAAACGTCACACTGTAATGCATCTGCCAGTTTCTGATACAGAACATTTTGTTTTGGAAAACGTCCTTCTACTTCCCAGGATCGAATGGTCCTATATGAAACACCAACCATACTGGCCAGTTCCTGCTGACTCATCTTTTTTTCTTTTCTTAATGATCTTACTTTTTCACCGAATGTCATAAACATACCTCTTTCTAAGCCTTGTCTTATAAGTTTCATTAGCCGCTTCAAGGCAAAACGGGAAATGTGTCTCCTAAAAAATAAAAATTAATCTTGACAAAGGGAAATATCTCTCCTATAATGTGAATCACAGATAAGGGAAACATCTTTCCTATAAGATACACAATATTTCCTCTTTTGTCAATGGATATGTGAAATGAATTTCCTGTAATTCAATGAAAACAGGAAGGATAGACAATCATTGATAGTCAAAATGGGATACATGTTACAAAAAGAGGAAAGACGTATGGGAGGTGGCAATGTGAGTCAGGATCAGACTTCTATTATCTGTATTGATCTGAAGTCCTTTTATGCTTCTGTAGAATGCGTAGAACGTGGGCTGAATCCATTTAAAACAAACCTGGTGGTTGCAGATCCTACCAGATCAAAGTCAACAATCTGCCTGGCAATCACTCCGGCCATGAAGGCGCTTGGCATCAAGAACCGGTGCCGGATCCATGAGATACCGGATTGTGTGAAGTACATTACAGCCATGCCGAGGATGCAGTTGTACATGGATTATTCCGCAAAGATCTATGGAATCTATCTGCGGTATGTCTCAAAAGAAGATATCCATGTGTACAGTGTTGATGAGTGTTTTATTGATGTGACAAACTATCTGCAGCTTTATCATCTCACTGCAAAAGAAATGGCGGTAAAGCTTATGCAGGCAGTCATGGAGGAAACTGGCATCACTGCAACTGCAGGTGTGGGAACCAATCTGTATCTTGCTAAGATTGCAATGGATTGGACACTTTCTTAATCAATATAAGCTACTTGAACTTTATACATTGGAGTTTACCCTCTTAATCTTACGGCTCCGTGACCCGGAAGCAGATTTATTCTTACAAAATTGTAAGATAAGGGGGGCTGCACAGCGACAAAAAGCTGACGTTGCATGTCAAGTTTTCATGCAATACTTGACACATCCAATGGTACGACTCACAAAGTGATGGTGTACTTTCCTTGTCCATGTGTCATTTGTCACTTTCACAAAAGAAAAACAACTATCATTAATCGGTCAGATATATAAACTTGTTATTTCGTTAATCGACCGTTCAAGAATGCCGTTACTATCGCAATAGTAACGGCGCCCTTTTTGTTTTAATATGTTATAGGTTACTGAAGCATTACTTAAATCGTGCAGTGAAACCGGTGAACTTGTAGCTGGTGTCATATAAGATTATTTAAGGAATATTCTGGAGTTCGGAGGTGTATCCTTCTTTGTGATTGTCTATATAGCCCTGACTATGCTGAATATCGTAGAGGCAAATCATGGTGTATTCCAGTTTAGTGAAAAGGATTTATTCGAAGTGGCATTAGTAATTCCTGTACTTGACGCGAAGAAGCGTATGCACCCTCCTGCAAAGCTGAACAAATATTGATATTTATAAAAACCGGGGTTTTAGACTTCCCCGGTTTTTATTTGCCTGATTTTTATTTGTCTGATCTTATTTTCCTTAACTTTTTGCCCGGTGCTTTATTTACTATATATATCCCTGCACATACAAGCACAAGTGCAATGATAGCGTTGATACCGAGGGAGCTGTCTTCCCTTAAAAGAACTGCCGACAGCAGCACCCCGAAGACCGGATTCATAAACCCGAATACCGACACCTTAGATACGGGATTATACTTAAGCAGAATCCCCCACAGAGAATAGGCAACAGCCGATACAAGAGCAAGATAAATAAGCATAGCCACGGAAGCTGCACCAGCAAGCTTAATGTGTCCTCCAAGGATAAGCCCGGCGGCGGTCATTATCACTCCACCTATGATGAACTGATATCCGCTTAACATTACCGGATCATATTTCTTTGAATAGCGTTTTAACAGCACGGATGAAAATGCATATGCTACTGTGGACAGCAATATGAAGCCCTCTCCGTTTAAGTGCATGTTCATATCTATTCCCGAGCCTGTTATATTTACCAGTACTACCCCGGCAAATCCTATGATACATCCAATGATCTTCCCTGCTCCTACATGCTCCATCTTAAGCAGCACTCCCGATACGAATACCACAACAAACACGTTCATTCCCTCTATTATGGATGCTTTTACACCGGTAGTATGGGCAAGACCTATGTAGAAGAACATATACTGTAACACTGTCTGAAACAATGAAAGGCTGAGCACCTTAGGAACAGCCTCTGCCTGAGGGTATATGAACTTTCTCTTCATTATGCTGCCTATGGTTATGGCAGCAACCCCAGCCAGGGTAAATCTCATGCCTGCATATAATATCTGTGACGCGGTGTCACCTGCGGCTATTTCTGAGAATCCATATCCAAGCTTTATACAGGGAAATGCACTTCCCCACAGCAGGCAGCACACCAACGCCCCAAGCCATACGACTACTGTCTTCTGCATTTTCTCTTCTATATTCTGTTTCTGTTGGCTGTTATTTTGTGATAGTGTTTTATTTGTCATGATGTGTGTCTTTCTTTGCTATGATTAAATCAAATGTTCATAATCCGCAACATATTTATTCTATATATATATCTTACCGTACAAATGTCAGGGCGAAGCAGGTATACTCTCCTTCCACACTCCGTACGGATATGCTGCCACCCATACCCTCTACTATAGATTTAGTGAGGGACAGCCCTATTCCTACGCTGTTTGGATTTACTTCTTTATGTACACGATAAAAACGCTTAAAGACATTTGCAAGCTCCTTCTCAGGAATACCCATGCCCTGATCCTTAACATGTATTCTGGTAAAAAGATCGTTGTTTTCCACTTCAATAGTTATACTTGTATTCTCAGGAGAGTAATCCGAGGCGTTTTTAAGAAGATTGATCAATGCTTCTGTAAGCCATTCTCCGTCGCACACCAATTCTGCGTCATCATCACAGATCACATTTACGTTCTGGTTCCGCTTATCTGTAAGATACCTTACACTTTCAGCCGCCTGATCACATATAAGCTTCACATTTCCCGGAGTCCGCTCGAATTGTATCGCCCCTGCCTCTATTCTGGCAAGCTTAAGGAGGGACAGCACCATCCATTCCATTCTGTCAAGCTGGTTCTTGGACTCCTTAAGCATCTGCTTTCTCTTCTCAGGTTCGGCAACCTTGTCATCAAGGAGCAAGTCAACAAATACATTCAGGGAAGCCAGTGGAGTCTTCAACTGGTGGGATATATCCGAGATTATGTCCCTTAAGAATATTTTCTCATCCATTTCCCGCTGCTTGCTCTCTCTGAGATAGGAAACCATCTTATAGAAATTGGTGTAGAGTATTCCGGTAGTGCCCTGACAGTACTCTTCCTCTGCCAGTTCACCATCACCCTCAACCACATCTATCATTTCTCCCGATACTTTCTCCATGTCGTTGTAAGCACGGTCAAGCATTTTGTACCCGAATATCACTATAGCCGCAAGTCCCACCAATATAACGGCCATCACCGCAAGGGTCTCCCCCCATCCATATCCGATCACTATACGCATTACGATCAGGCACACTAAAAGAAGGCTTATGGAAATAAGCCCGCTTCCGATGATGTATTGTTTTCTTTCGTATAAACTCTTCATATGGTTAATCCTGTGGTGTATCTTCTACTGCCACCTTTTCCCTTAGTGTCTCTTCAAGGGCAGTAAATTCCGGAATAAAACTATCCCTTATAAGTATTACCAGTTCGTCAATTTCATCCTCATTGTATATATGAACCGACACGTTACGCTTCTTTAACATAAGCAGCCACGTAGCCTGATCATTTACAAATCCCACCTTATATCCGAGCTGTAGGATTTCCCTTGGTGAACCTGTCTCTGCTTCCTCCACTCCGTGTTGTTTAAGCACTGCCTGGAGAGCCTTCCATGCCAGTTCAAATGTAAGGTTAAATTGACCTATAACACCCATTCTATATATATCGTTTTCATTAGCCTGCTCAAAATCCGCACTTTTTAATACAGCTAGACAATTTGAAAAATTCTCAAGCTTTTTCATAAATAGTCACCCCATCTCTTTTTATTTCATTCTTTAATTCTTCAGTAACATTTGTATCCATCTGAACCATATCAAAGGTCAGAAGAGAATGTGTTTTTTCTTTAATATCCCAATAAAACGAGTCAAAATCTCCCCCATACACCGCTATATCCACATCACTTCTATTTCCATTATCCCCCCTGGCTCTGGAACCAAAAAGTACAACTTTTTTTACAGCATTATCCTCTGCAAATGTTCTGATATCTCTTATAACTCTATTTGGAAGATTGATCTGCATACCTCTTCACCCTTTCACAAACCTATAGCCTACGCCCCTGACAGTCTCTATACACGCTGCGTCCTCTCCCAGCTTGGTGCGGAGTCTTTTCATGTATACCGACAGGGTATTATCATCTATAAATGCACCGTCTATATCATACAGTCTGTCCAGAAGTGCCCGCCTGGTGAGGACAATGCCCTCATTTGACACCAGCTCCTTGAGGAGTCTCAGCTCACTCTTGGTGCACTCTATCTGTTCATCCCCAAGATAAAGTCTGAACTCGTCCACTGCAAATCTATGTCCGCCTATATAGTAAACTGCCGGCTTCTTCTCTCTTGTCATGTCGTAGCGTCTGAGGTTTGCCGCGATCCTGGACATAAGCTCCTTAACTCTGTAGGGCTTTGCTATATAATCATCCGCCCCAAGCTCCAGTCCCTGAACTATATTGACCTCCTCCGACATGGCGGTAAGAAATATTATGGGAACTCTCACACCCCTGCCACGAAGGGTTTTACAGAATTCGTATCCGGTTCCGTCAGGCAACATTACATCAAGAAGGATAAGGGATACGTCATCAGAGAACATCTCCCCGGCTTTCTTTATAGTATCTGCATGTCTTACCTCATATCCCTCCGCAGACAAAGCATATTCAGTTCCCATAGCCAGTGCGAAATCATCCTCCACCAGCAATATTGTCCTCTTCTCCATACAACTCCCCTTTGGCTACATATCTATGACCTCATTATACACATCCCGCTTTGGCACGCCCCTGTCCACAGCAGCCTGCTTGATGGCCTCCTTCTTGGACATACCCTTATCCATATACATCTTCACATGCTCCACCACAGAGATTTCGTCATACTGCTTCTTTTCTGCTTCGGCAAGCGCCTCCGGATCTATACCTTCAACTACTATGACATATTCACCCCTTGGATCATTTTCCCTGTAATAGTCTATTGCCTCTGTAAGTGTAGTAGGCTCCACGGTCTCATGCTTCTTTGTAAGCTCCCTGCATAAGGTTATCCGTCTGTCACCCAAAGCGTCATAGAGATCCGCCAGGGTCTTCTTTAATTTGTGGGGTGCCTCATATATTATCATTGTCCTTGTTTCGTCCTGAAGCTCCTTAAGTATCCTCTCCCTCTCCTTCTTGTCATAAGGGAGAAATGCCTCAAAGGCAAATCTTCTCGTCTTCTGCCCGGATATTATAAGTGCCGTGATACATGCACAGGCTCCCGGCACAGAAGTAACCGTGATCCCCGCCTCAAGGCTCTGTCTAACCAGCTCTTCTCCGGGATCCGATATACCCGGTGTTCCGGCGTCTGTTATGACCGCAATATTCTCCCCGGCAAGCAGCTTCTCCACCAGATATGCCGCTTTGTCGTATTTGTTAAACTCATGGTAGCTGGTCATTGGTGTCTTTATCTCAAAATGATTAAGAAGTTTTATGCTGTTTCTGGTATCCTCCGCAGCTATCAGGTCTGCTTCATTAAGTATCCTTACTGCCCGATAGGTCATGTCCTCAAGATTTCCGATTGGCGTAGCAACCAGATAAAGTGTTCCACTCATTCTTCTAATTCTCCATATTTATCAATTTCATGCCTTCATAGTTAAGGCTGCTCTGCAGGCATTTTTACAAAGCCGGTCAATGCTTCGCCTGTCCCTCATATGTGGCCAGCAGCTGCTCTGTGTAACTGCCATCCCTGTTATACACTATCATAGGTGGTGCGATCTTTATCATGGAACCGCCGTTTTTCACCGCCTCTATAAGCACCATATTAGGTTCCTTGTCTATATACGGGTGTACAAGCTGCATTCTCTTGGGCTCCAGCTTCGCCGCCGATAACTCTGCAAATATCTCTGCAAGCCTGAATGGCTTATGCACCATATAAAAGCTTCCACCCGGTTTAAGCAGATGTGCCGCAGCCGCCACAACATCCTTAAGGGTCACCAGTACCTCATGTCTTGCGATATTTTTTGCTTCATAGGGATTGTCAAGTCCATGATCTCCCTTTATATATGGTGGATTTGATGTTACAACGTCAAAGGAGGCCTTGCTGTAATTACAGCCGACCTCCTTTATATCTCCATTATCTATCCGGACAACATGTGCCACGTCATTTAGAAGTACACTTCTTGACGCCATCTCCGCACATTCCTTCTGAATCTCAACACCGATAAAACGAGGATCACCTGTAACTGTACCATCACTGCCCGGAGCATATCCGTCCTTGGCCGCCAGAAGGAGCGGTATAACTCCTGTTCCGGTTCCCAGATCAATATATCTCGCACCAGGCTTATGTCTGACAAAATTTGCAAGTAAAACTGCGTCCATTCCGAAACAGAACATCTTTCCGTTCTGTATTATCCTGTAGCCGTTGCACTGCAGATCATCTATCCGTTCGTCGGTCTTTAGATTAATCATCGAACTTTGATTTTCCTCCCTTGTCCTCAAGAGCCTCAAGAGCCTTATACTCTGCATCGCTCAGTCTCTCTGAGTTCTTCTTTCTCCTAGGCTTGAACTTAAGCTCCTCTATCGGATATGTTACTACTTCCTTGTTGTCATCCTGATCAGTGATTATGACATCAACCTTCTGTCTCAGGACATTTACAGAGCGAACCTCTCCCTTGACTCCATCCATGGTTCTTACGGTATCACCCACATTAGGAAGCTTGCCGTTCAGATACTCGTAGGTATCCTGCTCGTGCTTAAGGCAGCACATGAGTCTTCCGCACACACCTGATATCTTGGTAGGATTTAAGGACAGATTCTGCTCCTTTGCCATCTTGATAGATACCGGCACGAACTCTGACAAATGCTTGTTACAGCAGAGTTCTCTTCCACATATTCCTATTCCGCCTACGATCTTGGTCTCATCTCTGACGCCGATCTGACGAAGCTCTATTCTTGTTTTGAATACTGACGCAAGATCCTTTACCAGCTCTCGGAAGTCAATCCTGCCGTCTGCTGTAAAGTAAAAAAGGACCTTATTATTGTCAAATGTATATTCTGCCTCAATAAGCTTCATGTTAAGCTTATGCTTGGCGATCTTCTCAAGGCAGATGTTAAATGCCTTTTTGCTCTTTTCTTTGTTTTCCTCGTACTTTACCTTATCCTCAGGTGTAGCGATCCTTATTACGGGCTTGATATTTGAAGAGAACTTAGTCTCATCAAGCTCTCTTCTCCCAAGTACAACCTTTCCGTATTCTACACCTCTTGCGGTCTCAACTATAACGAAATCAGACACCTCAACCTTCTTATCCTCAGGGTCAAAGAAATATATCTTGCCGTTAGGTCTGAAACGTACACCTATTATTTCCTTCATTATTTGTTCTCCTTCATTGTAAGAAGCATAAGTTCCATGGCTATATCAAAGTTGACATTTGCCTCAAGTCTGATCTTTGCCTTGTCCATGGCTTTTATTACATTTTCAATGCCCTCATATGAGATATGTGATGACTGCTTCTTGATATCACCCACATATTCCTTAAACATAAGTCTGCCCGGATTTCCTGTTACCTTGAGCATAAGGATATCCCTGTACCACATCATCATCAGGTCTATGTAATCTCCAACCTTAAGCTTATTGTGGTTCATATTTTTTATGGCAAATATCACGTCGTCCACAGACATCTCGTTAAGCTTTCTCATTACACGGACAACGTCTTCCTTTATCTCCCTATAATCCTCGCTGCTGGCAAGTCTTATTGCCTTTCCCAGATTGCCCTGGGCAAAATCCATGCAAAATCTTGCTCTTTCGTTGTCCAGGTGTAACACTGTCTCCAGATATTCCATAATGTCATTCTCACGCACAGGCTTTATGTTCAGCACTATACATCTTGATACTATGGTCGGAAGCAGCTTCTCCATATTCTCTGTAAGAAGGATTATTATGGCATATGCCGGCGGTTCCTCTATGGTCTTAAGTAATGCATTCTGTGCTTCAGGTCTCATAAGATGAGCGTCATTTATAACATATATCTTGTATCTGCTGCTGTACGGCTTTATATCAATATCATTGATAAGCTGCTCTCTTATCTCGTCTACGGATATAAAATTAGGCTTATCATGGGTAATCCATACCACATCCGGCTGATTGCCCGTCTCGCTCTGAAGACATGATTTGCAATGGTTGCAAGGCTCTGTGCCACCCTCTTCGCACTGAAGAGTCTTGGCAAGGGCTCTGGTAAGAGTCTTCTTTCCGCTTCCGTTCTCACCATTTATGATATATGTCTGGGAAACCTGCCCCAGCTCTATACTTTTCTTGAAATGTTTGATTATGTCCTCATGCCCTATTATCTCTGTAAAATCTATCATGGCACACACCTCTTTTCTGTCAAATCCGCTGTATGCTATTCTAAGCCCAGCTTCTTCTCAATATTAGCTACTATTATATCATGAATTTCCTGTACCTGCAAAGCTGCGTCCACCTTGAGTATCCTCTCCGGATATCTGTCTGCCAGATCTCTGTATCCAGCCACTACTTTCTTATGAAAATCAACGCTTTCTCTCTCCATTCTGTCAAGCTCTGCCTGATTTTTCTTTCTGGCAAGTCCCACTTCTGCGTCAAGATCCATAAGGATAGTCATATCCGGCATGATCCCCTGAAGTGCAAATTCATTTACCTTGTACACTGTATCTATTCCAAGGCCTCTTCCGATGCCCTGATATACGGCAGATGAATCCACAAAACGGTCTGCGATCACTGCGGTTCCCGCCTCAAGTGCCGGCTTGATATTTTCCTTAACAAGCTGTGCCCTGGCTGACGCATAAAGCAACAGCTCCGTCATATATCCCATTTCTGTGAAGTCCTTGTTTAATATGATCCCTCTTATGGCTTCACTGATATCATTTCCCCCCGGATCTCTGGTCAGGAGGATGTTGTATCCCTTATCTTCAAGGTATTTCTTAAGTAAATCTATCTGGGTGGATTTGCCTGCTCCGTCAGGTCCCTCCATGGTAATAAATATTCCCTTTTTTGCTGTCATGTCCGTGTATTTCTCCTAATTAGAATGTGCACATGCACTCCATATCTTATCATAATATTGTTTACGTTTCATTGTAACAAATATTGCTGTGTAATACCAGTGGTAAGTGAGGGGGAATTTCCTTTGCACATTCCAGGTATATCTCCGGCTCTTTCCCGGCGAAATGTACTCCGGTCATATTTAACCCTGCATCAACCATTTCCTGTATCCGGGATATTACATCCTCACATATCACCTCTCCTGGCACCACCACAGGTATCCCCGGCGGATAAGCGAATACATATTCCATGGCAATCATTCCCGCTGCCTCCGAAAGCCTTACAAGCTCTGCATTATCTGCAGATTTCTCCGCCTCAGAAGGTGACCACTTCATATCAGGAACAGAAAGTTTGCCTCTTACTTTATTTCTCTCAGGTTTTTCCTCATCCCCTGCGGGCTTTTCTTCATGGTCAATTTCCTTTAACGCAGCAAATAATCTATCGAAATCCTTCTCTTCATCCATAACCGAAGTTATAAGTATCACATATGAGCCTGCTGCCATCTCCACCACAAGTCCATATCTGTCATCAAGTATCTGCTCAAGCTTCCTGCCACCCATGTCTGTGAAGATAACCAGTCTGGTGTCATCATAAAGCCCTTCAAATGGTTCAAACAATTTCAGGTTCTTAAGCCCTGACATTTTATTCCGGAACTCTTTGATATTCTCCCTGTACTGTACCCATGTCTGCGGATTACAAAGTGCATAGCCCACCGCCTTTTCTATGCTCTGGACAAATAAGTATGACGGTGATGAGCTCTGGAATATCTTAAGATATTTCTCCAGCCTATCCACATATTTTTCATTATTTACATGGATGAGTCCGGTCTGTGTAAGTGCCGGCAGTGTCTTGTGAGTACTTTCAATATATATGTCCGCTTGGTTTCTGCCAGCTACATCTAATTTATCTCCGGAAACCACATCAGTACATACATCCTCTTTATCTCTGTCTGACTCATCACTCCTGTTACAGACCCTATTATAGAACGGAAGATGTGCCCCATGGGCTCCATCAACGATCAAAGGAATGTCCGGAACTTCACTATCATTTTCCGAATCTGGCGGAATTGTTTTCATCATCAGTCCACAAGCCGACTTTATGGCTGCTTTTATGGCGGAAATATCTGAAATAATTCCCTCATATGTAGGTGAGGTTATCACCACTGCCTTAGGGACAATACCTGCTTTGAGCAGTCCGGACACCTCCGCCTTAACAGCCTCAGGATCTACAGCCATGCATATGCCATGGCTTTCCACATCAGAAACTATATAATGAGGTATAAGTCCGTTGATGGTAATGGCGTTATATACTGATTTGTGACAATTCCTTGCTACTATTATATGATCCCCGTAATTCGTACAGGCATATATGGCGGCAAGAACACCTCCGGTGGAACCATTTACCATCATGTATGTTGCCTTCGTGCCATAAAGCTCCGTCAACTCCCTTAGGGTCTCCTTCATGAACAGCTCAGGATCGTGCATGTCATCAAGCCCTCTCGCCTCAGTGAAGTCCCTCCTCATCATGTTGTCGAAGAAATCATCACCTATGGACTTCCTTTTGTGCCCCGGCATATGCCACGGATATTTGCCATTTTCTGTATACTGTTTTAATGCTTCATTTATGTATTCCTTCATAACTGTTCCTTCTGCTCCGTTTCAGCAGATCATTCCATGGGATACTTTATTCCCCACGCTGCCCTAAGCTTATCCATGGTAGTCATAAGCTCAAGGGTATCTTTGTGAGGCATTTCAACCGGCTCAATATAGCCATGCTCTATGGCAGCTTGGGCACTCTTAAACTCGTACTCATAGCCGGATATCTGGTTCGGTGCCGCGTCAAAATGCTGCACCAGCTCGTTATCCTTGCTGTACACATCTATCGCCACCGGGCAGGTGAACTCCGTCACCTTTATATATCCCGACTCGCAAAACAGCGTAGCAGTGCGGTCTGTGCCGTACATCGTAGTTGCCGTAGCATAGGCAGACACACCATTCTTAAACATGCAGATCATAGTATCAAAGGCGTCCACTCCTGTCGCAAATTTTCCTGCTGCCGAAACTATCTGCGGAACATTTTCACCACATATATACCCGGCAAATGCCAGCGGATATATACCTATATCAAGAAGTGCACCACCTGCAAGCTCAGGCTCCACTATCCTCTCGTTTTTCTTTATGTCGTACCCGATATTTACAGTTATATTTGTTAATTTGCCCAGGAACCTCTGGTCTATAAGCTGCTTTATGAGCAGCCATGAAGGGTTGTATCTTGACCACAGGGCTTCACCGCAGAACACCTTCTTCTCCCGGGCAAGATCAAGAACCTCCTTCGCAGTGGCTCTGTTATATGAAAATGCCTTCTCCACCAGACACGGCTTGCCTCCGTTTATACAGAGCTTAGCGTGCTCCGCATGGTGAGAGTGAGGTGTGGATATGTATATCAGATCCACATCCGGGTCGGAAGCCAATTCCACATAATCGGCATATATCTTCACTGCATGATATTTCTTTGCAAATTCTCCTGCACGCTCTTCACTTCTTGAGGCAACCGCATACACCTGAAAATCCTCAAGCTTCATAATAGTTTCCGCAACCTTTGACGCGATAGTTCCCGCTCCTAAAAAACCTATTTTAAACATATAAATCTCCTCCCGGCAATCATATTTTTCTTTTGAATTATCTTCAATTATCATCTTTGACAATAAAACCACAAACAATCAAACTGCAAGCAATCAAACTACAAACAATCAAACTGCAAGCAATCAAACTGCAAACAACCAAGCCATGTTTATTTAAACCCCATTCATTTAAACCATACTTGCTATGCAGCTCCTTTTTTATCCTGCTCAAGGTTGTAAGCCCACTTCGCCAGGGCACTTCCTATGATGATGACATAACCTATGACGCTGTACACATCCGGTATCTGATCAAGGAATATAAATCCAAGTAACGCTGCAAATATCACCTGGCTGTAGTCAAATACCGAGATCTCCTTAGCCGGTGCCTGCTTGTAGGCCGCAGTTATGCTGAACTGTCCGCCGGCGGCAGACATACCTGCACAAATCAGATATACAATCTGCATGACCGTCATTGGCTTATGATCAAAAATAATAAAGGGCAGGGTGACAATACATGAAAATACCGAAAAGCACATGACTATCACCGGTCCACGCTCTCCCTGCTTTCCAAGCATCCTTACAAATGTATATGCGATACCTGCTCCAAGACCGCCTGCCACACCTACCATGGCATACAGGAAATCCATGTGAAATGAAGGCTTCACCACAAACAATGCACCGACAAATGCCAATACCACAGTGCCCCACTCGAATTTATTTGCCTTTTCCTTAAGAACAAAATAGGACGCAATGATAGCAAAAAATGGCGACAGCTTGTTTAAAATATTTGCATCGGCAATATTAAGCTTGTCTACTGCATAGAAATTACAGATAAGTCCTATGGTCCCGCATATGCTTCTGGCGGCGATACCCGGCCAGCTGGTCTTCTTTATCTTGAACTTCTCTTCCGTCTGCAAAAGCAGGATAACCGCCACAACCGCAGCCACCGCATTCCTGAAGAATGCCTTCTGCATGGTAGGAAGATCCCCTGACAGCCTTACAAAAAAGGTCATGAGTGAAAAGAAAAATCCCGCCAGTATAATAAACAGTATTCCCTTGTATTTATCTCTAATATGTATCCTTGACGCCACTTCGCCACTTCCTTTAATATTCATAATTCGTATCTGACATCCCGACACACTCACACATATAGAATTTTATTTTCTGTGTTATCTGCAAGATAATATGTCTTTTACATTTTTCTCCACTGAAAATTATATATTAAATGCCCCCGCACTTCAACCTCGGGCCATCCCTAGATTAATTGTATCACTGCTCAGTAAGATCAAAAGGGCTATATAGTCTGCAGTAACCATAGCGAATGCGTGTTACTAAGACTATATAGCCCTGATCTTACGTCCCGTGTATAAACAGTAATGCAGCCTGTAGCGTTTACCGTCCACAGATAATATGATGTATCATCTCAAGCTGGCTCCTTAGTGCCTCCACGTCGATCTGTCCCGGTGCGGAAGGTATTCCCGCTGTGGCAAATGATACCGCATTTCCATACATTTCCCCGGCAGTTCTTGTTTCAACGCCAAGAGCTCCCATGGATATTACTATGAGGGGAGTTTCATTTCCACACTCCTGAAGCTCCTTGGCAGCCTGCATCATGTCAACAACCTGGCTTCCATCCTCAGGCATCATGGCAATCTTTGCTATGTCCGCTCCGGTATTTATCATATCCTTAAATCTGTCAACTATACGTTCCATAGGGATCGTGGTCTTGAAATCATGATTTGACACAACCACATAAACATTATTTGCATGGGCATATTCGATTATCTCAGGAACAAATTCCATGTCAGCAAAATATTCCACGTCCAGAAGATCTATGCAGCCTGTATCAATGACATGTTTAAGAAGCTCCTTATACATGGATATTGTAGCCTCCATGCTGCCACCCTCACCCTTTGTTCTGAAGGTGAACACGATAGGTATCTCTGTAAATTCCTTAGCAAGCTTTTCAAGAACCTTATCAAGAGAAGCATAATCAAAACAGTTATCATAACAATCTGCACGGAACTCCATAATATCTGTTTTGGATTTTTTTATTGTACGGATCTGTGCATTTACATCATAATCTGTAGCCGCCACCATAGGAACACATACCTTTGTCATTCCTGAGCCTATGCTTACATTCTTTACATTAACTGTCTTCATCTTCTCTCTCCTTTTCATTGAACATCAGCCCATTAAAATCTTCCTGTTTGGTATCGCCATTCTAAATGTGCCTTCGACATTTGGTGCTTTCTTTTTATATATGTTTTCACCCCCCGGTCACTGCCTATTTGCTTATAACCACCACGTCATCCGACATGAACTTATCAACTATATCCTGAAGAAGATCTGCACTCTTCCAGCTTGTTACAGTTACTGTATAGTACTCATCGCCTTCAAGATTAACATAGAAATCATAATAGTATATCATGCTTCCATACATTGCTATTGATGTGATCTGGTACTGGGCAGTCTTGCCATTTGCAAGCTTGACAGATCCCGTTTCGATTACCTTAACGCTGTCACTGCCGTATATATCAACCTTTGAATCCAGATTGGTCTTCATGTCGTCCTCAATACTGCTGTATGTGTCCCAGCTATAATAAATATCCGACGGATCTGTATCATAATTATACAGATCTATTGTATACTCGCTGGCATATGATCTTGAATAACCTGCCGGCTCCTTTATATCAATGCTGTAACCGGATGTAGTCTTCATGGCTATCCCCTGATATTCCGTATCATCAAAATCCTCATCGCCAGTCTCTGCGTCTGCTGTATCTTCCTCATAATCATCAGAAGACGTAGAATCAGAATCCCCCAGAAGTCCGTTCTCAACTATATTTCCTCTAAAAGATGAAAGAGCAAATTCCTTATCCCACTTGTCAATTATGTCCTCAAGCTTACCCTTATCCAGTTCATTAGGATCAAATTCCACTGCATTCGGGTCAGCTTCAATGGTCTTGCCGAGATCTCCTACCTTGCTGGTTCCTGATATGGATAAAGCAACCTCGCCATCGACATCTGTCATGCTGAATTTGTTCAAGTTGAATGTGTATGACTTTCCCTTATTTATATCGCTGTAATTACCGTCCAGTTCAAATACAATCCCATCGTCTGTTGATGTTGAAGTAACCTTACCTGTATAGGTTAAATCATTTGTGCTGCTGTCAAATACCTGCTCAGACTCAAATGACATTGATTCAGCCTCTGTATCCGGGTCATCATCAAGAACCATTGTTGCCTTATCATTTACTGTCCACTTTCCATCCTTTGTTTCTGAGGTTCTGTCATAGATATAGGTAACTGAGGTTTCACTGTCATCCCCACCTGCACTCATGGCAAGCTCCCCATGAACGTCATTTGTCACGAACTTATCACCCATGAAATCAACGTCAAGTGTGATCTGGAACTGGGTAAATCCTGATACCTTATATGAGCTTGAAAGCTTTACGATCTTGCCGTCTGCAATATAGTAATCAACAACAATATCCTTTGTTATCAACATTCCGAAGTATGCAGGAACCATATTTGCAATCTGCTCAAAGTTTTCCTTTGTTATGCCAAACTCATCCCACTGCTCATCTGTTACATTTTCATCTGCATAATCAACTACTGCCGTAACGTACTCATTGACATATTCCTTTATTGAGTTCTTAGGAATTGTCATTGTATATTTCTTGGTCTTTACTGACTTGCCGTTGTTAAGAGTGATACTCTCACTGCCGACTCTTTCATATGTGATCTTGTCATTGAAATTCTTCTTGGCGGTCTCTGAAACCTCTTTGAATTTCTTATAAAGCTCTGAATAATCAATATCTGATCCGGTCACTGCACTTCCGTCATAAGATGAAGCTGCGTCCTGTATGATAGCCACAAGGTCATCTGCTGTAAGCTTGAAGGTCTTATCTGACAATTCAGGTATTGTGTAATAAAGCACTGAATCTACGAACTTTATGTCTGTACTCAGGCTCTCGCCGGCGATCTCAAGGCTTCCGCCCATGGCTGCCTTAACGTCATCCTCATCTGTAGCGTCAACAGATGCATAGCCTGTCATTCCTATACCCTTATACTCAGGTACAATGCATTCATCCACTGTGAAGGTTACCTCTGAGTCTGCCTTTTCTGTGGAGAACTCAGACAATCCAAGAGTATCATTCAACAGGGAATATCCCTTTTCCCGGGTCTCTGCAAATGTATCCTTCATGGCATTCTTAACTATTTCCTTAGGTGTCTTTCTAAGAATAAAATATAAGCCTGTGACAAGTGCTGCGATAACAACCACCGCTGCCACTGAGATCCCGATAATGAGACCCTTTTTGCTCTTCTTTTCCATGATCTCATATCCACCTGAGATATCATCACCATAGATATTGAAATTGTCATTCTGTGGTGCCATACCGCCATTAAATCCAAAATCTGTATTCTGGGCTGCTCCGCCATTAAATCCGGTGTCTGTGTTCTGAACCTGCCCGCTGCCTGTCACATTGTCTGCAGGTGCCACGTCATTTGCCGGATCTTGTGAGAAAGAATCAAACTGATTCATATTGTTTTCGTCCATTTTTCTCCTCCTTTAATACATACATATACTTAATCAAGTCCCAGTTGTCCAAGAATTGCCTTTGGAACATAGGCCTCAACAAATATTCCGTCTTCAAGATACTCTTCTGTAATAAGCTCACCGTATTTCCTTATGATCCCCGGCTTTCCCGCCTCAGTATATGGAAATGTGTGTCTTATGTAGGATTTACTGTTTCTGAGGATCTCCTCGATAACATCAAATAGTTCCTCCACGCCCCAGCCTGTCTTAGCCGATATATACACGGTCCTGTCAGAGATAAGGTCCTTTATGCTGTACAGCTCATCCTTATTTTCTATCATATCTGTCTTGTTAAAAACAGTAATGATGGTCTTCTCCGTCTCCTCGTCTATCTTAAGCTGTCTCAGGGTGTCGTACACGGTCTCCATGTTCTTATCCCTGTTCTCATCGGAAGCGTCCACCACATGAAGGATTATATCACTGTATTTCGCTTCCTCAAGGGTTGATTTAAAGGCTTCAACCAGATGATGAGGCAGTTTTCTTATGAAACCTACCGTATCCGTGAGAAGTATCTGCTGTCCGCTCTTAAGACCGTAATTCCTGGTTGTGGGATCAAGAGTTGCAAATAACTTATCCTCCTCAAGAACCCCTGCCCCTGTTACATAATTTAAGAGGGTCGACTTGCCTGCATTGGTGTATCCCACGATGCTCACAACAGGAATGTGTGAACGGCTTCTCTGCTTTCGCTGCTCGTCACGCCTGGATACCACTTCCCTAAGCTCCGCCTTAAGTCTTGATATCCTGTCTCTTATAACTCGTCTGTCTATCTCCAGCTTCTTCTCTCCGGGACCTCTGGTACCTATTCCGCCGCCAAGCCTTGAAAGAGAGCTTCTCATTCCCACAAGTCTTGTGGCTCTGAACTTAAGCTGTGCCAACTCTACCTGTAATTTGCCCTCATAGCTTCCTGCATGAGCAGCAAATATATCAAGGATGACCATTGTTCTGTCCATAACCTTTATGTCCAGTGCATCTGTCAGATTCATAAGCTGCGCCGGCGAAAGCTCATCATCACAGCATACGCCGGTGGCTCCTGTCTCACAGATAAGCTCTCTCAATTCCTCGATCTTACCCTTTCCAAGATACAGCCCGTGATCCGGATACTCTCTCGGCTGGATCAGCCTTCCACAGGTCTCTGCTCCCGCAGTCTTTAACAGCTCCGTCATTTCATCTAAGGACGCTTCCACATCCTGAAGCTCGCTGTCACCCACTGCCACGGCAAACACTATTACTTTTTCTTTCTTTCCGTCTAATTCGTTATCGTACAATATATATGCCTTATATACCTTTCATGATCACTTATAATTGCCTCTGTTTTTTTATTTTCTTATATTATGGGATTTTTTGCAACCCATTTTTATCCATCGCCAATTTTTTAGGCTGTTAACTCTTGTAAGAGGGTATTTTACACACATTATAACTTATAATTTGAACACTTTTTACAAACTTTTTTTATTTGCGTTTTGCCTATTGACTTGTTTTCCCATCCGTTATAGATTGGACTTCGAAACTATTTGTGAAATCGTTTTCACGCTGGAAATTATACTGTTTGTTATTAAACTAATATGCACAATGTATTTTTATTATCCGGTCAGGCATTTTCTTTTTTTTACTGATGTGGATTTTGTATTTATATTTTTTAGAAGCTTTATGGTTATGATTTATTTTATTATGATTTATTTTTAAGAAAGGATGTTTTTATATGAAAGATTTGACCACAGGAAAACCAATGAAGGTTATATGGTTATTCGCTATTCCTATGATCATCGGTCAATTGTCCCAGCAGTTGTACAACTTCGCCGATTCAGCCATTGTGGGAAATTATGTAAGCTCAGACGCACTGGCTGCCGTAGGTGCCACAAGCGTTGTATCCAACATGCTTATGGGTTTCCTGATCAGCGGAACCCTGGGACTTGCAATACCTATCGCCAGGAATTACGGAGCAAAGGATTACGAGAAGCTCAGAAGAACTGTTGCCGTATCCACCATACTTACGGCTCTGGCAACCATTTTCCTCATTGTCTTAGGACTGGTATTCATTTACCCAGTACTAAGGCTCCTTGGCACTCCTGCGGAGATTCTTGGCATGGCTGATGACTATGTAAGGATCATCATTGTGGGACTGGTGTTCATAGCCCTCTATAATCTTTCTGCCAATATATTAAGAGCCGTAGGTGACAGCAAGACTCCCCTTTATTTCCTCGGCGTATCCGTTGTCTTAAACATCGGACTTGACCTGCTGTTCATAAGGGGCTTCAACATGGCAGTGGTAGGTGCCGCTGTTGCCACCGTGATCTCCCAGGCAGTATCCGCCATCGGATGTACGGCATACCTCTTATTCAAGTGCAAATGGTTACTTCCTAAGAAGGGTGAGTATTCCGTATCCCATGTGGATTTCACCGATCTGTGCATGTCTGCCCTGTCCATGGGCTTCATGAGCTGTATTGTAAATATCGGTACCATCGTATTACAGAGTGCCATCAACAAGCTGGGTACAGATATAATCACTGCCCACACTGCTGCCAGAAGGGTATTCGATATCCTGACGGTAATGCTATACATAGTGGGAAATGCCGTAACCACCTTTGTCAGCCAGAATATGGGTGCCGGAAGGATAGACCGTGTGAAAGAGGGCATAAAGGCCGGCATAATGATAAATATGATAATAACCACCGTTCTGGTGATACTGGATATGCTGCTGGCTTCTCCACTTATCAGACTGGTTACGGGAACCACCAAGGCTGCCATTGTAGATCCTGCCATCATGTACCTGAAGATCAGTGTTCCTTGCTTCTACGTCCTTGGACCTCTCTTCGTTCTCAGATGTTCAATGCAGGGAATGGGAAGAAAGATCGTTCCTATAGCTTCAAGTACTCTTGAGATGATATTCAAGATCCTGTCAGTTATATTCCTGGCACCTCATCTTGGTTATCTTGGAATTACCATTACAGAGCCTATCATCTGGGCATCCTGTACACTTATGCTCTCCATAATGTACTTCACCTGCCCACCTGAGAAGGTTTTTGAGGCTTACAAAGCCAAAGAAACTAACTAACGTGTATTAAATACCACATATCACATGTCCATAATTACCATAATAAAAACCGGGTGATCACTCTGCCCGGTTTTTATTAATTTTACTCCATGATTTTCTTTAACATACCGACTCTGTTGAATGGGAAGGAGAAATAGTATCCATCAGCGAAGTCTTCCGTTGCAGCCATTATGTCCTTTGCAAGGGCTACGCCCACAGCTTCTCCCTCTTCCCTGCTGCCATCTTCAGGATATCTGTTGATAACCTCATCAGGAATGTTGATACCACTCATCTCACTCTTCATGAACATGGCATTTCTTCTGCTCACCAAAGGCATGATACCCACCAGTATCACCGCACCGGTCTGCTCCTTTATCCCCTTTAATATCTCAGCCTGCCTGGCTGAGAACACCGGCTGGCTTAAGAAGAATGTAGCACCTGCCTTCATTTTCTTTTTAACGCGTTCTATCTCTATGTTAAGATTTACCCTGTTATGATTTATGGCTCCCCCATAGCTTACCCTGTGGGATTTAAGAATCTCCTCATTCATGTCAGAGATTATGTTCATCATTCCTATGGAATCGAAGTTGAACACACTCTTTGTGGTCTGTCTTATCATAACCGGCACAGGATCCCCGGTTATGACCAGGAAATCCTCTATTCCGTTAAGCCTTGCCCCGAGTATGGTCGCTCTTATGGCTATGGCATTCTTATCACGACAGCAGATATGAGGCATGACCCTGAGTCCTGTCTCATTCTTAACCTTTTCCGCCATGAGCACTGCATCTGCCCTGGTTCTTCCTGATGGAGAATCCGGAAATGTAACCACATCAGCTCCGGCATTCTTTAAGATATTTGCAGCGTCAAGAAGCTTCTCATCATCCGCATTGACAGGAGGTACCAGCTCCACTGCAATTATCTTGTGAGTCGGATCATTCTTTCTTACGGAGAGAAGCCCGGTGTCACAAGGGTCGAAAGCCTCATGGGTCTGACCTGCCACGGTCTTAATCTTATCATTATGCTGTAAAGAAACTGTTCTCCGTATATCTTCAATATTGGCAGGGTCGGTTCCACAGCAGCCGCCTATAATGTCCGCTCCCATCCGGGCAAATACTCCCGCCTTCTCGGAGAAATATCCTATATTGTTTGAAAATGTAAGTCTGTTCATGAACAGCTTCGGATAGCCGGCATTTGGAAGCACTGATACGAATTTGCCGCAGTCAAGGTTCACGGTCTTAAGTATCTTCTCCATGTGGGCAGGACCTATTCCACAGTTTAAGCCTATTCCGTCTATATCATCATCTGCTGCCGCCAGCTCCCACAGCTTCCTTGCCGAAAGTCCTGCATTACTGTATCCGAACTGGTTCACGGAGAACTGTACCCACACCGGCATGTCACTTACTTCCTTTATGTGATGTATAACCGGAAGTATGTCCGAAAGCTCCGCCTGGGTCTCAAAAAGTATCATGTCCAGCTTCTCTTCTATAAAAATATCAGCTATGGTCATGTATTCATTTACGATCTGGCTGTGATCCGCACCGGAATCCTTCGGTATGGGGCCTATGTCTCCGGCTATGAACACTTTATCTCTTACAAAGCTTTCCCTTACCGCCGTCCTGGCTGCTGCCACCGCATTTCTTACATTTGCCAGAACCTCCATGAAATTCATCCCCAGGGATATTGTGTTACTTGCAAACGTATTCGTCCTTATGAGTCTCGCCCCTGCTGCAATATAATCCTTATGTATGGCAACAACCTTGGAGCGGTCCGTAAGGTTCGCCCGCTCCGGAGCAACATTGTCATTATCACCATATTTGCTCTGAAAATAAGTTCCAAATGCGCCGTCAGCTATTATCTTATGCTCTCTTAATATGTTAAGTAATTCAGACATCTATGTATTCCATTCCCTATTATGTTTTTTTACTCAAGTCCACAGATACCACCGGGTTCAATCTGCCCTTGTATACTCACGTTCCACATACTATCACAGATTTCAACTATCTTTATGACAGTAATGAATACTGCTCAAGATTCCATATGTCCTTCACCAGTCCTTCGTAGAACTCAGGCTCATGACATACCAGAAGTATGGAACCCTTGTATGCCTTTAAGGCACGCTTAAGCTCATCCTTCGCATCCACATCAAGATGATTGGTAGGCTCGTCTAAAAGAAGGACATTTGTTTCGGTATTGATAAGCTTGCATAATCTTACCTTGGCCTGTTCTCCACCGGACAGCACCTTCACCTTGCTCTCTATGTGCTTTGTGGTGAGACCGCACTTGGCAAGGGCACTTCTTACCTCATACTGGGTATATCCCGGAAACTCCTGCCAGATCTCTTCAAGACAGGTATTCTCGCCCATGCTGCACTCCTGCTCGAAATACCCCTTGTACAGATAATCTCCCAGATTTGCCTTTCCCGATATAACCGGGATAAGCCCCAGAACGCTCTTTAGGAAGGTTGTCTTTCCAATACCGTTTGTTCCCACAATAGCAATCTTGTCTCCCCTCTCCATTCTCAGGTTCATAGGTCTGGACAACGGCTTATCCTTGTCATAGCCTATAACAAGATCTGTGGTTTCAAATATAACCTTACCTGAGGTTCTCGCCTCCTTGAAGTTAAATTCCGGCTTCGGTCTCTCTCTCTCAAGCTCTATGATCTCCATTTTGTCAAGCTTCTTCTGCCTTGACATTGCCATGTTCCTGGTAGCAACCCTTGCCTTGTTTCTGGCAACGAAATCCTTAAGCTCAGATATCTCCTGCTGCTGCTTCCTGTAAGCCGCCTCAAGCTGGTTCTTTCTCACCTCGTACACCTCAAGGAACTTATCATAATCTCCCACATATCTTGTGAGCTTACAGTTCTCCATGTGGTAGATGATGTTAATAACCGAATTTAAAAATGGTATGTCATGGGAGATGAGTATAAATGCATTCTCATAATCCCTGAGATACCTTTTAAGCCACTCTATATGATTGGCGTCCAGATAGTTGGTCGGCTCGTCAAGTAAGAGTATCTCTGGCTTTGAAAGCAGAAGCTTCGCCAGCAGTACCTTAGTCCTCTGTCCTCCGGACAGGTCCGTTACATCCTTATCAAGTCCCAGAGGCAACAGATCAAATGCTCTTGCTACCTCCTCTACCTTTGAATCTATATTATAAAAATCATGGCTGTCTAAAAGATCCTGAAGGCTTCCCATCTCATCAAGAAGGGCGTTCATCTCGTCCTCATCAGTGACCTCTCCCAGCTTGTCACATATTTCATTTATACGTGCTTCCATTTCAAACAATCTTGAGAAAGCACTCTTTAACACCTCACCGATGGTCATGCCCTTAGTAAGGACTGTATGCTGGTCAAGGTATCCTACTGTTACGTTCTTCGCCCATGTTACCTTTCCTGCGTCAGGCATGAGACTCCCTGTAACTATGTTCATGAAGGTAGACTTACCCTCACCATTTGCCCCTACAAGCCCTATATGCTCGCCCTTCAACAGTCTGAAGGACACATCTTCAAATATTGCTCTGTCGCCAAATCCGTGGCTTAAATTACTTACATCTAAAATCATTCTTAATCCTCCGGTCTTAAATATAATGCAGACAAGGGCTTCAGGTCAAATCCAAAATCACCTTTATCACCATATATTGTCTTCTCGCTGTCCGGTGTGGAGCCGCCGTACTTATTCCAGTCACTGTTTATGATCACCTTCATGGAATTGCCGAAGCCATATCTGAAATGATAATTGTAGTAGGTCATTCCCGAAAGGTTAAGAACGACTATGATCTTCTCCTCCTCAACTACTCTCTGGAAGATATATACCACATCCTGCTCCTTGCCGCAGAGTATCCAGTCGAAGCCATGAGGATCATCATCCCATGCCCACAGGGCCTTCTCCTTCATATATATCTTGTTGAGATCCTTGATATAGGTATTGAAGGCTGAATGAAGCGGATACTTTAATATGTCGTAATCCTGTTGTCTCTTCTCATCCCACTCTCTTAACTGGCCAAGCTCATTTCCCATGAAATTAAGCTTCTTGCCGGGATGGGCATACATGTAAGCATAGAGTGCTCTGGCCTGTGGGAACTTCTCCTCATACGGTCCCGCCATCTTCTGAAGGATGGTCGCCTTGCCGTGTACCACCTCATCGTGGGACAGTGGCAGCATATATCTTTCATTATAGTAATACATCATTGAGAATGTCAGCTTGTGGTAGTGCTCTGCCCTGCAGAACGGAAGGGTTCTGAAGAAATCAAGGGTGTCATTCATCCAGCCCATATCCCATTTGTAATCAAAGCCCAGTCCTCCGTACTGAACCTCCTTGGTGGTTCCCTTGTAATCTGTGGAGTCCTCAGCACAGAGCATGGCACTTGGGTGTCTCTCCTTAAGTCCCTTGTTCATGGTACGGATAAATTCTACCGCACGCTCATTCACCCCTCTGTCAGGATCTCCCATCCAGTAGATGATACGGCTTATGGCGTCCATTCTGAGACCATCAAAATGATACTTCTCAAGCCAGTAGTTAGCTGCACTCTGTAAGAAGCTTGACACCTCACCTTTTGAATGGATGAAGTTCATGCTTCCCCACTCGCTGTAGCCAACATCATTTGTAGGGTGCTCGTAGAGAGGCGTTCCGTCATACCTTGCAAGTCCGTAACCATCAAGAGCAAAATGCACCGGAACAAAATCCATGATAACTCCGATATTGTTCTGATGGAGCACATCCACAAGCTCCATCAGCTCTGCCGCTGTTCCGTATCTTGAGGTAGGACTGAAAAAGCCTGTATTCTGGTATCCCCAGGACTGGTCACTTGGGTGCTCTGACAATGGCATAAATTCCACATAGTTGTAATTGTGTGCCTTCACATATTCCACAAGAAGCGGAGCAATCTCTGTGTATGTATACCAGCTCTCATGGACTCTGCCTTCCTCTGCCACCTGCTCCGTTGTCAGCTCATTTCCGTTTTCATCATATACAGGCTTGGTCTTAAAGGAACCGAGATGAACCTCGAATATATTCAAAGGCGAACCCTGTCTTACACTTCTGGTCTTCATCCACCTGCTGTCTTTAAACTTATACTCATCCAGGTCTCTTATGATAGAGGCATATGCCGGGCGAAGCTCCATGCCGAAGCCGTAAGGATCACAGTGCTCCATGCTGCTGCCATCCCTGTGATATATCTTATACTTGTACATCATTCCCGGGCGGGCACCAGCCACTGTCACCTCATAGAAGCCTCCGCCATAGCACCTTGTCATCTCTGTTTCGCCCCAGCTGTTGAAATCTCCCATAAGGCTTACTCCTGCTGCGTTGGGTGCATAGGTTACAAATCTAACACCCTTTACCTCTGTATCCTTTGCCTTTACTGTCCCTGTCTTTTTATTTGCCCCGGTCTTGCCGGCTTTTTTTTCTCTTATAAGATGTGCTCCTAATTCCTCATATGCCTCGAAACATTTGCCTGAATAAAATTCATATATATCCATAACCTTCTCCCTTGTTCCCTGATGTATTTTCTGCAATCCCGTGAAACGTCTAATATCACGCCACAGAATTATATTCTTGACTGTAGTCATATTTTCCATTATTATAAGGCACAGGAAAGTCCATTGCCATAAGCAATAATTTATCTTAGTCAATTATTTGACTGTAGTCTAAAAGTGTAAATAATATTAGAAATTTGAAGTTATATTCACATAGAATTGATATAAGGAAAGATAAGCCATATGGATTTAAGAATAACAAGAACAAGAAATAGTATATTCAGTGCATTTCTGGAGCTTCGCTCTAAGAAAGCTCTAGAGAGGATAACCGTGAAGGAGCTTACTGAGAAAGCCGGCATAAGCAAGCAGACCTTCTACCTGCACTTCAAGGATATATATGACCTTGCAGATTATCTGGAGAACGATGCCATAGAAAAGCTCATATCGGACATCCCAAATCCGGAGCTGTTCATAAGCAACCCGGCTGAGGCTACTGCCCAGCTTTGCTACGCTTTCATAAACCAGGGACACATGTTTAACATCCTTTTCCCTGCAAATGACAAAAACTACGGGTTGCTCACTTCCAAGCTTGAAGCAAAGATCAAGGAGACAATATTCAAGGGTCATCCTGAGTTAAATGAACTGTCATACAATGTAAAGGTTACCATGCTGATACAGGGCTGCTCCAACGCCCTTCTCCAGTACAAGAATGAAAATCCCGACCTGGTAATTCAGGTTATCGCAGACACCATGTCAAGCCTTTCGGGAAAGTAATGTCTATAAAACAGTATTTCAGGGAAGCAATTGCTCCGAAGCAGGAATTTCAAGAAGACTGTCATATGTGACCGGATTTTCTTTCTTCATGTGATGTGTTATGACTCGGTTTTTGAAAGGGTCTTGCGTTCTGCCTCAAGGCATACCTGGCAACACTTCATCATAGCATAGGCAATGCCAACCAAAACAGTACCCTTGATAAGTCTGAGACAACTTTTTAAAAATAATTTCATAATAAAAACCTCCATGCTGTTCAGTAATATTTGTATCCATTTATTACTTATTAGTATGGAGGTTTTATTTTTTATTATTCAATTTATCTATAATATTAGTATTTTTAAATTTTTTACGATTTTTTACAATCTATGATCATATATGCTGTTTTTTTATCTTGAATTTTATTCATTCACGGATTTCTTTTATAGCCTGTTTTTCTTCGTCACTTAACTTCCCTGAATTAAGCAGCTTCTTAAATGTCATGGAAAGGGTCTCATCATCCAGGTCATTATCCTTCAAAAATGCCAGCACCTTATCCGGATAGCTGTAATATGCAGTCTCAAGACCCCAGGCAACACCCATCTTGAAGTAATATCCCGGATGCTTCATGGTATTGTAAGCGAAGAGCACATTGTCTATATACCTGTCATTTATAAAATAATCCAGCATCATGACCGTAACAAAACGCATTATATACTCGGGATGCCCCGGCTTCTTAAGCCTGCCGTCCCGGCTCACCCATTTTGTTATAAATTCCCAAAACTCTTCCTGATACTCCCTTGCCATGCCAAGACCTGCACACAGGTGATCGCACACCGCCCAGTTGTCTATAAGCGGAATAAACTCTTCTATATACAGTAGTATATCGTCAACCTTGCCTCTGGCATACCCAAGGACAAGAGCCTGTAGCAGTATCTCCTCGTATGTGTCGCTCCTTGCACCCTGCAGATATTCCTTCCAGTTTACACTGGCGATTTCCCTTGCCATCTTGTTGAGCACAGGCATTCTCACACCTATGATATTGCCACATTCCGGGATCAGCTTCGCCTGCTGCCTGCCGTACTCCTCATCCATATTCTTGTATAACTCGTCTCTTATGAGATCATTTACACCATAGTTTGTATCTGCCACGCTTTATCACTCCCCTGTATATATAACCCTTGAAACCATAATTTTTCCCCGGCTTTTGTCTCAAAATCTCTGTTCTGAAGCCTTTGTTCTGAAACCTTTAAATTAAATATCGATCATGTCCTGTTTGCTCTTAGAACTTGAATACCCTACCTACCTCGGTCTTGTAATCCTCAAGATACTTTAAGATCTCTTCCTCATCATCAAGGACTGTGTAAATCTCACGGATGGCAGGCACCATGAACTTCTTCTCCACAGACTCATCAAGCATCTGGATCAGCTTATCATAGTAGCCGTCTATGTTGAATATGACTATTGCCTTGCCGTGACGTCCCAGCTCCTTAAGGGTAAGTATCTCAAAGAACTCTTCAAATGTACCCATGCCTCCAGGCGTTACGATAAAGGCGTCTGCCCTGTCCTCCATGACAGCCTTTCTCTCCCTCATGGTATCTGTGGTGATGAACTCCGTGCATTTGTCAAAGAGCACTCCGTCCACATTGAAAAACCCCGGTGCAACACCGATTATATTGCCGTTCTTTCCGGCAACGCCTCTTGCAACCGCTCCCATAAGACCTCTGGCTCCGCCGCCGAACACCAGCCCGTGTCCATGCTCCGCCATAAGCTCTCCAAGCCGCTCTGTGGCTTCTATGTATTTCTTATCTATATCATCGCTTGATGATCCGTACACGCAAATATTCATTCCATATCTCCTTAATAATATTAATATCTCAACCTATGAAACGCTGTAATGCTTTACTGTAATGATATCCCTTTTCATGCTTTCATTTTCCTGAGAAAAAGGTCATTTATTATATCTATGCAGAAATCCCCGGCAAATAAACCAATAAAACCCTGAAATATTATTTTTCTTATGCTTTTTCGCACTTAAACGACCTACAGACATATATTTTAACATAAAAAAAGAAATTTACAAAAAAAATAAAATAATATTAGTATTCCCCGGTGCAATGTGCTATTATTGCATATGGTTCAAAACCATGTTGCCAAAGGATCTAAGTATATAACATCCCAGCCCATGGTTAAGTATATTATTTTATATAGGAGGAATTGCAAATGACAGCAGCTCAGATTATTGCTGTGTCAATCTTTCTTGTAATGTTCGCCCTGATGGTTCTTGATAAGATCGAGAAGCAGTACGTAACACTTACAGCAGGTGCATTGACCCTTATCTTCGTATTTGGCGTTGCAATGCGCAGTATCGACGCAGTAGTAAAAACCCTTAATTACAAAGCAATCTTTACATTAAACTTCTGGTACTCCACCCAGAGTGAGGAAAGCTCAGGTATCAACTGGGCAACCATCATCTTCTTGTGTGGAATGATGATCATGGTTGAAGGCATGGCTCATGCCGGCTTCTTCCGTTGGTTATGCTTAAGACTGGCTAAGCTTGTTAATTACAAGCCTATCCCTCTCTTCATAACATTCATGGTCATGGCATCAGTGCTTTCAATGTTCATAGACAGTATCACAGTTATCCTGTTCCTTGCAGCAGTAACTGTAGAGCTTTCAAAGCTTCTTAAGCTTAATCCGGTTCCTATGATCCTGTCGGAGATATTCTGTGCGAACCTGGGCGGTTCCGCTACAATGTGCGGTGACCCACCAAACATCATCATCGGTACAGGCCTTGGCTACTCATTCTTCGACTTCTTAAAGAACACAGGTGTCATTGCAGGAATATGTCTTATTGTGGTAGTTATCTACTTCTACCTGGTATACCACAAGCAGCTTGCTCCAAAGGACGGCGAGACAGTAGATCTTTCTGCTATCCCTGATCCTAAGTCTGCTATATCAAGCACAAGAGAATTTGTTATATCAAGCGTTATCTTCGGTATTGCGGTTATCCTTCTTGTGTCACACTCAGCAACACATCTTACAGTTGCCTTTATCGGAACATTTATAGCAATAATAACCCTTGCCACATCAGGCAAGAATATCGGCAAGGTATTAAAGGGTGTTGACTGGAAGACCCTTGCCTTCTTCATCGGTCTCTTCGTTGTTGTAGGCGGTCTTGAACAGACAGGCGTTTTAACAGCTATCGCAGGTGTTATCGAGAAGATCTGCGGTGGAAATGTATACCTTATGGTAGCCATCATCATCTGGCTCTCAGCATTTGCCAGTGCATTTGTTGATAACATTCCATTTGCCGCAACAATGCTTCCTGTAATCAAGGGACTTGCAGGTGCATCAGGCAGTCCGGCTCTTGTTCACTGCCTTGCATGGACATTATCAATGGGTACTGATATAGGTGGCAGTGCAACTCCTATCGGTGCTTCTGCAAACGTTGTAGGTACAGCCGTTGCAGCTAAGAACGGTCATCCTATCGGATGGGGCAAGTACTGTAAGACAGCAGCACCTGCTACGATCATCGTAGTTGCAATATCAATGCTTATTATTTTCCTTCGCTACTGCGGTGGAATTACTATATAATTTGTGATAAGATAATAGTATGAGATTAACTGTGTTGCCCCTGAGATACCAGGGGCAACATACTATATTGTGTCAGCCATTTAAATGGGCTGATGTTCAAGTCGGGAGGTACGTATATGGACAAACAGATACTTATTGCTCTTGGTCGTACATGCGGAAGCGGTGGACATGTGATTGCCGAGAGGATTGCAGAACATTTTGGAATTTCTCTGTATGATAAGAACATCTTAAAGCATATTGCAGACGAGAATAATTCCGATTATGAGGAGCTTGTAAAATACGATGAGAAGAAGCGCAATATCTTTCTTTCAAGAAAATATAATGAGCACAATGCTTCAATGGAGGATGTGCTTGCACAGATGCAGGCTGATTTCATTAAAGAAAAGGCCGCTTCCGGTGAATCATTTGTAGTAGTCGGACGTTGTGCTGACGTGGCACTCCACGGAAACGAGAACCTCATCACAATATTTGTAAATGCTGAGGATGACGCGAGAATTAAACGTATCATGACTGCAGACAAGCTTTCAGAAAAGGAAGCAAAGGTCTTCATTGAGAAGAAGGATAAACAGCGTCGTAACTACCACGACAGCCACGGTGTTGAGGGCTGGGGGGACGCAACAACTTATGATATATGCATAAGCTCATCATACTTCGGAATTGAAGAGACAGCCGATTTCCTCTGCGCATACATTGAGAAGAGAATGGCTAAGTTAAAATAAAACAGACAGGACCTTGTAACAACTACGGTCCCATAGATTAAAACATCTACAACAAAAGCTTCACATCAATGATATTCATCACCGGTGTGAAGCTTTTTTATGGTAATATATGCTTTCCCGTTATTACAGAAGCTCTGCTACCTTACTTAAAATAGCGATCTCCTTCTCCTTTGCTCCCATTATATACTTCTCAAATCTGTCAAGGCAGTCGACCTTGCCTGTGATAGAACATTTAATAAGAAGATTCCTTGCTGTGAGCATGAGGTTTACAACCTCCATGTATGAGTCGAGGATCTCACTATTGTACTCCAATATGCCCTTCTCCATGAGGTACTTTATTCTCTCATTCATGAGAACCTTATGATCATATACAAGATGAAGTGCTCTGATATCGAAATCCGGATCGTCACCTGATAACTGGATACCGATCTGCTTAAGCACCGCGTCATATACATTCACGCCAAATACAGTATCTGTGAACCTGTTTCTCATCATACGGTAGTGGTTCTTGCTGTCCTTTGCCTCAAGGTATTCCACAAGAGTATCTTTAATGAACTTTGTATCAATCTTGTAGTATTCCTCTTCGAGGTTCTTCTGGATAACATATAAACCTCTGCGTCCTTTATAATCATCCTTAAACATATGATCATCTGCGGCTGTAATTATATCATAGCCCTTCTTAACATCCTCAAATGATACGGTTGTGTATGAGTAGTGGTCTCCGAATGTAAAGTCACCTACGTTAAATTCCTGCTTGTCCTTGTCATATCCGAATATGAACAGCTCGTGTGGGAACTTGTAATCAGCTCCTGTGTCGCAGAGGATCTTAGCCTCGTCAAATACTCCGTATACATAGCCGCCCAGGTCTATTGTCTTAATGATAAATGTTATGATATCTCCACAATAACTCTCAACCTGCTCCTTGGTCATAAGGGAGAACAACAGATACGGACATTCCTTAATGGAGCTGCTGCCCGGCATCATATCAGCCAGAAGCATCTCATCACCTGTGAATATCTCTTCTATGTTGTAACATCTAAGCTGGATATAATTGCTGTATATCCATTCCTTTGCTCTCTCATCATCGCCTATTATTGAAAATAATGTGGCATGCCACTGCCATGAAGTTATCATCGGATAACTCACCGGCAATATTTTCTTATTACTCATGTCTGTGTACCTCCCCTATTTAACCTTTGCTGCAACTGAGTCTACCAAATCATTCATGTCATAATATAATCCTAATGCAAGCTCTGAATCCTCATACAGGATACCAAATTCCTGCTCTAATGCTACTATGATCTGAATGACCGACACTGAATTAATGCCGTACTTCTTCGTCAGCTCTGCAGACATATCAATATTGTCAACATCGATCTCCGGTAACACATCTGAAACTACTTTTAAAACTTTGCTCTTTAATGTTTCCTTGTCCATTTCTAACCTCCCAATAATTATAGTGTAACTACCCTCCGACTTGCGTCAGACTACTGTTGTCAAATCTCCGGCACCTTCCGTCCCCCAACAGAAGTTACGAACAAATGACTGAAAAGTTATTAAATCATGTTATCTCTATTTTATATGTTTTGAGGACTTTTTTCAAGCTTTCTTATAGCTCCTATGGCGGTCTTTATGGCCGACTCTGTATCATACACCTGAGTCTCCTCATAACCTGCCGCTCTACGCTCCTGATTGCCCACTACAAGGAAGCAGGCACCCACCCTTACTCTAAGGGAAGCTCCCGCTATCATAAGGGCTGCCCCCTCCATCTCCGAGGCAAGACATCCCAGCTTGCAGTAGGCGTCCCATCTGGCAAGAAGCTCATATCCCACAGGCTTCTTCTCCGGCTCGTGCTGTCCGTAGAAGGAATCCTTGGATTGCACAACTCCCGCATGGGCTGTCACTCCCGTCTCCTTGGCTGCCGCAATAAGGGCATTTGTCACTGCAAGATCAGTAACCGCAGGGTACTCAATAGGCGCGTACTCCCTTGATGTACCCTCCATCCTGACTGCTCCTGTGGCTATGACCAGTTCTCCTGCCAGTACATCCATCTGCATACCGCCGCAGGTTCCCACTCTTATGAACGTATCTGCTCCTACATGGACCAGCTCCTCAAGGGCTATAGCCGCCGAGGGTCCTCCTATTCCTGTGGAACACACGGACACCTTAACGTCATCCAGATATCCTGTATATGTGACAAATTCCCTGTTGTCTGCCACCAGCTTTGCGTCATCAAGATATGCCGCTATCTTGCTGCACCTCTTGGGATCTCCAGGCAGTATCACATACCTGCCTACGTCTCCCTTTTTTACCTTAACGTGGTACTCTAAACCTGTATCTCCCTGATATATCATGTAACCGCCTCCTTTAAGTAGAATAAAAAGAAAAACCACAGCATACGAGTTGGTCGGATGTTATGGTTTTTCTGTTACTGCAGTATAATCCTTACTATATTAACTGTTAACTGCCAAATATTAATTTATGTATAATATCTGTCCTGCCCCCGGAAAATCAACACTTGTACTGTGCTAACTTGCTGTCGATGTCATCTGGGATCTCACCGTGGAACTTAATAGTAAGCGGCTTCTCAAGGTCAAGACTGAATACTCCGAGAATAGACTTTCCATCTACTACATACTGTGCTGATGAAACATCAACATCACCCGGAAACTGATTAAGAATCGCAACGAGACTCTTTATATCCTCCATTGTATTGACCTTTGCCTTCATTTCTGTTATCTGCATCTCTAATCCTCCCTGAGCATATCTTATGTGACTTTTTTGTCACCAATCTGTAAATTCATATTACAAATTCATATTAACACCCTTATCCCCTAACGTCAAGAATTGAACATATATAGAACAACTTCTTTGCAGTACATTTTAAATAGAGTACATATATCTGACTCTGTCACTATACTCCTTAGATCGTGCTTTCCTTTTTCATGTGTCATCTGATACTTTACTTTAATAGTCTGTTAAGATACTCCTCAACATAATGAATAACCGCGGCTCCATCTCCCACTGCCGTTGCAACCTGACGCACATTCTTTGTTCTGACATCTCCTGCTGCAAATATGCCGGGAACACTTGTCTGTCCTGTCTCTCCCGCTTTCACATAACCAGCTTCATCAAGCTCCACTATTCCCTCAATAAAATCTGTCAACGGAACAGTTCCCACAGCTATAAACATTCCTGACACTAAAAGCATATGTTCCTCCGGAGTTCCATTTACCTGTTCTGCTATCTTCAACTCCAGGCTGCCCGGCTTTCCGCCTATCTCAGTCACCTTGGCAAATGGATGAAATTCTATGTTTGGAGTCTCAAGCACCTGCGCGCCCAGTATTTTTTCTCCTCTGAACTCATCCCGCCTATGAATAAGATGTACCTTGCTGCACATCTTTGACAGGTATAATGCATCCTCAAGAGCTATGTTTCCCCCACCTACTACAGCAACCTCCTTGTTCCTGAAAAAGGCACCATCGCATGTAGCACAATATGAAACTCCTGCTCCGGCGAATTCTTCCTCCCCCGGAACACCTAAATTCCTGCGTCTTGCTCCTGTAGTCACCAGTACCGCCCTTGTATCCAAGTCTGTGCCATCCTCAAGGCTGATTGTCTTATGGTCTCCGTGATCCTCAAGGCTCATTACCTCCCTGTCATCAAACTCTATTTCAAACAGATCTGCATGCTCCCTGAACTTCATAGCCATATCAAATCCGCTTATACCGGGCATTCCCAGATAATTGTCCACCTTCTCAGTATTCACGATCTGTCCACCGGAAAAAGCAGCCTTTTCCATAACCACTACATCCATCATTGCTCTTTTGGCGTAAATTGCGGCAGACAAGCCCGCAGGACCGCTGCCTATAATAATCAAATCTCTCATATCTTCCTCACCTAATTATCTTTATATTTCTCTATGGTCTCACATGTTTTGTCTATATCCTCCCGGCTGTGTGCATAGGATACAAACATGGCTTCAAACTGTGATGGTGCAAGTGCGAAAATCACCCCCAACAAAAGAAAGGCAAATCCAACATTCTGTTTTTTCATCAACCACCAAAAATAGTCATTACTTCAACTTACCCAGTCTTGCTGTATTTGCAATCACTATAAGCCTCATTGTCTTTTTCAAAGGCTTCTCCGGATCAATATTAACACAGATATTCTTGTCCTGAATAATAGCTACAACATTGATAGAATATTTTCTTCTTAGATTTAATTCTGATAAATTTTTTCCTTCCCATTCCGGCTTCACTTCAAGCTCTACCATGGAAACATCTTTTGAAAGTTCTATAATATCAATAAAACCAGAACTTAGAAGATTTTTGGCTAATCTGATTCCTGATTCACTTTCCGGAAATACAATGCGGTCTGCTCCCACTTTACTTAATATCTTACAATTCATTTCACTTGCACATTTTGCAATAACAGTTTTAACGCCTATTTCCTTGCATAACAGGGTTGCCATGACACTTGCTTCTAAATTTGTTGCTATGGCAATTATTACTACATCAACATTTGCAATACCAAGCTGTTTAATTACTTCAGCATCTGTAACATCGGCACATTTACAATATGGAATTTCGGATATTGCCGCATTCACAATATCTTCATCAATATCAACTGCAAGTACCTCCGCTCCGTTTTCCACAAGTTCTTTTGCAACAGACCTGCCATATCTGCCAAGTCCAAGTATGGCATATGATTTATTTATGCTCATTTTCTTCATCCTTTCACAATAGATTATCCAATACTGATTTCCTCGGTAGGCTCTTTAATAATATTTTTTTTCTCTTTCGTTGTATTAAACGCAATCACAAGTGATATAGGTCCAACTCGTCCAAGATACATGGTTACAATAATAATCAGTTTTCCCCATATATTCAGTATTGGGGTCAAGTTTCTTGTAAGACCTACTGTTGCAGTTGCACTTACTGTTTCATAAGCAATGTCAAGTGCATTCGCATTTGTAACTGCTGATAAAAGAAGTGTTGATATAAACATAATCATAAACGACATACATACCACTGCAACAGCTTTACTAACTGCCTGTTTTGGGATTGTTCGCTGGAAAAGTACTACATCTTCTTTGTTATTTATCGTACTAAATGCGGCAAAGATTAGCACAGCAATTGTAACAGTTTTGATTCCACCTGCTGTTCCTACCGGGGAACCGCCAATAAACATCAACAATAACGAAACAGTAGCAGAGGCATTCGTCAGATTCTGTTGTGGTATTGTTGCAAATCCGGCAGTTCTCGTAGTTACAGATTGAAATAACGAAGCCTGTATTTTGTCAAATAAAGAATAATCCTTCATAGTAAGTGGATTATTATATTCAAAGATAAAGAAAAACACCGCTCCAACAACTATAAGTACTCCTGTTGCAGAAAGAGCTATCTTGCTGTGTAATGTCAAATTTGAAAAGAATTTTAACTTTTTATTTCGTATATCTTTCAATGCTCTTATTACATCCCACCAGACGATGTATCCAATTCCACCAATAATAATTAATGCACTCGTTACAATATTAATCATCGGATTTAATGCATAATCACATAAACTATTTTCGGATATGATATCAATTCCTGCATTACAAAATGCTGATATGGAATTAAATATAGATATCCATATTCCTTTTGCACCGTACTTAGGCACAAATACTGTCATATACAGAATTGCTCCAGTACCTTCCACAACAAATGTACCAACAAGAACTTTTTTTATAAACTTTACAATCCCTGATAATGTATTCAGATTAAATGCATCCTGAATTAGCATTCTGTCTTTGATACCTATTTTCCGATGCAGACTAATCATAAGCCCTGACATGATAGTAATAACACCCAGCCCGCCAATTTGTATTAAAATCAATATAACAACCTGTCCAAAAAGACTCCATGTTGAAACAGTTGGAAGTGTAACAAGTCCTGTTACGCATATTGCGGTTGTTGCTGTGAATAGTGCATCTATATATGGAACTGCTTCGCCATTAGCTGAACTAATTGGCAATGCAAGTAATACGCTCCCCACAAGTATTGCCAAGAAAAAACTGAGCATGGTTGTCTGCGTAGTAGACAATTTAAAATGAAACTTTTTCTTCATATCCAAACCCCTCTATTCCATCGGTTTACCCAAGAATTTTTCAAGTAAATTCGCATATCCTTTACTTTATTTTCCGTATTCAATATATTGCATTTTTATTTCCTCAACTGCATAATACCTTTTCCTCAAGAAATTCTTTCATTATTTTAATGATTACGTTAGTCGTATCCTCCAAATCAAACTTTTCGTAGGGTCTGGATTTTCCATGACATGGAACATCCCAAGCAATCAGATTATACTTCTCCACTTATTTCTTATGCATTTCAATCATCACGCTAGAAACAACCACATAAATTATAACGATAATAGCAACCGCAATGGCTATATAACGAATCCAACGATTTATACAGAATACAGAAATTGCAATTAACAAAAACTCAATCCCTATCATCAGAAATACTATGGCACTTTGACGATAATGTGGTTTCTTATCCATCGTAGCCCGTTCTTCTTTTGAAGCATACAGATACGCATTATTGAATAAAAATCCTATTTATTCGTGACAGCATCTCTATATTGAACACTCCGAATTATTATATCATAACAGAAGTTATTCTGCATTAATATTTCCGTTATCAAACCACAATAATGGAGAATAAAAAGTTCTATTTGTTATCAGCAAAGTAAGCATAATGAACACCTACAGAAAAGTTAGTATTTATAAGGGGTTGCCGAGAATTTAACAATAAATTATAACAGATAATGCAATCCTTAAATTATGTGCTTGGACAATTAAAATTTGCTTTGTGCAAAGGGCTGGTGCTGCACGATCCTTTACTGATCCCCATGGATTAAAATACTCAAGCTTCGCCACAATATGTGCCTTAAGTCCAAGCTCCTTCTCATAATTAGTAAGTTCCAGAAGTGGTGTATTTACTATAAGTTCTGTCAAACGTGCTGCTATCTTTGCCATAATTTCTGTTTTCTTTCTTTAATATATATTTTTCGGTTCCGGGGAGACTCCCCCTGAAATAAACTACATGATAATTCTTTTCACCTTCCACACGGAAGTATAATTTTCATTTCCCTACTATGTCAATGGGAATTATCTTATTCCTTTTAGTTTATAAAAATTTTAGAATTTGAGAGACTTGTTTATATTTTTTTATTTGACCTTCCCTCAAAAAGATGATATAACATGCTGAAAGAAAAAATAATCTTTACAATTTTCTTTGGGGTAAGAAAAAAAGGGGTATTTAGGCGCCCAAAATAATTTTTATTCAAAAGGAGGACATAGTTATGATGAATGCAAATACTATTAAGGTTAGGTTTTATTCATTTGATGATGTGAAAAATTTTGTTGAGGTTATGATAAAATATCCGGGAGATGCAGATATCTCCGGCAACAACAGAAATCTCGTGGTAGACGCCAAGTCTATCCTTGGTGTTGCAAGCCTCGGACTCAACACAGATCTCGCAGTAATTTTCTATGACGAGATCACAGATGAGATAAGGGATTTCCTTGCACCATACACGATTGCCGCTTAAAAGCGACGCGGGGCCGGCACCTATTCTAATATATGCCGGTCCTCTCATTTTCAATTTCGGAATTACTCAAGTCATTTTTATTTTTCCCAGAATTATGATTATCCGTAAGTTTTTTTCCCTGGTTCTACAGACCACCCGGTATAATTTCATTTTGCTGATATTTGCCCATATCGCATATTACTTCTAATGTCCGCTTGTTATCGGGCTGCTTTTGCGCTAAAATGTCCAGTGAACAAGACTGGGGGATACTGAAGTGGGTAATCCCCTGCCAAATATAAAGGATATGGATATTTATGAATTTACTTACTATTAAAGATTTCAGCAAAGCATATACAGACAAGGTGCTGTTCGATCATGCGGACTTCTCCGTCAATTCCGGAGAGAAGATCGGCATCATCGGAATAAACGGCACCGGCAAGTCAACACTGCTCAAGCTTATATCCGGACTTGACACCTGCGATTCAGGGCAGGTCATAAAGGGCAACAACGTAGTCATCAACTACCTGCCCCAGACCCCTGAATTTCCTGAGGGTCGCAGCATATATGACTGTGTTGTAACTGCAAATGAAAATGAATCAAATCAATGGACCATCGAGGGAGACGCTAAAGCTCTCCTTGGAGAACTGGGCTTTAAGGACATTAATATAGAAGCAAATAAGCTGTCCGGAGGTCAGAAAAAGAAGGTTGCACTGGCTGCTGCCCTGCTGTCCGACTGTGAAATACTGGTTCTTGACGAGCCTACCAACCACCTGGACAATGACATGACGGAATACCTTGAGGAATATCTGAATAATTATAAGGGTGCTCTCGTTATGGTCACCCACGACAGATATTTCCTTGATAAGGTATGTAACAGGATCGTAGAGATAGATAAGGGAAAGACCTACAGTTATAACGCCAACTACGAGGGATATCTGGAACTTAAGGCAGAACGTGAGAATATGGCACTTGCAACAGAGAAGAAACACCAGAACATCCTCAGAAAGGAGCTGGCATGGATAAGGCGCGGTGCCAGAGCCAGAAGCACCAAGCAGAAGGCTCATATAGCCAGATACGAGAAACTGGCGTCTGAAGAACTGATCAAGGAGACCCAGACCGTCACAATGAACTCCATCGGCAGCCGGCTCGGTAATAAGACCATAGAGATATATGATCTGTATAAGAGCTACGGCCACCCGGTAATATCGGATTTCTCTTACAACTTCCTAAGAACTGACAGGATCGGTATAACAGGTCCCAACGGCTGCGGCAAATCAACCCTTATGAAGCTTATCTGCGGTCTTATAAAACCGGATTCAGGCCATATAGAGATTGGCGACACCGTGCGTATAGGATATTTCTCCCAGGAAAATGAGGCTCTGCCTCTTGATATGGGGGTCCTTGAATATGTAAAGGAAACTGCCGAATATATCAAGACCACCGAGGGGACCATGTCCGCCTCCGTACTGTGTGAGCGTTTCCTTTTTGACTCCACACTTCAGTACCAGAAGATTGCCAAGCTGTCAGGTGGTGAGAAGAGGCGTCTCTATCTGCTTAAGATACTGGCTACGGCTCCTAATGTACTGATCCTTGATGAGCCTACAAATGATCTTGATATATCCACCCTCTGTATCCTTGAAGACTATCTGGACAGTTTCCGTGGCATTCTTATCGTAGTATCCCATGACAGATATTTTCTGGACAGAGTTGTAAGAAAGCTCCTGGTATTTGACGGGGAAGGCCACATATCCCAGTTTGAGGGCGGATATACAGACTACTATGTGCAGTACGGAACATTTGCCAATTCTGCGGCGAACTTTAATAAGGTCTCTAAAGAAGCTTGTCCTGCTCCTGTGGTCACGGAAGCATCAAAACACGAGAAGCCAAAGAGAGCCAAGACCAAGCTTTCCTTTAACGAGCAGCGTGAGTATGACACCATTCAGGACGATATCACTGCCTGCGAGGATCGTATCGCAGAACTTGATAAGGAGATAGCCGGTGTGACTACGGATTTCGTGAAGCTCAACAAGCTTATGGCAGAAAAGGAAGAAACCGACGCAAGGCTCACAAAGCTTATGGATCGTTACTTCTATCTTGAAGAGCTTGTGGAGAGCTTAGGCAAATAAATATTGAATAACCGGTGAAAAGCACGGGCAAATAAATTTTTGATTTTGGAGGATTTATCATGGCAGCAAGTTGTGATCTGTGTGCTCATTATGTATATGATGAGGAAGATGATTTTTCAGAATGTATGGTCAACATGGACGAGGATGACTTCGGAAGATTTATTTCAAATTCATATGAATCCTGTCCATACTTCCAGTTGGATGATGAGTATAAGATAGTAAGAAAACAAATGTAATAATGTCAAAATACACTACATTCAGGGCAAAATTTGTAGTGGATTAAATCACACCTACATGCTATAATATAGTTTAATTACGAAATTTCAGAAGTGACATATAATTATGGACTATGCTCCATAACGAGATAGTGTCAAGCTTTATATAAAAGCAAATTAATAGTCTGATGTTCAAAATAGGGGGATGACTGCATGAAAAAAAGGTTTCTTGTACTGCTGATGTCAGTTGCAATGACAGTCAGTACTTTTGCCGGAGGAAATACTTTAACCGTCAGGGCAGAGTCTGACAGTTCCAAATCCGAGACTCCATCCATAGACGGCAAAACATATTACTACGATCAATTTGAAAACGATGCGTATAAGTCCGTGTACGATTCCATAGCTGAGGCTGCCTACAAGTTTCATAATTCTACAGCCAATGCTTCACAGTATGTAGACATCAATGAAAAAAAGACCTACACAGCCTTTACAGTCAATGTAAGCAAACAGGACTGGGATGTCATCAATTCAGGCGGACTGGACAGAGTTATCCACGCGTTCTATGCAGACCATCCTGAATACTTCTGGCTCATACCTGATTGTACATATCAGGCTGTCTCAAATGGTGAGAAGGGCTCAGTATTCTACCAGGTAAGCGTTTACTGTTACGAGGATTATGCAAATGGTAATTCCCGTCAGGTTATCAAGAACAACATGGATATCGAGATTGCCAACTATGTTGCCAAGGTTTCCGCAGACGCTCATGATTACGAGAAGGAATACACCATCCACAACGAAATAATCGACAACATATATTACAACACTGAGGCCGATGCATATAATTCCAAAGATTACTGGGCAGGCACCATCGACGGTGTGTTCAACACCAGTCACAAGAGTGCAACCTCCTTCGGATATGCCAAAGCATTCAAGGCTGTAATGGATCAGCTTGATGTGCCTTGTGTCTACATACAGGGTAATCCAAAGCAGTCTGACGAGACAAAGGACGCCGTAACCTACGACTCCCACGCATGGAACGCTGTATATATAGGCGGTGAGTGGTATCTGGTTGACCTTGCGAATGACGATCCTATAACAACTACCGGCAAGGATGTCCTCAAATATGATTACTTTAACGTTACAACCGAGCATGCTCCTGACCTTGTTCCAAACAAGGATTTCTTAAGCAACATACCTGATTGTACAGGAACAACGTATTCTGTAGACAAGATCCGTGAAGATCTGGAGGACAGCGGTATATGGACTAAGGCCAATTACAATTTCTTCGACAAGATCCTGGACAAATACGGAGTTTCGGTTGTCTTAATCAGTATCGGTATTATAATCATACTTCTTGTAATACTTATTAAGAAGATACATGCCCGCAGGATAAAATCAAAGCAGACTAAGATCAAGAACACAAAGGTTACAGTAATCGAAAGCAAGGAGCTTGATGAGCAGTTGAGACGTCCACCTCTCTGATAACATATAACAGTGATTGCCAGATGTTTAAATATAAAACACATTCTACGATAGCAAAAAAGACATGCAAGAAAATCAATCTTACATGTCTTTTTTATTTACAGTCATACAGTTCATGCCTGCATGAATTCCGGACAGCTGTTCCGAAATTAAATATTTATCTGCTATATGTTACTGTCCGATTATCAACCAGGCTGTAAGGATACCAAGTATCCTCTCATCACTTCTTCCATTTGCAGTGAGAAATACAAGCCCTATCCTTTCATGTCTGTTCCTGGCTTCCTCGTAGAGCTTCTCTGCATAAGACAGCTTTGAGTCCGCCGGAATAAACTTAAAAACCTCTGATGGGTGTGCTTCCAGATCAAGATACTGCTTAAGATCCTTAAACCGGGTATTCTCGTCTATGTGGCAGTTATCATCCCCCAGCAAAAACGGAAATACGCAGTTATCACTGAAATCTCCCACAACTCTCCTGTCCTTAAGAATAGGTATATGGGATATGTTCTTCTCATTCATGAGCTTTATGGTAGGCAGAACCCTGTCTTCATAGGAACGCCATATAAGGTTTCTGTCAAGGATCGCCACATCTATGCACCTTACCGGATTTTTTATCCTGTCTATCACTGTGTCAAGAAGCTCTATCATCTTATTGCTTGGCTCCACAGGGAACTCATCATCAAGCTTCTGATTATGCTGAAGAAGATTCCTTACCTCCCTGCAATAGTTAAGCTCATATTTTATGTCCTTGAACTCGCTTCTTTTCTCAAGCTTGGCAACCGCTGACCCATCCGGCGGAAGCTTAAATTCATTTATTGCACAGTTCTCAAGCTGCTTGTATTTGTCAAGAAATATGTCTGTGTTGCCCATTTACCCCTCCATTACTGAACATCAACACCTTTTTAATATCATACTGCAATCATCCCTGTACCGGTATACACTGCTTTATCACACGTCTACTGTGGTATAAGGTCTGTCACATATTCTCTGTTAAAGTGATCCACAACCCTTACATAGGAGTAACCCTTTGCTGTATCTGCAAAGGTTCCAAGGTATGTCTTAAATTCATCTATGTCTTTATAGCCTACAGAGAACGTGCCCACCTTGTAGTTGTGGACATTTCCCAGCGTAACAAACTCTACGGAGCTTTCATCAAGGGCGTTGCCCTTGTGCTCCACCGTCGGATACACAAATGTTATGTCCATGCCGTCATACATTTCATATATATAGTCTTCCTTGAAAGAAAGTGTATCCACATCTATCTCTGTATAACCCGGGAATGATCGGTCTCCTGAAAGGGAACTGTTCATGACTATTCCATACAGATGCTCCATGTCACCATTCAATACAAATGGTATAACTCCCTGCATTTCCACATCACCATTTCCCATAGTATTATGATAGGTGGTTATGTAGCTGACTATCTGCCCGTCTATGCTGAGCCACTGGGATGGGAATGTAACGTCTACCTTACCTGATGAATCCCAGGTTATGGCATTTATGTCTGAACCAAGGACTACCGCTCTGTCTCCACTGTAGTCGTAACCTACACGGGCCTCCATGTAACTTACGTTGCTAAAGGAATCTCCAAGCTCCAGATAGTAGCTGTTGCCCTCCTTGGTATACTGCAGGTCGAACTGTGACGCTGTATCGTAGCCGTCATAGGTGTCCTTATATGCCTCTACAAGTTTCGAATTGTAATAGCTGTCCATGCCCAGTGCAGATATATCTCCGTCACAGGCATAGCCTGCATAGGCACTTAACATATCATCACAGAATGTAACTACGTTGGTCTGTTCTCCCAGAGTCTCCAGATTTTCTCTTCCATAGTAGGAATATATCTGGCAGCTTGTGCTCTCACCATAAGGAAGATATACAGACAAGCCATTGGAATAGGTAATATTGGACTGCTTATATACAACGGAGTCCTGCACAGCTGCTGTCACTGTGTCTCCTCCGTCCAGGTTATAGTTACTGCAGAAGTCCACAATATCAGCAGACTGGGTATCACTGAAATTACCACAGTTATTCCTTGCTGTAAGATAATCCTGAAGCTTCTTGTCATATATGGCTTCATCTGCAGTCTTAAAATAGTCATTAAGCTTAGTCTGCAGCTCTGATGCTTTTTCCGTATCTATCATTGCCAGTCCGTACATGTACTCGCCATTTACGGAACTGTACATACTGTTAAACTCATCATAATTTGCCTTGAAGCCGTCTATTACTGTCTTGCCCAGTTCTCCACTTGATATGGCAGGATCCTGACACAGGGCGTCAAGCCATATCTGATGATCATAGCCAAATGAATATATGACCTCCTCGGAAGCGATCATATAATCACTGTAAGGGCTGAGTGCATTTGCAGTCTCAACAGTAGCCATGAGACACGCATTGAAAATAGTCATATCAAACTTTATGTCTGCTGCTTCCATTGCCTGTGCCATATCAGCTATCTCAAGCGTATCACCGTGATTTACCGAGGTATCAGAGCCAAATGCAGTGGTACTCATACCACCGCCGTGATCCCACATGACCAGTATATAACGGTCTGATGGATAGTTGGTCTTAACCCACTTAAGGTAATCCTCAAGAGTGCTTTCCTCACACATACACACATCCCCCAGATCCTCCTTCTCAACAAATTCTGTATCTGTCACCTGAAAGCGCTGTACATGATCACCTTCCATGCCGTAGTCATTTGCCCAGTAGCCGGTTCCACCGGTCTGTATGACCACATTTACATCATCGGTAATATCTGCGTCAATGAGCATATCCAGATTGTCCGTGGCACAACCACCCTCCATAGAATTATATACGCCATAGTTCACATAGCTGTCGCCACTCTCAAGGTTGGAGCCTATCATATAGAAGAGAACCGTACAACTTGAGCCTGCCACCGTCTCTGTCTGCTCTTCAGTATCCTCTGTAACCTCAACTGCCTGAGTGTCCGTGGTTGAAGCACTGTTGTTGTCCTTCTTTCTCCTGCTTCCGGTGCCATCCCCCGGTCCTAATATAAGATACAAGGCGGTTCCCACCAGCGCCAGAAGAATCAACACCATTATTATTATTATCACCGTAGTGGTCTTATTTTTTTTCTGTGGAGGCATATTCTTTCCGTTATTATTATTATTCGACACACCGGACTGCGGACGGTTCGAATTACCGAAATTATTCGGATTACCCTGCCTGTTCATGTTGTTATTCTGCATACCCGGCTGTCTGTTCATGTTGTTATTCTGCATGCCCGGCTGTCTGTTCATGTTGTTATTATTCTGTATGTTCTGCCGGTTATCATTCCCTGAAAATGAATTAAATCCACCACTATTCTTACCATATGGCTGATTCATATTATTGTTCTGCATACCCGGCTGGAGCTGATCAACGTTCTTCCGTCCCTGAGGTGTCTGCTTTGAGCTGTTGTACTGTGCCATCTGTTGCTGGTATTCCTGCATCTGGCGATTGTACTCCCGCATTTTTCTCTCATACTCTGCCTGGGCCTGCTGATATTCTGCCTGAGCCTTCTGGTATTCAGCCTGAGCTCTCGCCATATCATACACATGACCACAATATCTACATGAAGCAGCGTCATCATTTATGTCTTTTCCGCAATTTACACACCTCATCTGTTACACTCCTTTGCCGATACCCATTCTAAATGCGTGAATATCCTAATAGAATCCATACAATCTATCATACTTGTTCACGGCAGATCCTTTTGCCATGATTTCATCTGCCTTATCTGTCACATCACTACCTTCGTCTCCATATCTGCTGCAGGTTCCGTCATCAGCCACTGTATATATCACATCACTATCCACAAGAACGTAAGCAGCAATTCCCGCCTCTTCCGTCACATCCATTACATATATATTCGCAGCACCTGTACTGCTTCCCTCTTTGAGCTTATAGTTTCTCACTGCCTTTGCCGCAATGGCATCGTCTCCCTGAAGGTCTATTACATGCATCTTAACTTCCTTAGAATTATTATTTCCGCTCCAATCCACAACAGAAAGTGAAACTGTCCTGGTGCCTGCTTCACTGGTATCTGCCTTATTGCCGCAAGTGATCTTCTCCTCAAGATCCGGCTGTGAATCTTTTATTGTATAATAATCGGACCACTTTATCTCCTCGCCTGTAACGACATATATATCGTCAGGTCCTACGAACATGGGGCTGTCCTTGTCTACAACCTCTACCGTCAATGTCTTCTTTGTTGAAAGCTTTCCACGCTTTAATGTATACTCCACGTCATAGGAGCCTACATGATCGGCGTCTATGTAATCTATGTCGCAGTATACCTCAGTGCCTTCGCTCTCAGGAGTTATGTAGTTTGTTATGTCAAACCTTGTTCCCATAACATACTCAGCATTAGTCTTCGCCACCCTGAAATATCTGGCTCTCATGATCATTGTTATGATCCCTGCAAATGCAATTCCGACCACCACTGCCATCACTATAGTGATACGGGCACGCTTCTTGTTCCTGCGTCTTATAGCTTCCTGTCTTGCCTTTTTTGCTGCGTTACTCTTTGAACTGCTCTTTGTACCTGCAGTTCCTTTATTACCGCTCTTTGCTGTGTTGGCACTCTGTGTTGAGACCTTCTTATCTGCAGTATTCTTATCTGTTTTTCCTGAATTGTTCTTACCCGGTACTGCCATGTTCCACCTCTGACCCTAATTATTATTAATACTATTCACATTCTGTGACATATAGTATGTTTTGATTTTAGCTTAATTCAGAATGATTGTAAAGTAAACAAAAGCTATTACATTCACCTGAAAAAAGTTGCAGACTGTGACAAAAAGTGCCATAATGATTTAAGTCTTAACAGCGTTGGTTTAATGGTCCACGCCAATAATTATACGGAGGAACAAATATGTCTATTAACAATATCGGCAACTATACTTCCACACATCTTGATATTTGTATTGAACACGATCTGGTTGATGAAAGTCTGTACCAGTACTATGGAGTAAATCGTGCCTTAAGAGACGTGACCGGAAAGGGAATAAATGCCGGAATTACAAATATATCCTTAAGCAAGGCCTACGATATAGTAGGTGACGAGAGAATACCATGTAAGGGTGAATTGTACTACAGAGGCTATGAGATACATGATCTTATAAAGGGCTTCATTGAAGATCACCGTTTCGGGTATGAGGAGTGTGCCTATCTTTTATTATATGGTGAACTTCCCAACAAAAAGGAGCTGGCAGAGTTCAAGAAGGTCCTCAACATAAGCTATGACCTTCCTCATAACTTCATTCAGGACGTTATAATGAAAAATCCTACCAAGGATATCATTTCAAATATGGCAAGATCTGTCCTTGCCCTTGGAACCTATGACAAGCGTGAGACAGATAACTCCCTTGATAATGTTATGCAGCAGTGTCTTAATCTTATATCTACATTTCCAAGACTTGCGGTTTATTCATATCAGGGATACCGCCACTACAAGCTGGGCAAAAGCTGCTATATACACAAACCCGACCCGGAGCTTTCATTTGCAGAGAATATATTAAGCACATTGAGATCCGACAGAAAATACACCTCTCTCGAAGCAAAGGTTCTTGACCTTGCACTGGTTCTGCATATGGAACACGGCGGCGGAAGCAACTCAACATTTACCACAAGAGTTGTAACCTCTTCAGGTTCTGATACATACGCCACAATGACCGCTGCATTATGTTCCCTTAAGGGGCCTCTTAATGGTGCAGGAGATTATATGGTAATGGAGATGATGTCAGACATCCAGTCTCACGTTAAGGATTTAAACAATGCACAGGAAGTATCTGACTACTTAAGAAAAATCATCCGTGGTGAGGCATTTGATAAGAACGGAATCATATATGGTATCGGACATCCTGTTTACTCTCTTTCCGATCCTCGTGCCCTTGTATTCAAAAAATATGTTAAGCACCTGGCTTCAGAAAAGAATATGACAGAGGAATTTGCCCTTTATGAGATGATTGAAGAGCTTGCTCCCAAGCTTCTGATAGAAGAGGGCAAGACAGATCGTCTGGTAAGTATTAATGTTGATTTCTACAGCGGATTGTTATACAAGATGCTCAAGCTTCCTCACGAACTGTTCACACCGCTTTTCGCCTGTGCAAGAGTTGTAGGCTGGAGTGCCCACCGTATGGAAGAGCTGGTCAACCGTTACAAAATTGTAAGACCTACCTATACAAGCCTTGCAAGGCCAACCACTTACATACCTTTAAGTGAACGTGACGAGAAATAATAATGCAGCGATATTGCACTTGACTCGTTGCCGTAAAAAAAAGCCCCTCAGCTATTAACTAACTGAGGGGCTTATTCTTTTATGACTAATTGTCAACCGACAAAATCTGCAAAGCATATCCTATCATTGTTCAATCAGTCTTCATTTATTAATCTAAAGTAACCTTAACTTTCTTTAAGTGCCAGATTTCCTTAGCATACTCTTCGATGGTTCTGTCTGATGAGAACTTGCCTGCCATTGCAGTGTTGAGCATTGCCATCTTAGCCCACTTCTTCTCATCTCTGTAAGCTGCGTCTACTCTCTGCTGAGCCTCTGCATATGAATCGAAGTCCTTAAGGATGAAGTAAACATCTTCCTTAGTAAGTGAGTCGTAAAGATCTCTGAATCTGTCAGGATCATCTTTAGCGTATGTGCCGTCGATGAGCTGTGTAAGCACTCTGCGGACTGCCTGGTTGTTGTTGTAGATATCCATTGGGTTATATCCACCCTCACGCTCATACTTCATAACCTCTTCTGCTGAAAGTCCGAAGATGAATGCGTTGTCGATACCAACCTCTTCAACGATCTCTACATTTGCACCGTCCATTGTACCAAGTGTAGGAGCACCGTTTAACATGAACTTCATGTTACCTGTACCTGAAGCCTCTCTTGAAGCTGTTGAGATCTGCTCTGATACATCTGCTGCTGCAAATATTATCTCTGCGTTTGATACTCTGTAGTTCTCAATGAATACAACCTTGATCTTGCCATCAATAGACTCATCATTGTTTACAACGTCTGCAACTGAGTTGATGAGCTTAATGATAAGCTTAGCTCTCTTGTATCCTGCTGAAGCCTTAGCACCGAAGATGAATGTTCTTGGGTACATATCGAATTCAGGCTCTGTCTTAAGTCTGTTATATAAGTGCATAACATGTAAAATGTTAAGTAACTGTCTCTTGTACTCGTGAAGTCTCTTAACCTGTACATCGAAGATTGAACGTGGATCTACGTCGATACCATTGTGCTCCTTGATGTAATTTGCAAGACGGATCTTGTTTTGGTACTTGATGTTCATGAATTCCTGCTGACACTTCTCGTCGTCAACATATACCTTAAGCTTCTTAAGGTGTGTAAGCTTTGTGATCCACTCATCACCGATCTTGTCTGTGATCCATGAAGCAAGAAGTGGATTAGCATGTAATAAGAAACGTCTCTGGGTAATACCGTTTGTCTTGTTGTTGAACTGCTCAGGTCTCATCTCATAGAAGTCCTTAAGCTCTCTCTCTTCGAGGATCTTTGTATGAAGGGCAGCAACACCGTTTACTGAATATGAACCTGCAATAGCAAGGTGAGCCATCTTAACCTGACCATCGTAAAGAATAGCCATGCTTCTTACCTTATCCTGGTTGCCCGGATACATCTCCTGGATCTTAAGTACATATCTTCTGTTGATCTCTTCTACAATCTGGTATACACGAGGAAGTAATCTTGAGAATAACTCGATAGGCCACTTCTCAAGAGCCTCAGCCATGATAGTATGGTTTGTATATGCACATGTTCTGCATGTGATATCCCATGCGTCATCCCACTCAAGACCTTCTACATCCATAAGTATTCTCATAAGCTCTGCAACTGCTACAGTTGGATGCGTATCATTCATCTGGAATGTCACCTTATCAGGAAGCTTGTGGATATCCTTATTGGTCTCCTTGAACTTAAGGATCGCTCTCTGTACTGATGCTGAAATGAAGAAGTACTGCTGTCTCAGTCTCAGCTCCTTACCTGCGTAATGGTTATCATTTGGATAGAGAACCTCTACGATTGTCTTAGCAAGGTTCTGCTGCTCAACTGCCTTCTGATATTCACCCTTATCAAATGAATCAAGACAGAACTCCTGCATTGCCTCTGCGTCCCATATACGAAGTGTATTTACTACGTTGTTGCCATATCCGATAACAGGAAGGTCATATGGTACGGCACGAACTGACTGGTAATCCTCCTGGATGAAGTAGTTCTTACCATTTTTGTTCTCAACTCTTACATATCCACCGAACTTAACCTCTACAGCATACTCTGAACGCTTAACCTCAAATGGGTTGCCGTCTCTGAGCCAGTCATCCGGAAGCTCTACCTGATAACCATCCTTAATGCCCTGCTTGAACATACCGTACTTGTATCTGATACCACAGCCGTATGCAGGATATCCAAGTGTTGCAAGTGAATCAAGGAAACATGCTGCAAGACGTCCGAGACCACCGTTACCAAGTGCTGCGTCCGGCTCCTGATCCTCTATGAAGTTAAGGTCAAAACCTAACTCTGCAAGTGCTTCCTTTACTGAATCATAATAAGTAAGGTTGATGAGGTTGTTACCAAGTGCTCTACCCATAAGGAATTCCATTGAAAGATAGTAAACTGTCTTGGCATTCCTCTTCTCATATTCTTTATGAGTTGCGATCCATCTATCAATAATGTCATCTTTCACTGCATAACATACAGCCTGAAATACCTGCTGGTTAGTTGCCTCGTCAATAGACTTACGATATAAAGTCTTTACATTCTTGGCAACTTCCTTTTTGAAGCTTTCTTTGTCAAAATCCGAAATCTTCTTCATTTATCCATGCCCTCCTGAATATTATTAATGTATCGTTTACATACACTCAACACATTTTATACTGTTTCATATTACCAAAAATGGACTCATTTCTCAATACATCAGTTGATTTTTGTTAATTATTTACCTAAAAAGTAGACTGACGTCAAATAAATATAACAAAACGAGCAATAATTTTACAAAAAATCATGCTCGTTGCTTATTTTATAGGTTTTTACTATATGGCTTTGTATATTTTTCATTAACAGCATAAAGTGAATGATCCGGGACAGCAACAACTCGTAAGGCAAAGCAGCGTACATGCTGTATTGCAGCATCTTGACATAGGATTCATATTCATATCCATTCCATAGGAATTGCCTCTGTCCATATACCACTGCTCACCTGATTTTATCTGCTCGTATGCCTTTTTGTACTCCGCATTGTCCGGTTCAAGAGTCATGGCTCTCTGTAGCATCTCCAGTGCCCTTATCCTGTTTCCGAGTCCTGCATTACACACACCGGCGTAATAATGCCACTTTCCGTTATGGTTTTCTATCTCATTAAGGACATTTCTTGCCTCTTCGTAGCTTCCGTTTCTGAGATAATTCCTGGCTGCATTAAAATATCTGGACTCCCTGTCATTCGGATCGTACTCTTCGTTTCTGCTTCTTCCCGCAGCCCCAAACCCAAATGGACCAAAGCCCCAGAACATATCCTCGAAATCCGGATCTCCCGATCCCTGGTTCCTGTAAGAACCACCATAGCCGGAATTACCATAACCGGAGCTGCCATAACCGGAACCCCTGTAACCGGAACCGCCATAGCCTGCGGAACCGTATGGGGAGCTGTCGCCTGTACCACCTGTATTTCCACTCATTATAGCCTTATAAGCCTGCTGGATCTCCTTGAATTTCTCCTCAGCCTGATCCTTGTTGGGATTGTTTACATTTGCATCGGGATGGTATATCCTGCTAAGCTTCCTGTATGCTTTTTTAACCTCCTCTTCACTGGCACCTCTCTCAAGTCCCAGCACCTCATAGGGATCTCTCATCTAATTCACCTTCTATCACTAACATCAGCCCATTGAAATCTGCCTTCCCGGTACTGACGTCCCTGGAATTTATTCAATATTTTCTTCACCGATACGCTTTCTGGTACGGTTTATATAGGCATTCCATATTCCAGAATACAATATATTTCTGAGGATTTCCACATTCTTTATAATAGGCAGCTGCTCAAATGCCCTTGCACAGGAGCTGGCGTCCATGGCCAGTGCATCCCTTGTCCACCGGGCAAATCCCTTCCAGGCCTCCACATCCACCTGCTCAATATCCAGTGGAAGGTCATGGCTCATATCCTCGGAAACACTCTCGGAAACATTCATGGAACTTTTATCATTTATATATTTAAGTCTTGATATAAGAGGATTGAAGTTCTTGCTCCTCACATCCTTCTCAAGGTCATCATAGGCATCCATTATATATATAAATCTTCCAAGATGATACCCTATTGCTCTTAATTCTTTATCCCATTCATCCTTTTCAGGGCTGCAGATTTCTGCCATAACTTTACCAAAATGTCCTGCCAGACAATCTATGTCACTGCTGTCCTGCTTCTCAAGTCCGGAAATAGCCTCAAGATTATCCTTTATGATCTTGATCTTCTCCATATATTTCTTCCTGACCTCAGATTTCTTGGACAACAATATATCCGAGTACAGCTTTTTGATCACTTTTCTTTCGTCGGTCCAATCATCCTGACATTTATAATAAGTCAGGATCACGTTCATGTCAGCAACATATTCCGTATACCTGTTCATTGTGTACCGGTGCTTCTTCACAGGATGAGGTATGCACCTGCCTGTGCCTGCTGCCTCTTCCGGCTCATAAAGCCCTGTAAGCAGCATTATAAGAAAGGTCATGTCATAGCTTAAGGACAATTGTCCTTTCACTCCGTAACGGTTCCTTAATCCCCTGCACAGTCCACAATAGTACTTGTGGTATTCATCATATTCTTTAAATTTCATTTCTGACTGATTACATACGATATAACCAAACAAAACAATATCTCCTAGCTCTTCTTTATAAATTTGTTGCCGCATTTAGGACATCTTATCTCTATCTTACCGCGTCCTCTCGGAACTCGTATAAGCTGATCACATTTGTTGCATATAAATATACGATATTCCTTGCCTGCTTCCTTTGATTTCTTTAACTTCTTAAAATAAAGTCTGACTCCTGCCGTCTTCTCAAGGAACCACTTGTTCTGGGCACTTCTCAGCGAATATTTCTTGGAAAATACCCTCACATATCCATATATTACCATAACAAGACCAAGACCGTACAAAATTCCTGTCTTTATAATGGCATCAAGCACCATTACTATAAGTCCTGTCCAGATAAGGAATCCTGACAACTGGTCGTTGCCGTATCTTCCTCTCATAAATCTTATGATCTTATCCTTCATTACATATACCTCTCCAAAGCTGCCGCAGATTCCTTAAGGGCTCTGTAAGCCTCCTTGATCTGTCCTGCTTCTATATCTGTCATCTTGTTTATATCGTTACGGCACACCAGCTTCTTCAGATAATCCACATCTGACTTTATAAGCTTTGCCTGCTTCTTGTCAAGCTCTCCGCTGTGGTCAGCAAGCACCTTCTCTACCTTATACACATATGCCTCAGCCTCATTCTTGATGTCGATCTTCTCCTGGTTGCTGTTGGCTTCATTTTCATATCTCATGGCGTCCTCTCTGGCTCTTCTTATCTCTTCCTCAGAAAGGTTATTGCTGGCGGTGATCACTATCTGCTGTGTGGCGCCTCTGCCCAGATCCTTGGCGGATACCTTAAGGATACCATTTGCATCAATATCAAAGGTTACTTCTATCTGTGGAACGCCTGCCATGGCACGTTTTATGCCGCTGAGCCTGAAATTACCCAGAAGCTTGTTGTCCCTGGTAAATCTCCGCTCACCCTGATATACCTTTACTTCTACATCCTTCTGGAAGTTCGCCGCCGTGGTAAATACCTTGCTCTCCCTTGTAGGTATAGGTGAATTCCTTGGGATTATGACATTTGCCACGCCACCCAGAGTTTCAATAGACAGCGAAAGCGGAGTAACATCCATAAGGAGAATGTCATTTACCTTATTTGTGACCATTAACTCACCGGACAGCTTGCTACCCTGAATGGCTGCACCCATGGCAACGCACTCATCAGGGTTCACACTCTTGGACAACTGTTTGCCTGTAAGTCCTACAATCTTATCCTGCACTGCCGGTATCCTTGTGGAACCGCCCACCAGAAGAACCTTGTCCAGATCCCTGGCAGCTATGCCTGCATCACGAAGTGCCTGATTTACAGGGCCTGTTGTCCTGTCCACCAGATCTTCGGTGATATGGTTAAAGGTCTCTCTTGATATGGTCATGTCAAGATGTACCGGATTGTTCTTCACCACAGAGATAAATGGAAGGTTAATATGGGTCTGGGTCTGGTAGGAAAGCTCCTTCTTGGCATTCTCTGCTGCCTCCCGTACTCTTCCCATGGCTACCGGATCCTTAGCCAGCTTGACCTTTGTCTCTTTTCTGAACTCTTCAACTATATATTCTGTGAGCCTTATGTCGAAATCATCACCGCCCAGATGGTTGTCTCCGGCTGTGGCAAGAACCTCTATTACATTGTCCCCGATCTCAATAACCGACACATCAAAGGTTCCTCCACCCAGATCGTACACCAGTATCTTCTGGGAATGTCCGTTGTCAAGACCATAGGCAAGGGCTGCTGAAGTAGGCTCATTTATTATCCTCAAAACATTGAGACCTGCTATCCTGCCTGCGTCCTTGGTTGCCTGTCTCTGGCTGTCATCAAAATATGCCGGCACTGTAATAACCGCATCCTTTACCGGCTCTCCCAGATAGCTCTCTGCGTCTGCCTTAAGCTTTGAAAGAATTATGGCTGACAGCTCCTGTGGAGAATACTCCTTGCCGTCAATCGACTTTCTGTAGGTGCTTCCCATTTCCCTCTTAATAGAAGTAATGGTTCTGTCCATGTTCACTGTCATCTGTCTCTTGGCGGTGTCCCCTACAAGTCTCTCTCCGTTCTTGCCAAATGCAATGACTGACGGAGTGGTCCTGCCGCCTTCTGAGTTCTGTATGATCACCGGCTGATCGCCCTCCAGTACCGCCACACAGCTGTTTGTTGTTCCTAAATCTATTCCTATTACTCTGCTCATATAAAAGCCTCCATAATAAATATCAGCTAAATTAAAAACCGACACGCTAATTGATATCAGTGCATTTAAAACTTCACATGACTAACATCAGCTCAATTCCACTAACACTACATACAATCCTCCAGTGTCTAATATATAATAATATCTACTTTTGAACATACTTTTAAGAAAAAATAAAACAAGTATAAAGTATTTAATAAAAACTAATAAAATCCCGGGATTTAAGATAATTATTTTCATACATTACGGATTTGATACCTGCATTTATGGTGTTGCTTTTTCTTTACATTGAAATTATATTATTTATATGGGATCTTTATTTTTATAAGATAGTATTCAGGTTATGATTTTTATTGTGTCAGCCCTTTGTCAGAGGAAGCACCAAGTGTCGAAGACACATTTAGAATGGTGCTGACGAAATGCCGCCGAATGTATATGAGGGGGCGATACCAAACAGGCAATTTCTAATGGTTGCTGCTTTACGTATTATAGTTTTTATGGAGGAAAAAATGGAAAAGAAATTATTTACTTCAGAGTCAGTTACAGAAGGACATCCTGACAAAATCTGCGATCAGATTTCAGACGCAGTGCTTGACGCACTTTTAGAGAAGGATCCAATGAGCCGTGTTGCCTGTGAGACATCTATTACAACAGGTCTGGTTCTGGTTATGGGAGAGATAACAACAAATGCTTATGTTGATATTCAGAAGATCGTTCGTGAGACAATCAGAGAGATTGGTTATGACAGAGCTAAATACGGCTTTGACTGCGATACATGTGGTGTTATCACAGCTATAGATGAGCAGTCATCAGATATTGCCATGGGTGTAAATAAGGCATTAGAAGCTAAGGAGCATATCATGAGCGAGGAGGATATCGAGGCCATAGGTGCAGGCGATCAGGGTATGATGTTCGGATTTGCCACAAATGAAACACCGGAGTACATGCCTTATCCAATAGCTCTTGCCCACAAGCTTGCAAGAAAGCTTACAGAGGTAAGAAAAAACGGAACACTTCCATACTTAAGACCGGATGGAAAGACACAGGTTACAGTAGAATATGATGAGAATGACAAGCCAAAGAGACTTGACGCAGTTGTTCTTTCAACCCAGCATGGTGAGGATGTAACTCAGGAGCAGATCCATGAGGATATCAAGAAGTATGTATTTGATACTGTACTTCCTGCAGAGCTTGTGGATGATGAGACTAAATTCTTCGTAAACCCAACGGGAAGATTCGTTATCGGCGGACCAAACGGAGACAGTGGTCTTACAGGCAGAAAGATAATCGTTGATACCTACGGTGGATATGCAAGACACGGCGGCGGAGCTTTCTCAGGAAAGGATTGCACCAAGGTTGACCGTTCAGCAGCATATGCGGCACGTTATGTTGCCAAGAACATCGTGGCAGCAGGTCTGGCAGATAAGTGTGAGATCCAGCTTTCATATGCCATAGGTGTAGCAAGACCTACATCAGTAAGAGTTGATACATTCGGCACAGGCAAGGTTTCTGATGACCGGCTTATAGAGATCATCAGAGAGAACTTTGATCTCCGTCCGGCAGGAATAATCAGAATGTTAGATCTTCGCAGACCTATCTACAAGCAGACTGCTGCATATGGTCACTTCGGAAGAACAGATATTGATCTTCCATGGGAGAAGTTAGATAAGGTTAATGTGCTTAAGGCATATCTTGCCTAGGGAAAATAAGAAAAAAGACAAATATAAAGCGGATCATAAAAGACTGGCTTTATGGAATGATCATTATTATATAATTAAATAAAAGTTGTGATCAAAAAATGAGCAGATGGTGATATGCCATCTGCTCATTTTGGATTACTGTACTTTGCCTTTTAATATTTTGTAGGTCTTACCACTTATTGTTACTTTTCCTGAGTATTTATTCTGCATCTTTCCGTCTTTCACATACCACTGTGCCCCATTGTATGTAACAAGTCCTGTGTAATTACTCATCATACGACCGCTTACGAAGTAATACCAGCCGTTGCTGCACTTTGTGAGACCATTTACACCGGTATCCATACGACCATTCTTAACATAGTAGTAAATGCCGGTATTGTGCTTTACCATGCCGGTGACGGTGTTCATAAGCTTACCGTTCTCCACATAATACCATGAACCGGAAGTGTGTTTTACAAGTCCTGTAAATGTTGAGTGAAGTCTGCCATCCTTCAGATAGAACCAGGATCCGGTGTAGTGCTTATATAGACCTGTAAAGTTGGTGTTCTGCTTGCCATTCTTAAGTAATACCCAGGCACCGGTGTAGGTTCTGTAGAAGCCGTTTACACTGGTATCTACCTTACCGTTCTTGTAATAGTACCACAGTTCATTTTCTAGGAAGAAGCCTGTTTCAGTGCCCCTGCCTCTGGTGACTGTTATTGTATATACTCTGGTGGCTCCGCTCTGGGCATATACCGTGATCGGAACCTTGTTCACTCCCATGTCCAGATTGACTATTCCGCTTCCCGCAATCCTTGCGTATTTATTCACAGGTGTTCCCACGATTGAAATGCAATCCTTTGAAGCACCAACGGTGAGAGAGTAGTCTGTAGTTGTGCTGCATTTAAATGCAGGTGAAAGTGAAAATCCTGCAATAGTAAGGTTCTTTAAGTAATTGTTAGGATTCCCTTTAGCAGGTGGAAGTACCGCCGGCTCCTGAGGAAGATTATTGTATATAGGTATCTTAAATATATGCTGGCTGTTCAACAGTCCACATTCCCTGTATGCCTGATACATTCTGTAGGACTCAGAAGGACACACCTGGACATTTGACATGTACTGGTGCCAGTATCTGTTTGATGAATTACATACATTGAACTTCTGGGTATATATGGTATCCTGATTCTGTAATATGTAATCATTTCCCAGGAAAAGAGCACCGCCAAGGATTGCCTTGTAAGGGCTGTTCCATGGTCTGCCGTAGCTTCCTGATGATGAAGCATACTTTAAGGCATTAAGTATAATGCTTGAATCTGAACCACCATAGGCACCTATATTATAGAAGTTATATATTCCCGGATAGGAAGGGTGAGTTCCGTTTACCAACTGGCTGTTAGGTGTGCCGCCAACCTCCAGCTTTATTCTTGAAGCTATGTGATATGCACTTACGCCTGAGTGCTGTGCCGCAAGATAGATGGCACGGGCATATGTATAGCTTGCATTTGCAGGCTTGCCGTTTGCCAGGAATGAACCGCTTAATACAGCTCTCACTCCGGCTTCTGTCTGGGTTGATGAGTATTTAAGTGATTCGAATGAGAAGATGCTCTCCTCATCGAAATATGTTCTTGGATCCATGTAATACATTACAAGCTCATCCGACGCAGCGTAGAAGGTTGAACCGTGAAAATGCTGCCATGTATCGGTGAGATAATCATAACCTACATTGGTGGAACGCCAGTTGTAATGTGGGTTTGATGAAGTGTCGTAGAACACACTTACAACATTAGATGGAGTGTTGACCTCATGGGATACGGCGTCGTCCCAGTCAACACCTGTCTGCACCGCTTGGAATATCCAGTTTGGGTGTTGTGCGTGGAGAGTACGGAGCTTTGGCTTATAAGTTTCCGGGAAGCCCTGCTCGTCCATGTATACTTCGAATTCCGCTGCTGAAAGTCCTGTGGCCTCGGCAACCTCTGCTGAATCATCCTTGTATGTGGCAATGCCCTCATCAATGGTATCAACAGGCTTAGCTTCTTCGGTGCTTTCTTCGGTTGTAGCTTCAGATGTTTCCTCTGATGTTTCCTCGGATGAATCATACTGTGTATCTTCGGTGGTTATCTCAGTGGTTTCTTCAGTGGTTATATCCTCAGAAGTAACTTCTGTGGATTCCTCGGAGACATCCTCACTGATCTCTTCGGTGGTGTCTGCGTAATTTCCCTCGGCGGAGGCAGTGTTGGTGTTAAGAGTAACACCTGCAAATAAAGACGCAATCAAACTTCCGGCAACTAACATTCCGGTTATTCTCCTGCCCGCTTTATTGTAAAGCCTTCTCATAATAAACATCCTTTCTTTAATTAGGTTTTGTCATGGGTATTTTAACACAATTGTAATAGATTTGACAAACATTTTTTCTGAATTGTCTAAATATTTCTAAAATGTACAAAAAATTATGTGAATTCTGTCGATTTAAATAATTTATAATGACATTTTGTGGGATAAATGATGTGATATGGGATGAATTTATGTGGCAGTGGGCAAATGTAAAAAGGAATTGATAAGAAAAGACCGGCTGTTCTAGCCGATCTTTAACTTGAATTTCTGTATGTCTTTTTCTGTTTCTACCTTTTCAATGTGTGCCCCAAGTGCCTGGAGCTTCTCCTCGAATTTCTCGTATCCTCTCTGGATATACTTGATATCGGAGATTGTTGAGTAATCGTCTGCAACAAGTGCTGCAATAACAAGTGCGGCACCGGCTCTCAGATCGGGAGCAGCAATAGCAGCACCTGCAAATGTTTCAACGCCGTCTATTATTGCTGTATTACCCTCAACACGTATCTTGGCTCCCATACGGGAAAGCTCAGCAACGTATTTGAATCTGTTCTCGAAGATGCTCTCCGTAACAATACTTGTTCCCTTTGAGAGAGCAAGTGTAACAGAGATCTGTGGCTGCATATCCGTTGGGAATCCAGGATATGGAAGAGTCTTAACATTTGTTGACTTAAGACGCTTGTCACACATAACTCTTACTGAATCGTCATATTCGATAACCCTTGCGCCGATCTCGAGGAGCTTTGATGTGATAGCCTCAAGATGTTTTGGGATTACGTTCTTAATAAGGATATTACCCTTGGTGGCTGCGGCAGCCATCATAAATGTTCCTGCCTCGATCTGGTCAGGAATGATGGAGTAGGTTGTTCCGTGAAGCTCTCTTACACCACGGATCCTGATAACGTCTGTACCTGCACCCTTTATATTCGCACCCATGGAATTCAAGAAGTTGGCAACATCAACGATGTGTGGCTCCTTAGCTGCATTCTCAATAGTGGTCTTGCCCTCTGCCAGGACAGCGGCCATCATAACATTGATGGTGGCACCTACTGAGGTTACATCCATGTATATGTGATTTCCGATAAGTTCATCTGCGTGGGTGGATATCATTCCGTTTAAGATATCTACCTTTGCTCCAAGTGCCTCAAATCCCTTTATATGTAGGTCAATGGGTCTTGCACCTATATCACAGCCACCTGGTAAGGCTACCTGTGAATGTTTGTATTTGCCTAATAATGCACCAAGCAGATAATATGACGCGCGGATCTTACGGATAAATTCATCATCCACGCATAAATCTGAGTTTGGCCTTATGGTGCCGCCGCAGATTATTACCGTATGCTCATCCTCATATCTGACTCTGGCTCCGATACCCTCTATAGCCTGAAGAAGAACTCTGGTGTCTCTGACATTCGGCACATTTTCTATTTTTACTTCCTGGTCGGTCATTACAGCGGCAGCAAGGATACCCAATGCGGCATTCTTGGCACCGGCAATAACTACCTCTCCCTCAAGAGGTATACCGCCCTTGATTACATACTGCTCCATATCGCACCTCAAATATATTTGTTGTCTATAACCAGACCGCAACTTAATAGATTATAGCATAAATACCATAAAAGTAAATATTTTTTTAACAGGCTTGTAATAATCTCGGCAGTTTCTTAAATTTTTCACAAATATTTTTTGCTATTTTTTTATAATATTTTTGGTTGCATTTTACTTGGAAGCATCACAGTAAATACATCTGTAAATTCTATTCTCGCGGTCTGTGAGCTTGAAAATGTGTGTGATGCCCTGTTCTGTTGATGTAATACATCTTGGATTGGTACATTTCTTGATCCCTACAAGCTTCTCGGGAAGCTCGATCTTCTTTTTCTCAACAAGCTTTCCGTCCTTGATGATATTTACAGAGACATCAGGGTCAATGTAGCCCAGAACATCCAGGTTGATGTTGATATCCTGATCGATCTTCACAATGTCCTTTCTGCCCATCTTCTGGCTCTTTACGTTCTTTATGATAGCCACTGAGCAGTTCAGCTTATCAAGATGAAGATCCTGATATATCTGAAGTGACTTGCCTGCTTTGATGTGGTCTAATACAATGCCGTTCTGTATGCTGTCTATGTTCATAATGTTTCCTCCTAAATTCGAACATCAGCTCATTAAATATTTGTCTTTGATAATAGGCTGACGATACATGTCAAGTTTTCATATAAAACCTGCTTTAACGGTCTTCCTCCGGTACAAGCCCAAGCAGAGTCATGATCAGTGCCATTCTTACGTATTTGCCATTTAATGCCTGACGGAAATAACATGCTCTTGGGTCGTCATCTACTTCTACGGCAATCTCGTTTACTCGTGGAAGCGGATGGAGTATGGACATGGCCGGACGGGCAAGGGCAAGCTTGGAGTTGTCAAGGATGTAGGTATCCTTCAGACGTATATAGTCGGCCTCGTTGAAAAATCTTTCCTTCTGGACTCTTGTCATGTAGAGTACGTCAAGTTCGCCCATGACTTCATCCATGGTATAAACTTCCTTATATGGTATATTATTCCTGTCGAGGACTTCTGTTCGTATATAATCAGGAATTTTTAACTCATCCGGTGATATAAGTATGAATTTTATGCCTTCGTATCTTGACATTGCCTTTATAAGGGAATGTACAGTACGTCCAAACATAAGATCACCGCATAAGCCTATGGTGAGATTATCAAGACGTCCTTTTTCTCTCTTGATCGTAAGAAGATCTGCGAGAGTCTGGGTAGGATGGCTGTGTCCGCCGTCTCCCGCATTGATGATCGGCACATCAGATTTCATTGAGGCAAGCATTGGTGCACCTTCCTTTGGATGTCTCATGGCGATGATATCTGCGTAGCAGCTTACTATCTTTACTGTATCGCCAACGCTCTCGCCTTTGGTGGCTGATGATGAAGCGGCAGAAGAAAAACCAAGTATGCTGCCACCAAGCTCCAACATTGCTGCTTCAAAGCTGAGTCTTGTCCGGGTACTTGGTTCAAAGAATAATGTGGCAAGCTTCTTCCTCTTGCACACCTCACTATATTTGTCAGGATCATCGATTATCTTCTGAGCAAGGGTAAGAATACCATCGATTTCCGCTACGCTCAGGTCCTGTGGATCAATCAAATTTTTTGTCATAATTTCCTCACCTTCCGGTATGGTTTTATCACACCTGTTTAATGCAATTTTGCTTCTGTAATTATATTATTTTCATATGGCAAATTCAATAGGCAATGTCCTTATAATTACAATAAAAAAGCGTTTACAATAGAAAGTTATAGAGTTATAATTATCCTTTAATTGTTTGTGTAGAAAAGACAAAAACATATAATAAAAGAATGAGAAAAGAGGAATACGATTATGAAAAACATGCTTAATTTCAAGAATTTTACAGCAGAAGAGCTTATGGACATTCTCAATCTTGCCCTTGACATGAAGAAGAATCCTGAGAAGTACAGTGAGTCCTTAAAGGGAAAGAAGCTGTACACACTTTTTGAGAAGACTTCAACCAGAACATTCCTTTCATTTACAACAGGTATCACAGAGCTCGGCGGCACATATTACAACCAGCTTTGGAAGGATTCGAATTTCGTTTTGGGTGAGCCTGTATCAGAGATTAAGTATGTATGCAGAAATGTAGATATAATCATGGCACGTCTTGTGAAGAATGAGACAGTTGAATTATTTGGAGATAATGTTACAGTTCCATTTATCAATGGCTGTGATAATTCATATCATCCATGCCAGATCCTTGCAGACGCTCTTACTATCCTTGAGAAGTTCGGCACTCTCGATGTGAATCTCATGTATATCGGTGCAAAGAACAACGTATTCAATTCACATGTTGAGTTCTTCTCAAAGATGAAGCAGGGTAAGTTATATGGTCTTACACCACTTGTAAATGACACTGCCTGCGACGAGAAGTTCTACGAGGACGCCAAGGCTACCGGATACTATGTGGAGCTTGATCCTGCCATGACTATGGAAGCTGCCAAGGAATATGCAGATAAGATGGATATTCTCTATACAGATACATGGGTTGACATGGAGTTCTTCAATAATCCTGCTTACAAGGAGAAGAAGGAAGCAACTATGGCGAAGATGATGCCATACCAGATCAACAGCGAATTCACAAAGGATTCAAAGGCTATCGTATTCCATGACATGCCAATGCATGTTGGCTTCGAGATCTCTCAGGATGTTATCGACAAGAACCTTGAGCACATCCTTGATCAGGCCGAGAACAGAAGACATGTTGAGAAGGCTGTAATGTACACACTTCTTATGAAATAGATATATTATAAGCAATTAAATTAGGTACTTAAATTCTGGAGCACTTAACATTAAAAAGAGGGGCTGCCTTTCGGGCAGCCCCTCTTTTGGCGTTTATGTAATATGTCTATGGCAACATTTCATTGCCGTCTATTAAAAGGAAAAAACTGTCAAAAGGTATACCTTTTGACAGTAAATGTACATGAAATACATCAATACAATACGATTTTCAATGAGAGGAGAGACGTTATGGAAAAGGTAGTATGTGAATCATGTGGAAGGGAGATCCCCGAAAAGGCAAAGATATGTCCCTATTGTCATCAAAAAAATGTTGACAGAACAGGAGGTGCGAAATCAGTGTTAAAAAAGATATGGGATGCAGTTGTAATGTTAGTGGGACTTGTTATAATATTAGGAGGTGGAGTTGGCAAGGCATTTATAATGCAAGCGCTTAAGAATGATATCAAAAAAAATATTGAGAGTACCGCGGAAACAACTTCTACTGAGGCAGAAGCAGTGGCAAATATTGATAATGGAGCTGATAGTGAAGAGGAACTTGCAAGGATGTTTATGAAAGCTTTGCAAGAAAGAGATATAAGTTATCTGGATAAATATTTAGATAAAAATGTAAACAATGAGAAATTCTTAGACTGGTTTAATGAACTTTTAAGTGATAATGATCAATTTAATGTTGATGATGTTACATATGAGTATGGTGAAGCGTATGAGTCAAATGGCTATGTTAATAAAAATGTGAAGGCTACATATGTGGAACTTAAGACTAATCAAGCATACGCCATAGATATATATATGCATAAGGCAGAGACATCAAATGGTTATAAGTGGTTCTTGGGTGGAATATAGTATTTGATACATCCTGAAAAATATAAACAGTGAACTAAGTAAATAAGGGGGGAGAGCATGTGGCTTGTGCCACATGCTCTCCCCTTTATCATCATATTATTTATTCTCTTTGATTTCATCAATGTATTCCTGAGCCTCATCCTGGGTCAGCTCACATTCATCGGCTATCTGGGTAAGGGACTTACCCTTCTGGAGTTTCTTAGATATAAGGGATAGTAAGGCTTTTTTTGTGCCTTGCTCAACACCCTGCTGAATAAGTCTGTCGCTTAATGCTACATAATCTTCGTCACCCATCTCAGTCACCTTCTCTCTGATAAGATCATCACTGTTTAACAAATTGTCTTCTATATTGTGTAATGATGTAATTAGCAGTTCAACTTCGTTTGCATTAAGTATACCATTCTTATGAAGATTATCCAATTCCTTTTTTGCTTCAAGCCGGAAGCTGTACAGGCTTTCCGCAAGCTTTAACTTGGTCTTCTCTGTATAGTGTCTGGCTCTTAACATCCTGCTGTATAATTGCACTTGTTGGAAAGGTATCAGTAAATACATTTTCTTTCTTGAAAGCTCAGATACAGTTTCGCTGGCGGATATACATGGGAGTTCATAGGTGACAATTTTACCATTTGGAAGATGTAGCTTGACAGTTATCTTATCCTCTTTGTTTGCCCCTGCCAGGAATACCACAGCCTGCAAAGGCATAACAAGCTCTATTTCATATCTACCATCGGAGACCTTGGTGATATCTCCGTTTTGTCGTAGTCCACGGATTGTTTCTTTCATGCCATATTCCACCATTCGAATAGCCATGTTCCCTTCCAGTAACTGGTATTCAATATGGTATCGACATGCTTCAATTTCAAGAAGCATGTCCATATAGGTCGTATTTTTATTAGACTCAATGTTCTGCTCCTTGTCAAGAAATATTATTTCTGCGTTCTCTGCATGATGTTTGGAAAAGACAGAATTGATCATCAGTATTAGCAGTCTTGGGCAGGACTCACACACCCTTTTTATTTCTTTATCGTAGAAAGCCAAATTTTACTCCTTTAATAGATTTTAGATTGCAATTCATTAAGATAATTATCGTATTTCCACATTATATTATCTTTTATAAAATGTCAAAGATTTAGATGACTTAATTATAAAAGTCATGACTATATTTTTTATTGAGAAAATAGTTATTTGACAGAAGTGGGGGAGGAATGACATTTTTGACCCTATTTATAGTAATTCTAATTGAATAATAAGGCATTTTAATATGCTGATCCCTATTTTTTATAATGACCATTGAAACCGCAAATTTTAATATATACAATTTGTATAGTGAATGATAATGAAAAATGTTGTGTTTAAGGGGAATAATCCGCTTCGCTTTAAAGGTGACTATACAAATCGTATAAAATGACACAGGATTTGCAACTTTACTAGAATTTAAAGCTAAAGGAATTGGATTATCTTCACTAGAATGGTATACTATCCTAGGTTAGAAAAAACTAACTTATGAGTACGTACAAGGAGGAAATTCAATGCAAAAGGTCGAGCATATGACAAAAGAGGAGTTAGTGAAATACGGTACTCTTATAGGGGAAGCATTTGTACTTGAAGGGGATGGAATAGCCACCACGGCACCCAAGGAGGATATCGTAAAGGCGTTTGAGATAATGACTGAGTATTTTTACAAGTCCGGTGTGTTGTACACCACCTCTGATGATCATGAGGGATTTCTTGCCTATTGGAGAAAGAATACAAAGGTCAAAATAAAACCTATGTTGCATATGATATTCAGAATGTTGCGGGAAATGTCATTTAAGGGCGTGATGGCGGTAGCCGGATCCAGCGGCGAGTTATATGCGAAGCTTTATAAAAAAGAGAAGGACTATGTTGCGGTATCAATGGTGGTGGTGCTCAGAGAGTTTCAGGGAAAAGGATACATGAAGAAGGTACTGAGACATCCATTTGCAGAGGCTGATCAGGCTGGGATACCATGTGTATTGGATACGGATACGAAGCTCAAGAGAGAAAAATACATTAAATGCGGCATGAGAAATACCGGCGAGAAGAAATTAAAATCAGGACAATACCTGTACACCATGGAATACCGTGGCAAATAATCAGACAGGGCATATATGATCTTGATAACATTCCATTAATGGAAGCCATTTGTAGGTCGTATATGCCCTTTTCTGATTAATATCTTTGACCCTTTCTTCTCCTGAATACAAATGCAAATATCAGACCGGCTATCAATACTGCAACGCAGATTGAAAGGGTGATATATGTACTTGCAGGTACAGAAGAGACGGATGTTGAACTGGGATTCATACCCGGCTGGTTGCCCTTTGCCCGGATGGCAACATTTTTGTAAACATTGAAGAATTATTTAAAGTACTTGAGCCTATTATACAGTTGCCTGTGAAATAGGCAAATATTTTAATAATTATTTGACCGCAGCTTATGGCAGAAGCTTTTGGATCTGTTCTGATCGTACCACGGTCCCGATGTTTTATAAAAATTTAATTTAATGCAAGTTTACATTATGACATTATCGTATTAAACTCGTAGGTGAGCCGGGCAAGGCTACATGAGGTAATAACAGGAGAGAAACAACATGACAATACTTTGGACTATATTAATAACATTTTTTGCAGGTATGGGAGCAGGTCTTGGAACCGGTTTTGCCGGCATGAGTGCGGCGGCAGTCATCAGTCCCATACTTATAACATTTCTTGGAATAGACCCGTATATAGCAGTTGGAATAGCACTTTCATCGGATGTGCTTGCCAGTGCCGTATCGGCTTATACATATGGTAAGAATAAGAACCTTGATGTGAAGAACGGGCTTATCATGATGGTGAGTGTACTTGTATTTACTGTGGTGGGAAGCTATGTGTCAAGTCTTATACCATCAACCACAATGGGGAACTTTTCGGTATTTATGACATTGCTGCTTGGAATAAAATTCATCATTAAACCTGTAATGACCACAAAGGAAGCTATGAATGAAGTCCCGGCAGGAAAGAGGGTGGTACAGTCGATCATCTGTGGTATCCTGATCGGATTTATCTGCGGTTTTGTGGGTGCCGGCGGCGGAATGATGATGCTTCTTATTCTTACATCAGTTCTTGGTTATGAATTAAAGACCGCAGTAGGAACCAGTGTATTTATAATGACATTCACAGCATTTACCGGAGCTGTGTCTCATTTTGCCATAGGTGGTCTTCCGGACGTAACCACCTGGGTGCTCTGCATTGTGTTTACACTTATCTGGGCAAGGATCGCAGCAGTATTTGCAAATAAAGCAACGCCAAAGGTCTTAAACCAGGTAACAGGAATAATACTCGTCTTATTGGGTGCAGTGGTAATGCTGTTCTCATGGCTTTCTTAATTTGATAATTCCCCATATAATTATTTGCCATAACTCCTTATAGAGTGTATACTGATACTGGATTTTAGGGCTTCCCGGAACCCTTGTTATGAGAGCTTCCGGGGGCAGGTAAGGAGCACAAAAGAAGCATGGCGCAGAAATACGTGATGATAAATGACATAATAAAGGAACACAATGCCAGGATGTACAATCTGAGAAAGTATTATCCTTTTTTTGTGCTGTCTGAAACTACATTTGCCCAGTATAAAGAGGGACGATATGCAGGACTCGACATGGGATATATAACCATGGGAGTGCTGCGTTTTCTCATTCAGGAAAACAGTATGAATGAGAGGGAAGTTACCTATGATGAGTACGAAGAATTTATGGGGCAGCTCTTAGACAGGGACTTTGACGTGGAGATAAAGACCGAGGACAGAAAAGAGCTGATCGCATATATATTTGACAAGATAAGGAACGACGGAAAAGCATTTGAATTTAACTTCTATGACCCTTCCATCAAGAAGAGCAAGGTTGGGCGTGTGAAGCTGGTGGACGGACATATAAGAGACGGACAGGTACGATATTTCATCACCGCAGAGGGCATAGAATTTTATCTGGATACCAAGGAGATAAAGGAAGAAAGCAAGATAAATGTGGAGCAGCTTCTTCTTGAGAAGATGATAACCGGCGAGAATTTCAAAGGTGGTATCGAGGTTGTCAAGAGGATAAATAACGAGGTGAACCGCCTGGTCCGTGAGAAGGACGAGATAGTGGATATGTTCAGTTATGATGTATTTAAGGCGGCGGAGCGATACGAGAAATATATGAAGACCGTAGGCAACTGGTTCATGGAGGAGCAGAAGATGTTCGCCAGAAATAAGGCACTGGTGGATAAGGCTGTGGCAAGAGCAGGCTACGACAAGGCATACGGCAGTGGAAATAAAACCTTTAAGGAGATCAGTGAACTGGAGCTTCTGCTTAAGAAGACTATCTTAAAGCACGGAAGCCTTATTAATTCCACAATGGAGCTGCAGGAGATATCGGACAACATAATCCACAGGGCGAAGCTTAAGAAGCTTAAGGCGTCATTTGACTTCCAGGCAAGACTTATGGATATCATAAGGGAGGACAGACCGGATAAGATGTTCACCGTGCTGTCACCGTTATTTGCACCGAAGAATGAGAAGTGGTTCTCATTTGCGTCCATAGACAATATCCTCACGCTGAAATCCGATGATAACGCAAGGATGGTCAAGGTGAAGCAGGAGGAGACAGACAGCAGCTTCAGGTATGAGGACGAGCTTCTTGATGACAGGATCAGCAGAAACTTCGGAAGGCTGTTCTTCGAGCTGGCAGATCAGCTCATCAAATGGGACAGACTAACCCTTAAGGAATTTAACGGAATACTGGAGATCAGATTTGGCAAGGAGATCTACGGGAACAAGGATTACTATTCCTTCCTTACCCATCTGGTGCAGAAGAAGCATTACGATATAGATGACATGCTTAAGAAGCAGGAGACCATGCTTGAGGGCGTGGTGGTGGAGGCTCTTACAGGCAAGACTCCCGGCATGGGAAGCGAGACTGACGGTGCGTATGCTCCGAAGCTGTCCATGGAGAGATTTAAAGGACTTGTGTTTGATATAGAGTGCGATCCGGCACAGGAGATCGCCATTGGCGAGGATATGTACGTTACGAATATGATATTTGTGAGAAAAGGTGACAGCAAACATGGAAAGTAAGAATTTGGATAAGGCTCTGCTTATATATTCCAAGCTTATATCGGGCGAGGAGGTAAGCAAGAGAGACAGTGAAAATGGTCAGTTATATGAGGAATATTACAGCAATGCAGAAGTTTATGACATTGTTGGTTCTATATTTAAGAAGCTTAATCTGTGCCTTTACGAGTATAACGACAGCCTGTATGTAACCGCAGGCGAGGGTAACAGGGTATTCGGATATACAAATGATGACGTGAAGAGGATACTTGGCTTAAGGCTCAACAAGGAGCTGTACCTGTGCTACTTTATAATGTATATGATGCTCATATATTTCTACAGGGACTCTGAGAGCTATCAGTTCAGGGATTATATAAAGCCCGAGAAGGTCATAGAGGAGACAGACAGGTTTCTGTCAGGAATAACAGGAGAACTGGCGGTATTTGCCAGGGAGGACATAGAACAGGAGAGCTTCAAGGCAATAGGGCTGCTGTGGGACAGTCTCCCAATAACCACAAGTGGAGGCGAAGGGGAGAAAGCCAAGGCTTCCAGGGCGTCAAAATCAGGTTATGTGAAACTTACATTCAATTTTATGGTGTCTCAGGGATTATTTGTGGAGAATGATGACAGATATTACCCTACAGACAGATTTAAAGCACTGTCAGAAAATTATTTTGAAGATTACAGAGGCAGACTGTACCAGCTTCTCGGAGGAAATGAAAATGCCTAGTATAAACAGGATAAGGGTAAATAACGTAAAATATAACTTTGGTACACAGCAGTATGATGATTTCACCATGCGTATGTACGGCAGGAATACTCTCTACGATCTGGCAAATGGCGGCGGCAAGAGTATCCTTATGCTGCTTTTGCTGCAAAATCTCATACCAAACTGTACCCTTGATGACAAGCAGCCTATAGAGAAGCTGTTCCGTGCAGGCTGTGGCAATACAGTCATACACTCACTTATTGAGTGGAAACTGGATGAGGCAGATATAGAAAACGGATACCGCTACATGACCACCGGATTCTGTGCCAGAAAGGCAAAGGACGAGGACGGCAGCAATAAGGACGGAGGCAGTGCCACAGAAAAGGATACTGCGGCTATTGAATATTTCAACTACTGTATATTCTACAGGGAATACAATAGAAATGATATCGTGAACCTTCCCCTGTCAAAGGACAATGAGAAGATCACCTTCAGCGGTCTTAAGAATTACCTTAAGGATCTGGCAAGAAAGGATCTGAGTCTGGATATCCATGTGTTTGAGCGAAAGGGAGAGTACCAGAGATTTATAAGTCAGTATGGACTCCATGAAAGCCACTGGGAGATCATCAGAGGTATAAATAAAACCGAAGGACATGTCCGTACATATTTCGAGACCAATTACAGGACCACCAGAAAGGTGGTGGAGGATCTCTTAATAGAAGAGATAATCGAGAAGGCTTTTCTTACCAAGACAGGCAGGAACGGTGAGGAAGACGACATGGCACAGACCCTTCTTGATATAAAGGAGAAGCTTAACCAGCTTGCAAGGAAGAAGAGGGACATTGCAAATTACGATCATCAGATAGAGCTTATAAATGTGCTTCAGGACAGGGTAAATTCCTGTATGGATCTCTATGATGAGTACGACAGCATAACAAAAAGCCTGGCAGATATATATGTGACAGGAAAAGAATTTACCAGTCAGGACTCGGATCATGCAGAGGAACTCTTGGCGAAGAAGCAGGACAGCTATGAGAAGAAGGAGGCACAGAAGCTCCGCCTTGATAACCTTAAGGTTACAAAGCAATACCTTGAGGCGGACCAGTTGAAGCAGTATCTTGAGAGACTTGAGGCAGAGATTTCTGTAAATGAAGAGAAGCTTAAGGAAGCGAGACATTTCATCGCCCTTAAGGAAAGCATAAATGAGTATGTGGGCTATGTTAAGGACAGAAGCCTCTTAAAGGAGAATGAAAAGCTCCTTGAAAATATCATGAACAGCTCAGATGTGGATATCCACAAAATGAAGCAGTACGCATGGAACAAGAAGCAGAACAATGATTTCCGGCTGGCAGAGTTAAACAGCCTTAAGGTGGACAATGAGAGAACTCTCGTCATAAAGAAGGAAGAGCAGGCTGAGGCTGAGAAGCTCTTAAGAGAGGGACAGATCGCCAAGGCGGTTGCCGACAGCAATATCATTGATGTAAAGCAGCGTATAGAAGGACTTAACGATAAGATAAATGAATTGACTGCCTCTGTGGATGTGGTGGTTGTAGGTGATGCTTCTGCCATGTATGAGGCAAGCGAGAAGAAGCGTAAGAATACAGAAGAGAAACTCACTGCATTACAGATAGACAGCAATTCCTTACGGGAAGAGATGTACGAGGACAAGTACAACCTTTCCGTTAAGAACGGCGAGCTTCCTGCACTTGAGAAGAAATATGAATCTGCAAATGAAAAGGCTGCCCTTTACGGACAGGTTCAGCAGAAATTCAAGAATATCATAGGTATCTACGGAGCTTCTGAGCCGTCTCTTATAGAGGACATCATATCCGCAAGGATAAAGGGTGCCTATGAAGAGATAGTTAAGAAGAGGACTGAGGTGGAGGAGCTTAAGAGACAGGAGAAGCTTCTTGGGACAGGACAGATATTCGGCCCTATGAAGGGAGCCGAGGCGGTCATCAACTATATTGAGACAAGACATGGCACCATGGCAGTATTCGGGGCAAATTATCTGGCTGCCCTTGATCCTGACAGACGAAAAAGCCTTCTTAATACCAATCCGGCATTGCCATACGGAGTGATCGTGAAGGATTTTGCCGCCATTAAGGATGATATCAACCTTCCTGATATAGATACAGGAAGCCAGTATGTCATGATCTACGATATGAATAGTCTGGCAGAGCCTGCACTTTACCTGGGAAATAATGCAGTAGCAGTAACCCGCAGTGCAGAATATTTCGCCGACGAGGAAGTATTGAACAAGCTTAAGAAGGATGCGCATGAAGCACTTGCCTCAGCAGAGGATGAGCTTTCTATTATAAATGACAGCTTAAGCACATATGACGAGGATCTTACATTTGTAAGAAGTATCGTAAATAATGATCTGGTGACTGCAGATGAGGAGTTAAAGGCAGCAGAGAAAGAGCTTGCAGACGCAAAGGATGAGATAAAGGGACTTTATGACGCCATAACAGAGCTTACCATCCGCATAGACCGTAGCAATAAGGAAATGGATAGTCTGACTTCGGAGCTTGCGGAGCTTACAACATCAACAGATATCTTAAAACAGATATTTGACCTTTCAGAGGAGCTCAAGAAGGAAATTGTAAGACTTAACGAGCTTAATGTGTATGAGAGCACACTGTCCGTAAAGATTGAGGAGTTAAAGGGAAATGAGCTTAAGGCTGCCATGACTGTAGGTGATCTCCAGGCAAGGGCTGAGAAGTACACTAAGGATATCGGTGAGATAAATGAGAAATGGGAGCAGTACTACGCTGCCTACTATGACGATATGCCGGGGGTAAGCTACGACAGGATAATTTTAAGTGATGAAGAGATAGACGCCGAATTTATGGCTATGTATAAGGCACACTCCTACAGCAAGCCTGATATAGAGGATAAGAAGAAGCTGATAAATGCCCTTAAGAGCTCCATGGAGAGGACCATGAGGACCATAGAAAAGAGGGGTATAACAGAGGAGGAGATCCTTTCCTCAGGCGACATAGTTGTAACTGATGAAGAGACCCTTGAAACCATAAATAAAGAGATAGCCAGACTTACCCATATATCCTCAGAGCTTACTAGAAAGCATAACGAGACCTCAAAGGAGATCAATAAGCTTGAGGGGAGTACCAATTATGCCCTTGAGAATATCATCAGAGAGTATGGTGCCGGCAGCTATGTGAAGGAGGACATAACCCTCACGGAGGCAAAGACTGCCATTGAAAATGGTGATCAGACTCTTGGAGAGCTTGAACGTCAGTACAAAGAATGTGTCAGGGAATACGAAAGCTATGTTAAGGAACAGGGCTATATGACAGACCTCTTCAAGGATGTTAAGCGTATTGTTGATACAAATGATATTGATGTGGCAGCAGGTAAGATACTCTATGACGACAAGGAGAAGCTCAGGGATGCATTTGAGGGCAGCCTGTTTAAATTCGACAGGAGCCGGAAGAACCTTGACCGTGCAAAGAATGATCTGATGAGGTATAAGGGGCAGACGGCGGAAGCCTTAAGTGCCATGGGTGTATTTGAAATGGCTGCAACTATAAGAAATGATGTGAACATACCTGACAACTATTATGATGCCAGGGCACTTCTTGACAATCTTTCCCAGATAATAGAGTTTATAAGGCTTGAAAAGGGAAGAGTGGCAAAGGGTATAGAGGACATGGAGACCATAAAGGAGAACTTTGAAAATCAGTGTATCCAGCGTTGTATGGATGTTAAGACTGAGCTTGAGAAGCTTCCTAAGCTTTCAAAGATCAACATGGGAAATGAGGTCATTAAGATGGTTGATCTGTCCATACCTTATGTTAAGGATGAATTTGTGAAGCAGAGGATGTCAGAGTACATAGATAATCTTGTTAAGAGTGCGGATACCTATGAGGATGAGCGTAAGCGAGTTAAGTTCATCAAAGAAAGTCTTGGTCTTAAGAGATTGTTCGGAGTGATGGTCACAGATATGAACGCCATTAAGCTTAAGCTCTACAAGAGAGAGCGAATAAAAGAGCAGAGCCGGTATCTGAGATATGAGGAGGCTGTAGGAAGTACAGGTCAGTCCCAGGGTATCTACATCCAGTTCCTTGTGGCAATAATCAACTATATTGCCGGAATGTATTCATTCCGGGCAGAGGATACAGTGACCACCAAGACAATATTCATAGATAACCCATTTGGTGCGGCAAAGGATATCTATATCTGGGAGCCTATATTTGCAATGTTATCTGCAAATCACGTCCAGCTTATAGTTCCTGCCAGAGGTGCAACTCCAGCCATAACAGGAAGATTTGACGTTAATTACGTCCTTGGACAGCAGATGGTGGGCGGTAAGCAGCAGACTGTGGTTATTGATTACAACAGCAAGACTGATGGCGAAGAGCTGGAGTACCATGAGCTCAGCTACGAGCAGGCAACATTTGATTTTATTTAAAAAAAGTGAAAGGAAATAACATGGAATTTGAGATAGACAAGGTAGTGACAGCAGAGACAGACACAGAAAGGTGCAGTGATCTTCACGGTGTACCTGTGGAGGATATGGAGGCATTGCTTCATGACCGGATAGTAAGTGAATATCGGGGTGAAGCGTGGAAGGATATGAGACACCAGTGGGGCGTAAATGATGCAAAGCGTGACGGGGACAAGACTCTTTCTGATGACGTGGAGATATATGCAGATCTTGACTACAAGACACCCGGATTTAAGAGAGAGGGCTTTGGTCATGTTAAGGAATATGCTAGTGTGCAATCAGGGAATATCTCAGGGAATAAATCAGATTATGCTTCAAACAGCAGATTTGACATATATAAGCCGGTAAAGCCCGGAGCATACCCTACATTGGTGAATATACATGGAGGCGGATTCTTCTACGGAGACAAGGAGATATATAAGTTCTACTGCGCGGATATGGCGAGACGAGGATTTAATGTGGTGAATTTTAACTATCGTTTGTCACCTGAGAACAAATACCCCGCAAACATTGAAGATGTATGTGCCTGTATGAATTATCTTAAGGAAAATGCAGATGAGCTTGACCTTGATATGGATAAGGTTTTCCTGACGGGGGACTCGGCAGGGGCATACCTCAGTGTGCTGTACTGTGTTCTTGCGGGGGATAAGAAGCTTCGTGATAAGGTAAGCTTTGCAACATCGGCTGTAATGCCACGAGCCGTAGCATTGAACTGCGGAGTATATGACCAGCGTGAAGATCCGGGGAGTATGCTTTTCTGGACTCTGTTTAACAGCGATGGAAGTCTGGCAGCAGAAAAGGCTGATTCGGTGATCTTCCTTGATACATTAACTTATATGGATGGCACCTTCCCACCGGCATATGTAATGGTCAGTGTAAATGATGATCTTAAGTCAAGAACGGATAGTCTTATCTCAAAATTTAAGGAAAAGAACGTAAGGTTTACGTATAGGGAATATGGAGCGGAGCATCCTGAGAATGGTCATGTATTCCATATAGATGTGACTAACCCGGAGGCAGTGGAATGTAATGACGCTGAGGCGGAATTTTTTAAGCGTTTTATATAAGGTAGATTGAAAGTAGCAGTAAATAAAAAAGAAGACAACATGGTTGTAGTTTAAATCGTGAATTGTTACTTCATCCATAACAAAAAGCCTGAGACATTTCTTTGTTATATGTTTTTATATAAGCTAAGAAAGACTCGGGCTTTTTTATTTATTTTATTGTGGCAACGGGGAAAGAGCGGCATGTCTGCATGACTGCAATTCCCGGGTACTGTGTTATCACTGATGATATGTGCTCAAGAAGTCAGCTAATTCAGTGGTTGCTTTTTTAAGGATCTCAAGGTTTGGAAGATAAACAATACGGAAATGATCCGGATCCTTCCAGTTAAATCCTGTACCACAGGTGATAAGAATCTTCTTTCTCCGTAACAGATCAAGGGCAAACTGCTCGTCATCTGTAATGTGGAACTTCTCAGAATCAAGCTTAGGGAATATATAGAAGGCAGCCTTAGGCTTCACAACCGATACTCCCGGAATGTCTTTAAGTGCATTGTATATAAACTCTCTCTGCTCGTAGATACGGCCACCCGGAAGCAGAAGCTCGTCGGAAGACTGGGTGCCGCCTAATGAGGTCTGTACGATACTCTGGGCAGGAACATTTGAACAGAGACGCATTGATGACAGCAGGTTCAGACCCTCAATGTAGCCCTTTGCATTTGACTTGTCACCACACAGGCACATCCATCCGATACGATATCCGGCAACTCTGTGGGACTTACTTAAGCCGTTGAAGCTTATGGTCATGAGATCAGGAGCCAGTGAAGCTAAAGCAACATGCTCCTCGCCATCCATCACTAGCCTGTCATATATCTCATCTGCAAATAATATCAGGTCATTTTCTCTTGCAAGCTGTACGATCTCTTCAAGTACAGCCTTTGGATATAAGGCGCCTGTAGGATTGTTAGGATTGATGACAACAATACCTTTGGTGTTAGGAGTGATCTTACTTCTCATGTCGTCAATGTCCGGATACCAGTCAGCCTGCTCGTCACAGAGATAGTGAACGGCAGTACCGCCTGCCAGAGTGACAGAGGCCGTCCACAGCGGATAGTCCGGCATAGGCACCAGGATTTCATCTCCAGGATTAAGGAGTCCCTGCATTGACATGGTAATAAGCTCGCTGACACCGTTACCTGTATAGATATCATCAATACCTACGTTTGGAATGTGCTTTAACTGGCAGTACTGCATGATGGCCTTTCTTGCTGAGAAGAGACCCTTTGAGTCAGAGTAGCCCTCTGTATCTCTCAGGTTATACGCCATATCCTTTATTACCTCGTCCGGTGCATGGAAGCCATGAGGTGCCGGATTGCCTATGTTAAGCTTTAAGACATTGACACCTTCGGCGATCATTCTGTTGGCCTCGTCCATGACAGGACCTCTTATGTCATAACAAACATTATCAAGCTTTGTGGATTTCTCAAACTTTCTCATTCTAATTACCTCCTGTGTTATTTAACACTCTCAAAATACTTAAATATGCCCGGTGCCCTTCTCCCCCATACAGCAGCCTTGTTAGAATTAATGCTGAGGTTACTGTATTTATTATAAAAAATGCATTTCGGGCAATAAAAAAGCCCAAGCATAATAAATGCTTAGGGCGAACATTCATAAGCCGGTGTCCGTGGTACCACCTAATTTCAGGAAAAACCTGCACTCTGTTGACAGCCATCACTGTCATAAATTCTGTAACGTGAATCACTCCGTTGGCTGCTAATAATCAAAACACGTTCGCAACCACGACTCGGGGACTGCTTCCTTAAGATGTTATGCAGACTTACACCAGCCATCTGCTCTCTGAAATAACAGTGCCTTAAGTACTCCTTCCTGTCAATGCCTTTAAAATTTAAAACTACGTTTAGGATAGCATTGACAAATTTAAAAGTCAACATTTTTTTGTCGTCATATGAAATTAAGGCTTTGTTGTAGAGCATAGCCAGGGCTTAACTATATTATCTAATAATGAAATCGGGTTTGTAATATTGTAAAATTGAATGAATAATATATAAAATATATACAATAAAACAGAAAATATACAATTTAAATATAAAAAGTGAAAATAAATGTAATAAAATATATAAATTGTCAAAAAACATATTGACAGTTTCGAGACAAAACTGTATAATAAAAATATCTTAAGAGAGGGTCTCTAAACACAGAGATCAGAATTTAGGTAACGGTACACAGTACCTGTAGATGATCTGAATGTATTGTTGGTAAGTCGTAAGACCAGATGTATTATCATTTATAAGATCAGACAGGTGCGATACATGAAAGGAGGAGATTCCGTTGGATTCAACTAAAGAACAGTTTTATCATAGTGGCTTAACATGTTTGGAGCATAGTTTCCATACGGAATGCCTTTATTGATATAACTTGAACAAGTCCATCACAGATGCAGTGTATTGCATAACGTAAGATATGGACGTAGGTATAACGAGCCGGACAGGTTTCACTATGATTGTTCTAAGAAAGAGATATATACAGTGTTTCAAGGGCATTGGGATATATCAAAAAAGTACTTTATCAACTATTATGAAAGGAACGAGATATCGCATTTGTTCAGGCAGTGCCTGTTATGAGTGCCTTGGGAGATATCTAAACAGTTTTAGATCGGATAGTTAAAAGAACATTGGTTCATCCTTTCAGAATTCATTATAGCAGAATTTTGTAGTGTATTTTATATATTTAACAGTTTACTGCAACACATAATAGAATTTTATATAGAGTGATTAAAGCAATGGCATGTATGGAAACTTTCGTATACTTATAGTACACGATAAAATTAAATATTAAACACAGCGAGGGAATCGTCTTTGGACGGTTCCCTTTTTGTTATGGCAGACGTCAGGTGTAACTATGCAGGCATGTTGCACCTGACGTCTGCCAATCAACGGCTAAAACTGCGCAAAGCAAGGTTTATCGCTGTGCAATAAGCCTTCGTACAGAAATTGTACCTGCATAAATTTAGACTTTTAATTAAGCTTATTTAGGATTTTCCCCTTGATTTAAATATTCTATATAGGTACAATTATAAGTATTATGTCACGGGTTGTCGGGGGCTTTATGATAACAGTGTTCATAACCGTAAAAGAGTAATATACATCATACAAGGAGAGTAAAAATGGATTATAATAGTCTGAGTCTTAAAATGCACGAAGAGAATAAAGGAAAGGTTGAGGTTATCTCCAAGGTCAAGATCAAGGACAGAGACGATCTGAGCACAGCATATACACCGGGAGTTGCCGAGCCTTGCAGAAAGATCCGTGATAACAAGGCTGACGTATACAAATATACATGTAAAGGAAACATGGTGGCAGTTGTATCTGACGGTACAGCAGTTCTGGGACTTGGCGATATAGGTCCTGAGGCAGCAATTCCTGTAATGGAGGGAAAATCCATATTATTTAAGGAATTTGGAAATGTCGACGCATTCCCTATCTGCCTTGACACAAAGGATGTAGATGAGATAGTAGAGACGGTTAAACGTATAGCACCTGTATTTGGCGGTATCAACCTGGAGGATATCTCAGCTCCAAGATGCTTTGAGATAGAAAGAAGGCTTAAAGAGGAGCTTGACATCCCTGTATTCCATGACGATCAGCACGGTACAGCAATTGTAGTTTCAGCAGGTCTTATTAATGCCCTTAAGCTGGTTGGTAAGCCATTTGACCAGGCGAATGTTGTTATAAACGGAGCAGGTTCGGCAGGAATATCCATCTGCAGGCTTCTTCTCCAGCTTGGAATAGGAAATGTGGTTCTTGTGGATAAGAACGGTGCCCTTTGTCCGGGACAGGATTGGATGAATCCTGCACAGACAGAGATGGCAGAAATTACAAATAAGGACAGACAGACCGGAGCCCTTGCAGAGATAATGAAGGGGAAGGATGTATTTATCGGAGTTTCAGCACCGAATATTGTTACGGCAGATATGGTTGCAAGTATGGCAAAGGATCCTATAGTATTTGCCATGGCCAATCCTACACCTGAGATCATGCCTGAGGAGGCTAAGAAGGGCGGAGTCAGAGTAATGGCTACAGGACGTTCAGATTATCCAAACCAGATCAACAACGTGCTTGTATTCCCTGGTATATTCAGAGGTGCCCTTGACGCCAAGGCAACAGCTATTACAGAGGAAATGAAGATCGCAGCAGCCAAGGCTATTGCTTCTATAGTATCTGACGATGAGTTGAACGAGGAGTATATAATCCCTGGAGCATTTGACGAGAGGGTTGCCAAGGTGGTTGCCAAGGCAGTATGCGACGAGGCTCACAGACTGGGAATTACAAAATAAGGAATATATGATAGGACAGATTTCAGACTGGGATGTCAGTGTACTGGTGTGGATCGCCGAACATTTAAGGACGGCATTTCTTACACCCATAATGAAGTTTATAACATATACGGGAAATGCAGGGATCATATGGATAATCCTTTCCATTGTCCTTATCTGTATACCAAAGTACAGAAAGGCAGGGCTTGCCAGTGCCATAGCATTGATAATCGATTTGTTATGTGTAAATATATGTGTGAAGCCTCTGGCTCACAGGATACGGCCTTATGTGTACAGCCATGAGGTCTCGCTGATAATAAAAAAGGCTGCGGATTATTCATTCCCATCGGGACATACAGCAGCAGCATTTGCGTCTTCCATGGCGATACTTAGGAGCGAACATAAGAAGCTTGGGGTGTGTGCACTGATATATGCCACCCTTATGGGATTTTCAAGGCTATATGTTGGGATACATTATCCTACAGACGTGATCGCCGGCATGATCCTCGGAGACCTGTTCGGATTGGCAGGCGCAGCTATTGCGGCACTTATATACAGGAAATTGAAAGAAAAAAAGAAAATCTCAGGTACATTAAAAGACCAATAAGAAAATATATTCTTTGATGAACTTTAGATTATCAGATACACCCCTCTTTACTGAGAGTTTTATACCGACCCCAGGAAGTTAGGCTCAAAAGTTTAACTTTTTGGGGTCGATTCAATCAGCAGAGAGGGCTTTTTATTCATATTTTTTCAGGTTTATGTAGGTACGGCCTTTTCTTGTTTCATTTCCCACAGAGTCAAATATATATTTGCCGTAGCCCTTTATGGATATGATGTCGTCGGGCTTCAGGTTGTAGCTGGGGTTCTGGTACAGGCGTCCGTTAAGGCTTATATGCTTTTCCTTAAACAATTCTGCCGTTTTGCTCCGGGACAGCCTTGTTATTCCAGACACAATTCCGTCAAATCTTGAACTGGCGGTAATGACCGACATGGGCATAAGGGTTACCTCAAGCTCCGGGCAGGTGCGGGCATCCACAATGGCACATTTGACATTTGTGTGCTTGATCTTTGTTAGATTATCCACTATATAGTCCGCCATGGTGTCTGCTGCGCATACAAAGGCTGTGTTTTTTCTTCCACTTTTGTCGGAGCCCTTCACCAGTATGTCACCTATCATTTCCCTCTCAATGCCCAGATTCATGAGAGCACCGAGGAAATCCCTGTGGGACAGCTCATCTGAGAATTTGTCTATTAAGGGCTGTACTTTTATGACCGATATGGGAAAGTGTCCCGGGTAGCCGAGCATTTCCTCCGAGCCGAAGCCCACCATTACCCTCTCGGAGTTAGGCAGCCCGCCGAAGATTTCGTAGGGAATACCTGAAAGTTCATTTCTCATGTTGTAGAAAACTTCCATGTCGGCGGCATTGAGGAAATTGGTGTAGGTATATATATTCTGATTATAGGATCGCTGTGCCAGATCCCTTATTCTTGCTTCAAGCATGTTTTCTCTCCTTTGGGAAGATTGTGGACAATATAGACATTATACAATCATAAAGTCTGTATGTGAATTGGTGAAGGGGAAAAAGTTTTAAAAGGCGGATGCCTGCATGTCATACCCACATGTAAAAATGAAATAAGTTGGTAATTTTGCACATATGGCAGGCGGGCAGAAAGAGGCGGAAATAACTGCGGCAAACGGTGTACAAGGCGAACCTGAATTGAGCCGGAAGAGGACCGTAAAACTCACCATATGGTAAATGTGCACATAGGCTATTAGGTTTGTTAAATATAAAATTTAAAAAAATTGTTGACAATATACAAAATACATATTATAGTGTACAAGGTGTCCGGCACGATAGAAGAGGATTCTGAAAAGGGTCAGTAAAATTGTGCTGGACACTTTTGATTTGTGAAAATTGCACATTTTGTCAAAAACGCACAAAAACTGTAATGAATTTTATAAAATATGACATCTTTACAATATGGGCATTGGATGTTAATATCTAACCATAAGTTGGTTGAGTGATTGAGGTCAGCGCAAGTTGTGAAAACGGTTGCTCAATTAATATAAAAAAAACAATTACTTTAAATTTTGAATACATGGAGGATTCCCAACGCACGAATTTCGTAGAAATCCCTTTATACGATGTAATGTAACCCCATAACCCCAAAATAAGGAATCCTCCTCTCCCCCCCCAATTTCCCAAGAGCCATTCTGTATTTTATACAGAGTGGCTTTTTGTGCAATAGGCCTTCATGCAGAAATCATGCTTGCATGAATTTCTATATGAAGGCTAATGTTCATCGAGCCGATAGGCGAGATGACAATGAGTCATTAGGCGAGAAAATGGTTATATATTCAGTTTAGTTACATCATGGAAATGAACTCCGCAAGAAATGCGGAGGTCATGATCAGTTCTGAGCGGGAACGGTCAGGGTAGTCAAAAATATCTTTGTGATCCGGAATATAAGAGATTATGTTGTCTATGGATTGTTTGATCTTTATCACAATGGACTTGCCGGGGGTGGAGAAATATCTGTTTGACAGCACTCGGTTAAGCTTAGGAACTATAGACAGTACATCGTTATCTATGAGGGGGTCAAGCAGAATTGTCTTGCTGGAATACATGGACATAAGATTAAGGAGCGTGCCCAGGGTAAGTATATTGTTCCCTTTGGCGAAGAAGATGGTCTCTGGCAGGATGAAGTCCCGCTGTACCAGGAGTCTGTAAGGGGTCATGATGATCTCATCGGCGGAATTACAGGTCAGGGGAGAGGAAAGAATGTAACTTTTGTGGGAAAGATTACGGTAACTTGCGGCAGTAATGCGCAGTATATAACAGTGTAGCTCACTTGTGGCGATACGTCGTTTGTTTACATACCATTTCAGCCACAACAGTAATGTAAACAGAGTTCTGTTATCCATTTCTTCAAAGCATATCACAGGGGCGTCATAATTATAGTAATAAGGTTCGTAATATTCCATTGAGTCAATGAAAAAATTATCTATAGAGCAGATTTCGGAGAGGATATGCACAGCAGTATCTCTGTCAAAGGTTTTGCTGAATTCAAAGTCTGCAGGCTCATAGGACAGCAATTCATCCAAAGATGAAAATATTTCGGTGAGCTCCTGATTGATCTTGTTCGTATATTTATTTTGTTGCCCGGCTGTGATTCCGGGTTCTTCGCTTTCCTTTCTCTTTGTTGTTACTCTTCTTTCCTCTGGGTTCATTTTTTCCTCCTGTATATAATAGTATAATGATTCGGTTGGCATCGTTTTGTGGGGTAAAACATCGAGGGAATTATAGAAAATCATGTATTAATATTATGGGGATAGTGTTAAATTAACTGATGTAGATAGTATATAACATAAATTAATGAGCTGTTGTAGGAAAAAGGAATAGCGTTATTGGACTATGAGTAGAAAGACCGAAAGGGCATTACATATTATACATACCAGGAGGAAATATAATGCAGATGTACGAAAGCATAGGACATAATATGAAGGAAATCCGAAAAAACCGTATGGCTGATATATACAGTGTGAAATATATTGTTGGCATTATAAACAGTTACCTTCCCGAAGGCAGAGAAATTTCAGAGGGACTTTACTATAAGTGGGAAAATGAGGAACGTACACCTACTGTTATGCAGATTACAGCTATTGCCAAGGCTTTTAATATGTCAGAAACAAGATTGATACACTGGCATACCTATAAGGAAGAGAAAGGTAATGTGGACGATGAATGGTTTCTTCAGGAGTTACGCAGCTGGGATCGGGACACATTGGATAAAGTAAAGTGGATATTTGCAGTGTGGCAGGGTGATACAAGGGCTCTGGTAGACTTTATGCTGTTATATGCCAATCTACCGGTAGAAGAAAGGAGAGACCTGGCAGTGTTCGGCGCCAGAGTGTATTCGGTGAGCACTGCAGAAAAGAAGATAGACAAGCGTATCCCCCAGCCTGATATGGAGTATATGAGAACTGCACTGTTAAAGCTGTGGTAATAAAATTTTTTCTGATTATAAAATTTTAAAAAGAAGTTGACATTTTATTCGCTAAAATATATGATGTACTGGCTAGACAACCGATTGCGCAAAAGGATAAGAGTAAAAATTTGTTCGGGTAATTCATATTAGGAGACCACATGGACAGTAGTAAACAGGAACAGAAGGACAGAATTACAATAACAGATGTTGCGGAGGCGTTGGGCATTTCCAAGACAACGGTTTCAAGAGCAATATCAGGAAAAGGCAGAATTGGGGCAGAGACCAGGGCAAGAGTTCTTGACTATATAGAGAAGCATAACTATAAGCCGAGTGTAATTGCCAAAGGTTTGGCACAGTCCAAATCCTATAATATCTGTTGGGCTATGCCCAGTGATTACTCTGTAGGAAATCTTCCATTCTTTCAGAAGTGCCTCATGGGCATCATAGAGATGGGGATGCTGATGGATTATGACGTTCTTATATCCATGATATCTCCTGATGATATAAGCCAGCTTGAGAGGATAGTTGAAAATCACAAGGTGGATGGCGTCATAATAGGAAGAACTCTGGTGAAAGACAGAACGACCGAGTATCTTAAAGGTAAGAAAATCCCCTTCGTTGCCATTGGAAGCAGCGAGGATACAGATGTCGTTCAGATAGACCATGATCATAGGGGCGCCTGCAAGGAACTTACATCTATTGTTTTGTCAAGAGGTGCCGGCAATGTAGCCCTCATAGGTGGAAATAAAAATTATGTGGTAACACAGAATCGGTACAAGGGTTTTGTTGACGCCATGAATGAAGCAGGAAAAGTTATAGACAATAATAAGGTTTATTTCGATATAGATGGAGCAGTAATGTGTGAGAGAGCTGTTGATGAGGCTCTCAAACAGAATGTGGAGTGTATACTTTGCATGGACGATGGAATATGCTGCAATGTTATTAATGTTCTGAAGAAGAAAAAAATACAAGTTCCGGGTGATATCAGGGTTGCTTCATTTTATGATAGCGACTTGTTCAAATATTACCAGCCATCCATCACTTCTCTAAAGTTTGATCCAAGACAGCTTGGAATGGTGGCTTGTAAGACTTTGATTGATTCCATTGAGGGGAATAAGGTCGATGCCTGCACAAGACTTGGCTACGAGCTTCTCCTTAGAGAATCAACGAAGTAATATGTTAATCACAATCCCTTTTTTATCGGCACCGTTCATCCCCTCCCCACCCCGAACGGTGCTTCTTGTAATGATGTCGAAGACATCGTTACATCGCAGCAGCCCTCACCGAAGGTGACTTAAAATGGCTGCTGCTCAAATTATCTTGTAATGATGTCGTAGACATCGTTACAAGAAACAGCCCTCACCGAAGGTGACTAAAAATGGCTGCTGCTCAAATTATCTTGTAATGATGTCGTAGACATCGTTACATATTCTACAGCAATTCCAAAATATTCTTGCATGCTTCCCGGTTATTATGATAGTTTATACTCAGCGGGTTCAGTAGGGGAAATGCCCGGCAAAAGCCGTATTTTCACCATTTAACCAATGATGATTTCTTCGGGGAGGATTTCAATGGATAATACTTTCGTTGTAAATATAATTCACAGACCTGAGATGGTACCTGAATATGCTGAGAAGATAACAGGTCAGGGACAGGAAGAGGATATAGGCAGGAAATCCCTGCTTACAGAGTCCCTGGATATATTTAAGTTCCAGCAGGAAACAGCCCATAAGAATGGTCTCAGGGTCACTATTCAGATGACCTATGCCAGTCTCTTCAATGAGGAGGCTGTATCTATAGCAAAACACGATCATGAGGTGTACGGAGACGAGATCGCACTGTCTCTGTTAGGGCTTCCTTGCAATGAGTTCAGAGATAAATACAGGACAAAGGATTTCTGCATCTGGATGTTCTCCATGGAAGACAAGAAGAGTATCGTAGATGACGTGTTTGGCAAGTTTCATGATATTTTCGGATTTTATCCCCGGTCTACAGGCTCGTACTACATGGATGCGGACCTTATCAATTACATAAAGAGCAGATATCCTTCGGTGAAGTGTGCGATTGCAACCTGCTTCGAGGAGGGACCTAAGGCATATCATACCTGCAATAATTCCTGGTATACACTGCTTGACGGCGGTCCGTGGAATCCATGGATACCATCAAAGCAGAACAGTCATGCACCTGCTGCAGATGAAGCCGAGGACAGCGGAATTGTTGCAATACCTCATCTGTCCAGGGATCTTCTTGCCTGCTACGATGGAAATGGCAGTAATTTCGGTACCCATCCACAGAACGTGCTAAGGGGAATGATATACGATACAAAGACCTGGGAGTTCCCATACTTCTTTAACCTGGTGGATCAGTACAGGCATCTGGCTGCCTACAATAAGGGCTATTCCTACAATATGATGTTTGTGGGGCCCGGCTGGCTCAACAAGCTGGGACGTTGGGAGGCACCTTATGAGCTTCTTAAGAAGAGCTATGAAGATGGCTGCAGATATTATGGTGACCTTAAAAAGCAGGGCAGATGTGTGGATATGACCATGGCGGAATTTGCAGATTTCTACAGGGAGCATAAGACGTATTCTGAACCTGAGTGTGCCCTTTGGAAGGATATACTGTACGGCTCGGACAAGCAGATATTCTGGTATCTGGATCCCTATATGAGAGCCCAGATCAACATGGATCAGGGCGGTGCGCTGGTGGACTTAAGACCATATGCGGCGAAGCTGTACTGGCCTGTGGGAATAGGCACAAAGCACGTTCAGGATGCTTCATATCCATTCCTGATACAGGAGAAATACAGGGCTGGATATTTCACTCATTATGCAGGAGAAGGCACCATTAAAAGTGCCAAGCTCTGCTACAAGGGTGAGGAGGTGGATCTCTGTCTGTGCAGGACCAAGGCTCATTTCTCAAGGGATGACAGGACTGTGGTGCTGACTCTGGATCCTGTAGAGATAGAATTTGCAGATCTGACAGTGAAATTACAGACTAAAATATATTTTGAAGAGGGCTCATCAACCATCAGGTATGACAGGGTGATCCTTAAAATGAGCAGGGAGAACGCAGTCATAACTGTAAATGAATACCTGGTGGCATGCTACGGAACAACGGAATATCCGGAGGATATGACGGGAATAAAGCTTAAGGTGGCAAAGACCTTAGACCACCGGGACATCGACTATGAATACAGGTGCAGGGAGGAAAGCCTCCCTGGTGCGGCAATTGCCTCTGCGGTAATACCTGCCATAGAGACTAAGCTTCTGGTAGGTGAGAATACCGGTAAGGCGACCGGCTATATCAGGGAAGGATATGCATTTTCACCTATGTTTACCTTAGGCTTTACTAAGGAACTTAAATGCGGGGAGGTGATGTCTACATGGCTCAGGCTGGAAAAGGCAGATTAAATTACAGATGCCCTTCATGCTTTATGAGGGATATAGACATTGACATGTTCTATGACAAGGAAAAGGATGAGTATTACTGTCTCCGCTGCCAGTACCGTGGGGATGAGAAGAATGTACTTGAGAAAAATGAGCTGGCAAGGTTCAGGTACGGCATGATAGGAAGGAGAATTACCATTGAGGATTACGGGGATTAATGGGAAGACTGCAGGAAAGAACACAGCAGGTAACCGGAGAAACGGGTATCTTATATTAAAGTATAACCTTATGGTGGATGGATTTTGTTGTTTTATTTTTTAAGTCTGCGGCATAAACTGTACAAACAGTCAAATAGGGGTTTGTATAGTTGAGGGAATATATCGAAGAACGTGCAGAAGAGATCGGAAGATATATTGTGGAAAGCGGGGCAACTGTCAGACAGACCGCAGGAAGATTCGGAATATCAAAATCTACAGTACATAAGGATATTACGGAGCGACTGGTGAAGGTTAATCCGTTTCTGGCAGCCAGGACAAGGATCGTGCTGGATTTTAATAAGGCAGAGAGACACATAAGGGGCGGCATGGCCACAAGGGAGAAATATCGTTCGTCGAATAAGCATGTTGAAGATATATAGAGAAGGTATCAAAGGATAAGGTGAAGGATGTTATTAGATAAATTAAGAAATAAACAGAAGCAGAGAAGAGAAAAGGGATGCATACCGGCAGGGTGTACACTGCTTTCATTTGATTCATATCAGGAGCTTGGAACCAGAAAAAATCAAGAGGATTGCCTGTTGTGCCTTGGAGATACGGAAGGAAATAAGGGCTTTCTTGGAATCGTGGCAGACGGCATGGGCGGCATGGAATACGGAGAGGTTGCTGCCCGCATGGTGGCAGACTGCGGAGCCATGGCATATGAGGACATGGAGCAGGAAGAGAAGGGAGACCGGATCTTAAGGGATATTGCATTAAGTGCAAATGAGGCGGTAAATACATTTGCAGAGGAAAAGAATGTAGATGGAGTAGGCTCCACCATGGTGGGGGTGTATATAAAGGATGGCAGAATGGATTATATATCTGTTGGTGACAGCCGTATATACATGATAAGAGATGGTGAGTTGAAGCTGCTGACCCACGAGCATACCTACGATGTCAAGTTAAAGAGACTTGTGAGTGCCGGTGTGATAAGTGATGAGGATTATGAAGCTGCAACAGGAAAGTCGGCTCTTACATCCTACATCGGCATAGAGGAATTAAAGGAGATCGACAGTACGGATGAGCCGGTTGAGCTTAAGGAGGGTGATTCCATAATACTCATGTCTGATGGGGTGTTCAACACTCTTGATGAAGAACAGATAATGGAATATGGTGCAGAAAGACCTGATATTGCAGCGGAACTTATAAGAAGTGGAGTTCTGGCGGAGGAAAGGGAGACACAGGATAACCATACAGCCATAGCTATAAGAGTTGAAGAAATACACCATACAGACGAGGAATAATCTGACAGACAAAAGGGTTATATAGCTTAAATATGTTAATAGAAAAATAACAAAGAAGACCACTGTTTCACAGAGTGCTCATATGTTGGTACGGTGAGGAACAGCGGTCTTTCATATTTTAAAATATGATGAGGGGACAGATTAGCCTTATTGTTCATGGTAGTATGTCAGACGGGTTCTGGCACTTTCTATAATTTCATTTCTTAGGGCTTCAGGTTCCAATACAATGGCGGAACTGCCGTAACCGTAGAGAAAGCTCTTGAAGCTTCCCATGCCGACTACGTCATCTTCGTATATAAGTGAGCCATCCTCCGGTAGGATTGTTATTGTGCCGCAGGTTCTTGAAGCCAGGTCTCTGGTGGCCTTTCTTACTACATTTCCCTCGTTAAGGAAGCGGATCTTTACGTGAACCGGAGATGCAGGGTGTTCTGAGGTGCCAAGCTCCATTCCCCATACCTTTGGAAGAATATCAAGGGGGGACAGATCTGGTATGGAAACAGAGTCAGTGGTGACAGAATAGTGCTTGATTCTGTCAAGCCTCAGTGCCAGAAGATTGCCATTTGCAATTGTTACAACATAGTAGTAATCGTCCATGGCATTGTGTACCAGCTTAAGAGGGCGTATCACTGAGGAGATGAGATCCCCTTTAAATGGCTTATATATAACCTTAATGGTCTGTCCATTATCTATTATCCTCTGAATCTCCTGCCCCTTAACCTGCATTTTGGAATTTGACTTATTGTACATTGCTTTTGTCACATAGTTGTGCACTGAGTGATCCTTTGAGACAACAGCTTCGTCAAGGAAATCGTTCAGACAGTTTAACTCAAGAGGAGTTATGGACAGAAATACATCACTGTGGAATGAGGTCTCCGCCACAAGGGGCACATCGTCGTGAAGCCCCTTCTTTAGTTCCTCTGAGAAGTTGGAATAGTCATTGTCGCTGTCCTCATCCCCATCCATATCGGGCGGATATATGACAGTGTCGTAATCTTTATTGTTACAAATGGTATAAAGATCCTCTCTTATCACATTTATGGGAACATTCATCAGCTCAGCCAGCTCCTTTATAGAATAGCTGGCGTCCATGTTCTGGAACAGGGAAAGGATAGTATTTATTCTGTATATTGGAATTGTAAAATTATTAATATCCATAATTTTCTTCCTTGTAGATTTTGTTTATTTAGTCTGGCTTGTTACAGGTTATTCGTTTTTGCGTCAGCTGCAGTACTTTGAATAATTTTCAAGGGTACGTTTTGCTGAATTTCTCATAAGTTCAACCAGACTTTCGGGTTCTATGGCAATGCATGATCTGCCGTATCTCCTCAGATAATTGGCGAAGTCCGCTATGCCGCTTATGGTATCCTCATAGATCAGATGATCGCCCTCTGCTTTTAAGGAGGCGATTTTAGGGCGGTTTGAGATAACTCGCTCAAGCTTGCTTCTTATCTGGTTTATATTGTCAAATCGAACCAGAACATGCTCCGGCTTATCCAGTGATATGGAGAACATGGTGCTTATGATCCTTGTAAAAAATTCATTGTGGTAGATGCTGTTGGCTTGATCCAGCACGGATATCTCCATAATAGAGCTGCAGTTTATTATGGTTTTCGTTCCGTCAAGAGTCTCACCCAGGAGATAAAGAACATCCTTATCTACGGAGTACATGACATTTCCCACATTGAAATCAACGATTTTTGTATTGTTGTTTTTGATTTTATATGTAATGTGGAGAGATTTTGTCTCATACGGATACGACTCGAGCCTTTTCAGTAATTCGTCAAGCTTTGCTGAGGTGAGGAAGCTTTTGTTGTATACCACATAGTTGTCATTTGCCCGGAAATCATTTTCCACATCATTAAACAGTGCAAGGACCAGCTTGCTTCTTATATCTGCAAGTATGGACTGAAAATGATGTCCCGGTCCGTACAGGTCGATGCTGTTTAAGATATCTATGGCGTCATCATTTGTAAGGGTAAGCTGTATAGGTGAGAATTCTGAAACACAGTAGACTCCCGGTGCTGACTCAGTTATAAGGTGTTCCTTCATAAGTACCTCAAGGTCTGTTGCAAGGGTCTTGCTGTCGCCTGTAACCGCAGGTGTGCCGGACTCATTCTGACCGGCTTTAGATCTAAGATCTATAAGCTTGTCGGTGCTGTAGTACATGGACAGCTCTTTGGCAAGCTGTCTTTTTGTCATGCCGCTGCTTTTCTGCAGTATCAGCGTTATATACAGCCTGCGGATGGTTTCCTTTCCTGAGGCAACGTAGTAGCTGCCCGGTGCGGATTCCTTGTCAAGAAAATATCCCTTAAGTGCTTTCTTTCCTTTGATCTTATAGCCCTGATTTATCAATGCCTTTATGTCTGCCTGCATTGATCGTTCCTTTATATGATATTTGCCCTGGAGAAATTCGTATGTACAGAAATCCATTTTGTGAAGATCTTCAAGGATATTCTGACGTCTGGTCTCTACTGTGCCCATTGATACTGCCCCCTATATTTGTTGCTATGAAATAGTATAGCATTGATGTGAAATAATGGCAATTGCAACAATGTAGAGGGTGAGGTATAATATAAAGATGTTTAGGAAAACACAAGTTATGATAGTGTCAAATGACACATGAAAAAGGAAAGCACGTCATCACCTCGTGAGCCGTGCCAATAGATGAGGATAGGTTATGAGATTTGTACACATATCAGATTCGAATATAGGATTATACGATGAGAGGGCGACTGAGACTGAGAAGTATTATCAGGACAGGGCAAATGCAGCATTCAGGTCATTGCTTGATGTTATAAATGAACGTCAGGTTGACCTTTTGCTTGTGGCAGGAAACCTGTTCGGGCATGTGCCATCCAAGAAGGAGCTTGACTGGCTTGACACACAGCTTATGGCACTTAAGAATACAAGAACCATAATGGTAGCAGGCTCTAAGGATTACATGGATGAGAATTCCCCGGCTGCCACATATATGTTCCGGTCAAATACAGCAATTCTTCCGGCAGGAGAGATGAGTAATGCATATCTTGAGGATATAAATACCTGTGTTACGGGTATGAGCTACAGCAGTGAAAGCTGTGTTTCAGATATACTTTCGTCCATGAAACCGCAACATCAGGGAGTTATCAACATACTTCTTGCACATGGGGGGGATTCCAACCATATGCCTGTAGACTACAAGAAGCTGGCGGGGGCTGGATTTGATTACGTTGCCCTTGGCTATATGCACAAGAGCCGTCACATGATAAAGAATAAAATGGCATATTCAGGTGCCCTCGTGCCTTGGGATCACACAGAAAATTATAAGCATGGATATATATACGGCGAAGCGGATGAGACGGGAGTCAGGATAGGTTTTCAGACTGTACACTCTGTGGATTTTGTAAATGTTGTTGTGCCGGTTAAGGCAAATTACGGCGGTGAGGCTGTCGTGGAGTTCCTTGACGAGCGTCTTTCGGAGTTTGGAACAGAAGGCATCTACAGGATAGAGCTTCAGGGGGAGACAATGGAGAATCCTTCACCGGATTATTCACAGTTGAAGGCGAAGTATCACATCAGTGAGATCGTTGACAGGACAATGCCGGAGTATGACTTGACTAAGCTTTATACGGATAACAGTAGCAATCTATTGGGCAGATATATAGAGAGCTTTAACAAGAACAAGGACAGCATTGCGGGAAAAGCATTGGTGTATGGTGTAGAAGCATTGATTTCAACTGGAGAAAAATAAATGTATATAAATAAATTATCGCTTAAACAATTTGGCAAATTTAATAATAAGGACATTCAACTTGAGACAGGAATCAACCTTGTAAAGTGTGCGGATGAAGAAGAAGTGGATACACTTATGGATTTCACTACCGGCATACTGTACGGCATAGGTAAGAAACGTGGATTTGCAGAAAGTCCGGAAGCATACAGAAGATACAGCAGGGACGGATATGCCGAGCCGGCAGGAAAGGCGTATGTCACTACAGACGGAGAAAAGTATCTGATCGAAAGAGAGTTTGCAAGGAATAACAAGAGCGCAAGTGTTGTATCTGCCAAGAATGGTATAGAAACAGCTCTTAAGTATCCTAATTCCTTTAAGGGAATATTATTTGATACAGACAGAAACAGTTTCAGAGAGCTCAAGAATATAGATCTGGATGCTGCTCCGGAAAGTGGTGCCGGATTGGCAGACTATGCAGACAGGATCTCAAAGAGTGCAGGTGCCTGCATACGTGCGGACAAGGCGGTGGACAGCCTTAAGGAACAGAGACAGGATTTTGATAACAGCGGTATGGCTGTTGAAATTAAAAAGCTCCAGGCGGAGATGAACAGTTATGGAGATGTGGAGTATGATCTTGAATCTGTGAGAAACGATAGGATAAATGAGCTTCAGTCATACAACATGGAGATTGCCAGATTAAAGAGAGAAGCAAGAAATCTGGTGAATGAGAAGAATGCGGTCATACCTGATGAGGATGATGACAGGGAGAGAGAAAGAATATTCCTGGAAGTTGAAGCTATACCTGATGAGATTTCCGAAAAGGAAAAGATTCAGAATAATCCCTTTGTAATAATCGGTGCAGGTGTTGCGGTTGTTGCTATAGTAACATTGTTTTCAATAATACTGGGCTTCCAGAACAGCATAAGACAATTGTTCGTTATATGCAGTATCGTGTTTGTGGCGGTTACGATCATCGACGGCATGGTGAGAAAGGGCTTCTTTGAGGGAGCGGATACTCCCGATGAGGAAGACTTTGAGAAGGTGGTTTACGAGCTTGGAAGAACCACTGAGTCCCGTACCGTGAGGATAGAAATAGACAAGAAATTCCAGGATGATCACGATGACAAGATTGCAGAGCTTAAAGAGGCAGAGGCGGTGCTTGTTAAGAAGAGAGACGAATATAACGAGCTTAAGACCAGAAGGGATGAGCTCTTAAAGAAGTATCAGGAATATGATACAGAAAAGAAGGCGATAGACCAGGCTATAGAGAAGATAACAGCAATTTCTTCTTCTATTGAGAGGGAGGTATCGGCTAAGATACATGCTGATATGTCGGCAATATTAAGCAGACTTTCCGGTGGCAGCCTGAGAGATATATATTTTACAGGAAGATACGCTAAAGAAGATTCCACAGGAACTGTAGGAAATGCCTGTGCTATGGCAGACGGGGCTTTTGTGGTTGACGGAGGTGGCGTTGTTAAGGATTACGACAGGCTTAACAACAAGGATAAGCTTATGGTGTGCATGGCAGTAAAGATTGCCTGCTCCGGTGCAGTGATAAAGGAGAAAATGCCGGTTGTCATTGCAGACAGGGGAGACAGATTCGGAACACCATTTGTATACTCCTTGCTGGAGCTGCTCCTTGAGAAAGAAGAACAGGTTATATATTATAGAGGAGGCACCCATGCATCGTAGATGCATATTAAGATGGTGCAATCCTTTAAGAGGTTGAGAAATGACAAAAAAGCAGAGGGCTTTGGAGATAATAAAGAGGTTAAAAGCGGAATATCCTGATGCAGGCTGTACCCTTGATTACGAGGACGCCTGGAAACTGCTGGTGAGCGTAAGGCTTGCAGCCCAGTGCACAGACGAAAGGGTAAATAAGATCGTGCCTGCACTCTATGAGAAGTATCCTGATGTCAGTTCCCTGGCGGAGGCACCTGTGGAAGAAATCGAGAAGATCGTTAAGCCCTGTGGGCTTGGTGCCAGCAAGGCAAGGGATATAAGTGCATGTATGAAGATGCTGCGTGACCGGTATGACTGTCATGTGCCGGATACAATGGAGGAGCTTCTTAAGCTTCCGGGGGTCGGAAGAAAGAGTGCCAACCTTATAATGGGGGATGTATATGGTAAGCCTGCCATAGTGACAGATACTCATTGCATAAGGCTGTGCAACCGGATGGGACTGGTAGATAATATCAAAGAGCCTAAGAAGGTTGAGATGGCACTTTGGAAGATAATACCGCCGGAGGAGGGCAGTGATCTCTGCCACCGTCTGGTATACCACGGCAGAGCCGTGTGCACTGCCCGGACAAAACCTTATTGTGACAGATGCTGCCTCGCGGATGTATGCAAGAAAATCGGAATTTAAAAAACGCCTTCAATCCTTTTAACGGAATGAGGGCGTTTTTGATTTTTACATAAAAATAAGATTTAATACTCGTAATTATCTGAAATAGTATGGCGGGTTTTGTACTCCGCAATACGTGCATTTATTCTCTCAGACGGATCAAGAAGATCTGAAAGAGAAGCGTCATGGTTAAGGTGGTCAATAATAAGAGCAATGTACTTGCTCATATCTGCTGACTCATACCATTTCTTCTCGAAAAGCTCAGGAAGCTGGTAAGTAAGGTTAGTTGTGATAACCTTGTCAATGAGACCCTCCTCATAGCACTTGTCAAATACCTCAAGTCCCTTGGTAAACAGACCAAAGGTGGCAACGGCAAATACACGTCTTGCCTTTCTCTCCTTAAGCTGTCTTGCAACATCAATCATGCTTTCGCCTGAAGCGATCATGTCATCTATAATAACTACGTCCTTACCTTCAACAGAGTCACCCAGGAACTCATGGGCAACAATAGGGTTTCTGCCATCTACGACCTTAGTGTAGTCTCTTCTCTTGTAGAACATACCTACGTCAACACCTAAGAGGTTTGCAAAGTAGATAGCTCTGTGCATAGCTCCCTCATCAGGTGAAATAACCATCATATGATCGTTGTCTATCTCCAGATCAGGAGTTGTTCTTAAGAGGGTCTTGATAAACTGGTAGGTTGGCTTTACGTTCTCAAAGCCTGATCTAGGAATGGCATTGACTACTCGTGGATCGTGGGCATCAAAGGTGATGATGTTGTCAACACCGTACTGCTTAAGCTCCTGAAGCATTACTGCACAGTCGAGGGATTCTCTTGAAGACCTTTTGTGCTGGCGGCTCTCGTAAAGGAATGGCATGATAACTGTGATCTTTCTAGGCTTGTCAGTCATGGCAGAAAGTATTCTCTTGAGGTCGGCATAGTGATCATCAGGAGACATTCTCTGGGGCTGACCTGCCATCTGGTATGTGCAGCTATAATTACCTACATCTACCATAACGTAGATATCTTTTCCTCTGACAGATTCATTTATAACACCCTTGGCTTCGCCTGAACCAAATCTTGGACATGCAGTGTCAATAAGATAGGTATCTTTCTCGTAGCCATGAAATACTATAGTGGATTTGTTTTCGTTCTTTCTGTTTGCTCTCCACTTGACCAGATAATGGTCAACTTTTTCACCAAGCTTTGTGCAGCTCTTGTGTGCTACAATTCCAAGACTTCCCACAGGTATGGTTTCTAATTTGCTGTCGTCTGGCATGATATAATCCTCCGTATTATGAATTTACTGGTTTGATATAAGACTACACAAGCTTTTTTCTCTTGATGTGTCTGATATCATCTCCATAGAGATTGAATACTGAAAAGCTGTCTACAATCCTGGACAGGATCCTGTCAGTGTATCTTTCCTGCATCTGCCTTATGGTCAGATTGGTAGATATCATTGTTGACAGACCTTTGTTGTATCTGTTTTTTATTATTTCAAATAACTGGGACTGGACAAATGAGTTGGTGCATTCAGTGCCCAGGTCGTCAATTATTAAGAAATCGCAGTTGAAAATATAATTATATCTGTTTCTGTTCTCAGAACTCCGGTTATTATTTATAATCACTTCTGAGAGGGTATTGTCAAATAATTCTATTGATGACAGGTAAAGAACCGTATAGCCTTTGTCCAGGAGAGCCTTCGCCATGCAGTTTGACAGGAAGGTTTTTCCCGTACCTGTATTGCCGTATATCAGGATGCCGTTCTTACGTGTGTCAAAGTTATCCACAATACTCTTACATTTTTTAAGAATATTGGCTGCATTTTCGTATGGGGTGTTGGAATGAATGCCATCACCCTCATTACTATAATATCCCAGAGAGAATGTGTCAAAGTTTTCTTTAGATAAAATTTTACCGATAGTGGATTGTTCGTACTGTTCGTTGATGATTTTTTGTCTCATACAGGAACATGGATGGTTGTCAACATAGCCTGTATCACGACACAGCTTACATTCATATATAGGATCAAGATAGTCCTCTGCAAAAGCCGAATTTTTTAAAAGGACCTTCTTTTCCGCCAACAGCTCCTTGTTGTGACGATGTACATCGTCTTTATCCGAGTCGGAGCTGCTCTTTGAGAGTATACGCTTCCTGGCAAGGGAAAGGCTTGATGAAGCAATCTCTTCATCTATCTCCCTGATTCTTGGGATGGCGGCATATACCTCTGACCTACGGCGGTCTGTTTCGTTCATATTGTCGATCCTCTTCCTCTGGTAGTAGGAGAGAATATTGTCATAATTTACGTTCTTCAAAATAAATCCCCGATCCTGTAAAATGTGAGTTTATCTCATCTATGCCTGCTAAACATATTTTCGTATGCACATCATATATGTTCTATGCCTGTTTAATATACTTTACGAATTTACTTCCTTAAGGAACAACTCTTCAAGCTCATCAATATCATCCTTTGAAGAATCCCGTTTGGAGAATGTATTGAAGGAATTTGCCTTGACCTTGTAGCTGTTCGTACCGTTATTAACGGTTCTTGCTTTGTGCTTTCTGTCTAACTCCTCTATATCCTTCAGTCCCTGTACACCATTCTTGTACCAGTTTCGGAGTATTCCGTCTATGTATGCGAAATTCACCGAGGTAGGATTATTAAGAACTCCGCGCTTGCAGGCTTCCTTTATTATAGTGACGTCAAAATGAAGCTCTGACTGCCATGAATCCATAAATGCTATCTCGGCAGAGCCCGGATATCGGTTCCTTATGCCCAGTTCATTAAAGACTGCCTTGTAAAGAGGATTGTGTTTTGTGGCAGCTCTTTTGGCATCGTCAAGGGTTTTGACATTCTCATTGTACCAGGTAACAGCAACGTCTTCAAAGTATTGTATGCTCTTTATACCACTGCTGACCAGGTGCTCTTCTAAAAATTGTATGATCTCTGCTGAAAAGCCTAATTGGTCATGTATGTATATCAATGATTCTATATCTCTCGATGAGAGGGTCTTCCCAAGGTATGTCTCTGTGAAGAAAAGAATGTCACTGAAGGCAGAATCCTCCTCTGCCTTGGCAGCAAGTTCAGGTGAAAAAGCTGCCTTTTCAGGAAGCTCCCTTGAAGCTGTCGTGCCGTTGCCATCAGGCGGATTTGATGATACCTGGACAGGATTTCGCGAAACCGCCATATTATTTGATGGGGCTGTCTGATCATGACCGGAAGTTGTTCCGGTGCTTGCTGAAACTGTCAGGTCGTTTGCTGAGACTGCCGCTGTTTTGTCCGGCTTAGGAATGGATACAAGGAAATCCACATCACCGTCAAATTCAGAAGAAAGACCGGTGTCCGGTTCACTTAAAGGCAGCAGGTTTATACCTGTAGGTTCTCCCGATGGGGCGTAAATAAGCTCCATAACACCCTTTGATATCCAGTACTTTATGGCACGGCATATATCCTTTTCGGTAAAATTAAAATGATCTGCTATATCTGAAACCGCCACTGGCCCCGATGAGGACATGAGCCTCACAAGATACAAGTATATCTTTACGAAATCCCCATTGGCGTCTGTCATGTAATAGTCAATAAAAAAATTGGATATTGAGGAATATGTTTCTCTATTTTTTGCTGAAATTGTTATATATCCCATTTTAAAAACTCCTTAAAAATACTCCTCAAATACATGGTTTTGAGAGCACTTATCTCAAGTGCAAATGAATTATAGCACGAGTTTTTTAAAATGCAAGCCGAACAACTGATTGGTTGGAAAAAGAGGATAGCGTGTGGAAAATGTTGATAATGTGGGTAAGGCGTCAACATAATAAACACTGAGAAAATAAATGTCCTGATAACATTGATTCTGTGGGATTTTGTAAATTTTAGGTTAAATATTATGTCAACACAAATAAAAAAGCCGGGAAAGATATTTCTCTAACCCGGCTATGTGGAAAGTGTTGATAATTATTTTTTTATGAGATCATTTCCGATAGAATCAACGTTTCCGGCACCCATGGTTATCAACAAATCATTTTTTTTCAGATTTTTTAAAAGGTAGTTTTCTATGTCCACAAATGTAGGCAGATAGAAAGCGTCGGTTCCGTATGCTGCAATCTTGTCTGCCAGCTCTGATGATGACACAAGACCTGTATCCTTCTCACGGGCGGCATATATGTCAGCCACTATAACATGGTCGCACTCCTTAAGGGCAGCAGCGAAGTCATTTAACAGGGCATAGGTCCTGGTGTAGGTGTGTGGCTGAAATACAACCCAAAGCTCATTATAGTCGGTCATTTTGGCAGCGGAGATAGTAGCGGCTATCTCTGTTGGGTGATGAGCATAATCGTCCATTACCTTTACATTATCAAGGATGGTTCCTTTATACTGGAATCTTCTCTTGGCACCAACACATGCAAGAAGTCCTGCTTTGATGGCGTCCATGGAAATTCCCAACTCCTCTGCTGCGGCAATTGCAGCCAGTGAATTGTATACGTTGTGCCTGCCGAATACCTTGAGCTTGATCTCTGTGATCTCAACGCCGTCCTTAACAAGAGTATATGTAGGATGCCCAAAGCTGTCGAAGGTTATATTCTTTGCAGTGTAGTTGTTATCTTCACTTTCGCCGAAGGTCAGTACACGGCAGGAAAGATCACGGACAACAGTATCGTAGTACTTCATATCACCGTTTACTATTACAAGACCTTCCTTCGGAGTCTTGGTTGCAAAGGTGTGGAATGATTCGGCAATCTCCTCTATTCCGCTGAAGAAATCCAGATGGTCGGCATCTACATTAAGTATTAGGCTGATGTACGGCTTGAAGGCATGGAAGCTGTTGGTGTATTCACATGCTTCGGTGACAAAATATTCTGATGAGCCTACGCGGATGTTTCCGCCGATAGCATCTATCATACCACCAACTGATATAGTAGGGTCTGTATCTCCCTCCATCATTATGAGAGAGAGCATTGAGGTGGTTGTTGTCTTGCCGTGGGTTCCGCTTACGGCGACGGAATATTTGTAATTTGCCATGATCTGACCAAGGAGCTGTGCTCTGGTGAGCATCGGAATACCGGCGTTCTTTGCTGCCTGGAATTCCTCGTTGTCCTGTCTGATAGCTGCTGTATATATAACAAGGTCTATATTGTCATTGATGTTGCTGGCGTACTGACCTATGTTGATCAGTGCCCCCATTTCGGATAATTCATTTGTTATTTCGGATGCTTTCATGTCTGAACCTGTGACCTTGAAGCCCTCCTTGATTAATATTTCTGCGAGACCGCTCATGCTGATTCCGCCTATTCCAATAAAATGTACTCTTATTGGATTGTTAAAATCGATCGTGTACATTGTAGTTCGCCTTCCTTTAAAAAAATAGTGATGTGAATGCCATAGTTAATCTTATTATAGCATATATCAATAAGTGTGGCACGATTTTTTTGATGAACCGTCATAATTGTATGGGTATACAGCATATTTCACAATAAGTATTATAAGTATTGGCGTGATCTGGATGGTTGTTTTTCATTGACGGTTATTGGGGAAAGTAATATACTATCTTGTATGTACGCAAACATTTCATTAGTGTTTGTAGTTTATTGAAGGAGGGTTTTTGTAATGGCAAAAAAACCGTATTATATTACTACTGCGATTGCTTATGCATCAGGTAAGCCTCATATAGGAAACACATACGAGATCGTGTTGGCAGACAGCATCGCAAGATACAAAAGATTTACAGGATATGATGTAAGATTTCAGACAGGTACTGATGAGCATGGTCAGAAGATCGAGAACAAGGCATTTGAGAACATGCAGACACCAAAACAGTTCGTAGATGATGTGGCGGGACAGATTAAGGATATCTGGGATCTTATGAACACTTCTTACGATAAGTTCATCAGAACAACTGATCCTGACCATGAGCTTCAGGTTCAGAAGATATTCAAGAAGCTTTACGATAAGGGGGATATATACAAGAGTGAGTACGAAGGACTTTACTGTACCCCATGTGAGTCATTTTTCACGGAGAGCCAGCTTGTTGACGGTAAGTGCCCTGACTGTGGCAGACCCGTTGAGAAGGCGAAGGAGGAAGCATATTTCTTCAAGATGAGCAAGTATCAGGATAAGCTCCTTAAGCATATAGAGCAGCATCCTGAATTCATCCAGCCTGAGTCAAGAAAGAATGAGATGGTAAATAACTTCTTAAAGCCGGGCCTTCAGGATCTCTGCGTTTCAAGAACATCATTCAAGTGGGGAATACCGGTTGACTTCGATCCTAAGCATATTGTGTATGTATGGATAGATGCTCTTTCGAATTATATAACAGGTCTTGGTTATGACGTTGACGGACACAATGACGCCAAGTTTGACAGATACTGGCCTGCAGACCTTCATCTCATAGGTAAGGATATATTAAGATTCCATACCATTTACTGGCCTATCATGCTTATGGCACTGGATCTTCCGCTTCCAAAGCAGATATTCGGACATCCATGGCTTATCCAGAGTGATGGTAAGATGAGTAAGTCAAAGGGAAATGTTATGTACGCAGATGACATGGTAAGATTCTTCGGAGTTGATGCTGTAAGATTTTTCGTGCTTCACGAAATGCCATTTGACAATGATGGGGTTATCTCATGGGAGCTTGTTGCAGAGCGTGTTAATTCAGAGCTTGCAAATACTCTCGGAAACCTTGTAAACAGAACTATCTCCATGTCAAATAAGTATTTTGACGGAGTTGTGACAAATAAAAAGGTAAATGAGTCTGTTGATGATGATCTTAAGAAGGTTGTCCTTGACTGCAGGCTTAAGGTTGCCGAGTGCATGGACAAGCTTAAGGTTGCTGATGCTATCTCAGAGATATTTACCCTTTTCAAGAGATGTAACAAATATATAGATGAGACAATGCCATGGGCTCTTGCAAAGGAAGAGGACAAGGCAGACAGACTTAACACAGTTTTATACAATCTTGTGGAAAGCATCGTTATCGGTGCTTCACTCCTTGAGCCGTTTATGCCTGATACATCAGTGAAGATCCTTAACCAGTTAAATGCTGTAAAGCGTAAGGTTACAGAGCTTGGTGAGTTTGGTCTCTATCCATCGGGAAATAAGGTTACAGAAAAGCCTGAGATCTTATTCGCAAGAATAGATGTTAAGGAGCTTATGGCTGAGGTGGAGAAGTTTGCACCAAAGGTTGAGAAGAACTTCTACGAGGAAGCAAGAGAGAAGAAGGAAGAGAAGAAGAACTCTGCCGAGCATAAGAAGGTACAGATGGCTGAGGCTAAGGTTGCAGCCCTTAAGAACGATCCTTCTGTTATGGATAAGACAGAGATATCTATAGAAGAATTCCAGAAGATGCAGCTTATGATCGGTGAGATCGTTGAGTGTGACGAGGTTCCCAACTCAAGAAAGCTTCTCTGCTCAAGAGTTAAGTTCGGTGAGAACAATTACAAGCAGATCGTTTCAGGAATAAAGGGATTTTACAGTCCTGATGAGATGGTGGGCAAGAGAGTTGTTGCTGTTGTGAACCTTAAGCCTTGCAAGCTTGCAGGGGTTATCTCAGAGGGAATGTTACTGTGTGCAGAGGATACAGAGGGTAACCTTTCACTTCTGACTACAGAGAAAAATCTTCCGGGCGGATCATTTATCAGCTAAGGTTTGTTGTTTATATTAATTGATTTAAAACCGGGGATATGATAATATATGAGTATCTATAAGTAGCTGTAGGACAGTGCTCCGGCAGGTACTTATCATGACTTAATACTAAAATCCAGGTTTCCGAAGGGAGAATAATATATGTGTGGAATCATAGGCTTTACAGGAAGTCTTCCGGCTAAAGATATCCTTATTGATGGTCTGGCAAGACTTGAGTACAGGGGCTATGACAGTGCGGGTATAGCACTCTTAAATGATGATGATACTCTTACCATAAGAAAAAAAGCAGGAAGAGTTGACGAACTCAGAGCAATGTGCAGTGACAGGGAATATACCTCTACCTGCGGTATCGGACATACAAGATGGGCTACTCACGGAGGAGTTACCGATATTAATGCCCACCCACATAAGTGTGGAAAGGTAGCAATCATCCATAACGGAATAATTGAGAATTACTACGATATAATAAGAGAATATGGTCTCGCAGACATGCTTGTATCCGAGACGGATACGGAGGTCGTGGCAGCACTTCTTGATAAGCTGTATGACGGTGATCCGGTGAAGACCATAAAAAAAGCTGTAAATATCATATCGGGATCGTTTGCATTGTGCATAATGTTCGCGGATCATCCGGGAAAGATATATGCAGTGAGAAATGTAAGTCCTATGGTGGCTGCATCAAGTGAGAAGGGATCTATAATAGCATCCGATCTCACAGCTATAATTTCTTTTTCGAAGGAATACTTTGTTGTGCCTGAGTATCACATACTCACTATGACAGAAGAAGGCATTAAGGTTGAAGATATGAAGGGCAATGTAGTGAAGCCGCAGATGTTAGAGATCACATGGGATATAGAGGCTGCCCAGAAGGGTGGTTTTCCTCATTACATGCTAAAGGAGATCTATGAACAGCCAGATTCACTCAGAAATACCATTACCCCTAGAGTTGTGGATGGACTTCCTGATTTTGCTGAGGATGGAATAGACGATGAGGTGTTTAAGAACTGCACCAATATTACAGTAGTAGCGTGTGGCACAGCAATGCATGCCGGCATCGTGGGCAAGGCAATGATAGAGGCGGAACTTAAAATACCGGTAAATGTAGAGATTGCATCAGAATTCAGGTATAAGGAACCATTGATTGATGATAAGACTCTGGTCATTGTGACATCACAGTCAGGTGAGACCATTGATACTCTTGAGGCATTAAGACTTGCCAAGAGATGTGGTTCGAAGGTCTTGTCAGTGGTCAATGTAAAGGGCTCTACCATTGCAAGAGAGAGTGATTATGTTCTTTATACACACGCAGGCCCGGAGATTGCGGTTGCGAGTACAAAGGCGTATTCGGTACAGATGGCTGCCATGTATCTCATAGGCTGCAGGATTGGTCTTGTTAAGGGGATATACACTGAAGAGAAAGCAAGACAGTTCATTGCATCTCTTCTGAGTGTGATTCCGGTTATTGAAGAGACACTTAAGCAGGCCGACAGAGTTAAGGAAGTCGCCAATTACATAAAAATGGCACCGGACGCTTTCTTTATCGGAAGGGGAATTGATTATACACTTTCACTTGAAGGGGCACTGAAGCTTAAAGAGATTTCATATGTTCATGCTGAGGCTTATGCCGCAGGTGAGCTTAAACACGGAACTATAGCTCTTATTACAGAGAATGTTCCGGTTATAGCCTTGGCTACACAGGAGGCTGTATATGGAAAGATGATTTCCAATATCAGAGAGGTTAAGGCCAGAGGGGCATATGTCATCCTTATCAGTATGGATGATAAGGTTGATGACAAGACAGTATGTGATAAGCACATAAAGATACCAAAGCAGGATAATCTGTTCTCGGTGTTTGCCACTGCGGTGATACTTCAGCTTATTGCGTATTACACTTCGGATGCAAAGGGACTTGACGTGGATAAGCCGCGTAACCTTGCAAAATCCGTAACCGTAGAATAGATTTCTGCGGTGATAGAGCAAATTGGGAGGATACTTATGAGCGCGGAAAAGGCATATTTGTGTGATGAATATAAGCTTTATTTCAAGATTGAGGATGATATTGATATTCTCAGAAATGAAATGGAGATTTATAATTCGTCATTTGTGGGTAATAATTGTTTCTGTCATCAGGAATATATAGATGGTCAAAAGACACTTAAATATTCTATACCTGCCATGCTTACCATGGAACAGTTTATTACAAAAAAAATTCACAGAGATGAGCTTGTGGCAATATTCTTCAGTATTGTTGACCAGCTTATGTATATTAAGGCAAACGACCTTCCTATAGGTAAGGTTATTCTGAGTATTGGTTACATGTACATTAATCTTGATGACATGAGCGTACAGCTTATTTATCTGCCTATTGATAAGGAAATGGATAAGTGTAACATGGACAAATTTGTAAGAGACTTTATTGGCAGACTTACATTTGCCAATAAAGAGGCATCGGACTGCGCTTATGAGATTATAAGATATTTTGATCATAATAAGATATTTTATTTGTCTGATTTCTACAAGTATGTTGTTGGAATCAGAAATAACGCAGCTGCACATTCCGTGATTGAGGATACATTCTTACAGGAAGGCAAGAGTCCATTATCGGTAGAACAATATGAGGCTGACCTTAAGGCAGCAGCAGAACAACAGGCTTCACAGCCATCCTTCAAGCTTGCCAAGGAGGTTAAGGATTATTCAATGAATGATATTGGATTTGGAGTAGATGATGATTCAGATGCAACATCAACTACAGTTCTTACGAGTGCTTCCGGCAAGAAGTCGGGACCGGTCATCATCAGAACGAGAACAGGTGAGAGGATAAGGATTGACAAGCCTATATTCTGTATAGGAAAGTCTGCGCAGGGCGTTGATTATCAGGTTACTGACAACAATTCAGTAAGTAGAAGACATGCATACATAATAAATGTAAATGGTGTGTACTACCTGAGAGATAACAAGTCTACCAACCATACATACCTTGGCGGTAAGATTATAAACAGTGGTACAGATATGATGCTTATTGACGGAAGCAGATTTAAACTTGCAAACGAGGAGTTCACATTTAAGGAGAAGTAAACTCCTGGAAGCCTTGCTGCCATAACAAGAAAGAGACATGTGGAAATCACATGTCTCTTTTTTAGTTATTGCTGTTATTACTGTTGTTACTGTTATTACTGTGCTTCGTCGCTGCCTGTATCTGCCGTTGTATCAGCCTCCGAGGAAGTGTCGGATTCTGTGTCGGTTTCTTCAGAACCGTCCTCCAATACAAACATTGAATTTTCTATATCTACAATACTGTCTGATGATATGGAGTAATATTTTCCGTTGTCGTCTATGAGAACCTTTAATTTTACAGGCTCGCCATATTTCATTTCTGCCGCATGGGACTCAAGGATATCTGCAAGTCCCATAGCAAATGCTTCTTCGTATTCAGTGGTGGTTGAATTGCTGTACATGCCATTCTCAACATCGTCATTGAATTTGTTTATATATTCAACGACATCACCGTGGGCCTGATTAAGGAGGTTCATAGGAGTTATCTCCACATCAACATAATAGTTGTCCCCATCGGCATAGGCTTCTGAAACAGTGAATTTACTGTGCTTGTATATTTCCTTGGCAAGGGCTGTGAATCTTTCGGATACGGTTACCGAGGAAACATTGGATGCCGAATAGTGTTTTAAAAGCTGTGAGCCCAGATTTGAAGCACAATCCTCATACATGCTTAATGCGTCAGATTCGTTCCCGTTGTCGTCCTTTATGTATTTGTTGAAATTTCCCTTGAAGTTTACATCCATTATGTTTTCTACATACTCTTTATACGCTACTTTTTTTCTGAGACTTCTGCAGCCGCACATGGAGAGAACCATGGTCAGCGTAAGCGCAAGTATAAGTGATCTTTTAAAAATTATCTTCATATATCTGTACCTCCAGGGCTGTGCGTCAGGGCGCACAATCTGTGAAAAATCATCTGTATAGTTTATTAAAAAATGCAATCAAGTTACAATATAGCATAAATTCTTTTTTTTGCAACTAAAAAACAAAAATGAAGTGCAAAAGCATATATGTTGTGATATAATGTGCATTACAGTGGAGTGTAAATAATCAGTCTATACACGGAGGTAATTTAGAGATGGCAAAGAATTACGATGAAGAGAACGCAGGAGCTGTGGAGACATTTAAGACAGTGAAGTTTGGAGGCTATGATAAGGCTTCCGTTGATTATTATATAGAAGATCTTAAGGCTTCTCACGAGAAAGAGGTTGAAGAGCTTAAGGCAAATGTCAACAAGCTCTCGGAGGCAGTTCTTAGTCTTAAGAATATGAGAGAGTTGAACATATCAGAGTCAGGAAAGACAATAGATACTCTTAAGGAGAAAAACGCAGAACTTGAGGCAGAGATGGAATCTCTCAAGGAACAGGTTGATGCTTACAAGCAGAGAGAGTTTGATTCGGCTAAGAGATATGAATCCATTTCAAGAACACTTCTTGAGGCAAGAGAGAGTGCGGATGCACTTGTTGCCCATACCAAGAAAAAGTGTGAGGATATGGAAGCAGAGACAACAGCAAAGTGTGAGGCACTAGATCGTGAAACTACAGAGAAGTGCAGAGGTATCGAGGCAGATACAGACAGTAAGTGCAAGGCAATGTATGCCAAGACAGAAAGCAGTTGTAATGCCATGAAGGAACAGGCATATTCAGAGAGCGAAAGACTTAGAAACAGTGCTCATGAAGATGCACAGGCTCTCAAGGCCAAGACAGATTATGAGTGTAAGGTTCAGGTAGAAAATGCCGAGAAGGAAGCAGAGAGCATCAAGACTCAGGCACAGACAGAAGTATATATGCTCCGTTCAAATGTTAAGAAGGAGTGTGAGAGCGTAAGCAAGTACATGCAGCAGCTTCTTTCATCGCTTGATGGGGTTGTTGATGCCTGCTGTTCAACAAAGGATGTTGCAGACAAAGCTTTCACAGGTCTTAGGAGTGAGGCTGCCGACATGGTTGGCGATGCTGTCGGTGCATCAGAGGAAAATTAATAAGGGGAAGATGTAATATAGATTATATTTTCCGTTATAGTATAAAACTTTTCTATTTCGCTAAGGCATAGAAAAGTTTTATCTATTTATTGTAACGATGTCAGCGACATCGTTACGCCGCAGCAACCCTTGCCATAGGCAATTTTAAATGGTTGCTGCTCGATTTATTCGTTGTAATTGGTTTGGGGTCAAGGATAAAAGGGAGATGTACATATGGAGATAAGTAAGGCAAAGAATTATATTGATTTCCTGAGCAATGTGCAGTATCCGGCAGTTGTGTTCTGTGCCGATGGAGAGGTGCTCAGTATTAACAAAGCAGCAGTGAATATTATAGGAGATAACATTACAAGTATTTCCATGGAACCGGATAAATTTATGTCCAGCGATGAGTTCTGGCCTACTCTGGAGAAGACAGGCACTATAATATGGCACAGGCTTATGCTCAGGGTGAATAAAAAAGATAAATATGTAGTAAGTGGATTTGTCAATAAAACAGAGTATGATGACAGGACAGCATATATCGTTTTGTTTGAACTTCGTTCAGACGTTGCCATAGGAAGTGTAAGCCTTGAGAGAATCATAAATCACATAGGTGTTGTGGCACTATATCTGTACAGACCCGATGGGGTATGGCAGACAAGATATGTATCAAAGAACATTACAGGTCTTGGATATAAAGAGGGGGATTTCTACAAGGGAACAGTGGGACTTCAGGAATTGTTCGTTAAGGATGATTATGATATACTTATCGGTAATATCTATAAGGCAGAGAATTCCCGTGCAACGGATTTTGAGATGAAGGCCCGCCTTATTCTTGCTGACAGCTCTATTATGAAGACCACCCTCAAGTGTCACCTGGTAAGGACGGTAGATGATGTCCTGGATGGAATTGAGTTTCTGTTCATAGACGATAAAGAGAATCATATTTCCGAAGAAAATAATGGATTTATCATGTCGGTTCTCAATAAGATAAAGACGATTGCTGTGGTGATCCAGTATGATCATAACGGAACGAATCATGTGAAGTACATAACTCCTAATGCCAGGATGCTTGGCATAAATGTTGAAGCCATTTCAGCAGGCAACAAGCTTATGATTGATTATGTTCATCCGGGAGACAGAGACAGAGTTATCAGAAATGCAAAGAGAGCTCTTGCCACTGACAGGAAAGATTATACAGAGGAGTACAGAGTCGTTGATGATCTGGGTAAGGTGAAATGGGTCAAGGCTCAGAACAGTATTACAGAAGCAAATAAGAAATCATATACAGTGGAGCACCTTATCACAGACATAACAGAGACTAAGAATCTTGAAAGCAGCGTTGATAAGGCTAAGAAGGATTATGAAGACAAGCTTTCGTATATTATGAACGAACAGCTTCCAAGTGAAGAGGAAAATGACAGATATCTGGATAGAGATAGATGGAACAGACTGGTAAAAGCATTTTCGGAGATAAGCCGGCTGTATTCTACAATTATTGATCCGGATGGGGTACAGCTCGTGGAGCCGGCAGGACCGCAGGAGAATTTCGGCAAGTTCTATGATATGTTTGAGAAGCCCCAGTATAAGGATATATATGCCAAGCTTAATGAGGCTATCTTCAAAAATAATGTTCCTTGCATTATGGAGATGGACGACGGCTACAATGAGAGTCGTATCTGTGGAGCACCTATTATGGTGGGAGACAGGCATCTGGGAACCTGGATTGTCTGTGCTTATGATGCGGAAGATGTGGCAAGGATGAGAGATATATACAGATACCATTGGGATCTTTGCGCTGTATTCTCTGATTATGTATATAATTCAAAGGTTGTGGCAAGAGAGGCTAAGAGAAGCAAGTCCATTGAACTTCAGTTTGAAGAAAAGATGAAGCGTCAGAGAATCATAACGGATGCGTTGAATGCCATGGATGACGACAGCAATGCCACTATCAATACCATAATGAAGCAGGCGGGAGAGTATTTGGGAGTTGATGTTATCACCCTTTACAAGGTTGATGAGAATGAAGATTACTTTTGTACCAATTTCTGGACAAGAGATGAGTACATGTCTGCAGATGAATATATAGATATGTGGCATAAAGGAAACAGGATTGTTCCGTTTTCAAGGAATGATGGATATGACTATATCCTGTATGACGAGAATAACAAGATAAGTTCTATACAGAATGATGTTGAGGTGGCGGATATAAACAGTTTTGTTGCGTTGCTTACGGAGGTAAATAATGTCCATAACGGATGCATAGTATTTGCAACCTCTGATACAAGGAAGGTATGGACTGATGATGATATTGAGTTTGCCAAGGACATAAGAAACGTTATCCAGGGAGTGTTATTCCGGATTGAGGGAGATGGAAATATCAGGAATATAAACAGCATACTTATTGACACATACAACTTTATCAAAGTTGGAATATTCATAAAGGATGCTGAGACAGGAGAGGTTCTTTTCTCCAACGAGCCGTTAAACAAGAGGCTGGGATATAATTTTACAGGAAAAAACAGCAGAACCCTTGTGGAGGATTTAAAGGATAAATTCCGTGGAATGAATATGGGAACAGGATCGTTTCTCAGCAAGAGGGATAAGGTGACCTGGAGGAGTTATATTAAGGCTCTGGACCGGATTATGGATTTGACAGAAGTTGACATGAAATGGGTTGACGGAAGGAAGGCTTCTCTAGTAATATTAAAAGATGCTCAGGAACATATAAAATAAGAAAAATATTTTTGATATAGATATCTAGAAAGGAAAACATAATGGCAAGTTCAGACATAGGAATAGATTTGGGAACAGCCAGCATACTTGTGTATGTAAAGGGAAAGGGGGTTGTACTCAAGGAGCCGTCGGTTGTGGCATATGACAGAGATACGGATAAAATAGTGGCGATAGGTGAGGAAGCGAGACTTATGCTCGGAAGGACGCCCGGTAACATCGTTGCCGTAAGACCTCTTAGACAGGGAGTTATCTCTGACTATACCATTACTGAGAAAATGCTTAAGTATTTTATCCAGAAGGCTATAGGAAGAAGCTATTTTGGAAGAAGACCAAGGATCAGTGTGTGTGTGCCGTCTCAGGTGACAGAGGTTGAGAAGAAGGCTGTTGAGGATGCCACCTATGCAGCCGGTGCAAGGGAGGTTTCTATTATTGAGGAACCGGTGGCTGCTGCAATAGGTGCAGGCATAGACATTTACAGACCATGTGGCAATATGATAGTTGATATAGGTGGAGGAACAGCTGATATAGCAGTTATTTCCCTTGGCGGTCCTGTTGTCAGTGCTTCCATAAAGGTGGCAGGTGATGATTTCGATGAGGCTATCGTAAGGTTCATGAGAAAGAAACACAACCTTCTTATCGGTGAGAGAACTGCTGAGGAAATCAAGATAAAGATAGGCACATGCTATAGGCGACCGGAGAATATTACTCTGGATATCAGAGGAAGAAATCTTGTTACAGGTCTTCCGAAGACTGTAACCGTAACTTCGGATGAGACAGAGGAAGCTTTAAGAGAGCCTGCTTCACAGATTTGTGAGGCTGTACATTCGGTACTTGAGAGAACGCCGCCTGAGCTGGCAGCGGATATTGCCGACAGAGGTATAGTCCTTACCGGCGGTGGTGCCCTGCTTCACGGACTTGAGGAACTTCTTGAGGAGAAGACAGGGATTACTACAATGACAGCAGAGGATCCGTTGCGTGCAGTTGCCATAGGTACAGGAAAGTACATAGAACTGTTAAGCAGCAGGAAAGACTGATAGGAGATATATAGTGGTTAAGGAAGGCTATATAGAGAAGGTCATATATAAAAATGATGATAATGGCTACGCCGTTTTCACCGTGTCGGGTGAAGACGGCGAAGATGTTTTTGTAGGAACTCTTCATGATATAAATGAAGGCATGTATATAGAGGCAGAGGGGGAGTATGTGGAACATCCCCAGTATGACCTTCAGTTTAAATTTACATCTTATAAGATCAAAATGCCCGATGATGCTTTAAGCGTAGAAAAGTATCTGGGTTCTGGAATAATAAAGGGCGTAGGACCTGCCCTTGCAAAAAGGATAGTCAAGAAATTCAAGATGGATTCCCTGAGGATAATTGAAGAAGAGCCGGAGAGACTTGCGGAGATCAAGGGTATCTCTGCCAGAATGGCAAGGAATATTGCTGTGTCATACAGTGAGAAAAAGGAGATGCAGGACGCTATCATCTTCCTTACAGGATATGCCATATCCGTAAATCTTGCGGTGAAGATCTACAATGAATACGGCTCAGACCTGTATGATGTTGTAAGGACAAATCCCTACAAGATAGCGGAGGATATCACCGGAGTAGGCTTTAAGACTGCCGACGAGATAGCTATGAGGATGGGCATACAGGAGGACTCGGATTTTAGGATAAGAGCTGCGGTGCTATATACACTTACAGCAGTCACAGGACTTGGGCATATGTATCTGCCTCAGGAAATGTTGGTGAAGAGAACCTACAGCCTGTTAACGGACGAGATGACACCATACAGTGAGGACTTGGTGGAGCACATCAACCGTCAGATAGTATTTCTCCAGATTGATGGGAAGATAGTTGTGAAGCAGATACATCTGCAGGAGACAGATGGTGAGGATACTGTGATTTCTGCTGTGTACAGCTCGGCAAATTACTACATGGAGCTTAATACTGCCAGAATGCTTACAGATCTGGATGTGGATTTCTCGTTTATGGGTTCCGATGTTATGGATAATCTGAAGCTTATACAGGAGCAGGAACACATCAGTCTTGATGGAAAACAGGTAGAGGCCATTGAGAGCGCAGTTACCCACGGCGTTTCTATTGTGACAGGTGGTCCCGGAACCGGTAAGACCACCACTATAAATGCTCTAATAAAGGTATTTGAAATGTCGCAGGTAAATATAATGCTGGGAGCACCTACAGGACGTGCGGCGAAGCGTATAACTGAGGCGTCGGGCTATACAGCCCAGACCATACACCGTATGCTAGAGCTTACAGGTGGCAGTACGGATGAGGAGGGATTTTCTGCTTATCAGTTTGGCAGAAATGCATCAAATCCTCTTGAGACTGATGTGATAATAATTGATGAGATGTCCATGGTTGACAACATGATATTCTACAATTTACTTAAGGCTATCATGCCGGGAACAAGGCTGGTTCTGGTAGGAGATGCCAATCAGCTTCCATCTGTGGGACCGGGAAATGTCCTGAGGGATATTATCGCCTCCGGAACATTTGCAGTGACAGAGCTTGATAAGATATTCCGTCAGGGAGAGGGCAGTGACATCATTACCAATGCCCACAAGATAAATAAGGGAATAAGTCTTGAGATAAAGAATACCAGCAAGGATTTCTTCTATATTCCGAGAAGTAACACAAGGAGTATAACAGACGAGCTGGAGGTGCTTATTACCAAGAATCTGCCCAAGTTCTTCAAGCTTGATCCCATGAACATACAGATACTGACTCCTATGAGGAAGTCGGAACTTGGTGTGGAAAACCTTAACAAGAAGCTGCAGGATATCCTTAATCCGAAACGCGTGAGTCTTCCGGAAAAGGAGAGGGACGGAGTTATCTTCAGACAGGGTGACAAGGTTATGCAGATAAAAAATAACTATAAGCTTGAATGGAAGATAAAGAATGGCTCCTATGTGAAGGAAGAGGGAGTTGGAGTGTTTAACGGTGACGTGGGCTTCATTACCGGCATAAATGATTTCGACCAGATAGTTACAGTGGAGTTTGATGACTGCAGGGAGGTGCAGTATACCTACGGACAGCTTGACGAGCTGGAACATGCCTATGCCATCACAATCCACAAATCCCAGGGCAGTGAGTACCCTGTGGTAATAATCCCATTGTTCTACGGACCGCCGAAACTTTTAAGCAGAAACCTTTTGTACACTGCCGTAAGCCGTGCCAAGCAGGGAGTTGTACTGGTGGGGAATCTGGGAATGGTAGACACCATGATAAAGAACAATCAGGAGCAGAAGAGATATACCACTCTGGCACTTAGGCTTAAGGAGATCAGAGACGGCGGGATTGAATAACAGATCTGCTGCATGCTGCTGAGAATGTCGAATGTGACAGATGCATGGGCATATACACACAAGGATATGCAAAAACGAGAATATATAGACAAAATTATACAGTGTTAAGGAAGAGGTGGTCAGTGTTTGATAAAGGATATGTTGCTTGATATGATATTTCCAAGGCGATGTCCTATATGTGACAGGGTTCTGGGAAATATTAATGGCTGCGGCGGAAGTCGTTGTCTGGTGTGCAGTGAGCATGATGATCTTCCCTTTGTAGGGAGAGTCAGGTGTATGAAGTGCGGCAAGGAGATAGAGACAGATACCGCAGAGTATTGCAGTGACTGTGAGAGATATCCTAAGATTTATAAAAGATGTTATCCACTGTTTAATTATATAGAGCCGGTGAAGGGCAGCATATTGGCAGTTAAATACAGAAACCGCAGGGAATACTGTGACTACTACGGAAGCGCAATGGCAGAGATGCTTTGCGATACCGTAAGAAGGAACGGGATAGATGTTCTGGTGCCGGTACCGGTACACAGGCATAAACTGAAAAACAGAGGCTACAATCAGGCACAGATTCTGGCAGAGGTCGTAGGAAGACATCTGGCGATACCTGTGTGTACGGATATGCTGTTGAGACTTGAAGATACCAGACCTCAGAAGGAACTTGATAATCTTCAGAGGGCAAATAATATGAAGAATGCCTTTGGGGCAGGAAATTCCCACAGAAATTACAGACGGATAATGATAATTGATGACATATATACAACAGGTGCTACCATGGATACCTGTGCAAGGATACTTATGGAAATGGGGGCTGAGGCAGTGTATGGGGCGGTTGTATGTATCGGGGTTGCGTGATATGACAGACCTGTGAACAGGGGAACTGTGATTTATGATCTAAAAAAGAGCCGACAGTTTGAAATGTCGGCTCTTTTTGTTATGGCAGCGAGCCAGGTGCAACATGATTGTATGATTTCATTTGACCACTGCTGATCAGTTTATACGCTATTTTTCTGCCGGGACAAGATCATCCTTCGTAAGGGTCTCAAGAAGCTCCTTGGTGATCTCCTGATTGCAGGTTACAACTCTTGTTGCCTGCCTTGATATAGCTGTCTCCATGAAGTTTCTTACCTCACGGGCATTTGCAAAGTTCTCGTCGTGACTTTCGGAGCGAAGCTTGAAATATTCTTTGGCATATTCCTCAGCGTCAGTTGAAAGCACATAATCCTGCTTCTTACACATGCTCTTAAATATATCCATAAGTTCGTCGCCGGTGTAATCCTCGAAGGTGATGAACTTGTTAAATCTTGAACGAAGTCCCGGATTGGAGCTTAGGAACTCCTCCATAAGATCAGGGTAGCCGGCTACGATAACCACCAGATCATCTCTATGATCCTCCATTGCTTTAAGAAGGGTGTCGACCGCTTCCTGACCGAAGTCATTGTCGCCTTTTCCTGCGGTAAGGGTGTAGGCCTCATCTATAAATAATATTCCGCCCAGTGCCGAATTTATCACCTCTGTGGTCTTGATGGCGGTCTGACCGATGTAGCCCACCACAAGAGTACCACGGTCTACCTCCACAAGTTGTCCTTTCTTAAGAACACCTAGCTGTCTGTAGATGGACGCCAGAAGTCTTGCCACTGTGGTCTTACCTGTTCCGGGATTGCCCGAGAATACCAGGTGAAGGGATACTGACGGCTGTTTCATGCCATTTTCCTCACGGAGCTTTCTTATCTTAAGAAGATTTACCAGGTTGGCAATGTCCTGTTTGACAGATCTTAAGCCTGTCATGGAATTTAATTCCTCAAGGAGGTCATCTACATCCTTTACGGTGTCGGTCTCCGTTATGGCATTTGATGTTGATGCCACAGGTTTTAATGCGTTGTATTTCTCTAAAAGAGGACTTGGATCATTCGCATACAGATTAAGAGACTTGAGGTAATTGTCAAGCATTATGCAGTAGCCGGTAAGACGTCCTACCTCCTCTTCGGATTTGTCGCTGTTGAGGGCGATAAATTCAAGACCTGTAAGCTTGAAGCACCTGAGATAGTCTCTTGAACGTTTTGGCAGGTTCGGATTGCCCTTCTGTCGTCCCAGATCCGCTGCTACGAAATATGTAAGGGAGCGTGGCGGAGTCAGAGGAAAATCCTTGTTTTCTGTACGCTCGTATTTGAAGTCCCGAAGCTTGTCTGATGTGAACTGGTAATTGGCATATTCCCGTATGAACTTTATCTCCATAGTAACCTCATCGTTGTCGGATGAGGACAGGTATGCCAGAAACTGGATAAGGTCAAATCGGAACATTTCCCTCATTCTTATACCTTTTGCGGTTCCTGCACCATAGCCCTCATTATCTACGGCGTCTGCATACATAAAACAATTATCTATTTCAGCTTTTAGTGAATAATTCATTTTCTCCTCCATCCCCATAGAGCTCAGGCTCATTTATATCATTTTACGTTTGACTTGCACGGCAGGTCTTTAATCAATCCTCTGTGTTATCTTCCTGCTTGGTGTAAGAGGCAACACTGTTGGCTCTTTCTGAAAGGCTGAGCTTTCTGCCGGAAGCTACCTTTGCTGCTGTTTTGTTTTTTTCAGAAGTGTCCACGGCGGCATTGTCTTGAACGTCCTCGTCAGCAGCCTCATCAGTATTCTCATCAATATTCCCATCTTCGGCTTCTTCGCCCGCACCGCTTGCGGTTGTGTTGAATTTCAGCTTCTCAAAGCCCGGTTCATCAGGCAGATAAGGAAGGAAGACCCGGTTGAAGATAAAGGCTGTCAGATATCCGTATACACCTGCACCACATATTACAACAATAAAGAGTACAATGGTGTAGAAGTATGAGAAGAGTCCAATAAGTCCCAGGGCAACGATCATAAGCAGTGTCCATGGAAAGTTCTTGACGGACAGTAAAAACGCATTTCTTATGGTTACGGTTATCTTGTTGTCGAATTTTGACTGGAGAGGAAACACATAGATCAGTATGAACGTATACACACATGTCAAAATTGTCGAAAACATTGTAAGCACACTATTGTGTGTCTCAATGGAGTAGCTTAGGTACCAGCCACATAAGAAGCCTGCAAATAACATGATAAGCCAGATTATTGTGGACTGTCTGAAGTTCTCCTTAAAGCTTTTGAAAAATCGCCTTGCAACGTAGCCGTCTTCGTATTTGACTGCTTTCATTGCTGTGTAGTATAAGGCTGTTGTTGATGCTCCTATGGTGACTATAGGCAGGGAGCATAAAAGCCACAGAAAATGAAGTATAAGAATATCACCTATTCGGTTAAGTATTCTGATGGCCATGTTGTCAGTGGTAAATATTTCGCTCAATGTTACATCCTCGATTCTGTTTTTGTATTTTTTCGTAATTTTCTCCTATTTCATTATTCTATATATAGAAGCATTTATTGTCAAATAAACAAAGTATATCTTTATAATTGTTTTATAAACTTTTTTTATATAGAACTTTATGTCTTGTTGTGATAAAATATGGCAAAAAGCATAATCATCGAAGGAGATGCAACAGCTTATGAAAGGAGCCGGAAAATGCACTTTCGACCATGTATAGATATCCACAACGGAAGAGTGAAGCAGATAGTTGGAGGAAGCCTTAAGGATGAGGGCAATTCCGCAAGAGAGAATTTCGTGTCGGGCTATGACGGAGACTATTATGCCGATATGTATAGAACTGACGGTCTTAAGGGTGGACATATCATTATCTTAAATCCTAAGGAAAGTGAATATTATAAGGCAGACCTGAAACAGGCAGAGCTGGCACTTACAGCCTATAAAGGTGGGCTGCAGATCGGCGGCGGAGTTACTCAGGACAATGCTGAGAGGTTCATAGACATGGGGGCTTCCCATGTGATAGTTACCTCCTGTGTGTTTAAGAACGGGGAGATAAATATGGACAATCTTAAGGCATTGGTGTCTGCGGTGTCAAAGGAACACCTGGTGTTGGATCTGAGCTGCAGGCGCAGGGCTGACGGATATTATATTGTGACCGACCGCTGGCAGAAGTTCACCAATGTACCGGTGAACAGGGAAACAATGGATTTCCTTTCGGAGTATTGTGACGAATACCTTATCCATGCTGTAGATGTTGAGGGACATGCTTCCGGTATCGAGGAGGATGTGGCAGCATTGTTAGGGGACTGGGGCAGGCTTCCCATGACCTATGCAGGCGGCGTTGCAGGCTTTGAGGATATAGAGAGGCTTAACACCCTGGGCAGAGGCAGGATAGATGTGACCATAGGAAGTGCTCTTGATATATTCGGGGGCAGTATGAGTTACAGGGATGTAGTAAATTATGTGAAGAGTTTATAGGAGTGGTATCAAAAAAAGCACGACATAATTTTTAAGGGCGTGCCAGAAGTTATTAAGGAGGAGAAAGATGAGAAGGTTTAAGAAGGTAGTGGCGGTTGCCCTGGCAGCCACCATGGCAACAGGTCTTATGGCAGGATGCGGAAGTAAGACAGCTGCCACAACATCGGCGTCCACAGAGGCAGCTGAGGTGGCAACAGAGGAGCAGGAGACAACGGAAGCAGCAACAGAGGAAGACACAGAAGAGGGTCTCGGAGTTGCAACGGGAGACAAGGCAGTGGATATTCAGTTTGACAGTGATACAGGAAATTTCCTGACCTATACAAATGGTGGACAGGAAGAGATATCAAATGTAGACGGACAGTTATGTGTAACTATTCAGAAGTTAGGAAAGCTTGATTATGCAAATCAGATCTACTATGACGGCTTCAGACTTTACGAGGGCTGCGTATATAAGTATTCCTTTGAAGTGAGCTGTGATGTGGAGAGAACTATTGAGTGGAGACTCCAGATAAATGGCGGAGACTATCATCCGTATATATCGGGAACGGACGTTATAGGACCTGAGAAGAAGACCATAGAGGCAGAGTTCACAATGAATGAGGCGTCAGATCCTGCACCGAGACTGGTATTCAACATGGGTAAATTCGACGATATAGATGAGGCTGCCGGAGAGCACAACATATATTTCGACAATATTCTTCTTGAGGCAACAGACGCTTCAAATGCCCAGAAGATAGAGGCTGTTCCTACACCTCTTGAGGTAAAGGTAAACCAGATAGGCTATAGGCCTGATTCAGTTAAGACAGTTACGGTAAACAGCAAGGAGGCAGAGAGCTTTGACGTGGTAGATGCTGCAAACGGAGAGACTGTATACTCAGGAAAGCTGGGGGATGTTATCTTTGATTCCTCTGCATCTGAGATGGCAAGGATCGGAGATTTCACAGAGCTTAAGACACCGGGCACATATAAGGTAGTAGCTGATGACGGAGAAGAGTCCTACGAGTTCAAGATAGAAGATGGCGTATATGATGACATTTACAAGGATATTGTCCTGATGCTTTATAAGCAGAGATGCGGAAGCGATCTTGATGAGAGCATTGCCGGAGATTTTGCCCATGTGGCATGTCATACAGGTGAGGCTGTGGTATACGGAACAGATACAAAGGTTGATGTAAGCGGCGGCTGGCATGATGCCGGTGACTATGGAAGATATGTGGTACCAGGTGCCAAGACAGTTGCGGATCTTATTCTTTCATATGAGGATACAGACGGAGCTGCCCTTGATGATCTGGGAATACCTGAAAGCGGAAACGGAGTGCCGGATCTGTTAGACGAGGCAAGATATGAGCTTGAGTGGATGCTCAAAATGCAGGATGCATCAACAGGGGGTGTATACCACAAGGTTACATGTGCTAACTTCCCTGAAACAGTAAATGCAGTTGATGAGACAGACCAGCTTATCCTTTCACCGATTTCAAATACGGCAACCGGTGATTTTGCAGCTGTTATGGCTAAGGCATCAATTATCTACGGAGATACAGATAAGGAATTTGCAGATAGGTGTCTTGCGGCAGCAGAAAAGGCATGGGAGTATTTAAGTGCTCACCAGGGCGATCCGGGATTTAAGAATCCTGAGGACATCGTTACAGGTGAGTATGATGATTCAAGCGACATAGACGAGTATCTCTGGGCAGCAGTTGAGCTGTATGCCGCAACAGGGGATACACAGTATAAGACAGTTGCGGACGAGATCATCACAGGGTCATCTCCTGTAGGCTATGATCTGGGATGGGCATCAGTTGGCGTATATGCACTTTATGACTATGCAAGATGTGATGATCCTTCAGAGGAGGCCAAGGAGAAGCTTATCTCAAAGGCGGACGCACTTGAAAGCATAATAAATAAGAGTGGCGTAGGCGTTGCCATTAAAGATTTCCCTTGGGGAAGTAACATGAATGTTGCCGATGCAGGTATGCTCCTTCTCATGGCAAATAAACTTTCACCGGATGAGAAGTACACAACATACGCCCAGTATCAGCTTGACTACCTTTTAGGTAGAAATGCCGTAAGCTACTGTTTTGTGACAGGCTATGGTGCAGTATCACCAACCCAGACACACCACAGACCTTCACAGGTACTTGAGGAGACAATGCCTGGTATGCTGGTAGGTGGACCGAACAGCGGACTTGACGAGTCCTACTCAAAGGCCGTTCTTACAGGATATGCTCCTGCCAGGTGCTATGTAGATAACTCGCAGGCATATTCATTAAATGAAGTTACAATATATTGGAACTCACCGCTTGTTTATCTTATGGGTTCCCTTAAATAACAGGAAGTAAATATGGACACTATTAAAGGATTGCTAAAAAAAGAAATAGTAAGATATGTGATAGTGGGAGGTTGTACTACAGCAGTGAATCTGGTGACATTTTCACTGCTGAGACTTCTTACAGACATGTCAAGAAGCATGGCAAATGTCATAGCCATCATCTGTGCTATGATCTTTGCCTTCTTTGCAAATAAATTTTGCGTGTTTACCGGAGGAAGCCATGCACCGTTACTTATGCTCAGGGAGTTTGTATCCCATGTAGGAACCAGACTTTTAGCTATGATAATCGAGGTTATAGGAACTAACCTTTTGTGCGATTCCTTCAACCTCAATGAATTGTTTTCAAAGATTCTGGTTCAGTTTGCGGTAGTGGTGGTGAACTATATACTGGGCAAGTGTTTTGTATTCAAGAAAGATAAGAAGCCATTTGCCGAGATCTGGCGCGATGACTATATACTAATATTGAGCTTTGTGATTCCGGCGTTGTTTATGCTTGGCGTGTGGATTGCTGAGAAGATAGGAATATTCGGAGGAAACAGCCTTACCATGGTTGACAGTCTTCATCAGTATCTTCCGTTTTTTGCGGATTATCATGATAAGCTTGCCGGAGAAAAGAGTATATTCTATAGCTGGAATGTTGGCCTGGGAAGCAACTTTCTGGCTATAATATCTTATTATCTGTCATGTCCGCTTAATTTTATAATCGTTTTATTCAAAAGGGAAAATCTTTATGCGGCAATGTCCCTTCTTATCAGCTTTAAGATTGCAATGTCAGGATTCACATTTGCATATTATTTAGGTGACCGGTTTAAGGATAAGAAGAACTGCCTCATACTCGTATTCTCAACGGCATATGCTCTTTCGAATTATGTGATAGGATACTCCTGGAATGTAATGTGGATGGATTGTATCATGATACTTCCGCTGGTTATGGCAGGATATCACAGACTTATGGAGGAGGGAGATTATAAGCTCTATACCTTCTCGCTTTTCTATGCACTCCTGTGTAACTATTACATTGCTTTTATGATATGTATCTTTCTTGTGATGTACTTCTTCCTGACAGGTCATAAGAATGTAAAGAAATTCTTCCTGGATGGATTAAAATTTGCCGGATGCTCCCTTCTCGGAGCGGGGCTCAGTGCTTTTATACTGGTCCCTGCATATGTGAGCATAAACACTACGGCGTCTGCCGCTAGGGTATTTCCGAAATTCTCATGGTACGGAAGTATATGGGAAATGATAAAGCAGATGTTCGTATTTACCAAGCCTATAAAGAGTCAGCCCTTTGACGGCGGTGTCAATCTGTATTGCGGAACCATCTGCTTCGTGCTGGTATTTCTGTACATATTAAATGGCAATGTAAAGCTATATGACAAGATAAGGAATGTTCTGTTGCTGGTATTTCTCATGGTGAGCTTCAATAACGAGCTCCTTAATTACATATGGCACGGCTTCCATAACCAGTACGGAATACCTAACAGATTTTCATTCCTGTTCATATTCGTGCTCCTTGACATGGGATACGAGGCTTTGAAAAAGCTTGACAGGATGAAGATGCCATGGGTCATTGCCGGTTCTGTCATGGGATATGGCTTCTTTTATCTGGCGAATTCCAACGCTATGCTTGATAGGAAGACGGTATTTGTAACTTCCATGTTTCTTGTGATCTACATCATGATCATATTTGCCGTGAAGCTCACAAATGAAAAAGTACGGAAGATTCTTGTCTGGGTGGTGTTAGTGGTATGCTTAAGTGAGACCATTCTGAATGCTGCATACGGATACGATAACAACGGATATGTGGATATAAGCCATTATTTCTCAGACGAGGCAGCCATGCAGGATGCCATAGATTTAATAGATCCTGATGATGAAGGCTATAGAGTTGAACTGATGGGAAGGACCGTGGTGGATGAGCCGACATACTACAGCATAAAAAATATGACATTGTTCGGTTCTACGGTATCGGCTGACCTTGTGGATGCTATGCACAGTCTCGGATATTATACCGGGGCAAATGAATACCTCTTTGATGGATCAAATCCTGTGAACAGTGCCATACTTAACCTGCGTTATCTTATTAAGAGACCGGATGACTATAATTCATTTGACGTGAAACCTGTGACCACCGTGTCGGGAATAGAGATATATGAAAATCCATACAGGTTAAGCACCGGCTTTATGGTGAACAGGGGGCTTCACAGCTGGGACGGCAGCGGGGCAAATATGTTCTACAGCCTTAACGACTTCGTTACAAAGGCAACAGGTGTGGACAATGTATTCGAGTACTACGACGCAGATGTATACTCCGATGGAGGAAACTGCGAGGTTACAAGACGTTCAAAGAACGATATAAATTACAATTATACAAGGCTTGAGGGAACAACAAATGATGTAAGACTGTCCTTTGAGGTTAAGGAGGAGACCGTAGATCTCTATATGATGGCAAATGCCAACGGAATATCAAAGATCAGGATATTCATTGATGACCAGGAGGTGAATTACGACAGGCTCCAGTACCAGATATACCATCTGGGACATCTGAACCGTGGAACCAAGGTCACCGTCCAGTACTGCTTCAGGGATGACGCAGCCTCCGGCGGCACGGTAAAGTTGATCTTAAGACAGTTCGACCGGGAGGCATGGCAGAAGGCATATGGCATACTCTCATCAGAAATGCTTGATGTGTCGGTATTTGAAGAGGATTATGTGAAGGGAACCATCACAACGGATGAGGACGGACTGATGTTCACTTCAATACCATATGACGCAGGCTGGAAGGCATATGTAGACGGAGAAGAGTATGCTGTACAGACTGTCCGTGGAGCATTTATTGCAATAGATGTTCCGGAGGGAACCCATACGGTGGAATTTAGGTATTTCCCGCCGGGGCTTAAGGCAGGCCTTATGATAAGTGCGCTGTCACTTGTGATTCTTGGTGTATTATTGTGGCTTCCGGGCAGAAAGAAAATGCCCGAAAAAGGCGATAATTAAAATATGCTGTCATTGACCTTGATGATGGATTATATTATAATAAAAGTAGTATGTGTCGTGGTTTCACGACGGGGGCTAAAATATATTATGACAGAGGTGTAGCAATGGATAAGATTAAGGAATTGGGATGGAAACCGGTAGCCGGTGTTTCCGCGGTTCTTGCGTTACTTGCAGGAATTTTAGGCGTTGCAGGAAAGGGTGTTCCTGCCATCATCTTTGGTGTGCTGGCTGCTGTGGCAGTGTTTGGTGGATTTTTCGTGTTATGCGGTGAGCCTAAGGGAACAAGAACCAGTGGTGACAAGTATAAGAAGCTGTTCATGAATCTTCCTATAGGATTTGCGCAGGCTAAGATAATCGAGAGTTCATCGGGAACAAGCTTTCAGATCGTTGATGCAAATGAAATCTTCGGCGAGTACTTCAAGCTTGATGTGTCGGATTACGCAGACAAGAACTTAAGTGAGAGTAAGATAGAGGTGCTTCAGGATATAAATGCATGGTTTAATGCATACAACACTTCAGGTACAAAAGAGGGAGATCTCATGGATGTTGAGATTACAATGGAATCTCTCCAGAAGGTATTTAATACCGTTATGTATAAGTCTGAGGCAGATTACATCAATATGGTTGTAATAGATGTGACAGAGCAGAAGGAGACAGAGAACAAGCTCAGCAAGGCTATTGTGGACGCTAACGCCGCATACAAGACACAGGCTGAATTCCTTGCGAATATGAGCCATGAGATAAGAACTCCTATAAACGGAATACTTGGTATGCTCCAGCTTACACTTATGGCTGAGGATCTTCAGGCTGATTACAGGGATAACCTTATTACAGCCAAGAACTGTGCAGACACATTGCTGAGACTTATTAACGATATCCTTGATATAAGTAAGCTTGAAGCAGGAAAGTACAAGATTAAGGAGGAGATATTTGACATTAAGCAGGCTGTTGAGGAAACCGTTGCAGCACAGGTTCCTATTGCAACAAACAAGGGACTTCAGCTTGACTGTTCATTCTCCAACAACATTCCTAAGCTTGTTAAGGGTGATGGACAGAGAATACAGCAGGTGCTTAATTGTCTTATTTCAAATGCTATCAAGTTCACTGCCGACGGAAGTGTAAGAGTAAAGATCACATCCATGGACATGGGTGATACAGATAAGGTTAAGATCCGTATGGCTGTTGCCGACACAGGTATCGGTATATCAGAGGCTAACATGAGTAAGCTCTTCATAAGATTCAGCCAGGTGGATTCATCGGATACAAGAAGATACGGCGGATCAGGTCTCGGACTTGTCATTACAAAGCAGATCGTAGAGCTTATGGGTGGTGAGATCCAGGTACAGAGTAAGGAAGATATAGGTTCAACATTCATAGTAGAAGTTCCTATGAAGATAGTTAAGCCGGCAGATGATGCAGTTGATGAGTTCCTGAAGAAGGAAGAGTCACCGGCGGTATTCTCAATAAATGCCCACAGCAAGGCAAGGATCCTTGTGGCAGAGGATGAGCCTGTTAATCAGCAGGTTATAGGTAAGCTCCTTGGAATGGCAGGCTTCTCATATGATATAGCAGATAACGGTAAGAAGGCTGTTGAGCTCTTCAAGCAGAAGGTATACGATGCAGCATTGTTTGACGTTCAGATGCCTGTAATGGATGGTATCGCAGCTACTCAGGAGATTCGTGAGATCGAGCTTAAGGAGAAGAGAAAGAGACTTCCTATCATTGCAGTCACAGCAAGGGCAATGTTCGGTGATAAGGAGAGGATCCTTGAGAACAAGCTTGATGACTACATCGCGAAGCCATATAACTTAAATGATGTTGTAGAGACCCTCAACAAGTATATAGAGGATTAATACAGACCATACATAAAACAAAAAATCACAATATCCATGGTGGATCGGTGAAAAGGCCACCATGGATATTGTTATATTAAATGCTATTGATTTTATAAGGAGAAAAATAAAATGGGATTTTTTGAAAGTGCAAAGATGTTCGCAAATCAGGCAGTAGACAGTACAAGATATGCTGCCCAGAAGACTAAGCTTAAGAGTAATATCAAGTCAGAGGAGAATAATATCGAGAGACAGTATACAGAGATCGGTAGATATTATTTCAATAAATATGTAAATAATCCTGATCCTGAGGTGGTACAGTTCTACGACAATGCCAAGAGATCCATGGACGCCATATACAGACATAACCAGGAGATTGCAAGGATTGAGTCCATGGAAGCTGCCATGAACCAGGGCGGAAATCAACAGTATGGCCAGCCAAACATGCAGCCGAATATGCAGCAGGGCTTCAACCAGAACAATATGGGAGGCATGCAGCCAAACCCGCAGGGCTTCAACAAGAACAATATGGGAGGCATGCAGCCAAACCCGCAGGGCTTCAATCAGAACAATATGGGAGGCATGCAGGGCTTCAACCAAAACAACGTGGGAGGTATGCAGCCAAACCCACAGGGCTTTAATCAGAATATACAGGGCGGTGTAACACCTGCAGAGCCTCAGAATATTGCCCCGGCAGCTTCGCAGGCTGATAACAACTCTGAGCAGTAAGAAATACAGGAAACAGGAGATTCTTAGAATTGGAAGAACAGCATAAGCGGAGAGTCAGATATAAGGGCACTCATCCAAGAAAATTTGAAGAAAAATACAAGGAGCTTAATCCTGAAAAGTATGCGGATACCGTGGCGAAGGTTATAAGCAAGGGCAGTACTCCTGCCGGTATGCATATATCTATAATGGTAAAGGAGATCCTGGATATCCTTAAGATACAGCCGGGCGAGCAGGGGGTGGACGCAACCTTAGGCTATGGCGGACACACCAGAAAGATGCTGGATGAGCTTAAGGGCAGGGGACACATATACGGCCTTGACGTGGATCCCATAGAGATCGTTAAGACCACCGAAAGGTTAAGGAAGGCAGGTTACAGAGAGGATATATTTACCCCTGTATCAGAAAACTTTGCAAATGTGGCAAAGATAGCAGAGAAGTACGGCTGCTTTGATTTCTGCCTGGCAGACCTGGGTGTTTCATCAATGCAGATAGATAATCCGGAGAGGGGATTTTCATATAAGCTTGACGGTCCGCTGGATCTTAGACTTAACCCTCAGGCGGGTATCTCCGCTGCGGACAGACTGCTTGAGTTAAGCCAGGAGGAGATCGAGGGCATGCTGGTGGAAAATTCTGACGAGCCATATGCTTCTGAGATAGCTGCAGAGATCGTAAAGAAGATAAGAAAGGATAAAAGGATATCAACTACAACAGAACTCAGGGAAACCATAGAAAAGGCTCTGGAGTTTCTTCCTGATAATAGGGAGAAGAAGGATATACTTAAGAAGACCTGTCAGAGAGTATTTCAGGCACTTCGTATAGATGTGAACAGTGAATTTGAGGTGCTTGAGTCATTCCTTAACAGTCTTCCGGATATTATGAATCCCGGCGGAAGGATTGCAATACTCACATTTCATTCCGGGGAGGACAGACTGGTGAAGAAGGCCTTCAAGGCATACAAGCAGCTTGGCCTGTTCAGCGATATCGCAACGGATGTGATAAGACCCGGTGCTGAGGAGTGCAGGAACAACGGAAGAGCCAGATCCACTAAGCTTCGCTGGGCGGTCAAAGCATAAAAAGAATATTTGACCTATAATCATTATATTAAAAGACCGGCTGAAAAGCCGGTCTTTTGATGTTATGGCATAATGTATATATTATTGAATGCTTAATTGTTTATTTCAGTTCCGGCTGACTTAAAGTGTACGGTTATGCACACAACCTCTGCGTCGGTGCCGATTCTGAAGGCGGGACCGTATACACCTACTCCGGAGGTTACGATACTGTATCTGCCGGGGGTGACTTCCTTTACGCCGAAGGGATTTTCCCATACAAGATTTATGCCAAGGAAAAGGGGGATAAACTGGCCGTTGTGGGTGTGACCGCTTAAGTGAAGATCCACACCTGCATTTGCAGTTCTCATAAGCTCTCTTGGCTCGTGATTCACGTCGATTATAGGAAGGGACTGATCCAGGTATTCCGTCAGATCCTCTATGGAGGCACGGTTTCTGGTACCGTCTCCTGGCTTCTCGTAGTCCTTCTGTCCTATCAGATAGAAGGAATCATCAATAAGATATGCTTCATCCTGGAGCACAGTCACACCACAATCCTCAAGAAACTTGACAAATCTCGGATCCTGCAGGGCGTGGGTATAGGAGTAGGCAGAAAAGCCTGACAGCAGACGCTCATCTACATCGTGATTGCCCATACATGCGTAGCAGCCGTAAGGGGCTGTGATGGTATTTATGGCGGCGATTATCCTGTCGGGATCGTCAATATCTTCAAAATGGTTATCGAAGAAATCTCCGGCGAAGCACACCAGATCAGGCTCCATGGCATTGATATGTTCAACCATATTTTCAATATCATCAGCACCCATTATAGTGCCAAGGTGCTGGTCGGCAACCAGTACGATCTTAAGCTCATCAGTCTTCCCCGACACAGTTTCCTTAAGCTCCACATTCTTGTAGATGGTCACATCATAATAGGTGTCCTTGATATAGTGGGCATGGATAAGCCCATACACAGAGCCTATAACTCCAAGGGCAAATGTCACTATGGCACATCCCCATATAAAACGTCGGTTATTAAGTATGGCTCTGTATCGCTTTTCCTTTCTCAGGGCAATTCTTATCACAAGCCTTAACAGGTCGATGATAACAATCACAAACAGCATTATGAGGGTTGCACCGAAGAGAGTATTTGCAAAGTTGTGGAAGTAGATCTCGGCCCTGTTGCCAACCGGCATGAAAAAGGCGATCATGTTGATTGAAACTATGATAAACCATACTATTATAAGGATGATCAGCTTCTTTACAGACAGAGTACGCTTGCGTCGTTCAATGAGACGCATGTGCTTTTCTCGGACAAGCTCTTTGGTCGTATGGGGAAGTACCTTGTTGATCCAGGTGATAATTCTGAACAGAAAATAGTAGCATATAAGATAATAGCAAAATATCAGAAATCCAAAATACATAGTAATAATATCCTTTTGTATAAGCGTGTGACAGATGTCACCACATAAAGTATAGCAAATTTGGTAGTCTATTACTACAGAGATTTCTTAAAAGTTGCAATATATTCTTAAATATGTATAATTCAGAGTAGAGCATACATAAAGAAAGGCAATGGGATGTTAAGAGATTTAAAGAAGGAATATAGTGATGACCATGGCAGAGTAAAGGTGATCCTGTTGATCGTTATATTGTTATTTTGTGCCTTCTGCGTGGCAGGCGCAGGCTGGTATTTCCTGTGTTACAGGAACAGTGGGGACGAGTATTACAAAAAGGAATTTGAGAAGATCCTTCCAAAGGGGGTAAAAGATGATATTGATATATCGGAAACCAGGCATGTGGTTCTAAAATATGGAGATATAGTAAGTACAGATGACCTTATGTATGATAAGGCAACAGGAGAGGGCACTTCTTTAGCGTATGAAGCGGCATTTGTAATAAATGGGGCTTCCACATCAAAGCAGGTTAAGGCAGGCGTAGTACAGGACGTTTATGATGAGGAAAATGTGACTGTTGACTCTGAAAAGATAAAGGCTGTGGGAACCGGAAAGGCAGTGGTAGTCCTTTCTCCATCGGAGGATGTGGATAAGATAAGGGATTATTTTGCAGGTCTGACAAGGGACAGTGCTGACAGGAGTCTTAAGGAGAGTGTTAAGGGATGTCGGGCAGTTCTTGTGTATGTAGATGTGGAGCCGGCGGTTCTTACCCAGATATATATTGGTGGACAGAGTAACGCTGAGGGTATATGCAGTGCAGGCAGTGACTATAACTTAAACAATACTGTGGCAGTCCCTGAGGGACAGAGCTACGCTTCTTATTTCCCAAAGGATATAGGTGTGGCGAAGCGTCTTACAGGCATTGAGATGACAGAATGTACCGAGGATAATGTGGAGACATTTGTCCCGGGAAATCTTATGGAGAATACATCTATAGCAGGTACGGAGCTTAAGTACCCGGTAAACACCCTTAATGAAGATGGTGCCGGTAAGCACGGAATGGACGGAGCTGCAGCATATGAGTGGAACAGGCTTACAGGTGACAAGGTGTGGCTTGCAAATATTGCCTGCAGCGGAACCTCAATGTTTACCTGGTCTGTGGGTCAGTGGGAGTATAACAGGGCTTCAAAGATAATGGAGCAGTGTTATAAGGTCTACAATGCAGAGATAGAGGCCGGCCACTATACCAGAGGCCATATCATAATGCTGTGGCAGCAGGGCTCTGCCGACAGGAAGCGTGACAGTGAGGCGTACATTGGCTTTTATAAGGATGTGCGGGAAGCCTTTGATGAGAATTACGGAATAGAATACTGGGGCGTAATACCTGAGAGGGCAGGCATTGCAAGTGCCCTTTCCCCTATAGACATATATATGACAGGTCCAAGGATCGCCCAGTATTATCTCGCTTACAGCAATGATTACGATAATGTGTATATTGTATCCGATGAGAACATTGACTGGATCAGGGATGACAAGGTAAAGGAATATTTTGCAAATGCATATCCTGAAGGTGAGCTTACATATAACCTGAGACCGGATAATACAGTTACAGGCATACCGGACTGTATAGAGGATGTCAGGGCAGACAAGCATTATACCCAGCTTGGACATAACGAAAATGGAATAAATGCGGTAAAGAGCATGTACAGGATCATTGAAGGGGATACCGGTTCTGCGGAGACTGCGGTATTTAAGGACTGTACGGGAAACACTGTGGAAGATATTTACATAAGTGAGGAAAAGGGTAAAGTTGTGGTTCCTTATATCACACCATTTTACTGCAGCAAGGATGTAGAGATACTGGTGGAGGATGAAAGTATATGCAGCTTTGATCTGCTTTCCATGACGGTGAAGCCCGTTAAAGAAGGGGACACAAGACTTATTGTTAAGAGTGCGGGAAAAGTCATCGGCAGCGTAAATATACACAATTATGTTCATTAGAGGTCTAGGAGGAAAGTGAAGTGGCTGAGAGCAAAGAAACTGATAATAAAATAACCGGGAATGCAGTGGCAAAGAGAAAAAAAGGCAGATATCTGTATATGGATATATTAAATATCATGGCGTGCTTCTGCGTTGTTTTTATACACCATAGCAACACTCTTGTGGCCAGGTATTCGGATACTCCGCTTTGGAGGGAAAGCCTGGTTATCGAGTGCGGAATGTATTGGGTGGTTCCTGCATTTGTCATGATAAGTGGTGCAAATCTCTTAAATTACAGAAAAAAATATACCACAGCCGAGTTCCTGAAAAAAAGATTTTTAAGGACGGTTGTTCCGTTTCTTATATGGAGTGTTGTGTATCTGGTGTGGAAGATACAGACAGAGCAGATGGTGTTAGACTCCCATGATCCTGTGGATATATTCAACATAATAATTAATTACAGGGAACAGGCAATATTCTGGTACTTCATACCACTGTTCGGCTGTTATCTGGCAATGCCTATATTCTCACTGGCTGCAGACAACAGAAGGCTGTTATGGTATGCCACAGGCGTGAACTTCTTCTTCGTGTCTGTTGCACCGGCACTTAAGACATTGTTTGGTTTAAATATAAGCATGGCAGTGCCAATATCCGGAGGACTTATGATATTCGTACTTCTGGGATATCTTCTTGCCACGGCTGACCTTAAGGTATGGCAGAGACTTATTTGCTATGTTCTTGGAATTGCCGGAGTTTCCTTCAGATATATATATACCTTAAAGAAGTCTGCGGAGATAGGAAAATACGATACATCTATAAAAGGGTGCTCCATGTTCTATAATGTATTTTTTGCAGTAGGCGTATTTGTATTGATAAAGTCCATACCATGGGATAGGTTCATAAAGGGAACCGGTGTGAAGATAGTATCAGCTATTTCAGGCTGCAGCTTTGGCGTATATCTTATACATAAGATACTTATGTACTACGCAGAGAAAAATCTGGACATAGATATAATGTCAAGGACCTGGAGATATGGTATGCCATTTGCAATTTATTTCTCTGCTGTATTGATAGTATTTATTGTAAGAAAAATTCCGGTGTTCAGAAGGGTGTTTGGATAGGTATGAAAAAGAATGAGAAAAAAGCAAAAACAGAGAACAGGGGCGGTTTATACACAAAGCCATTAAAGGGCTGGAGCAGTAGGACCAATACCATAGTTGGAACAGCATTTCTGGTATTTGTTATTGCATGCTTCATAATAAGGGGCTTCGTGGGCAACAAGGGTGGCGATAAGGACACCACTGAGGCAACCACACAGGTGACGACTACCCAGGTAACAACAACTGAGGAAATAAGCAGTGATACTGAGGCTGATGACAATTTAGGAGGACAGGAATGAAAAATTTATTCAGAACTGCCACAGTTGTACCCCGGGTACATATAGGGGATGTGACAGCTAATGTGGATGAGATCAGAAAATTATATAAAGAATACAGATATAAGGCTGATGTGGTGGTGACTCCTGAACTTTCACTTACGGGATATACCTGCGGCGATCTGTTCTGCAACAGAAGACTTCTTAACAGAGCAAAGGAAGGACTTCTTGAGCTGGCAGCCCTTACCACAGGGCAGGAGCTTATAGGTGACGGAGTGTACAGACAGAGCGACATAGAGCCGGCAGCTTTGGTGGTGGGAATTCCCTATGAGATCGACGGAGACCTGTATAACTGTACAGCCTTCCTTGCAAATGGACAGGTGATTGCCCTGGTTCCAAAGGTATTTCTCCCTAACTATGGAGAGTTCTATGAGAAGAGATGGTTCTCGGAGGGATTTGTGAAGAACAGGGAACTGACACTTCCTGACGGCAGCAGCGCGGTATTCGGAAATGATATTGTGATCGATTACGGAAATTCCGGCAAGAATGTAAAGCTTGGCATAGAGGTGTGCGAGGATGTGTGGACACCACTTTCGCCATCAAGACTTCTTGCCATGAACGGGGCAGAGGTTATCCTTAATCTTTCTGCCTCAAATGAGGTCATTGGAAAGGAACAGTACAGAAGAAATCTTATAAGCAGCGTGTCTGCTTCATGTATCTGCGGCTATGTGTATGTATCCGCAGGAAAGTATGAGTCCACCTCGGATATAGTATTTTCGGGACACAGCCTTATCTATGAGAACGGCAAGCTTCTTGGAGAGGTGAAGCCTTTTGAGGATGGCAGTCTTTTAAAGGACATTAACCTTGCCAAGATAAGACACGACAGGATTGCAAATAAAAGCTTTGCCGCCAGCAAAAAACAGTGGGTGGAAGATGACAAATATATAACCGTGAAGTGTGAACGGGACTTCCCGGAAAGGGAGGATATCCTTGCAAGGGTGTCCATAACACCGTTTGTACCGGGACATAGCAGACTTGAAAGGGCAAAATCCATATTCAGAATGCAGGTGGCAGGTCTTGAGAGAAGACTTGAGGCAACCCATGCAGCCTGCATAGTTGTAGGGGTGTCAGGAGGACTTGATTCTACCCTGGCACTTCTGGTATCTGCCCAGGCAGTGAAGAACCTGGGGCTGCCGTCAAAGACCCTTATAGGAATAACCATGCCGGGCTTTGGAACCACAGGCAGGACAAAGGGAAATTCCCACAAGCTCATGGAGCTCCTTGGATGCGATATAAGAGAGATAAGCATTGTGGATTCTGTGAGACAGCATTTTGCCGACATAGGTCATGATGAGGAGATAAAGGACGTAACCTATGAGAACTGTCAGGCCAGGGAACGTACCCAGATTCTTATGGACGTGGCAAATAAATCAGGGGGCTTCGTAATAGGAACCGGAGACCTGTCAGAGCTGGCACTGGGCTGGTGTACCTACAACGGAGACCACATGAGCATGTATGCGGTAAATACCAGCATACCTAAGACCCTTGTAAGAACCCTTGTGGATATGATAGGCCACGATATGGATGAGAATGGATTTGCAGGTCTTGCCCCGATTATAGAGGATATAATCGACACACCAGTAAGCCCTGAGCTGCTTCCTCCGAATCCGGACGGAACCATTGCCCAGAAGACGGAGGACACCGTAGGCTCCTATGTGCTCCACGACTTCTTCCTGTATTACACCTTAAGATACGGAATGGAGCCGGATGAGATAAGGGAGCTTACCAGAGAGGCAGTAAGGCAGAGCGACGAATACAAGTTCAGCGATGAGGAAATAGACAAGTGGCTTAAGGTGTTCTACACAAGGTTCTTCCGCCAACAGTTCAAGAGAAACTGTATGCCTGACGGAGTGAAGGTGGGTAGTGTATCCGTAAGCCCACGAGGCGATCTGAGACTTCCGTCGGAGATCGAGTTCGAAGATTTTGTATGATCTGATACATGGGCTTGTATATATTATGAATCTGGCGGTATTTAAGTGAGACCAGTATATTAAGTGAAAGCAATATATTTGTGGGAGGACAGTAAAGATGAAGATCGCGGTTTTAGAGAGAAACAGTGTGGGAACAGACGTGGACGTAAGCTGTTTTGAAGAACTTGGAGAAGTGAAGTACTATCCCATAACCCGGTATGATGAGATCACAGCCCAGGTAGGGGATGCAGATGTCATCATATTAAATAAGGCTAAGATAAATGAAGACACCATAGGTGGCTGTAAGAATGTAAAGCTGGTTTGTGAATTTGCCACAGGCTTTGACAATGTGGATATTGAATATTGCAGAAGCCGGGGTATAAAGGTGTGCAATGTAACCAATTACTCTACAAATGCAGTTGCACAGCATACTTTTGCCATGGCGCTTTATCTGGTGGAGCATATGAGGGACTACGATGAGTATGTGAAGAGCGGCGAGTATACCGCCAGTGGAGCCTTCTCTTATTTTGATAAGCCGTTTGCAGAGCTTGATGGTAAGACCTGGGGAATAGTAGGTCTTGGAAATATCGGAAAGAAAACTGCAAGGATAGCCGAGAGCTTCGGATGTAAGGTCATATATTATTCCGTAACAGGAAAGAATAGCTGTGAGGATTATGAAAGGGTGGACTTTGATACCCTGTTAAGGGAGTCGGACTTTATATCTGTCCACTGCCCGCTTTCAGACCTTACAAAAGACCTTATAGACCTTGACGCCATGAAGAAGATGAAGAACTCTGCGGTGCTGTTAAATGTGGCAAGGGGACCGGTTGTGAATAATTCCCACCTGTACCGGGCACTGATGGATGGTGAGATCGCAGCGGCAGGACTTGATGTGCTGGAGATTGAGCCTTTGAAGGAGGAAAATCCTCTTTCGAAGATAAAGGACAGCAACAGACTTGTGATCACACCTCACATGGCATGGGCAAGCACAGAGGCAAGGATACGTCTCATAGCTGAGGTTGCCGAGAATATAAAGTCCTTTATAAAGGGTGAGAACAGAAATGTGGTAAATCTGTAGAAATGGGATATATGGACCGGCCTGCGCTTTGCAATATATTTGTTGCTAAATTCTCAACATAAAATCACAAAAAAAATAGATATATATATTTGCCGAAAAATGATGACAGCAAGGAAAAAAATGTTATAATGGCTGTGTGTGGGTTCATATAGACGCCTACGGAAATGATATATACTGAAAAATGTAAAGGAGATGCACCATGAACAAGCTAGAGCTTCAGAAAAAGGCTGTGAAGATTCGTAAGGACATTGTTGATGCGGTATTTAGTGCCAAGTCAGGACATCCGGGTGGATCATTATCAGCAGCGGATTTATTTACCTATCTTTATTTTGAGGAGTTAAATATTGATCCGAAAGATCCAAAGAACGAGAACAGAGATCGTTTCGTACTTTCAAAGGGACATACGGCACCAGGTTACTATGCGGCACTGGCAAATCGTGGTTACTTCCCTGTGGAAGACCTTAAGACTTTAAGACATGTGGGTTCATACCTTCAGGGACATCCTGATATGAAGCACATTCCGGGGGTGGATATGTCATCAGGTTCACTGGGACAGGGACTTTCAACAGCCGTTGGAATGGCTCTTGCAGCAAAGCTTTCAGGAAAGGACTATCGTACCTATTGTCTCTGCGGTGACGGAGAGATACAGGAGGGACAGATCTGGGAGGCTGCCATGTTCGCAGGGGCAAGAAAGCTTGACAACCTTTTGGTGATCGTTGACAACAATAATCTCCAGATCGACGGAACTGTTGAGGAAGTATGCTCACCATATCCTATAGATAAGAAGTTTGAGGCATTTAATTTCCATGTTATCAACATAAATGGAAATGATTTCGATGAGATAGACGCAGCCTTCAAGGAGGCAAAGGCAACAAAGGGCATGCCTACAGCAATAATTGCCCATACCGTTAAGGGTAAGGGTGTATCCTTCATGGAGAACAATGTGGGATGGCATGGAAAGGCTCCCGGTGAGGAAGAGCATGCTATAGCTATTGAAGAGCTTGAGAAGGAGGGTGCAGCACTGTGATAGAGAATAAGAGTGTAGCAACCAGAGACAGCTATGGAAATGCTCTGGTTGAATTAGGAAAAGAACATGACAATCTGGTTGTTTTAGACGCAGATCTTGCTGCGGCAACCAAGACAGCAACCTTTAAGAAGGTATTTCCTGAGAGGCATATTGACTGCGGTATCGCTGAGGCCAATATGGCAGGCATTGCAGCAGGTCTTTCAACCTGCGGATATGTTCCGTTCATGAGTTCGTTTGCAATGTTCGCAGCAGGAAGAGCCTTTGAACAGATCAGAAACAGTATCGGATATCCACACTTAAATGTTAAGATCGGTGCAACCCACGCAGGTATATCGGTAGGTGAGGACGGTGCAACCCATCAATGTAACGAGGATATCGCTCTTATGAGAGAGATCCCGGGAATGGTTGTTATCAATCCATGTGACGACACAGAGGCAAAGGCAGCAGTAAAGGCCGCATACGAGCATGTAGGCCCTGTATATATGAGATTCGGACGTCTTGCTCTGCCGGTTATAAATGATCCTGACACATACAAGTTCGAGCTTGGAAAGGGTGTTGAGCTAAAAAGCGGAAAGGACATAACCATCGTTGCCACAGGCTTATGCGTATCAGAGTCCCTTAAGGCAGCAGAGATGTTGAAGGAAGCAGGCGTAGATGCCCAGGTTATCAACATCCATACCATCAAGCCTATTGATGAGGACATTATAATAAATGCAGCAAAGAAGACCGGACGTATCTTCACAGTAGAGGAACATTCTATAATCGGTGGTCTCGGAAGTGCGGTTATGGAAGTACTCTCAGAGAAGTACCCTACAAAGGTAACAAGAATAGGTGTAAATGACACATATGGCTGCTCAGGTCCTGCAAAGGAGCTTCTCCACGTATTCGGACTTGACGCAGAGGGCATTGCAGCCAAGATAAAGGAAAACCTCTAAGATAATACGAAACCATAATGTGAGCCGGATTTTTCCGGTGATACAGGCAAAATATATATTTTAATAAAACCCGGTGATGACTGCCGGGTTTTGTTGTAATGATGTATAGACAAGGAGAAAATGATTCAAATCTCATCGGTGCACTGTATAATTATCTACAGCTTTATGAAGGAGAAAAGTAATAATGGCAGAAAAAACAGAAATATGGGATATCTACGATGACAATAAAGAGAGAACCGGAAGGACTATGAAGAGAAATGACTGGAATATGAAGCCGGGAGACTTTCACCTTACAGTTCTCGGTGTGGTAGAGGATATGCAGGGCAGATTTCTCATTACCAAGAGAGTTATGACAAAGGCATGGGCACCGGGAGCCTGGGAGATATCCGGCGGTGCTGCCCAGGCAGGAGAGGAGTCCCTTGAGGCAGTAAAGAGAGAGATCCTTGAGGAGACAGGAATAGATGTGTCAGACTTTGAGGGTGGATATAAGTTCACATATAAGAGAGTAAATCCTGAGGAGAAGGACAACTATTTCGTTGATGTGTACAGATTTAAAGGACAGTTTACCGAGGCTGATGTGAAGCCTCAGGAGGCAGAGACTGACGGATTTAAGCTGGCGTCTGCAGATGAGATAGCCGAGCTTGGCAAGGCTGGAGAATTTCTTCACTATTCAAGTGTAAAAGAGGTATTTGAGTAGAGAATATAGCATTAGAATATAAAAATAAAAAATATATGTATTTACCTATTGACAAAGTAGGTTAATACATATATTATATGTATATGCTAATTCATAGTAAACAGATAGGAATACTAAAATTTAACAAAGGATTATTTCAAAATAATTTATGAAAGGATGGATGGAAACTATGGGAAAGATTTACAAGAGCGCAGCAGAACTTATTGGTAACACACCTTTACTTGAACTTTCAAATATTGAGAAGAAGGAAAATCTGGAGGCAACAATCCTTGCAAAGGTTGAGTACTTCAATCCGGCAGGAAGCGTAAAGGACAGAATTGCCAAGGAAATGATCGAGGACGCAGAGAACAGAGGAGTTCTTAAGCCGGGTGCAACCATTATCGAGCCTACAAGCGGTAACACAGGTATCGGTCTTGCTTCAATTGCAACAGCTAAGGGATACAAGGCAATAATCGTTATGCCTGAGACTATGAGTGTTGAGAGAAGAAACATCATCAAGGCTTACGGCGCAGAGATCGTTCTTACAGAGGGTAGCAAGGGTATGTCAGGTGCCATTGCCAAGGCTGAGGAGCTTTCAAAGACAATAGAGGGAAGCTTTGTGGCAGGACAGTTCGTAAACCCTGCAAATCCTGAGGCGCACAGAAAGACTACAGGTCCTGAGATCTGGGAGGATACAGAAGGAAAGGTTGACTACTTTGTAGCTGGTGTAGGTACAGGCGGAACCGTTACAGGTGTAGGCGAGTACCTTAAGAGCAAGAACCCTGATGTTAAGGTTGTTGCAGTTGAGCCTACAACATCACCTGTTCTTTCAAAGGGTGCTGCAGGACCACATAAGATTCAGGGTATCGGTGCAGGCTTTGTTCCTGACACATTAAATACAAAGGTTTATGATGAGATCATCACTATTGGAAACGAAGACGCATTTGCAGGTGCTAAGGAAATTGCAGCAGCAGAGGGTATCTTAGTAGGTATCTCATCAGGTGCAGCATACCTTGCAGCTAAGGAATTAGCTAAGCGCCCTGAGAACAAGGGTAAGACTATCGTAGTTCTTCTTCCGGACAGCGGAGACAGATACTACTCAACACCTCTCTTCGGCTAAACCTACGCTTAATAAAAGATCATTGTGAAAAATAAATAAAAATAGCCCTTTGCATTGGCCCTTACATTTCTGTATAGGTGGTTCCCTACCTCTGACGGATCTGTACAGGGCCTTTGTTTTGGGCTTATTATCTAAAAAAGTAATTAAATTTATTGCAAATTTTCTGGCGGGATTATATAGTACTATTGTTGTATTAGAAACAAAGGGCATGGTACATAGTTTATGAGTAAGATGACAAAGAAACAGAAGAATATATTGAAATGGGCATTTGTGATGCTCCTTGTGTGTGTTGTCGTATATGCATTCAGGGATTCTGCTGGACCGATATACAGGGAGATAAAAGAAACAAGCCCTAAGATACTTGTTATGATTCTTCTTGCTTCAATGGCTTATGAATTTGTAGAAAGTATTATTTCCTATATACTTGTGAGCCAGTACAGTAATTCGAAATTAACATTTCTTGATGCTAATTTCATGACATATTTTATTTCCTTCTACAGAGTTACCACACTTGGCAGTGGCGTTATTGTTGCGGCTTTTCTCTACCTTAGAACCTGCGGACTTAAGAGCTCCGAGGGCTTTGGCATGTATGTTGTGCAATATGCCATACACAAGATATCCATAGCGGTCATAGGAGTTGTTGCCATATGCCTTGACTTTGCTTATGTTATGGGCGTGTGCGGAGAATACAAGAATTATCTGCTGCTGGGCGTTGCAGCCACAGTGGTGATCACAGTGGTGCTGGTATTATTTGCAGGGTCAACAAAATTTCACAAGGGTCTATACTTCGTATTGGATAAGATAAATTTTCACGGTAAATTCACCAGAGCCGTTGATAAGCTTAAGACCCAGTGCCAGGTTATGGAGGACGGGGCCAAGGTTGTGCTTAAGAAGCCTGGAGTTATAGTCGGAGCGTTGGTGCTCAATGTAGTCAAGTCTGCCCTGTGGTTTGCAATCCCTTATATTATATTGAGGGGAGAGCCGGGTATATATCTCTTCAGGACCATCGGCATAACAGCCATCTGTATAATGCTGGCAGGTGTTATCCCCATACCGGGAGGTATCGCGTCCAGCGAATTTGTGCTTATTGCTATTTTCTCGGGAATAGTAGGTGGCACAGATGCTGCGGCAATGTCATTACTTTACAGATTCGCGACCTTTGTATTCCCATTCCTTTTGGGAACCATAGTTGCCATATTCTTTAGGGAGATCAGGAGACGTAAGCAGAGATTGTACCCTGAAATGTTCGTAGAGATGAGCAGGGAAAAGGATGAGCTGGATATGGAGCTTGGCTTTGATACAGAAGAGTAGTTACTACGGAAAGGCAAAATATATACATGAACAGACAGGTATTGGGAGTGGTTGCCCATGTTGATTCGGGAAAGACAACATTACTTGAGGCAATGCTTTATAAAACAGGACGGATAAAGAAATTAGGAAGAGTTGATCATCAGGATGCTTACCTTGACACCGATGACAGGGAGCGTGAAAGGGGAATAACTATTTTCTCCAAGCAGGCTGAATGTGTTATCGGGGAAAATGAGGTTACGCTTCTTGATACTCCGGGGCATATAGATTTTTCTGCAGAAATGGAAAGAGTACTTTCCATCCTTGACTATGCAGTTTTGGTGGTTAATGGTATGGAGGGGGTTCAGAGCCACACAGAGACATTATGGAGTCTGCTTCAGGACTATAATGTTCCTGTGTTTTTATTTGTCAATAAAATGGATATGTCAGGGCTTACAAGAGAAGAGCTTATGAAGGACATAAGAAAAAGGCTGTCCGGAGGCTGCATTGATTTCTCTGAGGAGGATTCTGACAGGGATGAAGAGATCGCCATGACCGATGAGGATGTATTAAACACCTATCTGGACGTAGGGACGGTTGGGGACGATGTGATAAGAAAACTTATTGCAGACAGGAAGGTGTTTCCATGTTGCTTCGGTTCCGCACTTAAGGTTACGGGAGTGGACTATCTCATAGAGCTTCTTGACAGATATATGCTTCCCGAAGAATATCCGGAGGAGTTCGGTGCCCGGGTATATAAGATAACCAGAGATGAGAAGGGCAACAGGCTTACCCATATGAAGATCACAGGGGGAAGCCTTGCCATCAGGGATACCCTTTATCCTGACAGTGACGAGAAGGTGAACCAGATAAGAATATATTCCGGAGAGAAATTCAGAACCGTGGAACAGGCAGATGCCGGAATGGTGTGTGCCGTTACAGGCTTTGCCGGAACCTATGCCGGCGAGGGGCTTGGGCATGAGCCGGGACACGAGGATAAGAAGCTGGTTCCTGTGCTTTCCTATAAGATGATATATCCTGAGGACACTGATCCCTATGTGCTTCTTGACAACATAAGGAAGCTTGAGGAGGAGGATCCTACCCTTGCGGTGCTATGGAATGAGGCGGGGAAGGAAATACACATTAAGGTCATGGGTGACATCCAGCTTGAGGTGTTGAAGGATATAATAAAGAAGAGATACGGCATATATGTAAGCTTCGGTCAGGGCAGGATAACCTACAAGGAGACTATAGCCGCTCCGGTTATGGGAGTTGGACATTTTGAGCCTTTAAGGCATTATGCGGAGGCTCATATCCTTATGGAGCCTATTCCCGGAATGGAAAATGAATTTGACAGCGTGTGCAGTGAGGATGTCCTTGACAAGAACTGGCAGAGACTGATTCTCACTCACCTTAAGGAGAGAAAATACCGGGGAGTTCTTACCGGATCTGAGGTTACAGGAATAAGATTCACTCTTACTGCCGGAAGAGCCCACAACAAGCACACCGAGGGCGGTGATTTCAGACAGGCTGTGTACAGAGCAGTAAGACAGGGACTTATGATGGCGGACAGCATACTTCTTGAGCCTTACTATGATTTTAAGTTAGAGGTACCGGACGCACAGATAGGACGTGCCATGGCAGACATAACCAGAATGAGCGGGGAGTTTTGCCAGCCGGAGATGGTAAGGGACGGCGTGAGCCTTATAACGGGCAAATGCCCTGTAGAAACCATGCGGGAATATCACAAGGATGTTATTGCTTACACCCATGGACTGGGGAGGCTTAGTGTAAGCCTTGGGGGTTATATGCCCTGTCACAACCAGGACGAGGTGGTGGCTAAGATCGGATACGATCCGGAGCTTGACACCAGAGATCCTTCATCCTCTGTATTCTGTGCCCACGGCAGCGGATATATAGTTCCATGGCAGCAGGTATATGAGAATATGCATGTTAAGGAGGACAAGGGATTTGTCCTTGTGGGACTTTCTGAGTATGATGAGAGCGGCGAGGATATATTTAACAATCCGGAAGCCCTTAAAAACCCTGAGAAATATATTCCGGAGGCAAAGAGAAAGTCCTATGACGCCACCATAACAGAGGATGAGATCATGGAGATATTCGCCAGGTCGTATCAGACAACGGATATAAGGACCGGGGCAAAGGTGAGAAACCGCACCGACTCAGGCTATGACTGGCACAGCAGGCTTACGGAGGAATTCGGTGGACAGGAAACAGGGAACGCAGAAAACGAAGGCGGAGATAAGGCATTTGCCGGTAAAAAGAACGGAAGTGCCGGAAGAAGACCTGCGGATACAGGAATAGGAAAATCCGGAGCCTTTAAGAAGAATACTGACGGAAAAGAATATCTTTTGGTGGACGGATATAATATAATATTTGCATGGGACGAGCTTAAGGAGTTATCTAAGATAAACCTTGACGCTGCAAGAAGTTCTCTCATGGATACCCTTTGTAATTATCAGGGCTACAAGGGCTGTGAGCTGATACTGGTATTTGACGCATACAAGGTTAAGGGACAGCAGAGAGAGGTGTCCATGTACCACAATATCCATGTGGTGTATACCAAGGAGGCGGAGACTGCCGATATGTATATTGAGAAGACCACCCACAGGCTGGGACGGAAGAACAAGGTAACGGTGGCTACCTCCGACGGGCTTGAGCAGCTTATAATAATGGGGCAGGGAGCCCTAAGAATGTCCGCAACGGGCTTGAAGGAAGAGATAGAGCGGGCACAGAAGGAGATCCGGGAAGGCTGGATCACGGAGTGAGAAAGAACATGTGAAGGAGAAGGGTAAGTAATGGCGGAGTATTTAATGGCACTGGATCAGGGAACCACCAGTTCCAGAGCGATAATATTTGACAGAAAAGGGGATATAGTGTCAGTGGCACAGAAGGAATTTACACAGTATTTTCCTGCAAATGGCATGGTGGAGCAGGATCCTTTGGAGATATGGGCGTCAGAGGTAGCGGTCATGTCTGAGGTGAAGGCCATGAGCCAGATATCCGGAGAAAACATAGCGGCAATAGGGATAACGAACCAGCGTGAGACTACCATTGTGTGGGACAAGAACACGGGAGAGCCGGTGTACAGGGCTATTGTGTGGCAATGCAGAAGGACAGCCGACAGGATAGAGGAATTAAAGACGGCAGGATACGGAGACATGATCCTTGAGAAGACAGGACTTATTGCGGATCCTTATTTCTCAGCTACCAAGATAGAGTGGATACTGAATAATGTGCCGGGAGCCAGAAAAAGGGCGGAGTCAGGAGAACTGTTATTCGGAACTGTGGATACATGGCTTATATATAAGCTTACAGGAGGCAGGGTTCATGCAACGGATTACACCAATGCCTCAAGGACAATGCTCTTTAATATAAATACCTTAAAGTGGGATGAAGAGCTGTTAAAGCTATTTAACATACCTGCCTCCATGCTTCCGGAGGTGAAGAATTCCAGTGAGATATATGGTTATACCGACGAGAAGATATTCGGTGCGGAGGTTCCCATAGCAGGAGTTGCCGGAGACCAGCAGGCTGCATTGTTTGGTCAGTGCTGCTTTAACGAGGGAGACGCCAAGAATACATACGGTACGGGCTGCTTTCTTCTTATGAATACAGGAAGCAAGCGAGTTGTGTCGAAGAACGGACTTTTAACCACCATAGCCATAGGAATTAACGGCAAGGTGCAGTATGCCCTGGAGGGAAGTGTATTCGTGGCAGGTGCAGCCATAAAGTGGCTTAGGGATGAGATGAAGCTTATAGAAAAGGCTGAGGACACAGAGAGGATCGCCATGTCGGTTCCTGACAGCAATGGTGTGTATGTAGTTCCTGCATTTACAGGCCTTGGTGCCCCATATTGGGATGCCTATGCAAGAGGTGCGGTGTTCGGGCTTACCAGAGGAACTACGGCAGCCCATTTTATAAGGGCCACGGTCGAATCTCTGGCGTACCAGTCCCATGATGTCATAAAGGCCATGGAAGAGGATGCAGATATGAAGCTTGTAACCCTTAAGGTGGACGGAGGAGCCAGCAACAACAACTTCCTTATGCAGTTTCAGGCAGATATATTAAATGCGACCATCAAGAGACCTGCCGTAACCGAGACCACAGCCCTTGGTGCCGCCTATCTTGCAGGGCTTGCAGTAGGATTTTACAAGGACAGGGCAGAGCTTGTGGACAATCAGAGCATCGCCAGGGAATTTGACCCAAAGGTCGGTGACAAGGACAGAGAGACATTACTTGCCGGCTGGAGAAGCTCGGTTAAGAGAGTTCTCACGCAGGTATAAGATCCATTGTAAAAAAGCAGGTGGAACAGTGCCGAAAATGATGCCGGTAAAATGTCCGTGACGGATTAAAATAATATAGATAAAAATGAAAAGGTAATGCGTAATAAATATTAGAAAAGGAGGACGATGTATGGAACCGATCGTAAAAAATATTGTTGATTCGCTTTCGATAGAAGAAAAGGCAAGACTGGTATGCGGCGAGACCTTTTTCGGGATAGCCGGGATACCAAGATATGATATTCCCCATCTTAATGTTCTTGATGGGGGAACAGGAATGAATTACGAGCAGCTTATAGGTGATATTTTCTCTATGATAAAGAACATGGGTGCCGATCCGGAGACCCTTGACATGGTGAATACCATGACCCCCACAGAGCTTAAGAAAGTAATAAATAATTATTTCCATCCGGAGAGGCTTAATGTCCGGGAGATGAAGTTCAGGGAGATAGCAAAGAAGGAGCTGGACAGAAGATTTGCAGAAAACACGGCAAATAAACATGGTGAGACCATGGCTCCCGGATGCTTTCCTACAGGCATGCTCCTTGGAGCAACCTGGAATCCTAAGGTTGTATCAGAGGTGGGACATGCCCTTGGAAGAGAGGCGAGAGCCCACGGTATCAATATGCTCCTTGGAACACCTAACATCAACATCCACAGGGACGTGTTAAACGGAAGACTCTTTGAGGGATTTTCTGAGGATCCGTGCCTCATAGCAGAACTGGCGCCGGAGCTTTCCATGGGTGTTGAGGCTGAGGGTGTGGCTTCCAACATAAAGCATTTCGCTGCAAATAATCAGGAGACCAACCGTCAGGGAATAGATGAGATGATATCGGAGCGAGCCTTAAGGGAGATATATTTTAAGGGCTTTGAGGCCTGTGTTAAGAAAGCAAAGCCTGCTACCTTCATGTCGGCCTATAACAAGATAAACGGCGTGGCATGTACAGAGAACAAGTGGCTTCTTGATGATGTGCTGAGAAAGGAATGGGGCTTTGACGGCATGGTTGTTTCCGACTGGGGAGCTGTCTATAACCAGATACCTGCACTTAAGGCCGGAAATGATGTGAACATGCCGGGACCTGTAGCCATTGATGAAGTTATGAATGCCATTAATTCCGGAGAGCTTACGGAAGAGGAGCTTACAAAAAATGCTGCCAGGGTTGTATCGGTGCTGGTTAATTATGCAAAGCCTGACGCCTACGAGGAGACAACCGGGTGGATAGCCAAGAAGTCTGACAAGGCGGCATACGACGCAGCCTGTGAAGGCATAGTAATGTTAAAGAATGATAATGGGATATTCCCCTTGGATGTAAATGGGGGCTGCGGAGATTCAGTATTTGCCCGGACGGCAGGAAGAGAGAAGTTCATATCTCTGTGTGGAAGCAGTGCAGAGCACACCATAGACTGTGGTACGGGAAGTGCCGGTATAACCACAGACAGGACCAGTGACGTGTATGACTCTTTAAGGGAAAACGGAGTGAATGTCACCTTGCAGTTTCCTACACCGGATAATGTTAAGGACTGTTCCACCATACTCTGTGTGGCAGGAGTTCCCGGTATGGAGGGAAATGACAGGGAGAATATGAGGCTCCGTCCTGAGGATGAGGTGCTCCTTGACCGCATGGTGATACTTAAGAAACGTAATCCGGGACTTAAGATAGGACTTATATTGAATACCTGCGGACCTGTGAACCTTATGGGCTGGATAGATGAACTTGATGGTCTGTTCATGATGTTCCTTCCGGGTATGGAAGGGGGAAATGCCATGGCAGATATACTCTGCGGCAGGGTGTCACCTTCCGGTAAGCTGCCTCTTACATTTCCTAAAAGATATAAGGACACTCCTGCATACCTTAACTTCCCGGGAGACGGTTACAGAACCTGCTACGGCGAGGGCATATATGTGGGCTACAGGTATTATGACAAGCGTGAGGTTGAGCCGTTATATCCATTTGGATATGGACTGTCCTACTGTGATTTCGATATAAGCAATATGAAGTGTGACATGCCTGTATCATCAGTGGATGTTGTGGACAGAAAGGGAAATATCAGCAATATGAAGCTCCCTGTATTCACCGATGAAATAAGGATCTCTGTGGATGTGAAGAACTGCGGACCTGCAGACCGTGGAACAGCCTCAGAGGTGGTGCAGCTCTATATAAGTGACAAAAACAGTACCATCCACAAGCCGGCAAAGGAGCTTAAGGCCTTTAAGAAGGTGAGACTTGAGTACGGTGAGACGAAGAGGGTGGAGTTTGGGCTGAGCCTTTCGGATTTCGCCTACTTTGATGAGGATTATAAGAGCTTTGTCAGCGAAGAGGGTGTATACACCATAATGATAGGAAACAGCTCGAGAAATATCCTTTGTACCATGGATGTTTATCTGGACACGGTTTCCGTAAGACACTTTGGCATGGACACTAACATCAAGACCTTCTTTGAGAATAAGATAACCAGAAGCCACCTTCTTAAGTTCTGCGATACCATAGGAATGGACAGAGGTTCATTGTATGACTGCTACGAATATGAGCCGTCAACGAAATTCAAAACCTTTGTGGGCAGGTTCGGAAGCATGGACAACAGCTCTGTAGCCGGAAGCTTAAAGGCTTCTGACGAAGAGCTTAAAAGGGCACTGGATGTGTTCCTGGCAAATACCGGGGCGCTGAAGGTTCTGTAGAATGTGCTCATAGGACAGGGCATGTTAATATTTTAAGCCTGCCCCCAGAATTTAAATGTATAAAATAATTATAATATGATATAGAAGATATGATATAAGAACGGGTGACACCACTTCAAAATGATGTCACCCGTTAAAATGTGAAAGCTTTTTTAAAATTACACGGAGGTTAATCTCTGTACTGAAGGAAGCTGTACATCTCAGCGTAATCGTGCCGCTTATTCTTGATGAAATCTATAGCCTCTCTTGGGTGCTGGTTTAACATTCCTGTAAGCAGATATGGAACATCAAAGCCCCATACGGCGTCTCCCTTTTCCTTTAAAGGAACCATATACTTCTCTATGAATTTAAGTGTATGGTACAGGTTGTATTTTGGATTTCTTAAGAAGCCCAGAAGTAACTCCAGTGCACAGTTTCCTGCACCTCTTCCCATGCAGCTTACGGTTGCGTCAAGCATGCTTGCCCCGCTTCTCATGGATTCTACGGTGTTGGCATATGCAAGCTTGAGATTGTCATGGGCATGGATACCGATCTTCTTGTTGTACTTCTCACCGACAGCTACATATTTCTCCGTAAGCTTTTTGATCTGCTCAGGGTACAAAGAGCCGTAGCTGTCTACAATATAGATGGCGTCAACATTTGACTGACCGAGAAGGTCAAGCGCCAGGTCGATGTCACATTCCTGGTCCTTTGAGATCGCCATGATGTTACAGGTGGTTTCGTAACCCTTTGCGTGGGCATCCTCTATCATCTCAATGGCAGCAGGCATTGTGTTGATGTATGTTGCAACTCTTATCAGGTCGATAACACTCTCAGACTTAGGGATGATATCCTTCTTGAAGTCACATCTTCCAACATCAGCCATAACAGAGATTTTGAGATCTGTGTTGTTTTCTCCGACGATGGCTCTTATATCTTCCTCGTTGCAGAACTTCCATTTGCCGAATTTATTCACGTCAAACATTTCCTTGGAGGCCTTGTAGCCGAATTCCATATAATCCACACCGGCTCTGATGTTGCTTTCATAAAGTGCTTTTACAAATTCGTCACTGAAATAAAAGTCATTTACCAGTCCTCCGTCTCTTATTGTTGCGTCAAGCACCTGAATATCAGGTCTGTAGGTGATCATATCTCCGCCTATCATATTCGTTTCCTCCTTTTTTGATCTGCCGGTTAATGTCTTATTCCTGTTCCGTGTTGATATTCGTAACTACATAAGCCGGTTTTATAAAATGAATCTTTGACACTTCAACGCGGTGAAGCGTGTTAGTACTTTCAAAGTATACACATAAAAACATCATAATGCAAGCATTTTTTTAAATTAATTTAATAAAAACAAGTTCTATGTCCATAAAATCATTTGACGAGAGGGAGTTATACAACTATAATCGGTCATGTAGCAGACAGATCGGAGGAATAGAGATGGATTACAATAAGCTTGCAGAGTTGATTTTTAAAGATATTACAGGAACAGTAGAGGAGCTTGAGGAGAGATTTCCAAGGAGAGATCTTCCGGAGGGTGCAAAGGTAACAAGATTTGCTCCTAGCCCTACAGGTTATATGCACATCGGCGGACTTTATGCGGCAATGATCTCAAGAAAGATCGCAAAGCAGTCGGATGGTGTATTCTACCTTAGAATAGAGGATACAGATAAGAAGAGAGAGCTTGAGGATGGTGTAAATGAGATCATTAATTCCCTCAAGAAGTTTGATCTTACCTTTGATGAGGGACCATTTGAGGGCGGAGAGAATATATACGGACCATACAAGCAGAGTGAGAGAAAGGAAATCTATCAGATCTGCGTTAAGGAGCTTATGAAGAAGGGACTTGCATATCCATGCTTCGCAACTGCCGAGGAACTTGACGCCATCAGGGCGAAGCAGGAGGAGCTTAAGGTAGATATAGGATACTATGGCGAGTATGCAGTGGCAAGAAACTACACTTATGAAGAAATAGAAGAGAAGATAAATGCGGGAATGCCTTATGTTGTAAGACTTAAGTCTCCTGGAGTTTTGGGAAACCACGTAAGATATACAGACCCTATAAGAGGAGCCATCCAAATGCCTGAGAACATTATGGATGTGGTACTTTTAAAGTCTGACGGTATCCCGACATATCATTTTGCCCATGTGGTAGATGATCATTTCATGAGAACCACAACAGTAATAAGAGGTGACGAGTGGCTGGCTTCATGGCCTTTACATAAACAGCTCTTTGATCTCTGCGGCTTTGAGCAGCCTGCATATGTTCATATCTCACCTATCATGAAGGCAGAGGGAACAGGTAAGAGAAAGCTTTCAAAGCGTAAGGATCCTGAGGCGGCAGTAGGCTTCTATCAGGAGCAGGGCTACCCATCAGAGAGCGTTCTTGAGTACCTTATGACCATAGCAAACTCCAATTACGAGGAGTGGCATGCAAAGCACACAGACAAGACCATAGATGACTTCACCCTCTCACTTAAGAAAATGCCGGTATCCGGAGCATTATTTGACATGGTCAAGTTAAATGATGTAAGTAAGGAGATGATCTCAACATTTACTCCTGAGAAGTGCTACGACAAGATTGTTACATGGTCAAAGGAATACGACAGCCAGATATATGACTTCGCCACATCGGATAAGGAAGGTTTCATGAAGACCATCAACCTCTGGAAGGCAGCAGGCAAGAAGGCTCGTAAGGATGTGGGCAAATGGTCAGATCTTAAGGCATTGTTCTCATATATATATGTGCCTGATGACGAGCTGGTATTCAACTATGAGATTGATGAGAAATATACAAAGGAGCAGCTCCGTGAGGTTATCACTGAGTACAAGAAGGATATGTTCCTTGACTCCGAGAACTGGTTTGAGGATATGAAGACTATGGGAGCAGGACTTGGCTACTGCCCTAATGTGAAGGAATACAAAGCTGACCCTGAGGGATACAAGGGCTCTATCACAGATGTGTGCACAATGGTCAGGGTAGCGGTAACAGGAAAGAAGAACTCACCGGATCTCTTTACCATCATGAATGTTATCGGTGCCGACAGAACAGTGGCAAGACTTGACAGATTTCTTGAGTCTCTTAACTAGGACTTGAAGATGACTTATATTCATGCGGATCTCCGGCTGTCATGACGGGGATTTCACGGAAAGGATGATAGCAATGAATAAGAAAGTATACGAAGGATATAAATATGTTGACGGCGGTGTGTGTGCAGCTAAGGGATACCTGGCAAATGGCATCAATTGCGGTCTGAACCCTGAGAAGACCAAGAATGATCTGGGTATGGTATATTCAGAGAAGGTCTGCAATGCGGCAGCAGTATACACCACAAATAAAGTAAAGGGTGCTCCTATAACTGTTACAAAGGAGCATCTTAAGGCTACAGGTAACAGGGCGCAGGCAATAATAGTTAATTCAAAAAATGCAAATACCTGTAATGCGGATGGAATAGAAAAGGCTGAGAAGATCAGCAGCCTCTGTGCAGACGCCCTGGGCATTGACACAAACCTGGTCATCAATGCTTCCACAGGAGTTATAGGGCAGATAATCCCTATAGAACCATTTGAGGCGCACATGAAGGAGCTGGCAGAGGGGCTTTCGGCAGATGGAAACGACAAAGCTGCAAACGCCATCATGACCACAGATACTGTTGACAAGCAGGTGGCTGTTGAGTTTGAACTGGGCGGAAAGACCTGCCGTCTCGGCGGTATGGCAAAGGGAAGCGGAATGATCCATCCAAACATGGCAACAACCCTCAACTTCCTTACAACAGATGTGGATATCACATCAGAGCTTATGCAGAAGGCTTTAAACGAAATAGTAAAGGTAACTTATAACTGCCTTTCAATAGATGGTGATACCTCCACAAATGACACCCTTACTGTTATGGCAAACGGTCTTGCAGGCAATACACCTGTAACAGAAGAAGGTAAGGATTATGAGATCTTCAAGAAAGCACTTTATATTGTCATGGAGTGCCTTACGATGATGCTGGCTTCTGACGGTGAGGGCGCAACAAAAATGCTTGAGTGCACAGTTGCGGGAGCACCTGATCTTGATACAGCCATTATCGTTGCCAAGAGTGTTATCCGTTCCCCACTTACAAAGTGTGCGATGTTCGGTGAGGACGCCAATTGGGGCAGAATACTCTGCGCTATAGGTTATGCTGAGGCAGATTTTGACATAGACAAGGTTGCCGTAGACTTAAGCTCCGAATACGGAACAATTCCTGTATGCCGCAAGGGCGCGGGAGTTCCTTTCTCAGAGGAGATTGCAGCAAAAATCCTTTCCGGTGATGAGATATTCATTAACATAGATCTCGGCATTGGAGATGTAACAGCAAAGGCATGGGGCTGTGACCTGACATATGATTATGTCAAGATCAACGGAGATTACCGTTCGTAATACCCTAATACCCGGGCAGATTGGGGAACGATGAAATTCTGCTCATGAGAGGTTAATGTGAAAAATAAAATTAAGATATCAAAGAAATCAGAACCCTACAATTTGTTAAACATACTGGTTTCGCTGACCACCATCATACTTCTTGGAATGATGTATGCACTGGTGAAGAGAAGCCGTGTGGATGATCTGTATGCCTTACTTGCGGTGTGCGGGATACTTGCTCTCTTTATCGGAGCAAGAATTTATCTGCGTCACGCGTTTACAGACAGCAGACTGTCCATGAGATTCGTGGGGGATACGAGACTTGAGATGAACTTTCGCATACGGGAAGGACAGACCGGGGAGATAAAAGAAGTGGATATTTCCATAGATGAGAACAGCTTCGGACAAATGACCCTTAAGGATGAAGAGGGCATCGTGGAGTTTAAATTTCTGGATGAGAAGAAGGAACCAAGTACTTTAGTCTTAAGGCTTGGAAGATCATATCAGGTGTCGGGTCTTATAAAGAAGCTTAAGCTATGGGAACAGAATTGCATAAGAAAACAAAATAATAATAAAAAGGGTGTATAAGAAACATCTGCAGGAAAAGTATCAGTGATGTTTGTAAGATATGAACCGACCTCGAAAGTCAGACGTAGGAGCTGGCTGCCGGAGGCCGGTTTTTTTTGCTGTAATGATATCTATATGAAATTCCTTCCAAAAACTTTCAAATACCATGCACTCTATCATAAATGTCATAAAAACTTCCAAAAAAATTCAAAACAAACATATTCTCAAAAAAATAAATTCAAATAAATTCAAAATATTTCAAAAATCTGTTGACATATCTGGAATCAAATGGTAGTATATAGTCACAGATGAGAGAAATTGACAGAACATGAAAGAAAAACAACAATGTTCTTAAATCTGTATAAAATTGATAACTTCCCCCCCTCCCTAATTATGGGAGTGTTCGTCAAAAAAACGGCGGGCACTCCCAATGTTTAAAAATGAGGGAGAATGTATAGAAGAAGTAAAAGTCAGATATAAACAGAGTAGACAGACAGGAAGCAGATAATGTATCAGGTTTTATATGAGAACCTGACATACAGAACAGGAGAGATGAATGATCACAGAGGAAAGATACAGGATAATATTGGACGAGCTTAAAGCAAAGAAGATCATAACCATACAGGAATGTGCAGAGATTACAGGAACCTCGGAGTCCACAGCCAGAAGGGACATCATAACTCTTGACGAGATGGGCAAGCTTAAGAGGGTGCACGGCGGTGCGACAGTTCTGGATCACGAATATGTATCAGACGAAGCTTCCGTGTCTGAGAGAGAACAGCAGAGCGTTGACGAGAAGCGTGCCATCGGAAAGTACGCAGTCAACATGATAAATGATGATGATTTTATATTTGTAGACGCCGGCACATCTACAGGGTGGCTGATTGAATACATTGAAAATACTAAGGCAACAATAGTTACAAATGGTATTGCCCATGCCAAGAAGCTTATCGCCAAGGGCATAAAGACATATATCCTTGGGGGACTGGTCAAGGCAGGGACAGAGGCAGTCATAGGCGGAGAAGCAGTAAACGGAATGAAGAAATTTAATTTCACAAAATGCTTCCTGGGAACCAATGGTATCCATCCTGAATATGGATTTTCCACGGTGGATGTGGAAGAGGCGCTGGTTAAGCAGGAGGCGGTGAACAGATCATACGCGGCAGTGGTTCTGGCAGATCACAGTAAATTTGACAAGGTTACGGCAGTTACATTTGCAGATATCAAAAGAGCCTGCATTATAACTGACAGACTTGCAAATGATAGATATGTAGATTTAACGATAATAAAGGAGGTTTTGAAATGATATACACAGTTACATTCAATCCTGCACTGGATTATGTAGTAAGAGTTGAGAACCTTAAACTTGGAGAAGTAAACAGAAGCAATGCCGAAGCGGTTTTCTACGGCGGCAAGGGAATAAATGTTTCCACTGTATTGAAGAATATAGGTGTTGATTCGGTGGCTCTCGGATTTGTGGCAGGATTTACAGGAAGAGAGATTGAGAACGGAGTAAAGGCACTCGGAGTTGACACAGATTTCATTACTCTTGATAAGGGAATGAGCAGAATAAACGTGAAGCTTAAGGCTGAGGAAGAAACAGAGATAAACGGTCAGGGACCGGATATCCCGGAGGCTGACATTGAAAAGTTGTTTGCGCAGCTTGATAAGCTCACAGCCGGTGACTGTCTGGTACTGGCAGGAACCATTCCGTCATCACTTCCGTCAGATATATATGAAACAATAATGTCACGACTGATGGATAAGGATATTGAGATTGTGGTGGACGCCACAAAGGATCTTCTGCTAAATGTACTTAAGTATCATCCGTTTCTCATAAAGCCAAATAATCATGAGCTTGGGGAGATGTTCGGAGTTGAACTTAAGACAGATGAAGAGATAACAGAATATGCAATGAAGCTTCTTAATATGGGTGCCAAAAATGTACTTATATCCATGGCAGGAGACGGAGCAATCCTTGTTACGGAGAGCAGAGAAGTATTCAGAATGGGAGTTCCTAAGGGCAAAGTTGTTAATTCCGTAGGTGCCGGAGATTCCATGGTGGCAGGCTTCATAGCAAGCTACTTCAAGGACCATGATTACCTTGAAGCATTGAAGTTCGGTACAGCAACCGGAAGTGCAACAGCATTTTCAGAGGGCTTGGCAGAAGCTGATCTGGTACATGAGCTGTACTCAAGACTGTAACAAAAACATGGAACTATAGTTGATAACTATAAAATATAGCCGGTAGAAACAAAATGTGACTGATGGCTAAAAAATAAAAACAGGCACAAAAAGCAAAAAAATAAAATAAGAGAAAAGGAGAAGCGCATATGAAGATTACGGAGTTATTATCAAAACAGAGCGTGGCCTTAGGGGTAAAGGTTGATTCTAAAGATGCAGCTATTGATTATCTGGTTAATCTGCATTATGAGTCGGGAAATATTTCTGACAAGGAAGAATTTAAGAAAGGAATACTTAAGAGAGAGGCAGACGGTTCCACAGCCATAGGCGAAGGAATAGCAATACCTCATTCCAAGAACAGTGCCGTTAAGAAACCGGGACTTGCAGCAATGACAGTACCTGAGGGCGTAGATTACGATTCCCTTGACGGTGCTCCTTCAAATCTTTTTTTTATGATAGCAGCTCCTGAGAACGGAGCAGACGTACATCTTGAGGTTCTCTCAAGACTTTCGATGCTTCTTATGGATGAGAATTTCAGGGCAGAGCTTCTTGCAGCAAAGACTACAGAGGATTTTCTTGCAGTGTGTGACAAGTACGAGGCAGAGAAGTTCCCTGAGGAAACGGCAGAAGAGGAGAAGACACCTGAGGAGGTAAAGACAGGCTACAGAGTTCTTGCGGTTACAGCGTGTCCTACAGGTATCGCCCACACATACATGGCAGCCGAGGCACTGGAGAAGGCAGGCGAGAAGCTTGGATATCCCCTTAAGGCTGAGACAAATGGTTCAGGCGGTGTCAAGAACAGACTTACAGATGAAGAGATCGCAGCCTGTGACGGAATAATAGTTGCGGCAGATAAGAATGTTGAGACGGCAAGATTTGACGGCAAGCCGGTATTATTTACCAAGGTGGCCGATGGTATCCATAAGCCGGAGGAGCTTATAGAGAAGGTTGTTTCCGGTGAGGTTCCTGTACATCATGAGGCAGGAGCAAAGAAAGAGGAAAAGGCTTCAGGCAGTGTGGGAAACAGAATATATAAGCACCTCATGAACGGTGTATCTCACATGCTCCCATTTGTAATCGGTGGCGGTATACTTACAGCACTGGCTTTCCTTATTGATACAATATGCGGATACGGTTCAACCGGTGGATCAAACTTCGGTTCATGTACACCACTTTCTGCATTCTTTAAATACGCAGGCGGACTTGCCATGGGACTTATGGTTCCGGTACTTGCAGGCTTCATAGCAGAATCCATAGCAGACCGGCCGGGTCTTGCGGTTGGTTTCCTTGGCGGTTTACTTGCATCCTCGGGAAATGCAGCATTGTTTGCAGGTGAAAATGCAAATTACCTGTTCTCCAATATGGAAGGTCTCTCAGGCTTCCAGAACTTCGTTGCAAAGTTCGGATTTGCAGGTCCTTCATCAGGTAACACGGTATCGGGATTCCTTGGCGGTATAGTGGCAGGTTTCCTGGCAGGATATCTGGTATTACTCCTCAGAAAGCTTTGCTCCAAGTTCCCACAGTCACTTGAGGGTATCAAGCCTACACTTATCTACCCTGTAGTGGGAATGTTCCTTGTGGCAGTGCTGATGATATTCATCTTCAACCCACTTATCGGTGTTGTAAATACAGGCCTCAGCAACATGCTCACATCCCTTGCAAATAAGAACCTTCTTGTAGTCCTTGGACTTATCCTTGGCGGAATGATGGCAATAGATATGGGAGGTCCTATTAACAAGGCGGCTTATGTATATGGTTCAATGATGTTGGCAACAGCCGCAGAGATGACATCAAACGGAATGACCATAACAGATCCGGGAGTTCAGGCATGCTATATAGCAATGGCAGCAGTTATGGTAGGTGGTATGGTTCCGCCACTTGGAATCGCTCTTGCATGTATCTTCTTCCCTAAGAAGTTTACAAAGGCAGAGAGAGGCTCAACAGTTTCAAACATTGTAATGGGCTGTGGTTTCATTACAGAGGGAGCTATCCCATTTGCAGCAGCAGATCCACTTCGTGTAATCCCATGTACCTTCGTTGGCGCAGCAGTAGCGGGAGCCATGGCAGCAGCATTCAAGTGTACGCTGATGGCACCTCACGGAGGAGTGTTCGTATTCGCAACAGTTGGAAATCCATTACTCTACATTGTTTCATGGCTTGTAGGTTCAGTGATAACAGCAGTGATGCTTGGAATTATCAAGAAGCCTGTTGAAGAGTAGGATAAGAAACAAGTAAAAAATAAATAACAGACAAAACTAAGGATTAAATGCTCAGGCTGATGGCCATGGGCCCGGAAATAAAATCAACAGAGTATAACGGAAAAGGGAGATTAAGATTATGGTATCACAGACAGTAAAAGTAATTAATGCACAGGGACTTCATATGAGACCGGCAGGAGTGCTGGCAAAGGAAATGACAAAGTTCAAGTCAGCAATAACTCTTGAGACCGCAGGCAAAAAGATAAATGCCAAGAGCGTAATGCTCATTATCGCAGCATGTATCAAGTGCGGTGCAGAGGTAACAGTAGAGTGTGAGGGCGAAGACGAGAAGGAAGCTCTTGCAAAGACAGTAGAACTTATCGAGTCAGGATTTGGCGAGTAATATCAAGCGTTTTAACAGCCGGTGTCTGATGTCATGACAGGCGTCAGACACCGGTTGTGTATTATCTGACAGAAAGATTTTATCTAATGCAAATGATGAAGTATTAAGGTACCCGGTAAACGAAGGGGAAGTATAAGGAGGCCAATATGTATAGAGGAATAGGCGGTTCTGCCGGATATGGTGTGGGCAAGGCTGTTGTTATATCTGATGTCAAGCCTGAATATGTGGTAAGGACAATAACAGATACAGATGCAGAGATAAAGAGATATGAAGATGCGGTTGCGGTATTCACTGAGAAGACCCGGAGGATGGCAGATGCAATGAAGGAAAGGGTCGGAGAGCATAATGCAGAGATACTTGAGGGGCATATATTATTGTTAAACGATCCGGGAATGGAAGAAATAATCAAGGGAACCATATCAGGAGGCACATGTGCAGAGTCGGCTCTTGAGTCAGCCTGTGATATGTTCTCATCAATGTTCATGATGGCGGATGATGAGCTTACAAAGCAGAGAGCAACAGACGTGGCAGATATCAAGCTCCGCATGCTTAAGATACTTACAGGAGTTCCCGATACAAATGTTGCTGATGTACCGGCAGGTACAATACTTGTGGCGAGAGACCTTACACCATCCATGACTGCCGGCATTATAAAGGAAAATGTTGAGGGCATCATAACAGAGGTCGGCGGAAAGACCTCCCACTCAGCAATCCTTGCCAGGGCACTGGAGATCCCTGCAGTACTGAGCATAGACGGAATAGTTGATAAGGTGACAGACGGAATGAACATAGCCGTTGACGGCAATAATGGAATATGTATAATTGATCCTACAGTTGAGGAGATAGCCGAGTATGTAGGAAAGAAGAGGGAATGGCTTGTCCAGAAGGAGACCCTTAAGGTGTTCATGGGCAAGGAGACAGTTACCGCAGATGGTAAGGCTGTAAGTCTCTATGGCAATATCGGCAAGCCTGAGGACGCAGAGCAGGTTAAGAGCTGTGACGGAGAAGGCATAGGTCTGTTCCGTACAGAGTTTCTGTTCATGGGAGCATCGCAGCTTCCAAGTGAGGATCAGCAGTTTGAGGCATACAGGAAGGCTGCCGAGATCATGGAGGGCAAGGAGGTTATAATCAGAACACTGGACGTTGGCGGTGATAAGGATATCCCATATCTTGGACTTGCTAAGGAGGATAATCCTTTCTTAGGTTTCAGGGCTGTAAGATACTGCCTGGCAAATGAGGCTTCATACAGAGTACAGCTCCGTGCACTGCTCCGTGCCAGTGCCTACGGACACATTAAGATAATGGTACCGCTTGTAACCTGTGTGGATGAGATCAGAGCCGTTAAGGCGATGGTCGAGGTTATAAAGAAGGAATTTGACGCTGCCGGTATCCCTTATGACAAGGATATCCAGGTTGGTGTTATGATAGAGACCCCTGCCGCTGCGCTTATTGCAGACCTTCTTGCTAAGGAAGCAGACTTCTTCAGTATAGGTACAAATGACCTTACACAGTACACAATGGCTGTAGACAGAGGAAATGCCAAGGTTGCATATCTGTACTCTGCATATAACCCGGCAGTGCTCCGTTCAATGAAGTATATTATCGAATCTGCAAATAAAGCAGGCATAATGGTTGGAATGTGCGGCGAAGCAGCAGCAGATCCGCTGCTGATACCACTGCTTATCTCATTTGGACTTAACGAGTTTTCTGTAAGTGCCACTTCCGTACTGGCAACCAGGGCGGCCATAAATAAGTGGACAAAGGAAGAAGCAGATCTTCTGGCAGAGAAGGCATTATCCCTTGCTACAGAGAAAGAGGTTATGGAACTTCTTAAGTCGAGCGTGAGATGATCCCATGATCCGGTTGGTGAAAACTGAAACGTTTCAGAAAAAAACACAATGGAGCTCCGGTATTCGGAAAGTATTTGCACAATTAAAAAAAAGTCAAGTTGTGATAATCTACAAATATTGCCAGCCTAAGTGGATAAAGTAACGAATTTGGTTTTTCGTGTCGATTTACTATGGATTTTGAACGTAAAAATTTGATATTATAGGTATAGGCGGAAAATGAGTTGGATTGAGTTATGAAATAGTTTCACGGTAATATCTCATGAAGGTGTTTTAGTATTTGGAAGGAAGATTTGAATGTTTGAAAATGAAAAGGTGAGACACGTAAAATTTGGTCAGGGGAATGTCATAGAGTGTGACGGAGTTCACATTAAGGTTATATTTGAGCTCCAGAATCTTGAGAAGACATTTGCCTATCCGGGAGTATTTGACAAGTTTCTTGTTTTTGAGAGCAATGGATTGCAGGAGGAGACAGACAGGAAGCTGGCGGATATCCGTACGGAACAGAAGAAGTTCGATAACATGAAGCGGCTCATGTATCTGGAGAATGAGAAGAGACACAAAGAAGAGCTGCTGGCGAAGGCAAAGAAGAAAAAAGCCTGAGATTTATTATTACTAAGCTTATATACCGGTTGTTGCACTGCGGATCGGAATTCCCGGTGTGATGACCGGTTTTTTATGTATATTACTTGTTATTTGCATATCAGTGTGGTACAATCGGATTGCTTTATTGATAAAAATTATTTAGTCTATTATGCTTGTCAGTTAAGAAAAACAGGTAGAAGAGTATTTTGGTTGAGAAAATAATATCTGCCGGACAGAGAAAGGAAGAAGATCGCGTGTATAGTATTGTTAAAACAGAACAGTTAACAGACACAATTTATCTCATGGAAGTAAAAGCTCCGAGAGTAGCAAAGAATTGTCTCCCGGGACAGTTTATTATAGTCAGAGGATCAGATGACGGGGAGAGGATACCTCTTACCATCTGTGATTACAATAGAGAAGAAGGCACAGTTACCATAGTATTCCAGGTAGTAGGCGCTGCTACGGAGATGATGAGAAATTATAAGGCTGGAGATGCATTTGCAGATTTTGTTGGACCACTTGGCTGCCATTCAGAGTTATGCGATGAGAACATAGATGATCTTAAGAATAAGAAGATATTGTTTGTTGCAGGAGGTGTCGGTACTGCTCCTGTATACCCACAGGTTAAGTGGCTCCATGAGAATGGTGTTGACGCAGATGTTATCATCGGTGGAAGAAACAAGTCACTTATCATCCTTGAGGATCAGATGAGAACTGTTGCAGGCAACCTGTACATAACAACAGATGATGGCTCTTACGGAAGCAAGGGTGTTGTTACAAATGAGATCCAGAAGCTTGTTGATGCAGGAAATAAATATGACGTATGTATCGCGATTGGACCAATGATAATGATGAAGTTCGTATGTAAGCTCACAAAGGAGCTTGGTATCCATACTGTTGTCAGCCTGAACCCTATCATGGTAGATGGAACAGGTATGTGCGGTGCGTGCAGAGTTACAGTCGGCGGTGAAGTTAAGTTTGCCTGCGTAGACGGACCTGAGTTTGATGGACATCTTGTAGACTTCGATGAGGCTATGAAGCGTCAGCAGATATATAAGACAGCAGAAGGAAGAGCGTATCTTGCAGCTAAAGAAGGAGATACACACCATGGTGGCTGTGGAAATTGCGGAGGTGACAAATAATGGCTATAGATGTAGATGTATTTAAGAGAGTTCCTGTTCGTGAGCAGGACGCCAGTGAGCGTGCTCATAATTTTGAAGAGGTTTGTTACGGATACAATGCTGAGGAGGCAATGGCTGAGGCGTCAAGATGTATAGGATGTAAGAACGCACCATGTATGGGTGGATGTCCTGTATCAATAAATATTCCAGGATTCATTGCTAAGGTTAAGGAAGGAAACTTCGCTGAAGCGTTCCAGATCATCAGTGAGTCATCTGCACTCCCTGCTGTATGCGGTCGTGTGTGTCCACAGGAGACACAGTGTGAGCACAGATGTATCAGAGGAATAAAGGGCGAAGCCGTATCAATCGGTAAGCTTGAGAGATTTGTTGCAGACTGGGCAAGAGAGAATGGCATCAAGCCTGAGCCTGCTAAGGAAAAGAACGGCAAGAAGGTTGCTGTTATCGGTTCGGGTCCTTCAGGTGTTACATGTGCCGGAGACCTTGCGAAGATGGGCTATGATGTTACAATATTTGAGGCACTTCATGAGCCGGGAGGAGTTCTTGTATATGGTATTCCTGAATTCCGTCTTCCTAAGGAAAAGGTAGTTAAGAAAGAGATAGAGAACATAAAGAGTCTTGGCGTTAAGATTGAGACAAATGTAGTGGTAGGCAAGTCGGTTACCATCGACTCACTTCTTGAGGACGAGGGCTTTGACGCAGTATTCGTAGGTTCAGGTGCCGGCCTTCCTAAGTTCATGGGTATTCCTGGTGAGAACTCAAACGGAGTATTCTCAGCGAATGAGTATCTTACAAGAAGTAACCTTATGAAGGCGTTTGACGAGAATTCAAATACACCTATCATGCATGCCAAGAAGGTAGCAGTTGTAGGTGGTGGTAATGTTGCTATGGACGCAGCAAGAACAGCATTACGTCTCGGTGCAGAGACACATATCGTATACAGACGTTCAGAGGAGGAGCTTCCTGCAAGAGTCGAGGAAGTACATCACGCTAAGGAAGAGGGGATTATATTTGATCTTCTTACAAATCCTACAGAGATCCTTGCAGACGAGAAAGGCTGGGTATGCGGAATCAGGTGTGTAAAGATGGAGCTTGGCGAGCCTGATGCTTCAGGAAGAAGAAGACCTGTTGTGATCCCTGGTTCAGAGTTCGTTATGGATGTGGATGCAGTTATCATGTCACTTGGTACTTCACCAAACCCACTTATCTCATCAACAACAAAGGGACTTGATACAAATAAGTGGAAGTGCCTTGTAGCTGACGAGGCTGATGGAAAGACAACTAAGGAAGGTGTATATGCCGGTGGTGACGCAGTTACAGGTGCAGCCACAGTTATCCTTGCCATGGGTGCAGGAAAGGCAGCAGCCAAGGGTATTGACGAGTACATTAAGAGCAAGAACTAATAGAAAGATAAATTATTAAGTGAGAGAAACTCTGAGAGTGGATTATTTTCAGAGTTTCTTTTCTTTAGTTTATTAAGTACAGGGTGTATAATCGACTATAAGAAATCGGAGATCATGCCAAATTTTTAATGGGCTGATATTTGGGATAATAAGGAGAAGGAAAATGGAAAAGCGTGAGCTGGTATATTATAAACTTGATGAGGTGGATTGCAAGATATTGGCAATGCTCCAGGAGAATGCGAGAGCTTCTCTTAAGGATATGGCTGCGGCAGTATCAATGTCACCTACAGCAGTGGGAACCCGTATAGACAGAATGTTGGAGGAGGGAGTCCTTGAGGGTTTTACCACCAAGCTTAATCCGGAGTCAATGGGCCACTATATAAAGGCATTTATCAACCTTGAGGTGTCACCTGACCAGAAGGAAGAATTCTATCCGTATATAGACAGCGTGTTGAATGTAGTTGAGTGTAATTGTGTTACCGGGGATTACTCAATGCTTATTGAGGTGAGATTTAAGACTACTGCTGATCTGGATCATTTCGTAGGAGAACTCCAGAGGTTTGGGAAGACCAAGACGCAGATTGTGTTCTCAACCTGCGTAAAGCACAGGTGCAGATACTGGAGAGCAGATAATGAGATAAGGAGTACCACTGCAAATGACAAGCAGTAAAATTTAAAAAATAAGGTTTTACTGTGGAAAAACCTAAAAAATCCACAAAATCACATATGCAATATGATAAAATCCAAGTAAAAACAACTTTTTACTTGGATTTTTTAAGTTTTTACTTTACATTATTAATGCACTGTAATATAATGTGCCTAGTGGTTGGAAAACAATCAATAAAATAAAGCTTTAGGAGGATATAAAAATGTCATATGTTGATGAAGTACTTGAAGTAGTAAAGAAAAAGAATGCAGATCAGCCTGAGTTCTTACAGGCAGTTACAGAGGTTCTTGAATCACTCAGACCTTGCATCGATGCAAACGAGGAAGTTTACAGAAAGAACGCAATCCTTGAGAGAATCACAGAGCCGGATAGACAGATAATGTTCAGGGTACCATGGGTTGATGACAACGGACAGGTACAGGTAAACAGAGGTTTCCGTGTACAGTTCAACAATGCCATTGGACCATACAAGGGAGGTCTTAGACTTCATCCTTCAGTAAACCTTGGTATCATCAAGTTCCTTGGTTTCGAGCAGGTTTTCAAGAACTCACTTACAACACTTCCAATCGGTGGTGGTAAGGGTGGTTCAGACTTCGACCCTAAGGGTAAGTCAGACAGAGAGATCATGGCATTCTGCCAGAGCTTCATGACAGAGCTTTCAAAATATATCGGTGCAGACGTTGATGTTCCAGCAGGTGATATCGGAACAGGCGCAAGAGAGATCGGCTTCATGTTCGGTCAGTACAAGAGAATCCGTGGATTATTCGAGGGAGTTCTTACAGGTAAGGGACTTACATATGGTGGATCACTTGCTCGTACACAGGCTACAGGTTATGGATTACTTTACCTTACAAGTGCTCTTCTTAAGGATCACAATATGGATATTGCAGGCAAGGTATGTGCAGTATCAGGCGCCGGTAATGTTGCAATCTATGCTATCGAGAAGGCACAGCAGTTAGGTGCTAAGTGTGTAACATGTTCAGATTCAACAGGTTGGATCTACGATCCAGAAGGAATCGATGTTGAGCTTCTTAAGGATGTTAAGGAAGTTAAGAGAGCGCGTCTTGACGCTTATGCTGCTGCAAGACCATCAGCTGAGTATCATGTAAAGAAGGACGCTAACGATCACGGTGTATGGTCAATCAAGTGTGATCTTGCTCTTCCATGTGCTACACAGAACGAGCTTAACCTTGAGGATGCTAAGATGCTTGTTGCAAATGGCGTTATTTCAGTAACAGAAGGTGCTAACATGCCTACAACACTTGAGGCTACTAAGTATCTTCAGGAGCAGGGTGTACTCTTCGTTGGTGGTAAGGCTGCAAATGCAGGTGGTGTTGCTACATCAGCTCTTGAGATGAGCCAGAACAGCGAGAGACTTTCATGGACATTCGAAGAGGTTGATGGCAAGCTCAAGGGAATCATGGAGACAATCTACGCTAACATTTCAGACGCAGCAGCAAGATACAACATGACAGTTGGCGGAAACCCAGACTACGTTGCAGGTGCTAACATCGCCGGCTTTGAGAAGGTTGTTGACGCTATGCTTGCACAGGGTGTTTGCTAATTAACAACAGACATATCCTTTTAACATAAAAAAGACCCGGTCGTGGATTTCACGGTCGGGTTTTTTGCGTAATATATGTTGTTGAATTATAGCCGCCGATTTTTTATAATATTATAAATTGCGTAAGCTTTACATGGAAGCTTGATATGTGGCGTCAGCCCTCTATTATAAAGTGAATTTTAATGGGCTGATGTTCAATGATTGTGTCAAGTTTTCTATGAAAACTTGATATGCAGCTCCAGCCATTTGCCGAAGGCAAATTTTGCATGGCTGGAGTTCAATAAAAAGGAGGAGAAGCATGAATAAATTAGGTTTTGTGGGAATGGGCAACATGGCAACGGCACTTTGTTCCGGTTTTATAAAAAGCGGATTGATATCAGGAGAAGATGTGTACGGCTATGCACCTCATTTTGATAAATTAAAGAAAAACGCAGAGAAATACGGTTTTGTTCCAAAGGAAAGTCTTGTGGATATGGTAAAGGAATGTGACACAATAATACTTGCCTGCAAACCATATCAGATTGAAGAAGTCCTAAAGGAGCTGGGTGATGCTATTGAGCATAAAGCAATAATATCCGTTGCACTGGGCTGGAATTATGACAAGCTTGACAACCTCATAGATGCAGATGTGAGATTGCAGTTCGTAATGCCCAATACACCTGCCATGGTGGGAGAGGGAGTACTTTTATTTGAAGATAAAAACTCACTTCTTCCGGAGGAAAGAGAAGAAATAATGAAGCTGTTTGGTTCTGTGGGACTGGTGGAGGAAATGGCCTCTGAGCTTATGGGTATAGGCGGAGCAGTGACCGGCTGCGGACCTGCATTTGTAGATCTTATGATGGAAGCATATGCTGACGCTGCGGTAAAATACGGTGTTAAAAGAGACGTGGCATATAAGCTGGTAGGGCAGTTGGTGCTTGGCTCAGCAAAGCTCATGCTTGAGACAGGAGAGCATCCGGCAGTACTTAAGGACAATGTATGCTCACCGGGAGGCTCCACCATAAAGGGCGTCACGACCCTTGAAAAGGCAGGCTTCAGAAATGCATGTATAGAGTCCATTGATTCTATAATGAATTGATAGGAATAAATTGGAAATAAAAAACACTTGGCAAATGACACAGTAAATAGTATAATGAACGTATGTTCGAAATAAGCAACGCCGAAGCAGGTATAACTACAAATGAAAAGCTTAAGATATTGGCTGACGCAGCCAAGTATGACGTGGCATGTACGTCAAGCGGTGTAGACAGAAGGGGAAAGAAAGGATTCCTTGGCAACAGCGCAGCATGTGGAATATGTCATAGCTTTGGTGCTGACGGAAGATGTATCTCCCTCCTTAAGGTGCTTATGACCAATCACTGCATATACGACTGTAAGTATTGTGCCAACAGAGTGTCAAATGACGTTCCGAGGGCAGAGTTTGAACCGGAAGAGCTGTGCAGGCTGGTTATGGAATTTTACAAGAGAAATTACATTGAAGGATTGTTCTTGAGCTCAGGAGTTTTTAAAACTCCTGCATATACCATGGAGCGTATGTGCATTATACTGTCACTCCTCAGAAACAAATATCATTTTAACGGGTATATACATGTGAAGACCATTCCCGGAGCGCCGGATGAACTGCTGGCTGCCGCAGGGTATCTTGCAGACAGGATAAGCGTTAATCTGGAGCTTCCTACAGCAGAGAGCCTTGAGAAGCTGGCACCGAATAAAAGTTTTAAGACCATACTTGACCCTATGGGGAAGGTTACAGATACCATTGCGGCCCATAGGATAGCCATAGGCAAGGACTCAAGGATGGAAAGGAGCACCATCAACAGATATCTGGCCGGCAGCATATTCAACAGCAGTAATTATGTGGAAGACCATCGGAAGCCGTATAATGTGTCAGACAGAGCAAAGATTGTGCCGGAAAATGATAATGTATCAGGAAAGGCAGGAAATGTATCAGACAAGACAATGAACGTATCAGGAAATTACGGTGCTGCCGGTGGAGGAAACGAGACGGATAAAATCTTTGCAGGACTTGATAAACAGACTGGAAAAGTTCTGAGATACGATAAAGACTTCCTTCCTATGAGATACGGAGATAACAACTTAAAGAGAGCCTTTGCTCCGGCAGGTCAGAGCACCCAGATGATCGTTGGGGCAACGGAGGAGACAGATTATATCCTTATAAGGACCAGTCAGACCCTGTATCAGAACTATGATCTGAAGAGGGTGTTCTATTCAGCATATGTTCCTTTAAATGAAGATGCAGTATTGCCTGCACTGGATACGGCACCACCTCTGTTGAGAGAGCACAGACTGTATCAGGCGGACTGGCTTCTCAGATATTACGGTTTCCAGGCGAATGAGCTTCTTTCGGAGGCTCGTCCTAACTTTAATGAAAAGGTGGATCCTAAGTGTGACTGGGCACTCCGCAATCTGGGGGATTTCCCGGTGGAGGTTCAGACGGCAACCTATGACAAGCTATTAAGGGTTCCTGGTATAGGACCGAAATCCGCCAGAAGGATCATGTCCGCCAGGAGATACGGCTCACTTACCTATGAGAGTCTTAAAAAGATGGGAGTAGTCCTGAAGCGCGCCCATTACTTCATTACATGTAACGGCAGGATGATGTTTAATACACCTATAGAAGAGGAATATATAACAAGACATCTGGTAGAGGACAATTACAAGGATAACTGGAAGATAGAGCATCAGAATGAGAAGTATCATCAGATGTCGCTGTTTGATGACTTTAATCTTACCTGAAAAGTATCAGATGACATGTAAGAATAGGAGAGCCATAGTGAAGATATTTATGTGTAATGACCGGGTGGAGACAAAACTGTGCTGCATATATACGGCATGGGAATGTGCTCTTAAGGTGGGCTATGACAAGGTGGGCATGATGGTTGAGCCGGTCACAGAGCCTACTCTGTTTGATGAATATATACATGTGGGATATGATGAGGATCACTATATAAAAGTAGTAAGATCCATAAGGAACAGCATATCGGACACTGCATATATGTATGTGTATTACGCGTGTCTGTCCGCAGATCCGGACGCTCTTAATAAGGTATTCCGGTTCTTACGGAAGGGCTTTAAGGTGGGAGCGTCAATAATTAAAAGACTTAACGATCCGGATGTAATGAATATGATGGAGCTTAGAAGGAATGTTGGAAATGAGATCCATTATTTCAGGGAATTTGCCAGGTTCACATCCATGGACAGTAAGTTGTATGTGTGCCATATAGAGCCAAAGAATAATGTGGCGTACATGGTGGGGCAGCATTTCGCAGACAGAATGCCTTCGGAATACTGGATGATAATAGATGATAAGAGGCACCTGGCAGTGGTGCATCCCATGGATGAAGACACATACCTTCGGAGGCTTACCGATGAAGAATTTGAAACTCTTAAGAATACTGAGACGAAGGAGGATGAATACACGGATATGTGGCGTACCTTCTTTAAGGCTGTAGCAATAGAACAAAGGAAAAATCCCGAGTGCCAGAGAAGCCATTTCCCTATATGGATGAGAAAACATGCTACAGAATTTATGGATGTATAACAGAAATGCAGACAGGGAGACAATACAAGTATATGATGGTGCCGAAAGGGAGCTATATGGTCGTTAAAGATTAAAACATATATGCACTAAAATGTATATGCGTTAATAAGTACATATGCTGTTGGGATGAGAGGGGATATCCGTTACGTGAAAAGAAATTGAATATTAATAGGGACAGGATATATATTACATGGAAAGAAAAAAGGATAAGATAGCCCCAGCTATCTTATCCTTTTCTTTCCACATACAGGACAAGGATCTTCGGTTGTTACCCGTCCGCAACCCCAACAAGTCCATGATGGGCTTACAGTGGAAGATGTCTCCTTTTTAGCCTGATTAGTTGTAATTGTGAAATTCTTGGAGACAATAGATATATCACCATTTTGGTCTATAATGGTTTCAGTCTTTACATTGCCTACAGAATTGCCGGTATTTTTCTTTTTATTCCCAAAAAACTTCCCCATTGATAATTACCTGCCCTCCGATAAAACTACCCTTCTATTCTAATTCATATTTTAATAATTTTCAATAATTAAGTAGGTAATGTTTATAAAAAATAACTTTAAATTTATTAAATATGCTGTAAATATTATATCCAGCCACCGTCAAAAGTTATAATCTGACCTGTGAGATATTCCGGAGCGGTAGCAATCTTACATATAAAATCCCCGGCCTCGGCAGGGGTTGCCATGCGTCCATAGGGGATCTCGTCACAGAGAAGCTGCTTCTCCTCAGGGCTTAGGTGATCGTTCATGGTGGTGTCTATAGCACCGAAAGCAATGGCATTTACAGATATATTACTTGGTGCCAGTTCCTTTGCCAGTGCTTTGGAAAATGCGTTTACTGCGCCTTTTGAGGCGGAATAGACCACTTCCATGGAAGCTCCGGTAATACCCCATACTGATGAAATGTTGATTATCCGTCCGGATTTATTGTGTACCATATGCGGTACTACTGCACTGCAGGTATTGAACACGGAGGTCACATTGGTGTTCATGATGGCGTTCCAGTCATCTATATCCATATCAGTAAGGAGACCTATATAGGAGATCCCACTGTTGTTCACTAACAGGGAAATATCATTTCCGAACCGTGATATTACATTATTAATGAAGCTTCCCGCAAAATCATGGTCACTGATATCACCGGCTTCCGCGTAGCAGTCACATCCTTTTGACAGGATGATATTTCTGGTCTCTTCAAGCAGTTCTTTATTTTTAAGGCAGGTAATGGCAAGCTTATCGTAATGTGAAGCTAGCTTTACAGCACATTCTTTTCCGATACCTCTTGATGCACCTGTTACTATGGCAATAGACATATTTGCAGACTCCTTTTTGCATTATTGTACGGTATGGACTGAAAATACAGCCGCAACCAGCATATTACTGATTATATCATATAAAAATATGTTGAAAATAATAAATTCCTTTGCTATACTCATATTTGTTTTAAATGATACGAACTGTGTATGCCCGGGTATGCCCGTCCGGGGGTACAGGAATTGGAGAAAAAGATGAAGAATTCAGTTGCAAAATTATTTTGGGAGACGCTCCTCAGAGCAGCAGTTATCATACTTGGTATCGGCATTGTTGCCATGAGCATATTGCTGGGAATTACAATAAAGAAGAATAATGACAATAAGGCTAAGAAGGAAGCCAATACAGAGATCAAGACAGATGTGTCAACAGAAGAGACAGACACCACTGACCCTACATTCTATGAGAATACAGAGGAAGCAAGCTCAGAGGATACAGAGCAGACAGTAAGCTCTAAAGACGCTAAGATATTAGTTGTAAATGCCACAGGCGTAAACGGAGTGGCAGGAAACTGGAAGACCAGCCTTGAGTCAGAGGGCTATTCATCAGTTGATACAGCTACATACAATGCAAGAAATCTTACAAAGACAACCATATGTGTTTCGGGAAGCTATGACGGAGCAGATCTGGCAGGTATGTTTTCTGAGGCGGATATGTCAACGACAGATCAGGTATCTGATACAATGACAGATGCGTCAGATATCAGCAGCTACGACATTATCATCCTTATAGGAACAGATAATGTAAAGTAAAAATGCATAATATACAGAAAAGTGATATGTTATCACAAAGAAAAGAAAAGAAGCTGCATAATGCCATTGCGGCTTCTTTTTTCGTTTCTTATCTTTAAGATCTGGCTCTTTGTACATATTGTATATTAAACTTATGCAATATTGCTCATAGTCACAAACCATAAACAATAAAAGCGTTTTAAAATAAGAAAATTGCGTTTGTCAAGTGGTCAAAAGGAGAAAAATGACTATGTGCAAAATGACAAATAGTGCGGCTTTTCGAGGAATAAGGGTCGATTAATTTTATTATTTTGGTGAAGGTTTCACAAAAAAGCAACATGACACAGGGATAAACAGGGGACAAAATCGTCATATTGTTCATTTTTTTGCATCTATATACAAATTTACCAAAAGTTTCAAAAATTTTTTGAGCATAAGTAATATGGCTAGAAAATATTTATTGATGTAAAATGACATTATGTTTAAAAGACAGAAACAAAACAAAGTATATAAATTACGGAGGTAATTACTAATGGCAAGTTTATCACTTAAGAACATTTATAAGGTATATCCTAACGGATTTAATGCTGTTAAGGACTTCAACCTTGAGATTGAGGACAAGGAGTTCATCATTTTCGTTGGACCTTCAGGATGTGGTAAGTCAACAACACTTAGAATGATCGCTGGACTTGAGGATATCAGCTCAGGCGAGTTATGGATCGGAGACAGACTTGTAAATGATGTAGAGCCTAAGGACAGAGATATCGCGATGGTATTCCAGAACTATGCTCTTTATCCACATATGTCAGTATATGACAATATGGCATTCGGTCTTAAGTTAAGAAAGGTATCAGCAGAGAAGATTGATAAGGCTGTTCATGAAGCAGCTAAGATTCTTGACATTGAGCACCTTCTTGATCGTAAGCCAAAGGCTTTATCAGGTGGTCAGAGACAGAGAGTTGCTATGGGACGTGCTATTGTCCGTGAGCCTAAGGTATTCCTTATGGATGAGCCTCTTTCAAACCTTGATGCTAAGCTTCGTGTGCAGATGCGAGTTGAGATTTCAAAGCTTCATCAGAGACTTCAGACAACTATTATCTACGTTACACATGACCAGACAGAGGCTATGACACTTGGTACAAGAATCGTAG